>Ga0209568_1000357_pt1 | contig 15794 bp, 9 predicted proteins | sample WorMetOlspDAHAB2_FD_187406 | JGI IMG/M metagenome (GOLD analysis project Ga0209568, IMG submission 187406) | Marine gutless worms symbiont microbial communities from Max Planck institute for Marine Microbiology, Germany - Olavius sp. DAHAB.2... ...
GATCGTCTTGTCACCCCGCAGCGATTCCACCGCTACCCGGGCCTTGAAATCCGCCGTGAACCGGCGCCGTTTCCTCATCGTGTATTCCTCCGTCATCCGGTGAAATACACCTTAACCCCCTGTCCGTTTTTCCGGGACCACCTCATAGATCTGGATGCTGCCATTGTTGAAGTAGATGGCATACGGCATCTGGTTGTAGTGGTAGTTGTCGTTGGTGTTCTTCAACCCCCACATGAACCGCCTTGTCCCGCCCGCATCCACGCGCACGGTACCGCTGAAACTCTTGACCCCCGGTCCTCGCGCGAACAGCTGCTTGGAGAAGATGTACCGGTTGTTCCAACCACTGGCGCCGGTGATCTGGACATCGCTGCCACCCACCGCCGAGGCTCAGCACGGTGGTGGAATCGAACGCCCACAGCCGCGAGTCAATCTCGGTACCCGAGAAGTCCTCCATCAGGCCGTTGCCGAGGTTCCACTTGTAGCTGGCGATGCCGTTGTCGTCCGTGGAGCCCGTTCCGTCGAGCTGGACCGTGTAGACGCCGTTGCTGGCCTCGTCGTCGCCGAGCGCGTAGGGGCCGCCGGCGTCGGCCACCGGCGGTGCGCCCTGGATAACCGCCTGGGCGGCGCCGATCGCCGACCGGTCCTCGTCGTCGGTGACCCGTAGGGTGCCGGAAGGTCCCTTCGCTGGCGAAAGCATGGCTGACCTCGGCGCCGGTGTCGGTGTTGGTGTCGTCGAAGTCCCACTCGAAGGAGACGATGGTGCCGTCGTCGGTCGAATTGCTGCCGTCGAAGTCGACCGTCTCGCCGACCCCGGCGATGACCAGATCGGGAACGATCAGCGGCACTGGATCGCCGGCCGGCGGCAGACCCGGAGGTGCCGAAAGGCCGAGCGTATTGCTAACCGTGGTGCCGATGAACACGCCCGGACCGAATGTGCCGTCACCATTCCCCGGGTAGTAGTAGAGGCCGCGATCAGCCTGGTGATGATTGATGGCGACGACGTCCTGGTTGCCGTCACGATTGAAGTCGTAGTCGTCGTACTTGCCCCAATCGTTGAAGTCGAGGTTGGTGTTCGCCAGGCTCACTCCGGCCTGGAAGGTGCCGTCGCCGTTACCGGCATAGAACGTCGCATCGCCGGAGCTCGAATTGTTGGCGATGAAGTCGAGGTCGCCGTCGTTGTTGAAGTCGGCAACGGTCGTGGCGTACGAGTCGTGGCCGCTGTCGGCGATATGTGTCTGAACGAAGGTGCCATCGCCGTTGTTGAGGAAGCGCAGGATGCGCGCACTGCTGTCGGCACGGATGATGTCGAGATCGCCGTCATCATCGATGTCGCCGACGTCGATGCCGCGGCCGCTGCTGAAGTTGGTATCGATCGACATCAGCGAGAAGACGCCGGTGCCGTCGTTGATGCCGAACCGCATCCAGTCGTCAGATGGATTGGCAACGAAATCGATGTCGCCGTCGTTGTCGAAATCGCCCGACGTCATCCCGTAGATGGGCGATCCGTCGTTCACGAACCAGACGACACCGGCATTGGTGAAATTGTCGTTGCCGTCGTTCTTGAACAGCCACATCCAGATGGTGCTGCCGATGTCATGCGGAACCAGGAAGTCGAGGTCGCCGTCGCCGTCGAAGTCGTTGATGGTGGCACCGCGCATCTGGCCGCCGAACTGGCCAAGCTGGATGTAACCAGACCACGTGCCGTCGCCGTTGCTCTTGGCGTAGTAGAAGCGGCCGGCGTCGTCGGTGGCGATGACAAAGGTCGTGCCGTCGACCGTCAGGGTGAACGCCTGCTCGTCGAACAGGCCCTCGGAGTCGGTGGCTCGCACAACCACATCGTTGCTCGTCGGGTTGGTGTTCGTCGGAATCCACGAGATGCGGCCCGTCGTCGGTTCGATGAACATGCCGGTGGGCGCCGTCGGCAGCGAAAAGGTGATCGTGTCGCCGAACGGCAGCTCCGGATCGGTGGCGTCGACGTCATAGACGTACTTCTGGCCGTCCTTGGCGACCAGCGCCGGCGGCGACGTGGTGATCTCCGGCGGCCGGTTGGAGCCGTCGACGACGACGGTGAAAGCGGTGGTCGAGGAGTTGCCCTCGTCGTCGGTGACGGTCAGCGTGCCGTTGTAGATGCCGGGCTCGGTGTACTCCGAGAACGCCGGGAAGAACGGCCCAAAGCCCAAGAAGCCATTACCGAAGACCCAGTCGTAGGCAACGATGGTGTCGTCGTCGCCCGAGCCGGTGGCGTCGAACTCGACCGGATCGCCGGCGCCGATCTCGATGTAATTGACGTTCGATACCGCGATTGGCGTGCCCGGCGTCGAGAAGCGCAGGTTGTCGACGAACACGCCCGAGTCCTGCCGGCCGTCGCCGACGTCGGTGATACGCAGCTCGACGGTGAACGGGCCGGCGCCGACGAAGGCCGAGACGCCGGCGGTGAGCGTGCGGAAGCCGGTCTGGCGCTCGAACCCGGTCCATGCGGCGCCGGTGAAGCCATCGAAGGTATCGACGGCAAGGAGGATTTCCTCGCCACTCGGCCCGACCCCGACCAGCTTCAGGGTGAAGGTGTCGTTGGTGAGGCTCGGGCTCGGCTCGTTGGTCAGGAAGCTGTAGTCCATGCGCAACGAGGTCATCGTCGGTGGCACGGAAACGCCGGCAATGGCCAGCGTCGCGACATCCGCGTCCGCCGGCGTCGAACCGGCGTCCGGGACGGTGGTCATCAGCAGCGCGCTGGTGCCCTCGGTCGGGAACAGGGTGCCGACGTTGCCGACGATGCTGACATCGCCGGTCGGCGTCATGCCGGCCAAGCCGCTCTCGAAGCCGCCATCGGCGCCGCCGATGGCTGTCGTCTCGTCGGCGCGGACGGTCTTCGCGGGAGCAAATGCGAGCAACGCCGCGAGGCCGGCGGCGCCCCAGGCCTTGAAGATGCTCCCGACGTGTCCGTTCACATGACCCACCGATCGATTACCTTGCTCTATCCGTTCCATTCGCGCCGCGCTGAAGGCGCACCTCTCCTGTCTTCACTGCCTTATTCGACCGCCGCGGCGATCTGCAGCGCGAACTTGACGATCTCCTTGGCCACCGACTTGATGGTGTTCGCCTCCGTCTGGGCGGCCGGCGGCGGCGAAGCCCCTTGCGAATTCGCGCCGAGCGTGTTGCCGAGGTTTTGCATCGACTGCGACAACGTTTGCACCTTGCCGGCCAGACTGGCGATCGTGTTGGCCAACAAGGCTCCCCGCGCGATCGCCTGGATGACGTTGGCCGCATTGACCAGGCTGTTGATCGCACTGGCCAATCCGGCGAAGGCGAAGGTCAGGTCGATCAATGCCCGCGTCAGGTCGATCAGCACCGCACCCAGTTCGATCAGCGCCGTGCCGCCCACGTACATCCGGTAGGCGAGCTCTGTGAGGATGCTGTTCGTCGTCGACGACATGATCAGGAGGCCGGCGTTGCGCAGCTCGAAACCGGGCTCCCAGAAGGCATTGATGATGGCGATGGTGGCGAGCCCGGTGGTGATGGCCGGCGCCATGGTCACCAGGATCTTCGAGATCGACACCGCCGTCATCATACCGGCGAGCGAGAATTCGCCGCTCGGATCGATGCGGTTGACCGGATCGTTGAGCGCGTAGACGTAACGATTCAGCGTCCGCGGATCGGTCAGCAAGGCGTCGGCCGGATCCTCGCTGAGGAAGCGGCCGACGGACGGCTGCATCCACCGAGCCCGCAGATAGACCAGATCGCCGAGCGGATCGTTGTGCTCGCCCGCATAGCGGTGATCGTTCACCGTCGTTCCGGCGGTCGTCCGCGGCACGCCGAAGGCGTCATAGTCGTAGGTGTCGGTGACGGCACCGGTGGCGTCGGTGAGCTGGCGCGTCGAGGTCTGCGGATCGTAGTGATAGTAGGACGTGCTGCCGCCGCGATCCTGGCGCAAAAGGTCGAGCCCGTGGACGTAGCTGGCGAGCCCCGTGCCGCCACCGTCCGTTTCGCGGATGACCTGGGCAAAGGTCCGGTTGGCGTCGATCAGGAAGTTGACGGTGCCGCCGCCGGAAACGATCCGCTGCACCCGGTTGGCATCGACATCGTAGGTGTAGTCCACGGCCGTCGAGCCGTCGTCGACCTGCACCAGCCGGTCGAGGCCGTCGTACGTGTAGCCGACCGTCGTCCCGCCGGAGACGCGCTGCACGACGTTGCCGTTGTTGTCGTAGCTGTAGGTGACAGCGCCGAGGTTCTCGTTCAGCAGGCTGTCGTTGGCGTCGTAGGCGTAGGTCGTCGCCCCGGCGATGTTGCTCGTCTTGGTCAGGCGGTTGCCGACGGCGTCATAGGTGTAGGTGATGGTCTCGGCATCCGCGCCGGTGATCTGCTCCTGGGTCAGCCGCGACAGCGCATCGTACGTGTAGTCGACTGTGCGGCCGGTGTGCCCGTCGACGACCTGCAAACGGTTGCCGCGGACATCCAGCGTGCAGGTGTAGGTCGCGACCGTCGCCGCCAGGCTGTCGACCGTCGAAATCCCCGTCAACCGTCCCAGCAGGTCCTGCGTGTAGGTCGTCGTCGTGCCGTCCGGACGGGCGATGGTGTCCAGGTTGTTGGCGGCGTCATAGGTATATGTCGTCACCGTCAGGTCCGGCGCCGTCACCGTCTGCAGGCGGTTGAGGGCATCGTAGGCGTACTCGGTGCGGCCTGCGGGCGAGACCAGAGCCGTCCGGTTGCCGACGAGATCGTACTCGTACTGCACGACCGTGGTGTCGGGATCGGTGCGCTGGGTCAGCCGGTCGAGCAGATCGTAGGCCCAGGTCGTCACACCGCGGGTATCGGTCGCGGTCAGGCGGTTGCCGACGGCATCGTAAGTGTAGGTCTCGACCACCGGACCCGGCAGCGTGCGGGTCAGCATCCGATCGTTCGTATCGTACGTGAAAGTCGTGGTGTCGCCGTTGAAGTCGGTCTGCGACAGCACGTTGCCGTTGTCGTCATAGGTCGTGGTGGCGACCATGCCGAGCGGCCGTGTGACCTGGATACGCCGGTCGAGACCATCGTACGTGTAGGTCGTGGTGTTGCCGTTGGCGTCGGTCTGCGAGGTCTGATTGCCGTTGGCGTCATAGCCATACGTCGTAAGTCCACCGAGCGCGTCGGTCACCCTGATCAGCCGGCGATTGGCATCGTACTCATACTGGGTGGTGTTGCCGGCCTGGTCGGTTTCCGACGTGCGGTTGCCAACCGCGTCGTAGCCGGTCTGCGCCGTCGTGCCGTCGGGGAACGTTGTGAGGACCCGCCGTTCGAGCGCGTCGTAGGCATAGGTCGTGAGATTGCCCAGCGGATCGGTCTCGGTCTCCACCCGGCCCGATTGCGTGTAGGTGAACGTGGTCGCATTGCCCAGCGCGTTGGTCGAGGTGATGCGCCGGTCGGCGGCGTCATAGGTGAAGGTCGTCACGCGGCCGAGCGGGTCCTCCTCGCCGATCGTCCGCCCGGCGGCGTCATAGGTACGGGTGACCTCGCCGTTGGCCGGATCGCGAACGGTGACCAGTCGGTTCTCGCGGTCATACCCGTAGAACGTCGTCCGCAGAAGCTGATCGGTGGCGCCGGTCCGCCGGCCCTTCTCGTCGTAGCCGAAGACCTCGAAGGTGCCGTCCTGGTAGTCGATCCGCGTGACGGCGCCGCGCCCGTCGTAGGTCGTGTCCGTGGTGTTGCCGTTGGGGTCGGTCTCCGAAATGACCCGGCCGTTGCTGTCGTAGGTGAAGGCGGTGACGACATCCAGCACGCCCGTCGCTTCGGTGCGGGTCAGAGCGTTGCCCCGGTTGTCATAAATGAACGTGGTGACGAAGCCGCGCGGGTTGGTCTCCGTCAGCTTATTGCCGTTGGCGTCGTAGGTGAACGTCGTGACGTTGCCGAGCGGATCGGTGGTCGTCAGCAGGTTGCCGCTGCCATCGTACGTGTGTGTGGTGACGTTCCCGAGCGCGTCGGTCTTGGTCAGCACGTTGCCGGCGCCGTCGTAGGTGAACGTCGTGACCTGGCCGAGGGCGTCGGTGGTCGTCAGCAGGTTGCCGGTGCCGTCGTAGGTGTGCGTCGTCGTGAAGCCCCTGGGATTGGTTGACGTCAGCAGCCGGCCGTTGGCGTCGTACGTGAAGGACACGACGTTACCCAGCGCGTCGGTGCGCGACGTCATGTTGTCGTTGGCGTCGTAGGTGTAGGTCGTGGTGTGGCCGAGCGGGTCGGTGCGCGTCAGCAGGTTGCCGCGGGCGTCATAGGTGGCCGAGAAGGTGTTGCCGCCGCCCGAGGCCTGAACGACGTGACCGCGGTCGTCGTAGAACAGCTGGATCTCGTCGTTGTTGGGCGCCGTCAGCGTCGCGCCGTTGTTCACCAGATCGTAGGCGATCTCCGTGCGCTCGCCTTCGGCGTCGGTTTTGGCGATCAGACGGCCATCGGCGTCGTACTCGTTAGTCAGCGTGTCGTTGCCGTCGGGGTCCTGGATCCGGGTCAGGAAGTGCGGCGCATCCTCGTAGAAATACAACGTCGTATTGCTGTCGCGGTCGGTCGCGCTGATCAGGTCGCCGTTGGCGTCGTAGGCGTAGGTCCGCGAGTTGCCGAGCGGGTGGGTGATCGAGGTGATGCGCCCCGAGCCGTCGCGGACGAAGGACACCGACTTGCCCGAGCTGTGGGTGACGCCGCCGCTGGAAATAATCAACTCGTTGCCGTTGGCGTCGGCCACCCGTTGCAGGCCGTCGGTGAGATTGATGTCCATCACCTTGCCCTGCAGCGTCGTCAGGCGCACGTCTTCAGGGGTGTACAATTTGCCCGAAGAGGGGACCAAAGGGGTCATGGATGAGTTCCGAGGCCCCGTACTGGTAGAAGAACGATCCGAGGTTAAGGATCTCCAGCGTCGCGCCCGGGACACCCCCGATCTGCTGGAAGGTCATGTTCCCAAAACACAGACCCGTCCCCGCGGAGCCGGTGCCGCCGATAACCGGCTTGAACTGATAGAACTCCGTATCAGAGACTCGAATCTCGACGATGTGGAACTGAGTCTCGCTGCCGGTCGGGCACAAATTGAGCCCCTGCGGCAGCGGAGTCGTCCACCCGTCGCCCGGCGAGCGATTGAACGTGTAGGTCGCCGACTGGACCACCTCGACTTTCCAGCCGTGGCCGAAGTCCTGTGAGGTCCCGCGCGTGCGGCTGTCGTAGGAGCGGATGATCGCGATCGGGATGCCGCTGACCGGCACCTGCAGGTCGACCAGCGACATTTGGAACACGCCCGGCTTGTTCTCGCCGGAGACCGAGACCGTCCTGGTGGTTTGACCGACATTGCTGTTGACGTCGACGGCGGTCAGCCGGATATCGATGAGTCCGTTGGGCATCAGCGACGTATCCAGGGTTCCGAGCAGGCCGCCGATGACTGGCGAAGTGTCGGTGTGGAACGTGCTGAAGCTGCCCGAACCCGCCGGCGCCCATTCCAGCGTGTAGGACTGCAGGGTGATGTCGTCGGCGGTACCGATGATGTCGACGAGCCCGAGCGCCTCGTCGCCGTCATCCGGCGTGGTGATCGCCACCGTCGGCGGCGTCGTGTCGGTCGCCGGATCGATGGCCTCGAAGCTGCCTGTTTCTTCGTCGAAGTTGCCGGTCGGGTCTTCGGCCCGGGCGACGACGTTATAGATGCCGATGGCCGGCGCGACGAAGTCGACAATGCCTGAGGGCGGGATCGGCACCGGCGTGGCGTTGATTTCAAGCGTCAGCGAGTCGACGTTGATGTTGTCGGTGGCGCTGACGGTGAGCTGCACCGTGCCGCCCTGGGCGACAACCGGCGGGACGATGCTCAGCGACACCACCGGCGGCTCGAGGTCCGGATCGCCCGTCGCCGTGAACGTGGTGCCGAGCGTGTTCTCGTTGCCGGCGCCGTCAAGCGCCCTGGCGGTCACCGTGTAAAGCTCCGGCAGGAACGGCGTGAACGGCACGCTGCCCGAGAAGGACCCCGTGCCGTCGCCGATGAGCGGCAGGGTGACGCCGGTCGGGTTGCTCGGCCAGGTCACATCGACGAGCACCGCCGAAACAACGACATCGTCGGTCGCCTGGACCTCGATGGATACCGGGTTGGTGATCTCGATGGTCGGCGGCGTGACGGTGAGGCTGGTGACCACCGGCGGGTTCGTATCCGGCAGCACGTTGATGGCGGCCTCGTCGGTGCTCTCGTTGCCGTCCAGGTCGCGGGCCCTGACACAGATCCGGTTGACGCCGGTGGTGTCGGTAACAACGGTAGCGTTGCCCGTCAGGTCGAGCGGCACGATGACCGGCGCGATCGCCCCGACGCAGGGCTCATCGACGGTGCGGAATACCTCAAGCTCATCAACGCCGCTGAGGTCGTCGGTGGCCGACACCGAAACGGCAATGGACTGGCCGACGATCAGCGGGGTGTTCTCCGGCGTTGCCACGAGCGTGATCACCGGCGGCGTGACGTCGGCCTCGAACACCTGGAACGCAGTCGTGCGGATACCGGTGTTGGGCGGCGGTCCCGTCGTGTCCTCCGCGGTCACCGTCACCGTGTGGTTGCCGATCTGGGTCGGTGTGAACTCGGCGATACCGCCAACCAGAGGCACAACTGACGTCGACGCGTCTGGTTCCGTTACCTCGACGGTGACCGGCCCCAGCCCGTCTTCATCGAAGACCTCGACCGAGATCGTCACCAGTTCGAACTGCTCGATGTAGTCGGGCGACACCGCCAAGCGGATGCGCGGGTACGGAACCTGGTTGTCGAGCGCCCGGTTCTGTCCCAACGGGTTGGCCAACAATACGTCGTCGTCGAGATCCAGGTCGGTGTCGCCGAGACCGAGCCCGAAGCTGCGGGTCGTGTCGGCCGGCAGCGCCGTCGCCGTCTCGTCGGTGAAGGTTCCGGTGCCGTCGTTGAACAGCACCCGATCCTGGCCCGCCGTGGCGACGAACAGGTCGAGGGTGCCGTCGTCGTCGAAGTCGCGAAGCCCGACCGCCGTGGCGAACTCGGCGATGGCCGGCAAGGGCGCCGCGGCAAAGATGCCGCTGCCGTCGTTGAGCAGGAGCGCCGCGCCGCCGCTGCCGGCGGCGACAACCAGGTCCGGCGCCCCATCGCCGTTGACGTCGCCCGCCGCCGCGCCGAGGCTCTCGTCATCGACGGTCGGCAACCGCGCCGCGCTCTCGTCGGTGTACACGCCGAGGCCATTGTTGATCAGCAGTCGGTTCTGGGTGCCGTTGTTGGCAAAGAACAGATCGAGCGCGCCACTTCCGTTGGCATCCAGAAGCACGACACCGTGGCTCGGGTCGGTGTCGGAGGGCAGGCGCCCGGCGGTGCCGCCTAGAAAGACGCCCTGTCCATTGTTCAACAAGATGTTGTTCTGGCTGCCGCGGTTGGCGACGATGGCGTCCCGATCGCCGTCGCCATCGACGTCAGTGATGGCGACGTCGAGGCTGTGGGAATCGAAGCGGGCGCTGACAGCCATCAGTTCTTCGACGAACACTCCGGCGGTGTTCAAAAGAGCGGTATTGAGACCGAGCGCGTTGGCGAGGAACAGGTCGAGATCGCCGTCCCCATCGAGGTCGGCCAGCGCTGCCGCCATCGTCGCCGCCGACATCGCGGGCAGGCGCGTGCCGGTTTCGTCGGTAAACACGCTGGTGCCGTCGTTGATCAGAAGCCGAGTCTGGCCGTTGTTGGCGACGACCACGTCGGGGCCATTGACGCCGTCCACGTCGCCGATGGCAAAACCGTTGCTGTTGTCCGTATCGACCGGCAGGCGGGTCCCGGTCGCATCGGCAAACGTTGTCGCCGGGCCGGAAACCGGGGGGACCAGCGGGCCGTCGATGACCAGCTGAAGCTCGACCACCAGGTCATTGAAGTCGGCATCGCCGCCGCCCGGAGAATCCTCGAAACCGACGAAATAGTGGTAGGGGTCGTCGTCATCGACCCAGGTCACCATGTGGTCAAGGCCGTCGGTGTTCAGGCTGTCGGCCGAGGTAAACGTGCGGTGCGGCGTCTGGATCGCCAGCATGAACGTCTCGCCGGTGCCGAACAGGCTGCCGAGATCGACCCACGGTTCGTCGGAGGACTGCCAGTTGGTGCCGTCGCGGGCGGTGAACAACGACTGGAACTCGCCGGCCTGCGCCCCGTCCGTGGCGATGACACCAAAGGTGTTGCATAACCCGCCTGACGGGCAATGGCGCGAACCTGGGCCTCGGCGTTGAACACCTCCCAGATGGCGTCGGCGTTGTCGGAAATGCGGGTGAGCGAATAACCGGTATCGCCGAGGATGGCATGGATCGGAGCTTCGAAGGTCACGCCGATGTCAGTGTAGACCTCGCCACCCAACGGTGTCGCCTTCGCAGGCTGACCAAAAGCCATCGCCAAACTGACGGCAGCGCCCGCGACCAGCCCCGTCGCCCACCTGGAGGCGGGCTTTTCTCTATGTCGGCGCGGTTCGATCAGCCTAAGCACTGCGCATCAATCCGTCGGACGGGTGAGCTTGTTGATCTCGGCGAAGTCCGTGTCGGACAACGTCAGCTGGCCCGGGTCGTTGAGGTAAATGTCCCAGAACGCAGCTTCACTGACCCAGCCGATGCCAGGAAGGAACACCTGACCGGCTTCAAGGTCGACGACCACGCCGCCGCCCTCACCTTCACCGCCGCTCCCGTCGTCGGCTGGTGGATCCTCGGATTGAGCCAGACGAAGGAGGCCGGCGTCCGAAGACGACGCAGCCGTCGAACCGACGTGAACTTGAGAAACTGCCGGACTATGAGGAACGGCCTGGACAGACCCCATCCAGCCCAGGACAAAGGCCCCGGCCAGGACGACCGTCAACGGGCGGTAGTTCGAATGTCTTGCCCCGTGCCCCACGCTTGCCCCCGCATCAAAGGTCTCCGCGACGTTTTGATCCGCCAGCGTTCCCACACCCTCGATACGCAACGACATCATCTCTCCGAAAGAGGATGCCGTCCATCCGAAAACCAAATGCAACAAACAGGCCAAAGAGAATAAGCGCTTTTTTTCAATATATTAACGCGCGGCGCCCGGTCCGATACGGTTGTACACCTGTAAGGAAACCCGTCACCCTGCGCACCAAATGTTTCGTAGCCGGTCGAGTAATGCAACCTGATGCGCGCGCAATCTCCTAAATATCATAGGGTTATGAACCACCGCGGTGTCCGACCGATCGCACCAGTCGATGTAAGACAAGCCGACATCGGGGAGAAACAAATCAATTCCGAAAAAATCCGTCGTGGAATTTTTCGTATTTTTACAAGGACAGATATTCAATCGTTAAAATATAGCGTCAATTTAAACTTTATTATTATTGAGTTTTTGACGATTAACGAATTTTTCTGATACGTTGAAATGATTTTAATTCTTATCGCGTCTCCGGTGTGGGGCCATTTCCGACGGAACGACGCCACCGACGCCCGAGCGTCTGCTCCAGCACCCTCGCCGGACGATGGACGCGATCCTGGCCGACCATACATCCGTCGCGGAGGCGATTGCTTGGATCACCCACGGAACGCCGGTTATTTTTGTCAATTAATTGACATAAAACGCCTATTCCTTCGGCTCAGTCGGTTCAGTCAGGACCGTCCGGCGACGATCCGCCGCGGGCAGACAAGAACGAGGCCCGTCATCGGTGTCCTCAAATCTCGATCACGGTTCGTGGTGCTCGGATCGGCTGGGCGCAATCGGTCTATCGCCTTCTGATCAATATGATCGTGAGAATTATTCTCTTATTTGGCGATATCTCCCTATGCTCCGGCACATCCGTGAGCCGGTCCGCGACAACTCACACGATTTCAGTGCATGTACAGGCGAAGTAACCGGGCGTGTATTTGTCGGCACTGATTAGGACGAATCAGCGTGTCTTCACCGATGCGTCGCGCCGTCTTTCGAACTGCTGTAACCGCTGCGACCTTTCGAGTTCGCGCATGCGGCTGCGGACTTCCTCGGTGACGCGCCGGGCTTCGTCCGCATCGCGAACCACGCGGGGGGTGATCAGCACGATCAGTTCGGTCCGCGTCAGGTCGTCCGTATCCTGTCCGAACAACCAGCCGATGATCGGCAACTGCGAGAGGAACGGAATGCCGCTTTTGGTGCGTGAGTCCTGCTCGGAAATCAGGCCGCCGATGAGGATCGTGTCGCCGCTCTGGACCACGGCGGAGCTTTTGATGCGCCGCTGGGAGATGGTCGGAGTGAGCGTCGCGACTGCGGTCGGCACGACCTAGCTCAATTCCTGTTCGAGCTCCAGGTTGATCGAGCCTGTCGCGCTGACTCGTGGCGTTACGTTGAGGATGACGCCGGTGTCGCGGAACTCGACGTTGTTGATCACGTTCGCTTCGCCGGACGTCGACTGCTGCTGCTGGGTGATGATCGGCACCTCGTCGCCAACCTGCAACTCCGCCGACTGATTGTCCTGGATCAGAATATGCGGTGAGGAAATGACGTCGACCTTGGTCAGCGACTCGAGCACGTCGAGCTGGAAGTTCGTCTTACCGCCGGCGCTTTGCAGGATGTAGGAGAAGCCGATCTGCGGCGCAGCGATGGTCGCGCCTGCAGCCGTTGCCAGCGAGAACCGATTGTTGCTGCCCTCGGGACCGCCCTGCTTGAAGAACCACTGGACGCCGTACCGCAGGTCGTCGGTCAATTGGACCTCGGCAATGGTCGCCTCGACCAGCACCTGCAGCGGAACGATGTCGAGCTTGCGGATCGCCGCCTCGACCATCTCGTAGTCCTGCGCGCTGGCCAGGATCAGCAGCGCGTTGTTGATCTCGTCGGCGATGATCCGAATGTCGCCGCCTTCGTTGAAGGCGATCCGCCCGCTGGTCCGCCCGCCGACGCTGCGCGGTGGTGCCAAAGCGGTGGCCGGCGCGGGCCGGGGTTGCTGGCCCTGGGCTTGCTGCTGCTGTGCCTGTTGCTGCCCCTGCGCTTCGCCGCCCGGCGGCTGCGCCAGCTGCTGGGATTGGATCTCGACCGGCGTGCGGCCAGGACCAACGCGGCCGGAGATCTCGTCTTCTCCCCGATCACGGTCGGCAAAAATGTCGGAGAGGATCTTCGCCAGGTCGGCGGCCTTACCATTCTCCAGGTAGTAGACGTAGAGGTTCTGGCCGGTCGTCGTGCCGCGGTCGAGGCGATTGATCCAGATCTCTGCTTCCTCCAGGTATCGCGAGTTCTGGGTCGCCACCAACAGCGCGTTCAACCGCTCAATGGGCATGAACCTCAGCAGCCCGGCCGCCGGGCCGGCCGATGGGTCACCGAAGACGGCGTCGAGTTCCTGGGCCACCGCATCGGCGGCAACGTGGTCGAGCGGGAAGATGCCCACCGACATGCCGGTTAGCCAATCGACATCGAAGATACCGACGGTATCGATCATCCGCGTCACCTCGGCGCCGGTTCCGGCTAGGAGGATCAGATTTCGATCGATGTCGACCCGAACGATGCCGCCCGGGGGTACGAACGGTTCGAGGAGCTGTTGCATCTGGATCGCGGAGATGAACCGAAGCGGGATGATTCGCACAGCGTATCCCGGCGGAATCGGTCGGCCTTCGCCGATCTCCGGGACCAGATTGCCGCGGATCGCCTCGTCGGCGGGAACGATCTTGAACAGATCGTCGACGGCGACCAACGCCGCGCCATTCATGCGCAGCAGCGTCTCCAGCGCCGACAGGACGGCATCGGTGCCCAGCGCGCCGACCGTCTGCAGGCTGACCACCCCCTGAACCCGGGGATCATAGATGTAGTTCGCCTTCAGCGTTTCACCGAGGATCACCCGGACGACTTCGCGAAGTTCGGCATTTTCGAAATTGAGCACCAGCTCGCCGCCGCGGACGTCGACGACGGCGCGGCGGGTCCGGGCTTCTTCGAGGAACCGGTCCGATCCCGGATAGGTCAGCGGGCCGGTCAGACCCGGCACCTGTTGCTCGACCGGCTCCACCGGCGCCGCCCGGGGAACGCCGGCCTGATCGCGGGTACCGATACGGGCGTCGGCCGCGGGCTCCGAAGGTTCCGCCGGCCCCGATATGTCCGGAGCCGCTTCCGTGGGATCGTCAACGAGGTCGATGTCGAACGCTTCGAGCAGCTCGGCGCACGAACCAAGAGCCATCACCGCGGTCAGGACCAACGCAAGGACCGACAGCCTGCTTCGGCTCCGGACCCGACAGGATGCGGCAGGCAGTGGTCGGTACGGGCGGGAACGCGCGTTCGCCGATCCCGTCATACGCGGCTCATACCTGTGAAAGTGGGCACCAGGTCCGTCCCCCGAAGAAATCGCAACACAGATTCTCCGGCTCTTAATAGTCTCTCCTTAATAACCGATGAATATTGCTTGAGGGTTAACCGACGGATCACACGCGAATCGCGGCATCCGCGTAGATACGGCGCCGAAACACGTCTCCAGAGAGGTGCTATCTTGTGGTCGGCGACCTCGTCGATTTCCGGTCGCCACCGGGGGAGATGATTCGCGGTTGCAGCTTCGGCGCCTTTGCCGACGACCCGCTCCGCGGTCGTATGGCCTGCCGCTCAGCGCCGCGGCCTTTGCGGATGACCTTGCCGAGCGCCCTCTTCTCCGCGCTGGTCATTTCTGAATCGCGCAGCGAGACGACATCCTTGACGTTCCCTTGCACCAGCGTGACCGATTCGGCTTCGATCTTCTCCACCGTCCACGACTCGAGCGTTTCCCCCTCGGCAACGACTTCGATGGTGCGCAATCGCACCGATCGCAGGAGGGCCACACGGCGCTCGTCCTCGATCACAACGCCAAGAAGCTGGAACTGGCCGGTGTCGATTCGCTTTGGCGTCGGCGCTGCGGCGGCAACCGGCTTCGGTGCCGCCTTGCGTTCGCGCACCGGCGGACGCCGCGACGGCGAGAACAGCGGCCGTATGGTGATCTCGGCGAATCGGGTCAACGGCCCCGGTCCCGGAATGGCAAAGGCACCCTCGCCTTCGACCGCGTCGGCTCGTTCGGGAACAGCCGCGCCTGCGGCCACACCGAACTCCATCGACGCGTCCGGGGGCGACAGGACGAGGTAACCGCCTAACGCCGCCGCGAAGACAAGCAGCAGCGCGGTCACGATCGTGCTCGGGGCCATACGTACCACTACACACCCCCCTTGCGGCGGTAGCCGTACACATCCATGGACACCTTCAGCGGCATCCCGCGGGCCGCACCGCCCGCCACCTGCCGAGCAGCGGCGGTGTCGGCACGGATCTCGATACGGTCGACAAACAGGGCCGGCTTTCCGGCCTCGAAGACGTAAAGGGTCCGCTGCAGACTGGGTATGTTCGACGAGAACCTGGCCCTTACGGTGATCCGTTCAAGCACGCCTTCGGACGCCGCCGGCAGCACCTGGGTACTCTCCAGCTTGCCGCCGTTGCGCACGACAATCTCCTTGGCGAGGTCTTGGAGTTCCGCTCCCGAAAGCGCATCGCTTTCGCCACCCAACAGATACTCGTCGCCGGGTCGCTGCGACTCGATGCGCGCAAGCTGTTCCTGCAGGGAATTTTGGGTTGCCGCGACCTCGGTGAGTTTGCGGTGCTGATGTCGTAGCGCCTCGATCGAATCATCGAATCGGGCGTGAGCCCCGAACAGGGGAACGGCAACCGCCGCGCCGATCCCGCCGACAACAGCGAATAGCAAGGCGACGGCGGCAACGCGACCGAGCCACTTTGGAGCCCGTACCATCATTGGCTCTCCTATGATGATTGTCCAGCGGGATTTTGCTGTCCCGTGATTTTGAAGGCCGGGAAGTCCTCGAAGACCCAGCCGTTCTTGAGCGTGTCGTAAATGATCTTGAGGAGTTTACGCGCCGTGGCGATG
>Ga0209568_1000358_pt1 | contig 15786 bp, 16 predicted proteins | sample WorMetOlspDAHAB2_FD_187406 | JGI IMG/M metagenome (GOLD analysis project Ga0209568, IMG submission 187406) | Marine gutless worms symbiont microbial communities from Max Planck institute for Marine Microbiology, Germany - Olavius sp. DAHAB.2... ...
GAATACTTATACGAAGGAAAGGCAGATGTGGTGTATTTGCAGGTAACTCTGTGTGATCCACATCTGAGCGCTTAGTGGTCGAGATACTGACAATAGGCGCTATACAAGTCCGCTTCCTTTCCTTTTCTTTTACTAGGACCAAATCTGATTATTATATGATTGACATGAAGTTTATGAGATTGAGAAATAAAATGCTTCTAAACATTGGCACTTGCACGTGTACCTGTTATTACTGGTGCTTACTGATTTCATGTGTGTCACTAATATGTTATATACACTGGGGTGCATAAGTATTTGTTGTACATATGTGTTTTATGCAGAGAAGAAATTATGGCAGTGTTGCTGGTCCACGAACCGTGTTGAAGGAAGTTGATGATTCCAGTGAAGTATTTGTCGGCCACACTTCACACTCTGAACAACCAAATGTCGCTGAGCATCGCAGTTCATCAACACACAGTGATCACTTATATTGCAGAAGTGATGAACCATCATCGTTAGACCGTCCATTGTTAACACAGGGTAACATGAACATTGAGTTGGAAAAGCCTTCTTCGTCTGAGACATTGAATTGTTGCAGCAGAACTGAATCAGAACCAGCAGATGAATCGTCAGTGTCGGAAACTGTGACTCACAGCTGGACAGCTGAGACATGCGAGACTCGGACAGCAAGTCGGTCTGAGTTGACACACAGTTGTACCGAGCTGTTTTTAGATGCAACGTCATCAACGTTAGGTACACTGTCTGAACTGGACGTCGCTGACACTGAAGATGTGTCTTTGAGCAGTTCATCTGCTGATACATCTGGAATTGGAATGGTATCAGTGGATGTAGTGAAGCCGGAAGTAGACGTCACTGCTGAAAACTCAGAGGAGGTTGTCAGTTTGAGTGACAGTAGGTCAGTGGAGTTGGAATGCCAGTGTGGAGTTCGTCACAGTGATCCCAGAGACCAGTTACATGTCGTTGAATGTGAACGATGCCATTCACGTCAACATGCTACCTGTGTCAACTACGACCTCACGGACCCATTTCGAGGCAGCTACCTCTGTCCTCATTGCCATGTTGTTGATGTATGTGCTCATCCTGTGTGGTTTTCTGTTGCAACTATTCCTGCTGAAATAATGTTACATATGTCTGTGTGGTTGGAGTTGATTGATTGCTGTAGAAGTTGATGTGAATAATGCATTTTTGCTCGTCTCATATTTAGCTCGTGCAAAATCCAAGATGGTGGCAGCCTGCCATTTTAGAATTATGATGACGTCACACAAGATCGCACCATGTGGGGTTTTTGGTAGTGTCGTGGTTGTGTAAAAAATATTAATGAAGATATTATGATATTAATTTTTTCCCAAAATGACTTGAAATGTTCAACAATTGATGTTTATGCACGTCAGTATGTAGATTGCAGTGAAAAGTTGTGTTGCAGCGTCCAGTGCAAAGTGGAGCAACACTGATTGTAGCTCCTCACTCAATCACTCATCAGTGGGTTGATGAAGTACTCAGACACGTGGCTGTCGACGCTTTGCAGATATTTGTAAGGAATTTCTGTCGATGTACTTATTTAACCTTGCAGATGTTCAGATATGATTTAATTGCATGTTCACATCTAGATGTTCTTGCCATCATTGAACACAGTACATCATTTTTTCTGCTTCGTTTTACTGCACTTTAAGTTAGGCATATTGCTTACTATGTCTGGTACATACTATGTTTGCACTTTTTGTTTTAACTGAGGTGATATAAACTTTCTCTCTGTACTTTTTCCAGTGCAGTACTCAGTTTATTCAACTTGCAGAGTCTCACTGGAGAAGTATTGTCTTAATGGTTTCTGTCACCCTCCAGTGGCCTCCATGTAAGATCTGTGCAGATGTCTCAGCTCTGAATTATTATAATTAGTTTGGGAACCACGGCACATATTTCTATTTTGTAAATCATATTTTTGATAACATGTAAATATTTTGTGTTTCGCTTTAATATTGAATGTGGAATACTGATTCTATTAGTTGCCTGTTTTATTATTTTTTAACATGTTCTTGTTTTTAATTCTAAACTGTAGTTTGAAATCTCATGGCCATTGATGCAGCTGTGCTATCAGTATAATATGACAGTGTGTTTTGCACAGCTGCATGGGCGTGTGTTGGTGTATGTAGCACAGTTGGATTAAAAACCTGAGTGGGATGGCTTGCCCCATACCTCCGTCATCACTCATGCTCCCCTTAACATCCTCCACAATTTGCTTATGTTACTGGTTCGCCCAGTGTTTCCTTGCAAAGGGCCATAGGACCAGTGTGTGTATTTGATTGGGTCGGTGAAGATGTCTTCATTTGTGCAGGTGTACACTGGTGTCAATAAACTTGGTTACATTCAGCCTCAGACACTGGCGAGGCAGGACATTGTCATTGTGTCGTACGAGACTCTGCGTAAAGAGATTGACTATGTGGATCTGCCACACACAAACAGTCAGTTCTTCGCATTGCATTTGTACACTCTCATTGTGTTTGACAGTGCAGCATGCTCTGTTATCTGCACCTTAATTATTGTTCTGTGTCTAGCTGTTGTTGAATGTTTTACTTACCAGCAGTGTCCACAGTGGCAAAGTAAAACTGGAGTTTGTAGCAATGGCTTCTGAATGTAGTGACATACCAAAGTGGTTTCCATCCATCTGTATAATTAACTAATCAACTGGTAGGTGTTATTTTTAGTTTATCTGCATTGGACACAGCCGTTGGTTTGTCCTGCTTGTCTGCTCTCTTTTCTTTAAGATTCTGTGGTATGAAGAATATTGCAATTATTAGTCTTCACACTACAGATTTCTTTTCATTTCCGATGTCTTAGTTTTTAATTTTTATTGCTTTGCCTTTATTTTTTTTCGTTAAACAAGACAGAAGTTTTTCATAAAGAGTACACATTGCCTTAGATGGTTAGGTGGTGATTGTGCTGATGACGGTCGTTTGTGGAGGTGATGGCGTAAGAAGATTCCGACACGCAAAGCGCTTCATGGCGGTTCCGTCGCCTCTTCCAGCTGTTGAGTGGTGGAGAGTGAGTATTGTACTCGTTGTCATTCCTACTGTCTCTGCCAAATAGCTGACTGCTTTTGCCGATGTGGCTGCTGCATTGTGAGAGAAGAACTTTGTCATTGTTGAAAAAATCCTTTGGTGTGCGTATTTTTGTGCTGCATGTAAGATCAGGAGCTGTAGAATAAGTTCGCCTCATTTCCTGGCCAATTGTCCTTGGCGTCTGAACCAGGGTTGCTTTGCTTAGTTGTCTAATTTTTGTTGTGTTTTTTTGTGTTTGTTTTTTCTTGTTAAGTTTTTAAATGCCAGTTAAATGTATGTCTGTGAATACTTCCACTGAAACTACCTAAAATTGGACGTTAAACTTGTCATATAGAGAACGGACGATACAAGCACGAACTATTACAATCCAATACAAGTATTTGCGTATACCACAACGGCCGATACTGATACCCAATACGAGTACTTGCGTTGTGGTGTCCCAACCACTTATATCTTTTTTTCCAAAAAAAGTTGCTAAGATAGGTTGCTAAGAGGACACAGCCAATGCAAGGCAGGTGGCAGACTCAATCCAAGACTAAAAATGCAGAGCTTCAACCGACAAACAAACTTGTACACTCAGTTTAAAGACTGGTTAACTTGCATAAACGTTAGAATGATTGACAGTTGAGACTGTCGTCATCACAGCCTGCTTCCTGGTGGAGGGAGTGCGGCGTCATCTGTCGCTGGTGGCCATGTCCCAATGGCCAATACTGCCCTGTCTTGGTATTACGGGAGGCTGGTGTAGGGTTACAGTCTCCCTCCTCCAGGCATGCAGAGTGCAGTGCACAAGTCGAGATAACAATCTTTTGTAATAATCTCGAAACGCTGACATTGTTTGCAATAGTTATTATTGCATCTGTAAGACATACGCAATCTACTCGTATTTCCATTCACACTACAGTCTTCACTCCTGCCCCTCACTCCTCTTTCCCCTTCACTCCTCCCCCTACTTATCGTGGATGATCACGACATGCTGAAACTTGCCATCAACGGATTTCTGTATAGGAATGCCAGTGACACAGCATCGGTTGACTGATGACAGATGCAATGCCATTCTATTCTAACACAACTGTGTACTAATTTTCTGGAAATTTTTTTCTGTAGAAAGCATTTGCATGTGGCTGTCTGCATGTACCTAATCGTATTATTTGTGATCATCCACGATAAGTAGGGGGAGGAGTGAAGGGGAAAGAGGAGTGAGGGGCAGGAGTGAAGACTAGTGTGAATGCTCATTGCAATGCTTCTGCAGCTGTTAATTCGGCATACTGTCTTTGAAATACTTTACACCTGCTTTACAAACAAACCACCAAACAGCTGAGCGGACTGTGGAGCCAGGAAGTGAACAAGAGCTTTCATGGTCTCGCGCCCTGTCACCGGCCATACAGATCGATGCCAGCCACTTTGTGCCTGTTTATGCCACTGGCTAATTACTGGCACATTTGACAGTAATGCAAGTAATATCAGCCGATACAAGTAGCCAATACAATTTGATATGATATACCAAATATCGGTACTGATCCAATAATCGTTCTTTCTCTATTATAATCATTGTGAAAGATAAGTTGAGCCCTGTATGACTTACAGCAGTGCTAGCCTGAATTTAGAATATGTGTCAGAGCTGTGTACCAGTATATAGTGAGAGAGTGAGTGATAATGTGATGTGCATAATGTGCAGGTTTGCTTGGATGAAGCGCAGATGGTTGAGTGCACGAGCACAAAGGTTTACATTTTGTTGAATTAAGACAGCACCGTACAACACAGCTGTGCATGTACAATTGAACGACACTGTCATTTCACCAGTTCATATACGTCAAAGTGGCAGAGAAGTGGGGGGGGGGGAGGTTTTTATTGGGATTGTTCTGCTGTAACAGTGTGCATTGGATGTCAAATTATCATCTGGCATGTTTGTAACTTTTATGTATTGTCTGTTTATTCCATCCATTATTCCGTGCATCGATGTATCAGCAGATGTTTTCACTACTTTGTAGCTTTGAGGTTTCACTGAATCAGTATCTCCATGAAAGTGAATGCTTGTCTGCAACTCTCTGTCATTGCGAACGATGTAAGTTAGGCTGACTGCATGCATTGCATTGATGTTATTTGTTGCGCACGTGGTTTATGCAGACGGCTGAAATGGCATTGCGTCTGTCATCAGTCAACCGATGGTGTGTCACTGGCACTCCTATACAGAAATCCGTTGATGGCAAGTTTCAGCATGTCGTGTCATCAGTAATAAGATTGACTAAAATGTATATTCTAACACAGCTGTGTACTAATTTTCTGGAAATTTTTTTTATGTAGAAAGCATTTGCATGTGGCTGTCTGCATGTACCTAATCGTATCATTTGTATATTGATTTTGGCTTTATGCAGAATATTATTAAAACCTTCTGTACAGTATACAGACTATAATGTTGCTTGATGCACTCAGTGGTTTGGGCTTTCATCATGCAGTTTATTGGCACTTAGGGTGAATCATTCATACACGACAGATGTCTGTTCCATCAAGCAGTCTAATGGTATTGGTCAAAGATTTGTGATGGCCAGCAGCTGGAAAGTAACGGAAGGCCTTGTGAAATGTAAATTACCTGTGGCTGTTGAGGATTATGTATGAATGGACCAGTTCAGTCGATTGTGTTGCTGGTGTGCAGATCTGTATGGGTTGTTGTTGTTTCTTGGTGTTGATCCGTATTGGGTCAAGTTCTGGTGGACGAAGTTACTCTACGAGCCATTCAGCAGTGGTCAGAGACAACCACTGTATGCCGCTGTGTCACAGGTTCTGTGGCGAACTGCCAAGGATGATGTCATTGATCAGGTGAGCCAATGCTGCTTTGTCACTTCAATGTCAATTTGTAAGGAAACTGTCGTCAAAACAACCACAGTGCGCTAATGTTGAAGGTGCAGTCTGTCTACTACAACAGCTCATTCGGATCATGTGATTAAAAACAGCTGCTGACCAACCTGAGTGACTTGGCCTGCCGTCTAATAGGCTGCATTCTTCACTGTCACCGTTTGCTATATTGTTATTATGCTGCTAGAAAGGTGATTCCATTTTCAAGTCCATATATGATAGAACAAAACAACACACAAAACAAACAAGAACAATTAAAGTGTCTGAAATGACAGAGTCACTGCGCAGGCACTACAAGAGTAGAAGTCATGGGAAGGACTGCTTGAAAAGGTGACTCTTCAAGAGGCTACAGTAGGCAGACAGCGATGGAGCGGAGGTGACATGACGCGGCAGGTCATGTCAAGCCAAGCATTTCATTTTGAGGATGCATACTACGGCAATGTTTGCAGTTTAGTTATATTTTTGTCGTATTTAAATGCCAGAAAACTTAATTTTTTGTACAAATGTGTTTTTTGTGCAGTTTTCACGTTTGCCTGTTATGTTCTAAAATTGCCTAATTCTGTCATTCAGCAGCCTCATCTGTTTGTAGTAAGTAAATCTTGTGAAACACAACTTATGCTATATTTCTGCTGATGGGTAAAAATGGAGCAGATGCTATGGCCATGATGACTGGTAATTAGAGATGTTGGATGTGGTGGCATGAGACAAGCAGTATGTTATGTGCTGACAGATATCGTTGCCGATGCAGACATTTCACACTCATTGGTTGACGTTCTCGCCGGTCGAAGAGCATTTCTATCGCCAGCAGTATTACGTGTGTGCGCGTGAAGCAATGACGGTCGGTGGCTGTCGGTTGCTATCCGTTTATAGTCTGCTATAATGTTGTCTGTCTGATGTTCGTTTGTTGTCAGAACACCGTTCCACTTGTCAGTTGTGTAGCTGTCATCGCAGCTGCTGACGTTTCCTTATTGTTGACACACTTGTCTGGGATTTTGATTCGTGTGCAGTTAATTCCGTTTTTTTGTATATGTTTTATTTGATGTTGTTTATTGTTGTAGAAGTTGAGTGCTTGGACCGATTCTCAGGTGAAACTTGATACGCTGGACAAGTACACACTACATCAGGTATTTGCATTTCCTGCATGTATTTTTTGATAAGCAATGCAGTTCCTGTATGCATTTACATGACCTAGCACACAGTGTCAAATTTAACAAAATTCCGCACTGATAATTCATGGTCTGATTGCAAGAGGCCAACTTTGAGCATAATCTGCCATTGTTATAGCAGCTTTAGTGATTCTTCCATTTTCCAAAATGTAAAAAACTATAACTTCTAAAGGCACGATATGGCCATATTGTGCTGAAAATACCGTTAAACTCCAACCATTTAATCATTTTATTTACCAAAAAGAAAGCATTGTTCACTATACAAGCATGGATTTACAAGAATGGCAAAGCATTCCTAAGTCTGTATTTAAAATATCCTTCATCGCTCCATGTGTTGATGCTGTTGTCTGGGATTCTGGAATGATTTTGTGTTTGGATTGAGCACTGTCTTGCGAGCTGGTGTGTGCAGTTGTGTAAACTTTCATGCCAGCTTTAATGAATGCAATCGTTGTATGTTTTTCTCGTGTTAATATTGACACCCTGCAGTAGATAATGTAGCATTGATGCATGAGTGTTCTACTGTGTGTGAATGACAGCTGCTGGCGCCACTTGTCAGGCTGAGACAGGCTTGTTGTCATCCTCAGGTGGTCCGAGGTCGATACTTACCACTACAGAAGAGGTGTGCTGTCTTCATTCTTGTGTGTGTGTAATGTAGGCTTTCTTGTTAGTGAAGGAGTCAGCTGACCAACCACACATGAAGTGATAACTTAGCCATTGTATACGTCAAGTAGAAGCAAATGCTGTAAGACTCCAGTGGATGCTGAATTGTTAACCAGCGAGCGATGATTTGTAGTGTGTAATTAAGGGAGCATGCAAGTATTTTGGTGGACACTTGAGTGTGTTGAGTTTGTCAGCTCTAAAGGTCATGAAGTGAGTTTTTATAGCGATCTTAAAAATGAAGACTACCTCAAGGTTATTTGTGATTATTGTGCTGGTGTTAGTTTGGTAGATGTGTGTTGATTATAGCACAATGACAATGGAGGAACTGTTAACACACCTGATCAACAAGACAAAGTACGACTGCGAGGAAGCTCATCGACGATTGGTGTTTGCGTCGACCGGTTTGGCTGGTCTTCACATCATCAGACACGAGGTTCTTGTTCATCTCATCTGTGGCACACAGTGCTTTTGCAAGTCAACATGAAACAGTGAGATGTTCTTGATTAAAGTGCTGTACTTTTTACCTAATAATCACGTGAAGAGTGAGAATTGTAGTGTGTGGGTTTTGTCAGTTTATTATGTTTTCTTGTATTACGATTCTCATAGGATTTCTGTGTTTTGCAGTGATTTGTTTTGATGGAATTGCCTATTGATGATTTTGGTGAATGTGGAAGTGATGATGATGAAATGTTGATGCTGCTGCTGCAGTACGTTGAGGCAGTGGAAGAGTATCGTTCAATGCTGCATTCGGTTGATGAACACAGTGGTCAGGTGAGAACCGACCCACTACAGATACTGCACATTGTCTTCAATCTGAACGATGTTCTGGCTCTGAAACCTGCTGGCGTCGGACACACCTTGAATGACTCACAGCTCCAGCAGCAGGTTGCTACTTGCTGTCAATTAGTTGTTATCATTCTGTATATTGTCAACATGTGAACTGAGTTCATGACGGAATGTCTATGGGTAATTTAAATAATTTTGAGAATGTTCAGCCAGATTTTAATTTGTGACTAAAGTTTTTGATACATTTGAACAACACACAAACACATTTGGAAATTTTAAGACTTATTCAGACAGTCGTTGTTTTTCTCGCTAAGTGACGTATATTTGATGTAGTCAGTAGTTATAAGTTGTTAAATCATTGCACATGCAAGCAAGGTTTTATGTTAGGTTGTAGTTGTTTTCATATACTGATCTCGTGCTAGTTATTTGCTGATATGTGCTTTTGTCACAAGGAATATTAATTTGGTACTGGCACTGTATGGTGCTGTACATTATGTCGAGTGAAACATTTGTCATTGTCATGCAGGCAGATGACATACGAGACAAGTATTTGCAGAAAGCAGCTGCATTTGTGACTTCGTCAAGAGATTCTTGGACTAAAAAACGTCAAAAAGTGATTAAACTGAATCAGAAGGTATGTATTGTACGTTGTATATGTGTGTTGCTGTTTTATGAAAGAAATAATGTATCTATGTACAGAATTGCAATATGGTTCAGTGCAGAAAACGAGCAGTTTATTTGATCTGAAGCGGTGTTTGATTTGGAACTCTGCACTGCATCAGGATGAGCATTCCATGGAGGGATCAAATGACTGTTGACATTCGCATTACAGTTGAATCGTAACTGATTTGTTGTTTTGCTTGGATGGCATTGTGTTTGTGATTTTTTGTCATTGATTAGTAAACTAGAGTAAGTTGCTGTAGCCATAATCTGTTCACTTCCTGTAGTAAACATTGTGCAATAGAACCAAGTAATTACATGGTTGCTAGCAGAGCAGTTTCTAATGTTGTTTCGTTAGTTCTTTGTTTTGTAAGATGTTGATGCAATGCACAATGCAGCTCCAGTCCATAGTTGACATGAGATGTGCTGCTGCAGCTGGGTGATGGGAGGGAGTGGTGGGCGGAGCTACTGCAGTCAGTCATTTATGCTGAGCTGGATTCTGAACTCGTGAGTCGAGTGAAGGAAGAACTGTTGGACAATGTCGACAACGAGAAAATCAACATGGCTAACAAGTCGGTGCTGACACATGCACACGCACTCTGATGTTTTGTGACTTGCAGCTTGTAACACTGTCGACTGCAATTGCACTGATCGTGCTAATATGATGTTGACTTAACACACATGCATGTACAGTACACATGGACATTGGACACACACACACCGACAAACCTACCAAGACTGTACTGAAGTGAATTTGGGGTTTTTGGAATAGTATCACGTCATCATTGCAAGCAGATTTATCCCACTATAAACAGTGTAGACGCCCAATGCAATCTTTTTTTGCATATTTTTATGGTCTAGATTTCTTTCGCACCCAACAGTGGTGTGAAAGGCATGTCTTGTACACTTCATTATTGTCAGACTGTTGTTTAGTTTTAAGCTGTGCTCAAAAATCCACCTGTGTAACAACAGAACATGCTTAACAGATGTGATATGCAGGAGTACCTATGAATGTGTCCTATAGATTACAGTGTGTGTGCACTACCGCAGGTTCAGCACGGTACAAGGTCTGCAGTATCTGTTAACAGATCAGTTGCAGCAACTTGACGTTGCACGTGACACTGTTGTGGACAAGCTGGACAAGTTGCATGCAACGGAGCCACAGCTCCTTGTCGATGAAGTGACACAGTGCTGCCTCCGACCACCTCTCAACTTCCAGTTTCCAAAGTAAATGAACTGCATCAATATTATTTTGCTTACACGTATCTTAATGAATGAAGTCTGGCAATTCTAAGGTTGTGACTGAAATTAAATACTTAAATAATTAAAGTACTTTGTAACTCCTAGAACTCGGCAATGACAGCTGTGGAGGGACTTTGCATGGTATTTTCATTTTGTCAAACCTAAAATTATGTAAAATGTAAAAGTAACACTTGATAATATGGGGGTTGGGTTGAAAACCGCAAGACGCCTGGAAATGTGTCTTGCGGTAGAATTAGACCTAAATATCACACATTATATTGACTTTTACATGTCATGAAGGTAGTCTTATGGTGTTCTGTGGTAATCCCAGCGAGTGGCGACCAAACGCACCGTTTTTGTCAAGTAAGCTAATTAGGTCTAATAACGCATGTGAAGCTGAATTGGTGTTAAATTATGCCATATAGGCCTAGTATAAATTTATCTGCGGTATTGCCTCGGTCTCCTGCAGTGCTTGTCTACAATGGCTGAAGAATATGACGTGTTGCTGTTGCTGTGATTAAAATTAATTAGGCTTCGTAGCCTATTCAGTATTTTTACTTTCAGGACGCAGCAATCAGCGGTGGACCACGCCCACGCCATTATAACAATCATGCTTAAGGCCTACCTGTGTTGAGCTTTTTGTGACACTGTTTACAATGGCGGACGGTGCTTGTATCCAGTGTTACACTGAAGTTTAATGTCGATTTGTTGACAGTAACTCGTTAACTACCATAGTTAGATATTATATGCCTATGACTGTTATCTCTGGCCAGGTTAACGGCCGGTGTGGTTAGACAATGGAAATTAACGGTGCAAAAAATAACACCTGCTGAACATTATGTGCATGCTACCATGAATGGTGCTTTGTCACTGCACCATTAAAATTCGTGTTTTTATTCTGTTTTGCAACATAGCCTATGTACGTTGCCTATTCACGTTTAGTAGATTTACACGCCAATTCCTTGTAGATGATGTGCTGACGATGTGCTATGACTTTTAAGTGCACTGCACTGTAGCGATCACGATTGAAAGAAACAAGTCAACAGCATTTGGATTAGAAAAATGATTAATGAAAATATACAAAACTGACATCAATGTGGCCTAAATGTTTAGTAACTTTGTTTAGAACAGCCGCAAAAAACATCCAAAATACAGTACGACTATATATGCGTACTGGCCGCGAAAAGGTTCCAAAAGACTTACTCACTCCACTTACTGTCACGATGACAAGGACTTACAGAAAACGCAAGTATAGTAAGCCCGGAAAAAATCACCAAAAAGGTGAAAATACAGAGAAAGATACGTACAATATTTACACAACATGACAAAACTGAACACATCCTAAGAGCCTGCACGCACAGAACAACACGCGACTGCATAAAAGGGCGCAAAAGGTCGTGGATGTGGATAATATGACCCCCGTGACATGGACTTCGTAAAAAGGCCCCACACACAAGTGTCGGAAATTTCGGACAATTAAGCCCCAAACACAAAAGTCGGAAATTTTGGACAATAATTTCAGCCCCAATAAAAGTGGCTAAGCCTACAACCTTCACAGGACATTCTATGACCTTAAGTGACCTTGCCCTCTAGGTGCTGCAGAACAGTATGGAGCAGTTGCGGAGTAGCTGCTTAATGCGGAGCACTGGTCGTCTTCGTGGCGCGTGGCCTCTTCCTCTGTCCTGGTTTCCGAGCCACCTTTGTCGTGTTCAGCACAGCGAGAGCTCCGTCGGATGAGGTGATCGTCGCTAGCGGCTGCCTGTTGCCTGTGTCAGCCAGGAACTTCCTGAACACCTCCGTGCGACGATCGTCCGTGTAGCCGACCCACGCTTCGTACATGACCTTGTGCTTGAGGAAGGGGCAGGTTAGCATGAAGTTGCCGTCGCCACGAAGACAACGCTGTAGTTCCTTGATCTGCAGCTGGACCAGCGCCTTGACGTTGTGCACGAGGTCGGTGACGTTCCACAACTGCTCCCAGTCGTTCTTGGACTTAAGAACGTGGTTGTAACTCTCTGCGTTGTTATTTGTCCACGCTCGGCCAATCCACGAATTGTTCTGCAACACAAACCGAACACAAGTAGGCGCACTTGTACTTTTTTAGTAAAAAGCTCGTTGACACATGAAATGCTGTAAGAAATAGCAAGCGTTGTTAATGCTTTGTAGCTGCACATATGTTTGTATACCATAAGACAGCGAACAGAGTCATGCAATAATGTTAGTCGTTAACATTATTTTCAGGCAGCACCGGCAGTCAAGCCTGTAAACCAGTTTATGACGTTAGCGTTTTTGGTTAAAAACAGCTTCAATTACGGTGATTACGTTATAGTGTAGCCCAACTGTGAGACCTGTCGTGACTGAAGTGCTTGAAATATCGGTTTTAAATATCAGCATTATATATATGCATGCAAGTACATTACCAGGTGTATGTTGTTCCGCACTTTGCCGAGGACATGCTTATTCATGTAGTCGACGTGCTCCGGCGCTTCCAGTCACACGAACTCGAGCAGTTCGTTGACGGCGGCATTGGTCACGGCTGATGTGTCGTCGCTGACGTCCATGCACCGCTTCAACAGCACCACGATCTTCTGCCGTGGCGCCGACTGCACTCCCTTGTCTGTCAGGTGACGCTGCACGTTCTCCACGATGTGACGCGTACAGAACACATGACTGGAGCTGTGGAAGATCCGACGTATCGCATTGACCAGAGCCTTCTCCTCGTCGGATCCGAATACCAGCTGCGTGTCGGCCATGAGCTCAGTGTTCAGCCCGTCAGCATCGAACACTGTCGACAAATGCGCAAAAAATGACGTATAGGCTCACTCGGGAGGTGTTGTTAATGTGGGTGGAGATGAAGTATAACACCGAAACGACTTGGCATGGGATTGCTCATTAGTAACGCTGTAGCCTGCATGACATGTACAAGTCATCATAATGTGTGATATTTAGGTCTAATTCTACCGCAAGACACATTTCCAGGCGTCTTGCGGTTTTAACTAGCTTAATTGACAAAAACGGTGCGTTTGGTCGCCACTCGCTGGGATTACCACAGAACACCATAAGACTACCTGCATGACATGTAAAAGTCAACATAATGTGTGATATTTAGGTCTAATTCTACCGCAAGACATATTTTCAGGCGTCTTGCGGTGTCTTGCGGTTTTCAACCCAACCGATAATATAGTGAAAACTGGAACTTGAAAGATAGTGTACATGCAGTTCATCAACAAAAATGCGTCAGATAGACCTTCAGACTAAAACTTCATATACTAACAGTTTTATATCCGAAATAGAAGTTCAGGCAAATTTTGTTTATACTGCATTAAATTTTGGTATGTTAACTTCGAAAAGCCAGACATGCACTTTTCTCCGGAAAGTTTTGAAAGAATACATGTTTGAAGATGGTTTCATGTGAACCCTTTGAGATTTCAGGTTGAAGCTTTGAGAAGCAGTGATTCGTAATATTAATTCACTCCAGAAGACATTTTCTTGGCCTTAGTATGTGTCTAAAAGTGTTTGATGTTTGGAGAACTCCAATTGGAAGGGAAGATCTGAGCCCAAGAGCGATGGGAAAGACAATGGACTGGAAGGAGGGAAGAAGGAGAAAAGTCTCTAATGTGCCAGTGTGAATACACCGGTACTAGTTTGGCTGTGTCTATAGACAATTTGTTGGTGTTGTCTTTGTGCTGATGTAGGTGTGCATTCTGTTTGGCTGAGAAGTACTTGCACAACTACGAAGCAAAGCTGTTCTTTAGCACAGAGAGGTTAGCACTTCCGAGCGATGTTACATTTTATGCTGTGTATGCATCTGCTTTGAATGATTATGTTTGATTGCTTGTTTGTCTTGCATGTCTTGATCATTGGTTTGGAGTCCCTGCTGTAGAAAAGTGGGAGTACTGGCCTTGACCAGAGTTAAAGTATTTTTTTGCCGAATGTCTTTCATGAAGTGAACAGTTTCTCACGTTGGTTTCAGTGGAACTTGAAACTCCATTGCAATATGTCACCTGTTCTATTGAACCATGGCTGTTCTTTTCGTGGTTAAGTGTGAATAATATGTATGTCATTTGTCACAGTGCTCTCGATTTTTTGTTGATTTTTCTGTTATTGCGTTAGTGGAAAGATGTTATTCACTGTTTGGTGTCACTGTCATGCTCCCTTCTTCTGAGACCTATCTGCCCCTGCTCCCTTTCTGCATTTCTATGACTCTGTTACGTATTGCAGGTTCTCTTGTTGTCTCTATTCCATCTCCTGCACACTCAGCACTTTAAAATAAACCAAAAGTCAACCGTATTAAGTGGCCAATCAGTTTTGTAGATGTGTCATATTGAGTTGATCCAAAATCAGTTTTTTTTGCTGTCACGCTGTAGTTGCACATTGTACAGTTGAAACAGTGTGAAGCCAGATGAACTCAGCAATCAACCATTTGGCTTGCTGCATCGTGCTGTGAAGGATTCGCATGTGTAAGCCATATTGCAACATTTGCTTGTGTTGAATATGTTACAGAGGTGTTGTCGAAACAGCCAATCAGCAGGCAGCAGCTGCTGACGTCGGCGTTCAAGTGTCGACCAAACATCAGGTCACGTGGGCTCCCAGTGATACAGAAAAAGCTCTCAAGACCATACTCAGCTTTGCCAAAACTTTTGCAGGTTATTTAGAGCTCAATTGTTGTTATTTTTTGAAAGAAATGTTTGTTGCTATGACGCTATAGGAATGTGTTGTCTAAGTTGAGAGTGTGTGTGTAGGTGAGAAGGAGCTGATTGACTGTGGACAGTTGGCGATGGAAATATTTAATGCTCTTAAAGATGAGTTCAAGGTGAATGCATCTGTTGTTCTGCATGTCTGAACAGTCAAAGCTTTGGTGGCATTTTTTGTCTGTCCATTTTTTTGTGATCGAATGTTAGTTTGGTCGTAGAATTGCTGCAGTTTTGTGTATTGCATGCTGTCTGCTCTCTATCTCATCAGTCGTGTAATCATGCATGTGATTGTAGTGCTTGCGACCGGTGTGGATGGCTGTGCGTGAGCGCGTGACTGCCATCGATGAGCTGAACATGGCTGTGTGTCGCATGCGACTTCGTCAAGATGATGAGCCACTCGTTGATCCTCCGCCGTCAAACGTTGTTGAACCGTCTCAGGTCTCCACTCACGTTTTGTACAATTGCTAATGGTGGCAACTGGCTGACCCCGGCACGCCTACAATGGTGAATGTGATGTGCTTGCATGCGCGCAGATCAGCACATGAGAAGTAGTTGACTCGCCACTTTACCAACTATTATTTCACTTTATGCCATGGTAATCTTTTCAAATTCATCATATATTTAATCGAAAGAATGTTGAGAGTATTTATTACCAGCAGAAGCTAAATAATTTTGTAT
>Ga0209568_1000359_pt1 | contig 15784 bp, 10 predicted proteins | sample WorMetOlspDAHAB2_FD_187406 | JGI IMG/M metagenome (GOLD analysis project Ga0209568, IMG submission 187406) | Marine gutless worms symbiont microbial communities from Max Planck institute for Marine Microbiology, Germany - Olavius sp. DAHAB.2... ...
CATGCAGTTAGCACTAAAATGCCGAGTGGCTTGAGCAAACGCAAAACAATCGCTTGTGAACACCGCCCGATTGCACGCACGTATTAAGCACAAAAAGCAAAATCAAATTAATAATAATAATAACAATAATAATACGAAATTTATATAGCGCCATAATGCCGTTAGGCGGCTACACACCATGCTCAAGTAAATTGCAACTGCAGTCCAAGAATAAATACAAATGCTAACCGCACAATGAATAGTAATGATAACACGACAATTTATAAGGCGCCGTAATGTGGCCGGAGCAAATAAAAAGGCACTTGTCTATACTGAACAGCAAAAATTGACTGATATCATATGTCATGTGGCAGATTCATGGGTGGGCGTACGAAGTTACAGGATGCGATTATGAGGTTGTGGAACGCCAACGAGAGGTGCAGAAACTGCGTTCCAGCTGCAATTTAACCGCTGCATTCAGCTCAACAACAAACGAACAGTCACTGCCCGAACTAGAACATCACTGAAGCAACCGGCAATGCAATAACGCAATATCACATGTCGAACGATATCACACGAAACAGGCAACCATAAAAACATTCCCAAAAAGCTTCGATAGATAACGATATGCTGTGGCATATGCAACTGACGATCAAGTCAAAACAAAGCAACGAATTGGCCTGGTCGACAGCCGCTGCAACGTATAGACCAACTCCAGGTGATTGAATAATAATTTTGTTGTCCCTACAATTCACGTGTTCACAGCAGCACACCATGGCAAATAGCAAAAAAAAACGCCTACAGTATAGTTCATTGTGTGCATTTGCGATAAAAGACGACTGGGCTGACACACTGTATTCCGTCCATCCTCATGTCAAGATTTCTGGATGCGCCACTGGTAGCAGTCACATTCCTAGACCTCAGTTCAGCCAGTCATCTCCGCTTCTTTCAACTCGCCCAGTTGCGTTCCCGTGGCGCAAAGATCTCTCCATCACATCCAGCTTTTCAGACCCTTTATATTGTTCATGCGACGGCCACCTAAGCAGTCTTTCTTCGACACTGAGGTCCACTTCCTTGTGCCTGTCACTGCATCATCACGTCCTTTCAACAGGAATCACTTAAATCGGTTATGTGAATCGGATAGTTTTTCTAATGAAATGTCACTAGTGCGGAACATACAACACACTTGATTTGGGAGAGGGGAGGAGGTGAACATGATGGTTAACACAGGTTATTACAGAAAGTTAACATTAAGTGCAATGCCACAGGATGACTTTTCCAACACAGGCTTGGGAGTAAAAACTCCTTTATGCCCTTTCACTGTGTCTACACACCTGTTGGCATCTTAGTTTGGCATTCTGACACAGCGCAGGCACACACTACCATAGACAACTATTCGGAAAAATGCAGGTACATTTTAACGAAGCATAACTTGAGTGGTTCTCAATTCCGTCTCTTCACACACAAACAGAACACGATCTTAATGGCCATTTTGTCTGGTTTACATGAGAAAGGATCAGAACCAGACAACTGGCCTTCAAGGGATAAAACAGAAATTCTGCAGGCTACAATGTGTGCGATTCTAAATGCCCAATCAACAGCATTAATCGACGTACGGTCTCAGAGCCGGCGGTTAAATTACTCAAAGTATATTTGATAAAAGTTGCATCACAATCATGAAGGGACCTGTATCTACGATACAATTTTTGTGATGTTAATAATAATAATAGTACTAATAATTAACAAAATCTATAAAGCACCGTAAAGGCGTTAGGCGGCTACAATTAAAATTTTAATATACGCATTATAGTAGTACTTATTACTTATTTTTCATATTACAAATACTAACAGCATTGAATACAAAACTTCTTTTTAGCGTTGAAGAGACCAACTTCATGCACTGAATTGGCTTTACAGTTTACACAGCCTAACAAGCCGTGACAAGGTTCAGAAACAACTTTCAAAGTTACAGGAATGCGATTATGAGGTTGTGGAACGCCAACGAGAGGTGCAGGAACTGCGTTCCAGATGCAATTTAACCGCCGCATTCAGCTCAACAACAAACGAACAGTCACTACCCGAACTAGAACATCACCGAAGCAACCGGCAAGGCAATAACGCAATATCACATGTCGAACGATATCACACGAAACAGGCAACCATAAAAACATTCCCAAAAAGCTTCGATAGATAACGATATGCTGTGGCATATGCAACTGACGATCAAGTCAAAACAAAGCAACGAATTTCAGCAGCCGGTACGGTCCAGCATTCTCACTGCTTCTCCGACAGACCATACCTATAGTAGAATACAATACACTTCATTGGAGTATGGCAGCCAAAGGCTGGATTAAATATAGTACAATACAGATATTACAGCACACATAAAAAGCATATAGTTCAAGAAATGTCATACAGGTTACTGATAATGTGCTAGTCCGTAGGGAATGAACGGATTTTAGAATTTGTTAGTCATCGCAAAAGTCAGTTGGAATTGCCTAGTAGAACTAAGTACATCATAAGCCAAATTCCACTTGGCACAGCAAGACATGACGCACTATCTACTCACGCATTTTGGCACATGAACATGATGTGTCGTGACGTGTCAACGTCACGACACAAATAACCTGCGTGTTTATAATCGCGCACGCAGCAACCAATCAGCGAGCAGCTTTAGCAAACGTGCGGCGTTCACACGACATAGTCATAATTGACATCATTATCGATGCGGTTTAGAGGGAAGGTAATATACTGATCTAAAAACATCGGGAGTTTACAGGTGACAACACATCGACATAATGTCACATCCTGTTGTGTCGTGCCAGATGGAATTTGAGCTATAGACAGTGGTGAATCCAAAAATTTTGAAAAGGGGCAGCAGAAGACAATTTATCAGCTCCGTCCTCATTTATTGCAAATGCGTGCAACAAAATATATGCCTTTTACACGGAAAAAAGCGGCTTTTTGAAAAAAATATGAGCCAATAGGCGGGGGGCGCCCCACGGCCCCCCTTGAATCTGTCACTGGTTATAGATGTAGATGACAATAAGAACTGTAGAAAACGTAGAAAAAGACGAAGGCAGCGCTGACGCAATTTTGTTGCCTCTTACGAAACGGTGAGAATGTCAAGCGCCAAGCACCACACTGGGCTGCAACCATAACGAGATGCATACATTCGGTTTCCGCAGGGGCTGGGCCACCTGTCAGCCTGGCACTTGCCAAGTGGGCCGGTTGGTCCGCCGGCCAGGTGAGCCGCCACGTCAAATGTTGTAAGGAGAGAGTGGAACGAAGAAGGCGGCTCAGGGGCTCTTAGCTAGGAAGGGAGGGCTCTACTCGGATAAATTATTTGCAGAGGCTCACGAGTTCCTAGTTACGCCACTGCTCACGGGGCCGGTCTCTTTAGCCAGGGGCCGGTTTGACGAGCCAGTCTGCCCCTGGGTATCAGCCATGTGAACGTACCAAGCTGAGGTTGGTTTGGTCACATCAGCGAGATCGGAGAGTCTGACAACGACGCGACCCATTTCAGTGCGGCTCGACGAGAAAAGGCTGACATCGTTTTTGACGGCAATGTCCAGCGCCGAAGACTCGGCTTCCGCAAGCGTCATCGGCCACTCAAAACTAAACAGAAACAATGCAAGTAAGTAAGTAAGAAAGCAAGTAAGTAATTTACTGCTCGTAAGGTACATGCTGCTGCCAAAACATCTAAGTTACTGGTGGCTAGTTTGGCGTAGAGGTAACGGCGTTCGTCACGTCAACAAAGTTAATTTACGTCAAGCCCGGTTAGTACTGGGATTGGTGACGACCTATGACGGCTGTACAATCCCTCTATTTTTCAGGCCACTCGGACCCACTCAGCCTGGCCATCCCTCCATGGGTAGTTGCAATAAGTACCGGAGATGGTTTCAGCCACCTCTGGGAAAAAACGGCGCCTCTGAAGTTACGACCTTATGGCGCTTTATAAATCAAGTTTATAAAAAAAAAAATAATGCTGTGTTTTTCGTGTTGCTTAAAGTTCAGATTTGTATCGACGTTCTGTACTCGTGCTGACACCGAGTTAGTTTATACATAATTTTGTACTGTTTTACAGCAGACAAGTTATTAATTACGCTGTACTCTTGTTTTCAAAAGAAGCGGTTAGTTCACCAGGAACAACAGGAGGAGGAGTTTCATATAAAGTGTTTAGTGATTGGCACTGCGATTGCGAAGCGCCAAAAAATATGCAAATTTGTCTTCTGCTCTTTATCAATTAATACGTATCTGCAACAGGCTGTTTTACCTTAGGCAGTATGGCGCTTTATAAATCTTGTATTATTATTACTATTATTATTATTATTATTAATATGATACGGTGAAGAAATAACACACAAATTGTACTTGTTGCTCATAACTTGGCTTGTGACTTTTCATCATTTATTATCATTTAAAACGTTTAAATTGCATTTTTCAGTCACCATGTGGAGTTTTAAAACTAATATTTTAACAGTTATTGCTAACTGTTATTTCTCCGTCATTTTATGCACATCAGTGTATAAATGTGCTATTTGTATAATACATAATAACAATGCTAAATATATTCGGTTTCACACATGCATTGTACAAGCATAGATATTTCACAGCATGAACAAACACAAAAAACACTGCGCAAACAGTCAACATTGATCGCTATTATCACTATTTACAGCAAAACATACAGAATCAATCAATCAATCAATCAATCAATCAATCAATCAATCAATCGATCGATCGATCGATCAATCAATCAATCAATCAATCAATCACTATTGTATAGTGCACCCAAAAGTTGACCAGAGAAATGGCCAACTGGTCAGCCGCACGTAGGAATAAATAAAACAGAACAAAATTAAACTTAAACATAAAAACCGATGAGCAAATGAATCCAGTAAATGATCTACAGCTCAGTCCGACAGACAAAAAGATCAGTCCAAGAGACAGAAAATGCAGTAAAAAAAATATACGACATCAAATGCACAAAAACACATAAAAATTAGTTGTATATGCGCATGTGCTTACGTCTCATCAAAAACTGGATTCAGGCTGTTCTTCACAAGTCGAGTTTTTCTCTTCGTTTCGCTCGAGTGGTCCGGCATGACGTAGATTCGCACGTATGGATCCGCCAAGTTGTCCTTGTCGCACGGTATCAAGTTCCTGGAGAGCGAAAAAAAACCCAGAAACACAAATTCGGGTCCAGCGTCACAAATGGCAAAAAGATTGGCAGTTGCATTCTTCGATCATTGCAAAGCAGACAAAGTTTAAAAAAATTATTACAGGCTTACCACTCTCCAGACGGAACGAAAATCCCTGATTTTCCCTGACGTTTACAGAAGAAACTGCACGCAATATGGCTAACAAATGCACAGTTATTAATTGAAACTCTCAGTGAATGTCACGTGTGAAAAATGAATGACAGTACAAATAAGGTACAAACAAGTTATTTTGTTGAGCTGCCACAATAAAATTTCCCGGAGTACACAAATTCCCTGACCTTTCCCTGACTTTCGGCCTTTTTCCTGACCTTAGCCGAATTCCCTGACATTTCCAGGTTTCCAGAAATTCCAAAAAATGTGGTAACCGTGATATTAAAGATTCTCAGAAGCGGCTGCTATGAAATTATCGATTATTTAAAATATGAATAATCAGTCGGTTAAGCAATCAACATTTTGCAACAAATTCTCGTCGTCTGAACATTTAACGACATACGCAATTGTCAACCATCGGCGAGCATTCCCGCTCGCCACTTCTTGGCTGGCTTCGCGAGTGTCACATCAATAAAGTTACGCTACGTCGAGCCCGGTTAGTACTGAGATTGGCGGACTTTGGCGGGTCTTCCATTCCAGTATTCATCCAGGCCACTCAGACCCACTCAGCCCAGCCATCTTACCATCTGCAAGAAACAGTGGTGGTGGTTTGGGCCACCGCAAGGGAAAAAACGGCGAGCTCAGCGTAGCAGTATGCCCTGTGAACAGAACTGCTAACATACCGGCTGACATACCGGACAAAGGCGACGTGTATATCTGAGCCAGCCATCAGACCGACATGGGTTGTATGTTAGCTGAATTGGGTCTAACCCTCACCGACTGAAAGGTGCTAAAGGGGATGAGCTGCCTCGCAATGGACTTTACTGTCTATGCTGAATTTCGTTCTTTCTGGATGTGGAAGACTGTGCCGCAGAACGTCATGTTTGCGCCTTGGAAAGTCTGAAGTCTTTTCTCTTAAATCATTCCTTCTTCTGTAGCGACTGCACACTGACCTCATCACTACTGACACTATTAACATTTGCTCCGTATACTTAATTACCTGCACTGGTGAATGACGACAACAAGGTGCTCGCGATGTGGTGCATAGCGAACGGTGATCTCGATCTCTCCGAGAGGATGAGCAGTTCTGAAACATCAACAAATTCAGCAATGATAACGAAATATCACCGAAAAAGAAGAGAGAAAAATGACTTTCTGTCACCTCTATGTATGTGCGCTGGTTTATCATGGTGCAACATAACGTAACTTAACAGTGAGTGAGTAAGTAAGTAAGTGATTAATTAATTAATTCAGTAATTAATTAAGTAAATAAGCAAGCAAGTAGCAAGAGGATTTCCAAAGTGCAGTTAACAGGGGATTCACAACGCAACTTGGTCCTGACTTGATAATACTTATTGTCAAATTTCAAACACTAACAGCATTAAGTACAGAACTTATTTAGGATCGCATTGGCCAACATCACACACTGAATTGGCTTTATAATCTACACAGCCTAACAAGCTGGAACAAGGCTCAGAAACAACTGAAGTACACAATAACACCTTCTGTTTGAAAAGGTTGTACGACTGAAGCATGTAGGTAGCTCTTAATGACACAGATACTCGTCAACCATCGGTAGCTCTTAAAACATTCCTATTCAGACAAGCAATTAATAAGTGGCGCTGTTTCATCACGATTTTAACTTACTTTAGTCCTAAAATGTAGTTTCTTTTTTTCCGTAAATCCTCACGTTAATTTTACTTGTATTTTTTTATTTCAAGTATCTTTCGCTTTACTATGTCTCGCGTAACGCTTATTATAAGCTGCTTTCAGGCGCCTGCTAAAGACATTTTTTTGACACATTACTATTACGTTAAGGGGTTTAGCAGTGATGCGCTATACAAACCTACACTTTGACTTTGTAATAGGCGCTGAACAATTTTTTTTCACGGTGACTGATGACCGATGATTTAATGGATAAAATTTTGTCACTTCTGAAACCAACGACGCCAGTATAAGAGTACCCAGCGGACGGCGGGGTCGTCAAGGTGATGGCGGCCGACTGTTGTTCTGCCTCTGAAGCTTCGCCAGCATCGCGCGACATGGTTGCTTCCGGTTTGGCAACTGTTTCAGAAGCTGGCGGCGCTACGTTTCCGCCCGTCACATCTTTGTCCGGACCGTGTGGAACCAGCGCCTCATCGGTGGAGATCTTCACACCAGCGTTGTTGTTGTTGGCGGAGCTGTTTGACACCATTGCATCGTATGAAACATCGGGATCCACTGCGGTCTTCGGAAAGCAGTCCTTTGTACGATGCTGCACCAAGATCTACAAGCACGCCGCGGGGACTTTTTTCACGCATAAACCAAAGTTTCGAGATGACCACATCAACTGGTCGACCTCTGACGGCGACGCCGCATGAAGTAAGTATGTAAGTTAGTAAGCAAATGATCCCATGACCTTGACCGACCCCATCGTCCACAAAAGTCGCAACTCAATCTTAACTCGATCTTTATTCAACTGTCATTCTTTATTAGTCACACGGATAGTTCATTACTACGACTAAGTATTTGTTTACTTATTCTGTGAATAAACCAAGTGCTAAAGAATTTTTAAAATAAAACTGGTGGCATTTTCTCCGAGTTACCCCACCAGTTGTCACACAATGTGCCCAGTGTCATTTCGGCAGTGGTGTAACCAGATACAAAGGAAGGCGCCCGGGACTAATAGATGTCTCGCGCACAATTCAGTCCACACTACTTATTACTTTACCCTTACCAGCAAAGTTCTTCTGAAAACAAATCGCAATATAGCTGTGTTAAACTGTAACTCTCTCTCTCTACTTTCAACTCCAGACTTGAAACTCATCCGTTTTCTACTACTTTCTGTTGACTACTCTACCTACCTGTTACACCAGCGTCTCTGTAGCCGCCTAACGGCATTATGGCACTTTATAATTATTGTATTATTAATATTATTATTATTTGCATTAAACTGTGCAGCGAGCCTACCCTCAGTGTGAGGTGAAGAGTAACAGTGCAAGATGGTGAGATATCCGGCACTGATAACTGCTTCACTCCGGCCATGTTGTCCATCGACAGAACCGCACTGACCAGAAACGTCGCCGAACCCAACTTCTTGTCCTTCGTTGAGCCTCGGTGCCACAGCTGAAACACGCACATTCAAGAAACTATAAGTAAAAGGAAAAAGAAAAGGCAAAGGCATATAACATTTGTATAGCGCTACAAGCCGCGTACTGCAGCTACAGCGGCGCTGTTCATGTCACAGACAGAACTGGCATACAGCCTACAGGCCGTAGTCTAAGCCTGCGCCCACAGACTGATCTACGACCAACCAACCATACGCCACCCTGGTCTGCCGTTTTATGGTCTTCACCCCGTAATCCATGTAATTACATTGAATTACTACTCATTTAACGACCCCAAAGGGATGGAAGGCTGAGTTAGCATGGTTGGTTGACCCACAGCGAACACCTTACCCACAAAGTGGTCATATGTCAACTATAGATCAGGCATAGATCACGGAAATTCTGCCAGCCAGAGACCGACTTCCTAACCACTGAGTCATGCTGCCAAAAGGGAAAAGGCTTAGCACTTATATAGCATTGCAGCTGATTGAAAAACACTGTAGTGGCGCTGTGCGTCACAGACAGGGGCCAGCGTTCAGTCTAAGCCACAGCCCATGCACGAACACACTGACTCTCAACCCTGCGGCCATGCAGCCATACGCAGCTCCTGGCTCCAGTGTAATTGTCTCCACACCCGTAACCCATGAAATTATATGAATTACTATTCATTTACCAGAAGGGATACAAGGCTGAGGTGGCCTAGTTGGCTTACCCACAGCAGACAGACAGTTAACCAAAGATCAGGCACAAGCAGGGAAAGACCAACGACTGACATCCTAACCAATGAGATACACCGCCAAATGTGCTTACTTTTTTAGTAAAAAGTGGTCACCTGTAAACCATAGATCTAACACGGGTCAGGAATGTCCGCCAAAGTGCAGTGTGAATCCCCCTTCCACATATAACTGCGCCTTAGACATCCACTTACTTACTTACTTACTTATTTTTTGTGCAAAGTGCCGGAAATATTCGCGAGCGCACCTCGACAACGACGGGACGCGTTTCGGGGTCGTCGACGAAGAACTGGAAGTTCTCGCCCCAGCGCGGGTCCTTCGTCTTGTAGCGCACCGAACTCTGCTGCGTGTCGCTCCCGACCGCAATTTGCGCAAACACGTTCCGCGGCGAATCCGCCTTCACCGGCTGTCACCAAACGTGTAGCGATGCGACCGAATTTTACACTATTTTCGATCATTCGCGCATTAAATATGCAGCAACTAGTCAAAGTTGTACCATTCCAAGCTGGAAAAATATGTTGTTACGAGTTAGTGAGTAGAGTTTAACGTCCCACCTGACACGTAACGGTTCGTTTCGAGGAAGATTTTTACAGGCTATATATAGCCCAAGCAACAGTGTCAGAGCACCAGAAGACAAAATGGCCTGTTAACATATAAAGGATGATTAAGGTTATTATAAAATTATTTAGCGCCTACTATATGAGCCAGACCAGCCGAGCATTAAAAAGTCAATAAAACCACGAAGGATTAAAATAATAAGATGTAAATGCATGGCAAGGTTCACTTATACAGCGCTACAAGCCGCATATGTCGCCTAAGAGGCGCTGTGCGTCACAGACAGGGGCCGGCGTTCAGCCTAGGCCGCAGCTCAAGCCCGAGCTCATAGACTTTAGTCTGCAGCCATACAGCCGTATGTAGCCCTAGTCTGCCGTTCAAATGGTCTCCACGCCTGTAATCCATGTAAATACATGGACTACTATTCAATTTACTGACCCCGGAGGGATGGAAGGCTGAGTTGTCCGAGTTGACTAACCCACAGCGGACAGTTTACCCAACAAAGTGGTAACCTGTCGATCACAGATCAGGCACAGAACAGCAGAAGTCCATCAGCCAAAGACTGGCTACGCCATCAACTCTTCACGCGATACTCAGAACAACCATAAGCTGTTACAGCAGGATAGGACGAGAAAGAGGGTTCGGCTATGGGAATCGATCACGTCAAAAGTGTTCAAATGCCGCCTATGATCCAGACGTTACTACATTTCTGGTAGTGGTGTCTCAGGCAGAAGAAATATTTCACACAAAAAATGATCAAAACCAACATAATTATATACAGCATGACCAAAAATGACCAAAAAAGTCGTTGAGACCACAGATGACAAATCACGAACTGCTAATGCCATAAATCAGTGTTTTTCAGTCTTTTTATTGGAATGAAACCCCTTGGAGTGTTTAGATTGGTTGCAGAACCTCATGCAGTAACACAAGGGTCTAGACCTATTGCAAATAAAAGGCAAAGGCATAACGCCATACGTAGCAACTGCAGCAGCGCTGTACGTCACAGGCTAGGGCGGACTTGCAGCCATAGGCTGAGCCCGCACACATGGGCTAGCCTCACAGCTAAACAACCACACACACAGTCCAGGTCTGCCGTTTAATGGTCCCCACCTCCGTAATCCATGAGGACAGAAACATCATAACTAAGTATAGGAATACTTAGTTATGCACAAAAAAAACACCGTCTGATACAGGTGTATGTGTGCAACACTGTAATTGTGGCTTAACAGCCGACATTAATAGTTACTTTATTGTTAATCAATAGCACGGCGTTTTACAATGATCTGGGCCTTCATGTTTCTATTTTTACTAGAACCCCTGGCTGGCGCTCACAGAACTCGTAGGCTCCGCAAAACCCCGGTCGAAAACCAGTGGCATAAATTCAAAAGATATCACTACACACAGTACCTAAGAACGGAAGTGGAAATAAAAAAAAGACTCCATCGCAGGGAACATACCAACACCGCACTGGCTTCTTCTAAGACGACCAGCAGCACACCGGTCGATAGAGTCTCCTCAAACGTCTTTCGCGTTTGGCTTGCGATCTCCCGCCTCTGAAAACAACAGCGTCCAGCATTCATAGCCTAACAGTCGGACCAACATAACTGTAATTTAATTCCAGGCACGTCAAATCGAAAGCCCTTTAGAAGAGTGAGTGAGTGAGTCAGCCAGCCAGCACGGAAAGTAGTATAAATATTGTATAAATACGTGTACTGAACCAGTAACCAACCAGACACTAAATCCAATCCAATCCTAACCCTAACCCTAACCAGAAGCTACTACTAAACAGCACACAGTAGTAGACATTCAACTAAATATCGTCACATATGCAGCAAAAATTCATATGAGACAACGTTATTGCATCGTTTTTACTACTTTCATTGTCACTGTCACACTGCCAACTACGTTACCAACCTTTTAGACTAGTAAGTATGTAATGAAACCACGTTACATCACAGTGCCGAAATGGCAATCTGACTAGGCTGACGACAGCAGTGACGTGACAAAAACCTTTGCCAGTTCCTGAGAATCTGCGCACAGATTGAACCACGTTGCATGCACATGGATTGATCCAGTTGGAACGCCTTCCAGCTGTTGCCACTATCAGTAATGCAAACAAAAGCAGCATAAATCAACAAAAAAAACAGAGATGTTAGTCAGTTAGTTAATTAGTTAGTTAGTTGATTGGTTGGTTGGTATTTTACAGCATTTTCAGCACAAACAAGCTACACGTGTGTTTAAAAAATATTCTTACGTGTGGCTTGGTGGCATAGTGATTCGGGCATTGTACATACTACTGAAGATAGCTGCTGCTGCACTATCGAGTACTGCCATTGGTAAGCCGCTCACGCTCAAGTGCCTCTGTCACCAAGCAGTATAATTCATGCCAACATAAGCTAGGGAGAAAACAGGCACACCATGTGTCCCGTGCTCATGGTGTTGCAGCTTAGGCTGGTGCCTGGCTGAGAGCCGCAGAATCGGTGATCAGCGCCACCCTATGCGCCAAATCGCTTGGGAAGGACTTTACTTTTCTACGTATAAACGACGGGAGCCTGTACATGAAAATTTTGAGTATAATTATTATCAACCAAAATAGTGCTTTCTGCGTAGCATGCTTTACTCAGATAATTCTTTGTGTACCACATCATGGCACTGAATTCGCATTCAAACAAATACAACGAATTATGTGACACAGCTGCTGTCGGCCCACGTGTACTAGTTAGCAGGCATCATTTTGCGTAATTTTGATTCTGTAGCTTTTTTTGCACGTTTCTGACTACACCTAGATTTCTAGCTTTGCAGTATCAGCATTTTGCTTTGGTGCTGCTTAGTTCTGTATTTCGTGTGCAGAATAAACTCACACAAAACGTACCTTTAAGAAGTTCATTGTAGTTAAAAGTCGATACTAATGTGTAAGCTAACTACTATTACTGGCTGGGGAATATGCATAATTAAAGAAAGTTGAGAGCCAGAGAGGACAATACAGGAATATGATTGGCACTTTACAGACAAATATATAAAACCTATGATCATTACGAAAAATGATACAATATAATGATTAACGCATACCACGTCGACTGATTCCTGCTTCACTATGGCTTCAACGTTCAAGTCGACTCTGTCAACATACAGATAACCAAGTCTGTCTGCAAACTTCCGTACAAGCCATTCAAACAATACGATAACAATCTCCACCCAAAGTCTAAGTCCAACATATGTACTGACTAATTCAAACTTGCCTGACCACCAATATTACCGTATCATACGTCAACTGCACATAACAGTCTTTGTATTTTCTGCAGAGCTTTCACATTCTTAAAAAACCAAGGAACAGTTTCTTAGCGTATTCTACTAACTGCATATCAATCAAAACTAGTGTCAAGATATTAACCCGTTTCTTAACTTCTGCTTATTACTTCTGCAAAATTAAATAAAATGCTACAACTTCTAGTCATCATTATCAATATCAATGAAAATTAGTAAAGTGACTATTACAAAAAGATGAGACATAGTAAACATCGAAAAAAACTGAAATAAAAAAAAGTAAACTAGAATAGAGAATTTACAAGCAGAAATTAAAATTAGGATTAAATGACATTAAAACCGCATTAAAGCTCAGAGTTACAGTCACAGAATGACACACAACACATCTTGTCCGCTGCTAATGCCTTTGTTTTCATGACAAGATGTGACAGACAAGTCGGATAACGCACTTTCCAAGCGAGTCATCTCGGTCAATTTTGTCCTCGTCTTTCACCTCAATTCTGATGAATTGTCCAAACGACTGGTCAATAACCACCTGCAAGACAGAAGTAAAAAAAACAAATGCGCATATTTTGTAACAATGTCGTTGTTTATTGTTGACATTTTTTACTCGGTAGAATGCACAGACCATTTCCCTTGATTTAGAGAATGCAAGACAAAATCGAAAAACTTAAGATCTGTACATCTTACGAAGCCAATAAGAGTAAAAGAAAAAAGGGCATTTCCCACAGTTCAACAAAATAAAGGAGCAAATATAATAAAATAAAGATCGCTACGTCTTCCGCAGCCAACAAACAGTCCAAACCACACCCAGCATGGCCAGTCAGCTAGTACAGAATCTGAGCAACATAACAAAGTCGACAGAGATGGTCCATGAAAATGAGATTGTAGCGAATTGGACATCACCCGTCGGAGAGGCAGAGCAGACGTAGTGGACAGCCAGCTGTTGCCGAACCGACGGGAGACGAAGACATGTTACACAATTATGCATTAATGTTGATTTCAGAAAACAAGAAAAAAAGAGAAAATATAGAAAACGAAGATATTTGTACATAAATTTCCATCTGAAAGAAGGTTTAGAAATGGAATTTACAGCTTGATAAGGTGAGCTGATGCCAGAGGTGGCGCTGACATAATTTATATATCGATGATTAATAGAAAAACAGCAAATATTTAGGGAAAAACACTACAGGTTATACACATGTTAATGGCGACAGACGTTCGCACATCAAACACGGCAAAAATTAAAAAGTTATTTTACTAAACTGCTGACGTATGATGATGTGCAGCGTTATCGTATTTTTGCTGTTTTCGATGTGCAAACGTCTTTCGCCGTTAACATGTGTATAAACTAGTTTTTTTACATTCATTTTAATAAACGACTACATCACTCACCCTATCCAGCGGCAGGCAATATCTAGTGCTTTAAACATTTAAGAAGGCGGTTCTTTTCTACTGTGTGTTGTTATGTATTAACTATTTGCACTATCGTTTATTGTGTATAATGTATTGTGTGATGATGTACACAGTTAAGTTTGGTCAGCAGGAACAATAAGTATGATGATGGGGAAGATGATGAGGCAACTACGTTGGGTAAGAGTTCTTGGCAGTGTGACCATCACAACCTAAAGTAGTACAGACAGTGCAACACGTCCCGTTGACTGGATATGTAGGACATGCGACTATATTTAGTTGAATGTTCACTATTGCGTGGTGTTTAGTAATAGGGTTAGGATTAGGTTTAGTGTCTGGTTGGTAAATTGTTATGCACACGTATTTGTGCGACTTTAGGTTGTAACTGTCACACTGTCGCAGTTTTTGCACATGGCATCGACACAACGATGCCACATCACACGACACGTCAGTCGCACCTCAAAATGTTCGTTCCAGACGGGCGACATAGAGTTCTTCACCGTTGCCGTCCTCAAAACTTTGGCACCGACTGAAACATATCGCCTCACACAAGTTAAGTCAAGATCGACACTGAGGCTTTGACAATTCTCCTATCACAACAGGGACAACTAACCATCAATAGATCAAAAAATTCACAATTACAACGTTGACCTGCTGCCACAGCTTAATCAGCAGTATCGATATTGACATCTGGGGTTAAGTAACTTCATACTACGTGCTACACTGATCACCTGACTGATTGGGGTTTAACGGCACTTTCAGCACAATACGGCTATATAGTGTTTGAAAAAGAAATGATAGTTTACTTAAAAGGTTGATGTCAGTAAGACAGTTTAAAATATTGCATTTCAGAGTATGCAATAACATGAGCAAAAGCTGAAAGTTATGGAAGCATTGTCTCCGATTATGTTCATATTCGGCGCAAGTACACAGAATGTGTTCAAATGTTAGAATGCATTTACAATGTTTGCGTGTACGAGCTGGGTCTTTGCTAAGAAGATAAATAACATGTGTTAAACGAGTGTGCCGATTAAGAAGCCGATTTAACGCAGTTTGTTCTCTTCTAGAGCAGATACCTTGGACAGTGCAGTATGGATCGGAGCGGGAGTGTCCAATCAGGGAACTGTCAGCACCTCTCAAATTACGCGCCTCGATCACCAGCAAGTGAACGACACCCTGGCAAACACAAGTCATTCACACAGCATGGGTGGCACCAGGATTTTTGAGTTAGGGGGCAGCGAGGGGGCAAGGTGGAGGGCATAGGGGCAAAAGAAAATTGTTGTTATCGGACTTTCAACTGAGGAAAATTAGGTACTAAGGCCGTTAACGACCGGAAATAAGAAGAAATTCAACATTGACTATGCAGTGCTTTGACAGTTGACACATTTAGTTGATTTTTACATAAACTTTATGCTGAAACATGACGGGAAGGGAG
>Ga0209568_1000360_pt1 | contig 15693 bp, 18 predicted proteins | sample WorMetOlspDAHAB2_FD_187406 | JGI IMG/M metagenome (GOLD analysis project Ga0209568, IMG submission 187406) | Marine gutless worms symbiont microbial communities from Max Planck institute for Marine Microbiology, Germany - Olavius sp. DAHAB.2... ...
TATATATATATATATATATATATGTACTAAGCGTCACTTCGGTAGCCGATTTTACTAAAAATATGTGACTTCCGTAACCGGCAGTCGAAAAAGTAGCCAAATCGGTGGCGACCAAAGTTTGATCGCCAATCTAAGTGCAGTAATAGGTATTTTCCGACATTTTGGTGCACCTTTCCGTAGATACATCAGCGACGCATCGAGTGATTATGTATCAGTGATATTGGCCGAGACTTTTGCGAGATATTGATCATAGAAATTTCGGCAGATATACACAATGCAGAGAAAGTGCGACTTGCGGAACCACCTACTTTTCCCTCGTTTGTAAGAATACCTTTGTGTATATCGGGTATTCAAATGCACGACTTTTAATGTTTCTTACGTGCCTACAAACGACCCGATTTTTTTTCGATAAGGTGAGCGCATTATAACAGACTGCTTAGTTAGTGATATACAAATTCGATATATTTATACTCTGCCGCCAATTTACCGCCTATGCCCACTTGCGTCGCCAGTGAAGTTTCTAATATGTTATTGAAAGATGGCGGCTGTTTTGTATTTTTATTAATCTAATGATGGTAATCTATCACGTTTTTGTAGGCTGAAACTATTATTACGTCTTGTCGTATATATAGAGTGTCGTTTATCTTTACTTTACGACGTTCTTGACGTAAAAATAGCTATGTAATTATTGTTACCGCTCGCTGTAAATCGGTGTGTAGAAATACTACACCGGCCACACCGGCGCAAAATAGGGTTAGGGTTAAGGTTAGGGTTAGCTTTAGGGTCAGGGTTAGGTTTAGGGTTAGGGTTAGCGCATGCATGCCATATTTTGCGCCGGTGTGGCCGGTGTAGTATTTCTATACACCCGCCGTAAATAGCTTCGTGCCTGTTCGTGGCATGTGACTGTCGGCTGTTTTTGGTAACAAAACAATTCGCCGACAATTCTCGGACTATTCTACTCACCAAAACGTTTGATTTAAAACTGGCATTAAGTAATAGCTGTAAATGTGGTTCACAGTAGGTTATATAAGGAACGTTTGAATAGTCGATATGGTCGGTGTACAGTATAGAAATACTACACCGGCGACACCGGCGCCTAATATACAGCCAGCCGGCCGGTGTGGCAACATTAACAGTGTAGACATAGACGATCTGTTGCTTATTCAGCAGAACCTGTTCTGCTGAATTAGCAACAGATCCCGGGTGGCGGAGCTGATCTGCACTGTTAATGTTGCCACACCGGCCGGCTGGGTTAGGGTTAGCGTTAGGGTTGGCTGTATTTTAGGCGCCGGTGTGGCCGGTGTAGTATTTCTATACACCCGATATGGTTAGGTGGTTAGGATTAGACTAAACGTTTGCTTTACTGTCCCCACTCTCCACGTCGGAAACCGCTACGGTTCGTGAATGCTATTATCCCTCCTGTGAGGACAGAAAAAAGTAGGGATGTTAACGGGACCCACGGGACTCGGGACCCGAACCTGTGCCCGGGTCATGGGAAATTTTATTCACTCCTGAAGTGCACTGGCGATTGTTCCTGTACGTACAGTAAAACCAGAAAAGTCTGCATGTAGACCATTAGCCACAGCCACAAACCAACTCGTGCACTCAGTCAGTTTTAGCACTGGTTAATTTGCAGAAACGTTAGAGTGATTGACAGTTGAGACTGTTGTTATCAGTTCCTGGTGGTGGAGGGGGTGCGACGTAATATAGTTTAGTCTTTCCATGACTTGAAAAATTGCTGTGGTCAAGTTAACTAGTCCGTGAGTTGACCACTCTGAGACTTGACTGACCACATGCAAAGTTTCCCATTGGTGTCCTGCATGGCAAGTCTTCGAAATTGGTGCACTACTAGAAATGTTAAGTTATAGGCCTACAACAATTTATCGAATAAGAGTCTTACCACTTCTGGTTGTGGATTTGAAAGGCTGTATGTCTTGGTCATAACTAACCTGACCATGGACATTGACAGTGATAAGTTACAGAAAATATTCATAAATCCTACCATCGGTAATCGCATATGCAAAGTGATAATATTGCAGTTGTTTCCTGCACAACATATTGTAGAGTGTTCTTTATGCTACTGTGAAGTTTCCATCTATCCACAGCAGCATTGTAGTAGTAGTAGTAGTAGTCGATTTGTATAGCTCATTACGCAGTGCCTCTAATGAGTCTTGTGTCTAAATGGCAGATATTAGCGGTAAATATGGGGCATTGAGTAAGGAAGGGATATGAGAAAGTTGTGATTCTCCACCATTATCACAAGATCAGCATGTTTTATCTCTGTTTATCCATTTAATGTGTTACAAAATGACCTATTATTTTGTCAAGTCTTTTGTTACAGCATACTTGCTTACTTGCTTACATTACTGCATTATGGCACAATACTTTTCAATGTTTAATTGTTTATTTTTAATTATCTTTAATTGCATGATTTATTGGCAGGATATGGAGTTTTTGCTATGAAAGACTTTGAATATGGTGAATTTTTGCTTGAATATGCTGGAGAATTGTCAACGATTATCCAAGACATTTTGCAAATTGTCTAGCAAAAGCATTGCATATTGGTGGAAAACCACGAGTTCTGCTATTTGCTGCAAAGCATATACCATCTGGTACAGAGCTGCGTTATGATTATGGTGGTGGCAAACTGCCTTGGAGAAAGGTACATGTGACATTTCAGTTGTGTCAATGTAATTTTGGTTATTATTGTAGTTTAGACAGATCAGTTTTGTCAGTTATTTACATTAATTACATGGTGTCTTTATACAATGTACAGCGTATGCATTTTTTGTTTTGCTAAAACTTAATGATTTTTATTTCAGTTTTAATAATTTTAGTATATGGCAAAATGGCTTGCTGTATACTTTTCAATCTCCGCTAATTTGTGTTTTCCCAGTACCTTGTTAAACAAAGACGTTACTTAACACTGGAATTTTATTTTTAACACGATAACTGACTAGCAAATTATCACACAGTAAAGTGTAATACAGAGCAGTTAATGCCACAACATACATGGATATGCTCATCATTGTTAGATTTATAGTTGAAGTGTCACTGTGTGCCACTGGTTGATAGCGGAATCAACCATTGCATGGTCGCTGGTCAACATGCATTCACTGCCCACTGTAGATTGATGATCACTCTTCTCCACACAATCAATGATCCATTGCAGTCAAAACATTCCAACAACACATATAAACCTTGTGTCGTTCAGTTTTTAGCACTAAGTCTCTAGTTAAACTGGTAGAGCCATAACCATTCAGTTTCACAATGTTTGGTCAAAATTTTATCTTGTAAACACTATTTTAGCACAACAGCAGCATCCCACTGCAAATGATTGTCTGGCATTTGAGCATGGATTATATTGGAAAAGTTGTAGAAAGTGTGAGGGCTGACCTGGAAAATTACGCAGCATGGGTATCGATTGTTCCATCGTTTGGCTATAATTTTGCATGTATGTAAAACAAATTGAAATACTTTAAAAAGCACGAGTCAGTTGAGGCTATTTATAGAAACGGCCATTGGGTTTTCTTTATCATGAAATGCTGCTGTTGTCATCATTATTCGGCAAATGGAATACTCTCGCAATAACCTGTAAGTTGGACTTCATGTAGTTGCTATGGTTCTGCTCGAGAATCTTACTTACGTATATTGGATCCAATACAAAACCACGCACTGCGACTATGCCTCGGTGCGTTCAGAACTTCACCTGCCTCAAGTATGTGTGTTCAAGCCAATGAACCTCCACTCTACATACGGCGAAGAATGTTGAGCATACAGTATTCTTTCAGACTTGGCTCGTCCCCGAGCAATCCGGCTTACAATACGGTCTTCAGCCCAAAATTCAAAGCATCCTTTTCTTTAAAACCTAATCAGATTCCAACATTGGGCATCCGTATTGCACCGGAATTTGAAAAAAATTGGTTTTAAACGGAATACTGTATCTCGGTTATCTGTTCCAGCCACTCCTCCATGGCTGCTAAAGCACCCTGTAATAGACCTTAGTCTACATTCTTCGGATAAAGCCGTCACTCCTGAGGTTTTTAAAGCCAGATTTTACGAGCTCTGTGATCGCTTTAAAAATTTCTATCATATCTATACTGACGGTTCTAAAATGGGCCACAGAGTTTCGGCAGCCCTGTGCCATAAACACGGTACGTCAGCTATGCGGCTGCCGGGTGCAACAAGCATCTTCAATGCGGAACTTCATGCTATCTTGCTTGCCCTGGATGTTGTCCGAAGATCTAAAGAAAAACACTTTCTCTTGCTCTCAGACTCGTATTCCAGTCTGATTGCGCTGGGAGGGTCATGTTGACCAGGATACAATTTATAAATATCTGAAAACATACAGCACTCTCACAAACTCTGGTAAAACAATCATACTCTGCTGGATCCCCGGTCACGTAGGGATCCCTGAAAACGAGAGAGCTGATAGGGTAGCAAAAGCTGCCCTCTCACTTCCAATATCTCCTGTCAAGGTATCAGCCATGGACTTCTTCCCACGCGCCAAACTACTTATGCGCAAAGAATGGCAAGAAATATGGAATTGCTGTGATGGTAACAAACTTCATGCTATTAATCCCACAGTGGGTGATACCAAACAGAATGATTTTCTCAGTCGGAGAGATGCCGTCATTCTCAACCGGCTACAGATTGGTCACACGCATGCTACACACGCACATCTTCTTGGTGATGATGAAGCATTCTGTGCGACATGTTATACTTCACTAACTGTGAACCACATTCTCATAGCTGGAGACCATTAGACTGGCAGTCTATGGCTATGTACGACTGTGTTGCTACAGTCCAAAGTCCGTGAGCCCGGGCTTGGGCTGCGGTCTAGGCTGTGTGCTGTCTCTGTGATGACACCACCAGTGAGGCGGCAATTGTAATGCTATATAAACCTTGCGTTGTTTGTCAGTGCATTCGCGAAAACCACGTCCTAGAAGTAGCTGGCGAAGCAAGAAAGACTGACTTGATTCGTGCACCACGTATTAGAAGGGCAATTCCACGGTGTCAGACGTACATATCAGACACTTTGAAACTGTACGTAATATGCTAGAGAGAATTTTTGCAGCTTGTTCTTGTTGCATTTTACAGAGCTCTACCTTAGCTATCAGATACTAATAAGAATTAATCAGGTTTCTTTTACATGCCAATAATAGATTATTCATTGGTGTCGGACGTACTCAGAAAAAATGGAAAATTCGACTACTGGTGACTAACTCTAAATTTTCTGTGAATTTCCTTTGTCAAATTTTTTTTTTAAAAATCTGATACTATCTACATACATTGCTTCTTGCACTGGTGCGAAGAATAAGTGCTGCGGCAACTGTACAGAAAGTTACGACTGTGCAAATATGGCGTCGGACGTACATCATTTTGGTGTCAGACGTACACACACTGTTTTAGAATGAATAACATTATTTTGAACTTGTGATATGCTAAAGCAAGTTGCTCTTCTGTTTAAATGGGGGTAAAAAGAAACCATCTGAAACAACTGAGTCAAAAAATACCTTAATATTATAATAAGTAATGTGCCATGAACCTTAAAAGACCAGTTTCATATAACTTTAAATGATGAAACACACAGTATCGATCTTTAATTCCTGGTGCTTGCCATGAAATCTCATCGCTCTGGTAGAATTCTTGTACTTTTTCCCTCGTCTCCTGGTCCAGCTTATTCTTGGTTGTCACATCAGCTACTGCCTGAACGAACTTCAATCCTACTCCTTTTGCAATCTCTTGTACCACAACTTTTTTTTGGTGATGATGGAAGCACATTATGGACCCTCTTTACTGCTGTGCCAAGAGACTGTCTTGTTGCATATGATACACCAATCTTTGATACATTAGAAACTTTTGCTGCCTTGATGCAACTTCGGAATTTCTTTATTCATGCATTTTCAGTTGCACAATAGAGCAACCACTGACTGCCTGACATGCTTGCTTTAGATACTGCTCTTGCCTGTGCTTTTCGCAACTTATCAGGGTTGGCAAGTTTTATCCATGGGCGGTTAAAACCCCGGTTTAAACCGGGCTGGGCAAAACCTCAAAAACCCACCCTTGCTGAGCAAAACTATCTTTTTGACACTGTTATGTTAGTTCTCATTATAATCAACATCGTCATCATCATTTACTGACATTTAGATCTCACAAACGCAAACTAATTGCCTGTATGTGTTGTGAAATGAATGAATGAATTAGCAATAACAATGTCAGCTGATACTAGTACATTACAGACTGCTCAAAATTGTGAATTAATAATTTCACTCAGTTAGTCAGTTCAGTATTTCCAGTCATTTCAGCTGCCGCCACTGGAGTCTGGCTGCCAGTCAAGTTCCATACGTCCTCTAAGTTCTCTGTAGCAAGAGACCAGCTTTGATGCCTTCTCCAGGCCAAGTTGATTGTGTAGCTTGGTCTGTACCAAACCGAAATTGGAGAACACACGTTCAATTGCAGCAGAACTTGATGGCAAAATAAGAAGTTGCTTTGCAGTGTTTATCAGAGCAGGAGACACCCGGCTTTTGCAGTTTGACACAGAAGTCCACCAGAGAATTGGTGACATTCGCTCAACACATCCGAAGGATAGAAGTGACGGTGGAAATGTTCTGCACCGGCCGTGAATGCACAGAGATCTGCAGTTACTTCTGGGTGCTCAGGATGAAGCTTCAGAAGCAGCTGTCTGGCAGCTTCTTTTTGAGCTTCAGACAATTTCTTCCCTTTGTATGTGGGATGCAGCAGACTGGCAAGCAAATGATGACCAGTAACTGCTTCCTGGAAGCACTTCATTACAATCGTTGCATATTGTTTCAGTGGCTCAGCTGCAAGCAATTTGAGCCACTCCTCGCATGCATCAGCAATTGACGCATTGTCAGACTGCAGCCTGTCAAGTGCATTTGCTACTGGCTGCAGCTGAGCATGAAGGTTTTTGGCCTCATTCAGTAGACCTATATTGCTGATCAGCTTTGGGATGCGAAAGTCGATGACTGAGTCGGGATTGGTTAATTTTATTTACTTATTTATTTATTTATGATGGGACAAGCATGTGATATTTACATACCATAGTAGTAATGTTGTCAAAATAACAACCAGAAAGAAAAGAAGTGCTGTTGAATCACATTACACGTTTTGCCCAGTTAAGCCCGGTTAAAACCGGATAATACCTGGTTTTAACCGGGTATTACCCACTGGGTTGGGCAAATCCAGTTTAATTCGGGTAAAATGCCAACCCTGCAACTTAACTTTGTCCTTGATGACGCTGTGTTTTATGGGATTCTGTCTTATTTTGGCACGTTTTCTTGCTTGCATTTTTTTGTTGGTCATAACCATAGTCTAACACAGAACCGAGTAGCTGATATAACTACCATCTAATCACGTGTTAAATCCATTTGATAATGTTTACCATTTAGTGTGTTGAGCACTTTTTATTTCATTGCATGAACTTAATATCAATGTTGTTAGCTTAAATGGCCGATATCTATAGTTTACACCCAATGGTCTTTACAGTAGCCATTATAGAGCCATCTTCTGACCAAGATATTAAATTATCTCTGTCAACTATTACAACAGCACTCCTTTATGTGTCCAAAATATTTGAATTTAAATGCTGTATAAAGGTTAACTTCACTTCATTAACTAAATTAATGCGATAAATAATGGTAAACAAACAAAAAAGCTGTCAAAGAATATAATGCAGTGAAAAATATACCATTTACTTCTTTCATTTCATGGTCTTGTTGTCATTAAGATACTAAACTAATCAGTCATCTACTAAACTATGTTGGTTAACACTATATGCATCACCATGCTAACCTTATTGAACTAGAAGCCAGAAATAATGGAAGTTATGTTTTGGTGTCGGACGTACGGTGTCGGACATACAAAAAAAGTGTACGTCCGACACCATGTTTCCCACTAGAAAATAAAGAAAGAATGGGCCAAAACTATATATGTAGGTTCTTAGCCAGACGGCAAAAGAGGAAAAAAATAATCAGTGTAGTACTGTTATTATTATGACCATATGGAGAAAAATGCTTTGATTTGGTGTCGGACGTACATCAACATATTTAACAAACGTCTAACACGAACCATACAGCAACAGATTAAGATACACAAACAAACCTATAACACAGTGATAAAGGTATCATACCTCAAAAATTCTGACACTAAGTTAATTTAAAACTTTATATTATTATTAAGTACTTCTGTATAAAGTGATTGAGGTAAAAATAGGCTTTTAAAATGTCTCTTTGTCCATGAGTTTTCCGCTAGTCGCAACTTTTGACAGAAAAGTCACAGCTAAATGCTAATTACACATTTGAAAACTAGAATGTTTGTACTTTCATTTGATACTGTTTTCATTCAGCTGAGCCAGTTTTGAATTTTTGACCTAGTGGTTGACACATTCGTGGAATTGCCCAGAATGAAATTGCTGCTTGGCTGTTAACATTTTGGGTGTCGTGAACGCTTTGAGTGTGGTTGGTTTTTGTGTGTAGTACATGCAGAGTCTTGAGCAACAGCTGCAGGCGTTTAATGTCGACAGTGAATGGCTACGCGCTGAAAACGTTTCGCTGAAGAAAAACTCGCCGTTCTATGGTCGGAGGTGAGTGCTACAACGTCTTAGAGATGGGCACTTAGAGACAATTAACGATTTTTTGTTTGTTTTTGCAGCCGCTTTCATGTTGTATTGTGATTCTTTTCTTCGTCTTTTTTTCCTGTTCCATTTCGTCTGTTAATCCCGCATGTGAAGTTTATTTTAAATTGTATTTTAATTGAGTTTTCCATCTCTCTTTGTATGCGTTTGGTAAGTTGTGCTTTTTCCTTATGAGATCTTGCACGTTGGCATAATAAATGAATGATAATGATAATAGTGATGACGATATTGCAAAGTTTTGCTTTTGTGTCGATGGAACGTTCAGAACGAGCGGCTGAAAAAGTCGTTTCCAGCGTCAGAAGCCGTCAGAGCGTCTGCGCTGTTTTGCGTTCTGCTCTTTGTCACTTTCAACTTACATTCTGGCATGTAACATTCGTTGTTTACATATGGCAAGTTCAGAAAAATTATTCTATTCACAGCGTAAATTTGTTGATTTTTATCCATCCGAAACACCGTACTTACTTTTTTCTGTATTAGAACAGGTCACTTATTGGTCGGCATCTGCTTTGTGTCTGTGTTACACGTAACTAATGAACGAACTATTATAACAACAATGTCACATATCAGCAACATAGAATGTTTTACTCTCGACAAAATATGAGGATATATTTAACAAGTGTATATGAATAAAGTTGGAAATCAGTTGTTAGTTTTTGTCCACTGCGTGTGATCATTGGTGAGTGACCTCATTATCAGGACCGTAGTTAGGGGATGGTTTTTACGGGTTCAAAACCTCCCCTGGAAATTATGACAAAAAATTTGATCAGTCTTGAGTCAGTTTTTTCACTGTAACCCCTCAAAAACCAATGATGATGTACGGCGTTAGTTACTTTCGTAACAAAATGCACCATCTCAAAGCAATTCCCAAAAAAATTTCCCACTCCTGCTCATCGCTTCGGCCACTCGTTTCCGCTCCCCTCCATATTGAACCTCAAATTAAATTCTCGGCTACGGCTGAGCTCATCATCAAATGTTGATACTGACTGTCGAATCAACTGCGTCGTTGATAGAGCAAGCCAAGCATCTTCGCGTGAATCAATTCCATTGACGCACATCGGACAAAATCTTTTGTTGACCGACGAGTTTGCGTCATCGTCGTCCGATGATTTGTCACTGACGTATCACACGAATGAGATTTCGCGCCGAAACTTATCGTCACCATCGCCCAAACACTGACAACTAATTACCGGGTGACTTCGTGCTGACTGGAACCTTTTTTGTGACTTTGTATTTTTGAGACATTTTCACCAAACTGGCATTTCTATGTCTGCTGTATTTTTTTAAATTTCCACGAGTATTTTCTTTATTTTTTGACCATTTTTACTTGTGGTCAGTAGTGTAGTAGGCACAGTGAAAATTTCCGAAGATGAGATTGATGCAATTTGGATGTGGAATGTCTTAATCTTAGATTTCCAGGCCTGGGTAGTTCTGGAAAAATGCCTAGATCCTCCTGGAAAAGCATGGCAGAGTCCCGGAAAAGGATTTAGTGGGTGTGGAAGTTTTGGTTAAAATGTGGAAATTGTCGCCTGTTTTTGGACACATATTTCTATGATGTTTTGACCGATCATCAATGCATGTTAACATTTGACGTAATTTACAGTGAAGTATTTGCCGAGTAAGTGACTGTCATGATGAGAGCTTTAGATGCGTATTTGGAAAATTGTAGTCAAATATTATTGACAAAAAACGTCATAGTTATGGTCCAAAAGTTTATTTTAGTTTTTTGAATATATTTCGGGATTAATATAATTTCATCACTTCATATAGCTGAGTACTGGCAGTAACCATTTATGTTTTAAACAGTGTATATGTTTTTTGGTATCATCATTACGTCTGCCGGCAGCGAGCATGGCCAATTGAGCAGTAGTGTATATATGTGTTTTTGGTGTCACCCTGTATGTCTTCTTGTAATCAACATGGTGACAAAAGCAGTGTGTGTTTTTCTCTGTCACCCTGTGCCTTCAGTGCAGTTGTCTCTGCAACTATCTGCCTACGTACCTGAAACAGCCGGACTTGTCAGACATTCGCTGAAAATGTTTGTATTTGGTCAGTGGACCAAAGCGCAGTGTGAATCCCCTTTTAACTGTGCTTTAGAAATCCTCTTACTTATTTACTTACTTACTTACTTATGTGTGCTAGCATTATTGACTTGGTGAATGAGCAGTGTGTTTTTTGGTGTCATCGTGTAGATCTGGCGGCAGTGAGCATGGTGACGTGAGCATCTGGAAAGATATGCACGACTTGGTGTTTGGCCGTTGAAATCGTTTCATGTGCCCGACTTTTTTCAGCAGCACCGAGTCGATGCGGTCAGTTTGACGATATTCTCTTCAGTTTGCAGCTCTGGCACTTTTTCGTAAAATTGACAGAACATTGTAACGGTTTTAATTTTCACCTGTTGTATATCAATTTTATCAATATATATATTTATTGTTATCTAATTGTTATCTAATTTATCTCTTTCTTTTTCGCTTACATTTTTTAAAACATTGTTTACTGCCTCCTTTCATACCATGTGCTGGATGCTATGCACATTTTGATCGACTAATTGATGAAATGTTAGAAACCATAGGTTAAACTCCGCTGCTGTCTGTTCCCAGTGGAGCAATCCGCATTAGCAGCTGAAACATGTTTATACATTGCTAGGTGCCCTTGCAGTGACTCCCACTGCCTAAGCTTAATGGCCAACTAAGTCCACTCAGCCTTCCATCCCTCTGGGGTCAGTAAATGAGTAGTAATGCATAGATTACAGAGGTGGAGACCATTAAAAAGCCAGACGAGGGATGCATACGACTGTATTGCTGCAGGCCAAAGTCTGTGACCACTAGTCGAGGGCCAAGGAATTGGGAGATCTATGCCGCCCTATGTGGCTTGCAAAGGCGGAATTGGCCACCTGGCAGCCTGGCACTTGCCAGGTGGGCCTGTTGGACAGGTGGGCTGCCACGTCAAATGGTGAAGTAGGTCAAACGACTTGCCCCGTTAACAGGTGAAGGTAGCGATGGGAGGAGCGAAGAGCGATGGACAAAGTCACAAAGAGGAGAGGAAAGAGGGAGTGAAATGGGGGAGGGGACCCAGGGGCTTTTAGGTAGGGAGGGAGGGCTGTACTTGGATATTTGTGCAGAAGTCCCCGAGTTCCTATAGTTACGCCTCTGCTGATAGAGCCAGTCTCCCTACTTAGCCAGGGCCAGTTTGAAGAGCTAGTCCACCCCTGGTGGCTCGCGAAGGACTTTGCGTGCTTACCATGACAGTGACTGCCAATGCGTGTTGTTTGTCAGACTGGTGAACGAACTTCGAGGTTGGGTGCTTGGCCACGAAGGGGAGCTGAGACGACAGTGTGAAGTGATGCAGCTGGAACTTGCGAGGAACCAAGCTCACCGTGCCAGGAAGAAGTACTACCACGCTCCAAGGAAACTGAAAGCGGCCATGCGCGGCGGTGGCGAAATTCCCGGGATTTCCCTCATCAGCCTGGGTACGACCTTTTCTGCTAACATCTGTTCTACATATATTTATTAGTTGTGGAAATTGTACTCCTGGTACACTTGACAGAAAAGTCAAAACTAGAATTCGAGACAGTAATGAAATTGCGGGAAAAGCTAAAACCGTAAACACAGACATTAAGCACCACTAATAACTCGGGGAAAAGATTAAGCGACGATAAACCGATATTACACGTAAATACACATTGACGCATATCCATACTGACCACGAATATCGGTTAAAATATGAGTGCGTCTAGTCTAAAGTGCTTTAGTAATTCATGTAACGTGAAAAAAATATTCTCTGTTAGTGAAGTTGCTTTGGCAGAAATCACACATTTGACGTTAAGCATACATGAGTCTGCTTGCATTCGTATAGCTGTTTCTACAAGGCAGGGAGAGAGATGCTTTACAGTGTACAATATATCGGACTAAGGAAAGAAAAGAATCAAGAAATTGTTGTGGTGTGGTTATGGGTTGACCTGTTTACCAGATTGCAGCCGCGGTTTGATATGAAAGTGGAAAAGGTCCGATGATTATGTTTATGTTCACTGTAACACATTTATGGTGAGAACTTTGCACTGCTTCACGCTTATATCGTCAACTGTCTGTGTAAAACAGGAGCATGAGAATCGCCAGTAACCACTCAAGGTGATCTAGAAATAATTATGTATTGTCGGCGTGGTCGTGCGTGAGCATAATATCTATGGTGTTCTTTGCAAAGACTACACTACTTGAACAATAAATATAATCCTACTGTAAACGCTAACTCATTATTTCCTATCACATCAGGTCACTGGTTATTTTCATCCTTTCAAGTGTAAAATTCGTTTTGCAGTAGTGACTGGTATCGCAGCATATATATATAAATAAAATAATAATAGTAAAGTATGATGTTTTTTTGTGGGCAGAAGTGGCAAGTACGAGCTGCAGGTGTTTCGCGCCACAAACGCACGTCACGACAATTTCCTGGAGGCAATCAGTCGACGCAACGACACTTTCTATGTCGTGTCATTCAGATTTGTAAGTATCTATGCTGTGAGTAAGTGTGTACGGGGACTGATGACCGATGACTCAGCCACCTTGAGCTGAGGCCTTCAGTATGATGCTGTATGTGCAGCAATAAGGCCAAACAAAAATTTTGGGCGTAGGGCTACACAGAGTCCTAATCTGGCACTGTTTGTATGGTTAATTTGAGACGTGACAAGCTGCAGTGTATGTGTGTGGTCTGTTGTTTGGTACAGGACCATCTGTTGCTACCGGCAACCGCGCACAACAAGACGATGAGGCCACTGATGTTGCTGATGATGCCTGCGGTCGGAACCAACGGTCAGTTGACAGTTCACTCGATGAGTGTGGCGATATTTTCGACCGAATTCGAAATAGTTGGATCTTCTCTGTGAGATTATTTGGACCCACCTGTTAACGTACATTTCCTGTTGAGTTACTGACAACTTGCGTCTACAACTGAAGCATGGTTTAACATTGTTAGGCACCGTTGTAGTGACTCCCATTTAACATTACTAATGTTGTTGCTGATGTTAAACATTACCCTATGGCTGAGTAATAATAATACAAATGGCGATGGGCGAATGTTCGGCCTATTGCAGCCTACAGGCGGACTCAAAGGTCAAGTTTGCAGCTTGTCCTACGAATTGGCAGCTCCTGGCATTGACCAAGTTTCACTCAAAGGACCCAAAGTGAACTCTCGCATATGGCTTCATACCGTAGATGATAGCACTATAAATATTGTCCTGTTCATTATTATTATTATTACAATAGTGCATTCTCAATTAAGTTTACAAGGTCGAAAGCATTGATTTTGCCAAACACATAGAAACAAGTGGTTGTAATTCTATATGTCTATAATGGTGGCTGGTTTTGGCGTGGTGGTAACGGCGTTGGTCACATCAACAGAGTTAGTACTGGGACTGGTGAATACCTTTAGCAGGTCTATCATCCCAGTATTTTCCAGGCCCACTCAGCCTGGCCATTCCTCCGTGGGGTGTTGCACTGAGTACCAGCAGTGGAGAAGAAACGTCAAGTTCTGCGTTGGTGTGTCACTATCATCATCATCATCATTTTAAACATTATTAATGTGGCCTAAATGAGGTGTTCAGACAGTAGTGATGAATGGTGATAGTAACACACGAGTCATATGATAGCGTCTTGGTAGGAACGGGAAAACAGGAAGGTCTTGAGTCGTTGTCTGAAAACCGTGAGTGTTTCGTAGTGCATAGTTGGAGTGTTGCACATGCGTGCCTGTGTGCAGAGACGGTGCATACTCTGGTGGACAGCATCGCAATGATGCAGATCGACTGCGAAGTGACAGCAACTCGGCTGGTCCACATCGACAAATCGGCCGTTCCAGACAACATGCTCAACGTCACCACGGCACATCAGCAGCATGGCGGCTGCATGTGGCCCATGTCGGATGCAGACAACTAAGACGACCACTTTGCATGGCCGCGTTGTAAATCGGGCATTAGATCGATTTCCTCATTTGTTCATATATGTAAGTGTGTCTTGTCGCATACTTATGACCTCATCAGTGTCATGCTGAACGTCGACAAGAACATCCGCACAATTTAAACCTGCGGTTCTGTTTTGTTTGGATCTGCGCTATTCGGAGGAGGTTGAGTTCGGTTGACACTTGACCCTGCTGACGATTGCTATCCTGCACTGGCTGTGTTTCGGCGCCCTTATAGTGACTGCAGCCATGGTACTGCACCTTATAAATTGCTGGTTTATTGTTATTATCCACATGCTGCCATGGTCGATACTGGAGCATGTCTAGATGCTCTTGGTCCATGCTGCCTTCCACCACTGCTCCACCGAGACAAGGTTGTTCCTTTTTATATTAGCTGCAAGCCTTCGTTCCGCCTCCGAAATGACCTATATTGTGTCGAGTGGGGCGTTAAACTCTACTCACTCACTCACTGCAAGCCTTCGTTTTAAGAATCTATTTTTATTAGAGTACTGGAACACATCTCTATGATCTTCTAACTCGTAATGGCACTGAATGGCCCATTTTGTGCCATTAAGCAACTACTCAGTCATCCCACCGAGACAATGCAGAGCTGGTTTAAGCCTTGTTGCAGCTGGTGCCTCAGTCATCAGCGGGTGCTTGGCAGCGTGATGCTGATTACCTACTGCTGGCTGCAGTGGAGCAGTCTTGACCTGATACTGCGAGTCATAGATATTGATCTTAAATATATATCCTTCCATTTGTCAAGGGTAACATACTTATTTTGTTGTATCTGTTAATGTCATTCACCCCATTATTCGAATTTATCATTAGAACATAATTGTGAGGCACAAAAGAAACGTTCAGTTTACCATAACCAAACCAGTCTTTGGCATCTTTTACAAAATAAATTAAACATGGAATATATTACATGTGATAAATTGAAGGATATATTTAACGACTGTGTCTGTTTTTGCATATATGAATAAATTAGGAAATCGATATATTCGAAAACAGTTTTATGACTAAAAATAACCAAGTTTGTGTGTGACTGAGGGAGGACATTGGCACAGAGTAAGTACAATGCTTCAGAAGTT
>Ga0209568_1000361_pt1 | contig 15682 bp, 12 predicted proteins | sample WorMetOlspDAHAB2_FD_187406 | JGI IMG/M metagenome (GOLD analysis project Ga0209568, IMG submission 187406) | Marine gutless worms symbiont microbial communities from Max Planck institute for Marine Microbiology, Germany - Olavius sp. DAHAB.2... ...
TCGCCTATCGCTTCAGTCGGCGCTTTGATCTGCGCGCGCTGCCCAACCGACTCTTGGTGGCTGCGGTGGCCTGTGGCCCACGCCCGGAAGGCTGGATTCGGATGGCTGAATCTCATTGCTAATCAGGAAACGTTATGCAGCAGCACAAACAAGCTGCTGATTACCACTCCTACGGTGATTAGGGTGGCGATTAGCCAGGGAACTAGCTTGGACAAGCCCATCCAAAATTTTTGCTGACCTTCCTTCATTGCACTTTCTCCAACCCCGAGTAGATCACGGTCTCCTGTTTAACGAAATCGAGCAGAAAATCCAGCCGATCTCCTCGATTCCGCAGGAGAATAGTCGTAAGTCAGACAAGGGCTGTAGGGCGGGAAAGCGCAGCACATCCCGCCGTCAATGGCGGGATGCGGCCACCGGGCGCCCCTGCTCAGCGGCCTTTCCCGCCCTACGCTGCTGTTGACATCGAGTAGGATGGGCAAAGCGAAGCCTGTCCTTCCGAAAGGCCGCGAGCGCTCATCTTTCCGCCGGGCTTTCCGAACCGCGGCCGCTGGTCGGAAGACAAATCAGGCGTAGCGTGTCCATCAAACAGCGATGGGCACGCGGCGCGCTGTGTCTTCTCCCACGCCATCACGGTTTGGGATTCCGCGTGGCCTGACCGTTGCCTTGGGTCCTCTTGCCGGGCGTTTGCTTTGCCCATCCTACAGGCCAATCGAAGCCGCTTGTGATCCTACACTCTTGAAACCATAACGGAAGAGGGCTGGAAATAGAGCAGATGAATCGCCCGCCATCCCTGGTCGACTGGGTTCCGGTACCCTGAGGTCTATCCCCCGGTAACCGGCGGAAAGAAGGCCACTTCGTCGCCGTCCTTGATCGGCGTCTCGGGACGGGCTATCTCCTGATTGACCGCCGCCAGGATGGTCTCGTCCTCCGCCAGGACCTCGGACCAGGCGCTGCCGCGCCCACGCAAGAAGGCCGCGAGGTCGCCGACCGTCGCTAATTCGGCCGTGGCCGGGAGCGCCTCGCTGGCGGCCCCTAGCTGCTCACGCAAGCGGGCGAAATAGAGGATCTCGATCATCCGGTGAGCTCGCTGAAGGGAATGAATTCGATGGGATCGCCCTCGTTCAGGGTCCGCCCCTCGGGGATGACGGCCAGGCCATCGGCCCAGACCACGGAGGAGAGCACGGCGGAGGAAGGGTTGGGGTAGAGACTTACCCGAAGCCGGTCACCCTCGCCCGGCTCCAGGCGCGTGCGCGGGAACTCGCGGCGCTTGGCCGGTCGCGGCCGTGAGAAACCCGCCTCGGCCGTCACCGCGGCGGGCCGGAGGGAGCCCGCGATGCCTTGCATGCGCCGGATGAAGGGCCGGGCGAAGAGGCAGAAGGTGACGAACAGGGAGACGGGGTTGCCGGGGCTGCCGATGAAGGGGGTCCGGGCCGCGCCGATGTGGCCGAAGGCCAGGGGCTTGCCGGGACGCATGGCGATTTGCCACAGATCCAGGCTGCCGAGATGCTCCACCGCCGGCCTGACATGGTCTTCTTCGCCCACGGAGACGCCGCCGCTGGCCAGAATCAGGTCCGAGTGCTCGGCCGCGTCGGCCAGGGCCGCCAAGGTGGCGTCCAGGGTATCCTCGACGATGCCCAGATCCCGAACCTCGCAGCCCAGCTCCTCCAGCAAACCGATCAGGGTAAAGCGGTTGGAGTTGTAGATCTGTCCGGGTCCCAGCGGGGTACCGGGCGTCACCAGCTCGTCGCCGCTGCAGAAGACGGCGACCCGCAGGCGGTGACGGACGGTCAGCTCGGCGGCTCCCACCGAAGCGGCGAGCCCCAGGTGCCGGGCTTCGAGACGGATACCGGCGGGGATGACCTGGGAGCCGGCGGCGATGTCCTCGCCGGTGCGGCGGATATTGGCACCGGCCTCGACGTCCGGGGAAACCTGAACCCAATCGCCGTCGGTGGTGCACGACTCCTGGATGACCACCGTATCGGCGCCCGCGGGTACGGGGGCGCCGGTGAAGATGCGCGCCGCCGTGCCGGGCTCCAGTGGGGGTCCGGCGACGCCGGCCGGAATGCGCTGGGAGACAGGCAACCAGCCGCCGTTGGTCGCAAGGTCGGCGCTGCAAATCGCGTAACCGTCCATGGCGCTGTTGTCCCAACCGGGTACGTCGACCGTGCTCACCACGGACTCGGCCAGCACCCGCCCGAGCCCGGACCCGGTGGGAACCCGCTCGCTGTCCGCGATGGGCCGCGATCGAGCCAGCAGGAGCTCGAGGGCCTCCTCTACGGATAGGGGTGAGCGGGGTGTCTCGACGCGGTCGTTGTGGGTGGTCATGCGTTCTCCACGGAATGCCGAAAGCCCTCTTTAGTGCGTCGTTTCACCTTAATCTTCTGCTTATGAAATTTCCTGTAGGGAATGGCCTCCGTGCCGTTCCGGAGAATTTTCACCCAATCCCGGAACGCCAGGTCGGGCGTTCCCTACCGGAAAATAAGGTGAAATGGGGTATTAGGTAGTGTTGACATTTGATGGGGGGGGTAAGCCTCCACCTCCGAGCTTATCTTCTTAATGGTACAGGATTTCCAGGATTTCCAGGATTTCCAGGATTCACAGGATTTTATAATTGTTATGGCTCTTTATGGATTCCGGCCTGCTTTGGCGTGCGCCGGCAAAGCGGCGCGACCGCATCGAATCTCAGTGCTGGGGGATACCAGCAATGTTTGCCGGGAGCTTGGGTGCCGGGTTCCACACGCGCCGCGGCGACGGCGCCTGCTCCTCGGCACGGCGCCCAATCCAAAGCGGCGGCGAGCAGGTGCACCATAGCCGACCCGGCGGTTACAGCGGGCACCGCGGACGCCGGTCGGTACCGGGGTCGAGTTGCCGCCGCACGCCAAAAGGTACGGGGGCGCCCTGCCATGATCGTCAGCAGTCCGACATCCATAAAGACTGCGGCTCGGAAGGCCCTGCGCAGTGACCAGCGATCAAGGCCAGCCGGATGGACAGGCTTCGCTTTGCCCATCCTACGGGTTAATTGTCAACACTACCTAGCAGTAAATCATTTCTCCAGCAGGCGCGGTATGAGCTGAGCGAAGTTGCAGGGCCGGGTGCGCTGGTCGAGCTGCGGCCGCAGGATCTTGTCCCAGGCGGTTCGGCAGGCGCCGCCGGAGCCGGGTAGGCAGAAGATGAAGGTGCCGTTGGCCAGGCCCGCCATGGCCCGGGACTGAATCGTGGCGGTGCCGATCTCTTCGAAGGAGAGGGCACGGAAGAGTTCGCCGAAGCCCTCGATCCGCTTGTCGAGCAAGGGCGTAATCGCCTCCGGGGTGCTGTCCCGTCCGGTGATGCCGGTGCCGCCGGTAGCCAATACCACCTGTACCTGAGAGTCGGCGATCCAGCGCGAGAAGACAGCGCGCATCCGGTAGATATCGTCCGGGACGATCTCTTTGGCGACCAGCTCGTGGCCCGCGCCCTCGACCGCATCCCGGAGCCAGCCGCCGGATGTGTCGTCGGCCTCGGTGCGGCTGTCCGACACGGTAAGGACAGCGATCCTGAGCGGAACCAAGCCGGTGTCTTGGAAGTGCTCGGTCATGGTGCGTCACATCCTCTTAGTCACGTTAGGATGCGGTAAGCGCGGTGGTTCTGAGCTTGCCGGCCGATGTACACCCTCGCCGCGCGAACCGCATCAAATGCTCGGTCATGGTACGTCACATCCACTTGGGAATCAGTAACAGGCCCCAGATCACGGCGGCACGGGCGATGCTGAGCAAGACGGCGGCGGAGGCGATGTCCTTGGCCCGCCCGGAGAGCTCGTGACGCTCCGGGCCAATCCGATCCACGTTGGCCTCGATGGCGGAGTTGAGCAGCTCGACGATCAGCACGATCAGCAGGCTGCCGATCAGCACCGCCCGCTCCAGCGGGGTCTCCCCGAGCCGGATGCCCAGCGGGGCCAGCAGGACAAGTGCCCACACCTCCTGGCGGAACGCCGCCTCCAGCCGATAGCAGGTCTTGAAACCTTGCATGGAAAAACCGAAGGCCCTGATGATGCGGCGCCATCCGGTGATCTTGTCGTCAGCCATGGGACAAAACCATTGAGGAAAGGGGTCCCGGATCATTAAGGCCCGCAAACCTAACACGCTCATCAGCCCTATACAGGAAAAGGTAGTGGTAAATATTTAAATGGTCAGCGTAGAGGGGTTCATTAACCACGCCCGATCGCTTCTTTTGATTCCCTCTCCCCAACCCCTCTCCCGGCGGGAGAGGGGCCTTTGCGACACCCTCGGAGGGAGAGGAGGTGCAGCCGGTGGCGCGCCCAACATATTGCTATCGGCGATGTTCTCATTTAAACATTAACCACTACCCAGGAAAAATAGGCTGAAACTAGGTATTAGGTCCTATTGACATTCAACTCTAACCGACTATTTTTGCTATCTTTAGCCACAACACCCAGTGGTCTGCATAGCGGATCCGGTGGTTGACCGAATGGTTAGCCGAGGGTCCTCCGCTCGGATCTTGCAAAGGTTAACACACCCTAACTCCTCGCAATGGCCCATAGTGTAAACACTCGAAATTTTCGACGCGAGAAAGGACTTTTTCGACCGTCTCGGTGGGGGGGGGGGGGGGGGGCTTTCCCCGCTCCCGGAGACCGCTGCTATCGGTATTTCGGCACGGGGTTTCAAACTGGTCGAGTGTAGAGCACCTGGAGCGCGGGCAAGCCCGCGCCTACGGCGGATCCAGGTCGTGTCGGAAGTAGGCGCCGGCTTGCCGGCGCTCACGCGATCAGTTGAAAATTTACCACTACCCGGCATGGCTGCACGAGACTCTGCTTTGACCGGACAGCTTCTGACTCCGGCATAGATGTCAGGCCCTTGGCGTATAATCGCTTGCATGGAAATACATCGGTTGCGTAAGTTCGGTGGGGTAGGGGTCTGCTCGGGACAGGCCCGAATCGCACCGATAATCCCCGCACCTTGATGCCCCACAACCTCCAACCCTCCAGGCTCATTCGGGTCGGGCTCGCCCTGGCGGTGGCGCTCCTGACCTTGCTCCTGCTGTGGGCCTTGCTGATCCTGACGGATACGGCGTTCGATGTCTGGACGCGCCTGCGGGAGGGTCCCACCTGGTTCTTCTATTTCTATGCCGGCGGCTTTCTTGCCATCAGTGGGGTAGGGGGGTTCGCCTTGTGGCGCCTGTTGCGGCCCCGGCTCGGGCGTCGAGCGCGGGCGGAGCGGCCCCGGAAAACTCCGCCGCGGGTGGATCGGGAGGCGCTGGAGCAACGCCTGGAAAAGGGCGAGGCGGCAGGCATGGATGTCGCGGCGGTGCGCCGCGAGCTGGCGTTGCTCCAACAGCGCAAATCCGCTGGTCGCATCCATGTCGGCTTCTTCGGCGAGATCAGCAGCGGCAAATCTTCGCTGATCAGGGCCCTGTTGCCGGAAGCGAAACCCGCCGTCAGTGCTGTGGGCGGTACCACGCGGGCGGTCGCGACCTACAATTGGCGCAGCAGCAGCGGTGACGAGCTGGTGCTCACCGATATGCCGGGCACCAACGAGGTCGGTGCAGGGCTGGATGAGACCGCGCACGCAGAAGCCATGCGTGCCCACCTGGTGGTCTATGTGTGTGACGGGGATCTGAGCCGGACCCAGTTCACGGACCTGAGCGCCTTGCTGGCACTGGGAAAGCCGGTTATCGTCGCCTTGAACAAGACCGATCGCTATCGGGAATCGGAGCGCGAGCTGCTTCTGGCACGCCTGCATGAACGGCTGCAGGCGCAACGGGAAGAGGGGAGGGGAGGGGAGGCGATCCGGGTGGAGCTGGTGGCCGTACAGGCCGGGGGCAAGCGCGAGGTCCTGCGGGTGTTGCCGGACGGGCGTGAGGAACGGGTGGTGCGGGAGATGCCGCCGCGGGTGGACGCACTACGCACGGTTCTGCAGCGTCATCTGGACGAGGACCCGGCGATCCTGGAACAGCTGCGTGACACCAGTGTCTTCGTGCTCGCGGCCGAGCGTCTCGACGCGGCGGAGCTGGCCCATTGCCGCGGGTGCGCCGAGGAGCTGACCCGCAGCTATTCCAGAAAAGCCATGATCGGCGCCATGGCCGCCATCACGCCGGGCTCGGATCTGGTGATCCAGGGCTATCTCGGGGTCAGCATGGTCAAGGAGCTGGCCAATCTGTACGAGGTCCCGGTGCGGCGCATGGACACGGACCTGCTGCTGGAGCTGGTACAGAAACGCGTCGCCCGCAGCACCACCATCATGCTCGCCGTGGCCGGGAACGCCCTCAAGGCCTTTCCCGGCGTCGGCACCCTGGTCGGCGGTATCACCCATGCCGCGGCCTACGGCATGATTTTCGATGCCCTCGGAAAGGCGGTGGCCCGGTCGCTGGAGTCACGCGGCGACCTGCGACCGGCCCAGGCGGCGCAGGTCTTTGAGGAGAGCCTGAGTGAAGATCTCGAAGCACGTGCAAGGCGTTTTGCAAGACTTGCCCTGGACATCCGCAAAGAACCGCCCGCGGAACGAGAACGGGCAGATGGCTGAGCCGAATTACCTGGACCTGGCGCGGGAGAGCCTGCGGGAGCTGGTGCGGGATCCGCGCATCCCACCGGAAGTGCGCACATCCCTGGGCGACGACTACCGCCAGGTGGAGGCCATGCTCGAGAAGCTGGAGCAGGGCCATATCCATATCGCTGCCTTCGGGCGCGTGAGCGTCGGCAAATCCGCGCTCCTGAACGCCCTGCTCGGACAAGACCGCTTCAGCACCAGTCCCCTGCACGGCGAAACCAAATCCAGTGCCGTAGGTAAATGGGAGGAATGCCATACCGGCGGCGTTTATCTGATCGACACGCCGGGCCTGAACGAGGTCCGGGGGGACGAGCGCGAGCGCCTCGCCCACGAGGTAGCCGCCCGCTCGGACCTGGTGCTCTTCGTGGTGGATGGGGATCTTACGGAAACCGAGATCCGGGCCCTGCGCGTTCTGGTGGAGGACCGGCGCCCCATCGTCCTGGTATTCAACAAGATCGACCGCTATACCGAGGGGGAACGGGAGCAGCTCCTGGCATCCCTGACGCTGCACACCCACGGTTATATCGACGCCGGGAACATCGTCTGCGTCAGCGCCCGACCCGCGGAACGGGTAGTAGTCCTGGTGGGTGCGGATGGGAAGGAGACCGAGACCCTGCGCCGTAGCGCGCCGGGCGTAGTGACCCTGAAGCAGAGATTGTGGGAGCTCCTCGAAGCGGAAGGGGAGACTCTGGCGGCGCTCAACGCCTCGCTCTTCGCCGGTGACCTGAGCGACAAGGTGGGACGACGCATCCTGGAGGTCAAGCGTGCGCTGGGGGCCAGGCTGATCCGCACCTACTGCGTCGCCAAGGGTATTGCGGTGGCGCTCAATCCCATTCCGGTAGTAGACTTCCTGGCCGCCGCCGCTGTCGACGCGGGCATGGTCGTTCACCTGTCCAGACTCTACGGACTGGCGCTCTCCAAGATCGAGGCCGGGACCCTGGTCAGGACGATTGCCACCCAGATGGCGCTCCTGATGGGGACCGTGTGGGGCATCAACCTCTTGTCCTCCGCCCTCAAGCTGGGTACCGGCGGCCTGTCCACCCTGGTGACCGGCACCGCCCAGGGCGCCGTCGCTTATTATGCTACCTATGTGGTGGGGCAGGCGGCAGAGGTCTATCTGGCCCACGGCAAATCCTGGGGAGAGGCGGGGCCCAAGGTCGTCATCCGCGATATCCTGAACGGCATCGATCGCGACTCCATCCTGGCCCAGGCCAAAGCGGACATCGCCGGCAGGCTGAAATCCGCGTGATGGGTTCATACCTTCCCGCGGCTCACCTCCGGGCTTATCTTCTCAATAGTACAGGATTTTCAGGATTCACAGGATGTTATAATTGTTATTTAAGAAAGATTCTTTATGGATTCCGAACTGTTTTGGGTAATGGTTAAGGTTTAAATGTAACCATCGCCGCTCGCAGTAAGTTTGGCGCACTATAGGCTACACTCCCTCTCCCGCTGGGAGAGGGCCGGGGAGAGGGGATCAAAGAAAAGTCTATGCCAACCATTTAAAAATTCACCACTACCCTGTTTTGGAGTGCGCCGCAAAGCGGCGCGGCCGAACCGAACCTCAGTAAGGGGGGATCCCAGCGGTGTTTGCCGGAAACCTGGGCGTCGGGTTCCCTACGCGCCGGGGCAACGGCGCTTTCCCTTGGTCACAATCCTTAGCTTGGAACAGATGTATCGCCAAATCCAAAGCGGCGGCGGGCAGGTAGCCCTTGGCAGCGCCTTGGTTACATAGATACCGCAGACCTCTATCGATGCGGGAGTCGAGGTTGCCGCCGCACTCCAAAACGTTCAGTAGTACCTGCCATGATTGCGTGCAGTCCGGAATCTATAAAGAGCCTTATGAAAGATAGGTGGTGGATAAATTCTAATTATTAAATGTCAATACGCCCCAGCCCTAATTCGCGGTCGGCCAATAGTCCTTCAGAATCTGCTCCTCGTCCCAAGGGCACGACTTCGGAAAGGTATCATAGTCGAACGGGGTTTCCGCGACCGCCAGATCCACTGCATCGGGATAGGCCTCGGCAATGACTTTATCGAGCTCGGTCCCGAGGCTGGGATTCTCATTCAAGAGCTTGCTAATACCACGGCGCTGGGTGTTGATGGTCGCTCGCCAGGACTTCCGGTGCGGGTAGTCGGGCTGGTAGTACCATTTGAGCAAGTGTCCCATCAGCACCGCTAAACGGCTTTCCAAGGCTCGCCGCTCTCGTTTTCCCAAGTCCCCGATCTCCTCTGCCAGATGCGCGATGTCAAGCCGTGAAAAATGCCCCGACCGCAGCAGCCGCGCCTGCTCCTGAGACCAGGCGAAGAAGTCTTGGTCATAGTCGATACTCATGATTCGTGTGCAATTTGTCGATTAGAGGTAGCCGCCAATAGTACAGGATTAACAGGAAGCAAACCGAGTAGTCGGTTGTCGCCGACCAACGCTCGCCGTTTTTCCCGGAAGTGGGCGCTGAGTGTCGGTTCAAAAATAACGTAACCAAATAAAATACCCCTCGTTGTGGGCTCTAAAGCACATCGATCATCGCCGAGATGTGCAGCAGTTTGTTTTTGAACCGATACTAACCATGGCGCTCCAGCCACGCGGTCAGATCGCCTTTATCACGGAAATCCAGCAGGGCCTCGGCCAGCGCGCCCAATCCGTCACCATCGAGCCGGCCAATCCGGCGGCTCTCGGTTTCCGGGACTTGCCCGATCGCACGTCGAAGCTGGCGCAGGACCAACGCCAACTGACCCGTTTCCCAGCCTTCTTCCTTTCCCTCTTCCCGCACCGCGTCCAGGTCCGCGTAGCCGCGCCGTTGCAGCAGGTTACGCAGGGCGCTCTCGCGGGCCGCATCGGGGTCGTACAGGGCCTCTACCGGCACCGGGTTGGCGAGAATCCCCGGCGCCTCCAGCTGCTCTCCGGGATACGCCAGGCGGCGGGGAGCCTGCGGCTCGTACACCTCGACCCGACGCACTCCGGTCAGGCGCACGACCCACACGTAGCGCGTTCCCGCCCCGAGCAGGGTGCGGATCTTTTTCTGCAGATCCTGCTCGTCCTGACCGGTATCGGCATACTCGACCGCCAACGGCGGCGCCCCGAACACCCAACCCGGCTCGTCCGGGACATTGCCCACCGCGATATCGGGGGCGCGTAGGTTGTGCTCGTCCGGCGTGAAGCCGGCATCAAAGCCGGCCGCTTCCACGTCGGGATCGGTCTTGAGCGTCAATCCCCCGTTCAGATTTGCCGTGGCGTGCCGCCCGCCGCTGGGCAGACATTCGATGGGATGGCCGTCGTCGAGCTCGTAAGGATCGCCGGGACGCAGGTGTTCCGCGCGAAAAGGTCCACCGGTGTAATCCGCTTGTTTCTTCAGCATTGGCTCGAGTCTCCATGATGTGAGTAGTATGTTTGCCATTATAGGGTGGTTGCGCGTTTCTCGTTTGATCGGGGCACCCCGAGGATCGCAGCGGTGGCAGCGCGGACGGTACCAATAACGGGCGACCTGAAAGACCGGGTGAGACGGGGTACCAGAGGTTGGGCAATTTGTTGCTTTCCATCGAGTGATCATTCGGTGGCCCTGCTCGGCTTCCCGCGCCGGGTGAAGCCGTTCTGCGGCTGTGAGAGAATCTGCCGCCCTTGTCCATTGATCGCTCTCACCGCCTGATGATGTCCACCACAGCCGCCGTTTCCGCTCCTGCTCCGGGTCTCGTTTCCCCCCTGTCGCCGCCTTTGCCCGCGAAGGCCGGTGAACGCTTGCTGTGGGGCCGCCTGTACGGATCGAGCCGGGCCCTGGCCATCGCCAAGGCCGCTGAGCGGGCGCCGGGTCCGGTGCTGGCGGTGGTGGAGGACGTGCAGACCACCGCGCGGCTGCAGGCCGAGCTGAGGTTCTTCCTGGCCGGCTCCGAGCTGCCGGTGCTCGGCTTCCCGGATTGGGAGACCTTACCCTATGACCAGTTCTCCCCCCTGCCGGAGCTGGTCTCCGAGCGCCTGCTGACCCTGCACCGACTGCCGGACCTGCGGCGCGGCATCCTAGTGGTGCCGACGGGCACGCTGCTGCAACGCCTGGCGCCGCGGGAGTATGTGGATAGTCACTCCCTGGTGCTGGCGGTCGGTGACCGCCTGGACCCGGATGCCACCCGCCGCCGCCTGGAGCAGGCCGGTTACCAGTGCGTGTCCCAGGTGATCGCCCACGGCGAGTTCGCGGTGCGCGGCTCTCTCCTCGACCTCTTCCCCGCCGGCAGCGATCTGCCTTACCGGATCGACCTGTTCGACGAAGAGGTGGAGAGCATCCGTACCTTCGACCCGGACAGTCAGCGTTCCCGCGACCAGGTCCCCCACATCCGGCTGTTGCCGGCCCGGGAGTTCCCCTTGAGTGAGGAGGGGATCGCCGCCTTCCGCCAGGGCTATCGCGGCACCTTCGAGGGCGATCCCAAACAGAGCCTGATCTACCGCGAGGTCTCCGCGGGCTCGGTCCCCGGTGGTCTGGAGTACTACCTGTCCCTGTTCTTCGACCACACCGCGACCCTGTTCGACTATCTCCCCGCGGGGACGCTGCTGATCGAGGACGCCCAATGTCGGGAGGCGGCGGAGCGTTTTTATGCCGATGTGGCCGCCCGCTACGAGCAACGCCGGCACGACCTCGAGCGCCCCCTGCTGCCTCCGAACCGGCTCTATCTGACGCCGGACGAGCTGGCCTCGCGGCTCAACCGCATGGCCGGCGTCATGCACCAAACGACCGAGGTGGCGGAGCGCCGCAAAGGTTTCAGCGGGGTGGTGAGCTTTGCCACCCGCGCCCTGCCGGCGCTGGGGATCCAGGCTCGGGCGGCCCAACCCGCCGGTGCGTTGCAGGCGTTTCTCGCCGCACCCGGACGGCGCGTGCTGCTCACCGCCGAGAGCGCCGGCAGGCGAGAAATGCTGCTTGAAAACCTGCACGGATTCGATATCCGGGCTCGCCCGGTGCAAGGCTGGCAAGCGTTTGTCGCGTCCGATGAGCCCCTGGGACTGGCAGTCGCGCCCCTGGAGCAGGGGCTGTTCCTGCAGCATGAGGGGGAACACAAGGGCGAGCACGAAGACCTCGCTCTGATTACCGAGACCCAGCTCTACGGCGCGCAGGTGCGTCAGACCCGCCGCCGGCAGCGGGCCGTGCGCGACGGCGAGGCGGTGGTCCGCAACCTCGCGGAGTTGCACCTGGGCGCACCCGTGGTGCACGAGGACCATGGCGTCGGCCGCTACCTGGGGCTGCGGACCCTGGAGGTCGGCGGCATGACCACCGAGTTCCTGACCCTGGAATACGCCCAGGGCGACAAGCTCTATGTCCCCGTTGCCTCCCTGCACCTGATCTCCCGCTACACCGGCACCTCCGAGGCGGCCGCCCCCCTGCACCGCTTGGGGAGCGGACAGTGGGAAAAACTCAAGCGCCGGGCCGCGGAGAGGGTGCGGGATGTGGCCGCCGAGCTGCTGGACATCTATGCGCACCGGGCCGCCCGCCAGGGCTTCGCCTTCCCGACGGACGGGGAAGACTTTGCCGCCTTTGCCACGGCCTTCGAGTTCGAGGAGACCCCGGACCAACAGCAGACCATCGAGGCCGTGTTGTCCGACATGGCCGATCCCAAACCCATGGACCGGGTAGTGTGCGGCGACGTGGGCTTCGGCAAGACCGAGGTCGCCATGCGCGCCGCTTTTGTGGCAGTGCAGGGCGGGAAACAGGCAGCCGTGCTGGTGCCCACTACCCTGCTCGCCCAGCAGCACTATGACAACTTCTCGGACCGTTTTGCCGACTGGCCGGTCCGGGTCGAGAGCCTGTCGCGTTTTTGCACCGCCAAGGAGCAAAAACGGATCCTCGCGGGCCTGGCCGACGCCACCGTCGATATCGTGGTCGGCACCCACAAGCTGCTGCAGAAAGGTATCGTCTTCAAGAATCTCGGACTGATCGTCGTAGACGAAGAACACCGCTTCGGGGTCCGCCACAAGGAGCAGCTCAAATCCCTGCGCACCAGGGTGGACATCCTGACCCTGACTGCCACCCCCATCCCGCGCACCCTGAACATGGCCATGTCCGGCCTGCGGGACCTGTCCATCATCGCCACGCCGCCGGTGGCGCGTCATCCCATCAAGACCTTCATGAGCCAGTGGAACGACGCCCTGATCCAGGAGGCCTGCCTGCGCGAATTGAAACGCGGCGGCCAGATCTATTTTCTCCACAATCAGGTGGAGACCATCGACAACACGGCCAAAAAACTCGCGGTCCTGATCCCCGAAGCCCGCATCCAGGTCGCCCACGGCCAGCTGCGCGAGCGGGACCTGGAGCGGGTGATGCGGGATTTTTACCACCGCCGCTTCAATCTTCTGGTATGTACCACCATCATCGAGAGCGGCATCGACGTCCCCAGCGCCAACACCATTCTCATCAATCGCGCCGACAAGCTGGGCCTGGCCCAGCTCCACCAGCTCCGCGGGCGAGTGGGGCGCTCCCACCACCGGGCCTATGCCTATCTGCTCACCCCGCCCCCGGCGGCCATGACCCCGGACGCCAAAAAACGTTTAGAAGCCATCGAATCCCTGGAAGACCTGGGGGCCGGTTTTACGCTTGCCACCCACGATATGGAGATCCGCGGCGCCGGCGAGCTACTCGGAGAGGAGCAGAGCGGCCAGATCCAGGAGATCGGCTTCAGTCTCTACATGGACCTGCTCGAACGGGCGGTCACCGCCCTCAAGGCTGGTCGTACCCCGGAGCTCGACCGCCCCCTGGACCAGGGCGCCGAGATCGACCTGGCCGTTCCCGCCCTGCTCCCGGACGATTACCTCCCCGACGTGCACAGCCGGCTGGTCATGTACAAACGGATCGCCGGCGCGGCCACCGGCGCGGACCTGAAGGAGCTGCAGGTGGAGATGATCGACCGCTTCGGCCTGTTGCCGGACCCGGCCAGGAACCTGTTCGCGATCACGGCGCTCAAGCTCGAGGTCAAACCCTTCGGCATCAAGAAGATCGAGGCCGGCCCCACCGGCGGACGCATCCTGTTCGACGCCGAGCCCCGGATCGACCCCGCCCGCATGATCGAGCTCATCCAAACCAACCCCAAGGAATTCAAGCTCGACGGCACGGACAAGCTGCGCTTTTTTCACGAGATGGCCGATCCGGCCAAGCGGATCCAACAGGTTACTACCCTCATCCGGCAGATAACGGGTTGAGCCTCGGACCAATACCATTCAGTTAAGCGAAGGTGTCCATTTTTAAAAAGGGGCGTCCATCCGAGTACAACAAACATCCTCTGCAGTGATAGCAGAGTCGCTGCATCATAATCGGCAGGAAGGGCACCGCACCTGGATGGCTCCCCTTTTTAAAAACTGATTTGTATTGATCAATTCATGCGGAGGATTGGCGACTGTCTCCAACGGCAGAGCGGCAATACCCAGAACCGTAGCCAGGTAGGTTGGGCAAAGCCCGCCATGGACGGCGGGCGTGCCCAATAAATCGGTTGGATGCCGGGCACGGGCTATCCTTATTTATACTGTATCGTCCGACCAGCATAGATGGTAATCGTTCAGACCCCACCATGTCATTCCGGCTGGGATGCCGGAATCCAGATGCCGGGGATGGCAGAAACAGTAGGGGACTGAACGATTACCAGAGATGCGGTAGCCATAGGAAGCAAGAATTAGATGGAAGTTCGCCATAGTTGTTCGCTCAGGAGACCGAGGCAACAAGTCGTCCGTGGATCTTAATTCATTGTTTCTGAATGCGCTGATGGAGATACTCATGAACTCGACAAAGAAGCAATCGTTGTGGTATATAGGGCGTTCCGCCGTACTTAAACACGGCGACTCGCCGTCTACTTACCTGTTAGTTTTTCAATTAACATTGGAGTTTAATCATGAGTGAAGAAACACTCGATATTGAAGTTGCAGATGAGATTAAACACCTGTCCTCTTCTGAAATAGAAGAGCTTTATCAAAAATATCTGGATGGTGAAAAAAACTCTGTCTTAGTAAAAGATTATGAGGTAATGGTTAAGGTATAAATGGAAACATCGCCTCTGGCAATGGGTAGGGTGCGCTACAGGCTACACCCCCTCTCCCCCCGGGAGAGGGCCGGGGAGAGGGGATCGAACAAGTCCACGCCAGCCATTTAAAAATTTACCACTACCGATTATGAAATAGACATTAATCCCAACAAACTAATAACCGTACTCCCTCCGAAAAAACTTGACGATACACTTTGTCCTTATTGCGAAATACCTATGTTTGCAAAACGTAGAAGTAAAAGTGCAGGCAGTTGGGATATTCCTCCCATTGAGTGCCATGAGTGCAATCACAAAATATTTACTGAAAAGTTTGGATATCACCGAAAACTATGTGAATGTAAAGAATGTGTAAGCATTAGAAAGCAACAGAAGCTTGAGGCTGAGAAGGAAAAAAGAGAGAAAATCCATGAGAAATACAGCATCGAAGATAGAGAGCCTATCGATTATGCTGAATTAGGTTTTTTTCATAAGTTGGTTTTATTAACGCTGTTTAGAATGCAAACGGATGAAGATTTTGAATACATACTATCACTTGATGCCCCTTCAAGAATTGGCCCTTATCGCCTACAGACCAAATGGACTTAGAATGCTTAAAAGAGTTGTTTAACTGTGGTGCTGTAATTATTAACCCCCACTCTAGAATTGAAGCTTTTGTTGAAGATGAAGAGTTTAATTCATTTTATATTACTAGAACCAGATGGATTCCAAATATAACATTTGATGGAATAGAATGAGCCAAACTCAACGAAATTTACAAAGAAATATACCAAGAAATAAAAGAGGGGATACAACCCCAGTGGGAAAAAGAAGTATTTAAAACGCTATTCAGAATTGCTCGAGAAGAAGTTTTACAATATGTCCATGTACGAGCTGATGAGCTCAACGTTGATTTTACAGCTGAAAACAAAACAAGAGAGGTTGTCAATCAGTTGCTGCAAAAGTTTTCAGTAAGTGAAATCTACTACTTTGTTAAAAAATCCGTTGAAAATGCTCATATTTATTACTCAAAAGGTTACCTGATTAGCAATGAGATTCAGCCATCCGAATCCAGCCTTCCGGGCGTGGGCCACAGGCCACCGCAGCCACCAAGAGTCGGTTGGGCAGCGCGCGCAGATCAAAGCGCCGACTGAAGCGATAGGCGA
>Ga0209568_1000362_pt1 | contig 15657 bp, 16 predicted proteins | sample WorMetOlspDAHAB2_FD_187406 | JGI IMG/M metagenome (GOLD analysis project Ga0209568, IMG submission 187406) | Marine gutless worms symbiont microbial communities from Max Planck institute for Marine Microbiology, Germany - Olavius sp. DAHAB.2... ...
CTTGTAAAATCTTGGCTGCTGGCAGCGTTACTCCCGGGTGAAGCCAAAACAAACGCCAAAAAGCAGTTAGAGTTAGACAGTGCTGGTTACAGATCTATAGGGGCCCATATTTTGGCACATCGCCCGGCCAGCAGTAACTTTGATGCGGCCCTGGATGGTAATGACAACAATGACGCCAACATTGCAGGCAGACGAGGTTGTTGTGTTTGTGGCAGAAACGTCGAGAGATCGCGTGTCAGAGCATGAACATGGAGACACCGACCACATCCTACTCAGACATACTGCAGAGACTTGTTCGAAGATACATGTTCAAACTCGAGCGACAGAAAGAAGAAGGTCTTTCTCGTATTTTCCGCTGTCTCTCTACGTATCTAAGTTACGTGTTAAACTCCATCTAGAGACGGACGGACGGACAAGCACGCACGGCAACAACGTCCACCGCGATCGCCGCCGTCACGCCGTGTCGACGTCGCTACGACTCGTCGACCAACGAACGAATGGACGGAGGGATGGACAGTCCGTCCGTCCGTCCGTCTCTTAGATGGAGTTTGACACTTACATTGTAGTCTATCCAGGTCCTCCGAAGAACGACACGCATTTTTTTATTCGAAGGTGCAGGTTATGCAGCGAGCTGAAGTTAAAAAAAAGCCGCTGTTACCTCCTCAGAGCACTACCGCCATTTATCGTTTCCAATTTTTACTTTTCGGTGATAGATGAACATGCGTGAACGACTTTCCCGATTTAGAAAAGTCGAACGACTGAAACTTGAGAGGCCAACGATCTATTCATTACTCAACTACATCACAATTTTCTTTTGTCTCTCTGCCAAAATGGACTAATGGTGTCTCGCCACAAGCTTTCCAGCGTGGGTCAACGTGCTTTTACTGTCGCAGGCCCGTCAGTATGGAATTCTTTGGAAGCTTATCTGCGTAATCCGGCCCTTGAACGTAACAGTTTTAGACGCCAGTTAAAGACATTCTTGTTTGCACACTCTTAGGCACAAAGTATCAAGCGAATTAGAGATATTATGACTGGACGCCTTATAAATTGACAGTTACTTACGTACTTATAGTGAAGTTTATTCGCATAAAAGGCAGACATAATAAAATCACACATCATACATATAAGTACAGACGGACATGTAACAAGAGACATATCTCAAGTACAATATACACGATGTGTAGTTCAAGAAAAGCACCATATGAACCAGATATGATTAATCAAAGAAAAAAAACGAATGTAGCTAACAGTACCATGCATTCTACTAATATTCAAGCACATGCTGCTTGCCAGTTGGCACGATAAATCACTTTGATTTGGCAACTGCGGTTGTAGGAAAAGACAGCATTACAATTGGTGCGGATAACATCACCGGCAAGGCGTTGGGACCGGAGGATATTGATGGACGTCTAATCAGTAAGTACCGCGTACATGTAGTTACGATAATATGTTAGGGTACTGGTGTGTTTGAAGACTAGCGACGTGTATTTGTAGTTAACGTTGTCTGGTCGTACAATACACTTGCAGTTACTGAATGGTGAAGACATTGCTACCAGAAACGGTCACTTTAAAAGTGCACACAGCAAATATACAAAGCACATGCTATGTTACTTAAGCGATGTTAGGTTGGTAAAGAGATATGACCTTGTGAAATCTATTTAACTAAAATGCTTCGATTGACCACAGAACACAACCACAGGGTGGTCCAAAAAACGGATATCCAGTTTCAATTTTGGGATAACTTCGGTAATTCAGCACCGATTTTAACCATTCTTTCACTTTTACAAGCATAAATTTATGGCGCGTAAATGTGAAGTTCTTCTACCCACCTCACCTTTATTGTGTGACCACCTTACCTAGCAAAACAAACATCACTGCTAATATCGGTGTTAAGAGTTTTGTTTTATTGACTAAACATATTATTTCGATAGTATTAAAGTGATGTGCGGCTGCTTAAGCCAAGTTGCCACGCCAGATGTGTCCGCCGCCATTCTTGATAACAGCTTCAACACGTCGACGCCATTCATTGATACTGTTATCAATGAAACGCTGTGAGAGTTTATGCCACTCAGTGACTCGCTCGCTTCAGTTCTTCCACCGCCTTGAATTGTCGTTAGTGGTAGACTCGTTGTTGAAGAACACCCCAAATAGCGTAATCCACGGGATTAATATCAGGGCTATTTGGAGGCCACATGTGAGGTTCAATGAAGTTGATGTGCTCTTTTTTTCGGATAGTCCATCGTTGTCCGGGCGGTGTGCGCTGGCGCTTCATCCTGCTGCAGTGTCCACCTGTAATGACGACATATTGCTATGATGTCAGGCAGCAGACCCTTCTCGAGGACAATATTGCAGTAGTATGAGCTGTTAACTTTCGCTTCAGGATCGATGAAGACCACCCTTGTCTTCCCCATACGAGATACTCCGACCGACACCATAACGTCGCGACTGAAGTGTTCCCGTTCACGAATTAGCACCGATATTAGCAGTAGTGTTTGTTTTTCTAGGTAATGTGGTCACACAATAAAGGTGTGGTGGGTGGAAGAACTTCACTTTTACGCGCCATTAATTTTTGCTTGTAACAATGAAAGAATGGTTAAAATCGGTGCTGAATTATCGAAGTTATCCCCAAATAAATTTGGGTATCCATTCTTTTTTGGACCACCATGTATACTTGTGGAATGACCGAATGCAGGACGTGGACTCTCACTAACGTGAACAGCAACTATAGTTATAGAATATGTCTCACCTGCGACGTCATTGCGCAGATTACAACACCGTCATTCAGCGCAGAACGCCACCATAGGCATGTGCATTATGCAAGTTATAACACGTTTTGAATGTAGTTAAGCGAGTTTAAGGAGAATAAGTGACGACAAATCTGTGTTGTAACTAACTTATTTCGTGATTGCGAAGAACGAAGCTGGAGTTGGTACCTTGCTAAAAGCTTTCGTTGCATGCGGGTATATAATTTGTGGAAGGACTGCGGCTGACTGACTGACTGACGCCCACAGAAAGAGAAGGTAGACCTTGCTCGGACATTATACCTTTCTCTCCTTATCGGGTTTTATGTTTTAATCCGTATTTCTTTTTTTCTTTTTAGTTGTTGAGCACGCGAGGCGTTGGCGAGCTCTCCGTCCTGGTTGGCTTTTTCGCCTTCCTTATACATTTATTGTATTTGAGTTCGTTTTTTTTCTCTTTCGAGTGCGTGAGCGGTGTTCGATTGACCGCAGATGGAGGAGCAGCGCAGTCGTCTCGTTGTTCGACGGTCGGTACGTCTCACGTCCAGCTGCTGTCCGTGCCGCAGCTCGACTCGATCCAGCGAACGCTGAGAATCCTCGACGTGCGGCTTCAGCACGTGCAGAGCAACGTCAAAGATGACGTGAGACAGCGAGCCGACATCGAGCACATTCGCCGACTGATGAGCGAAAACCAGAGCGCGCTGACGACGATCGTCACTGTGCTGTCGTCCATCCAGGAAGAGGTGCGGCGCCTCAGTGTCGGAGTACGTCAACAGCGCTCAAGCATCATTCAGATTCAGCCTCCGCAACCAATCGGCAGCAGAGGCCAGCATGCTCCAGTGATGCTGTAACGTAGCCTACGCCATCTATAGGATGTGCTAACCTAGGCTGATGATTATAGGCAGTGACTGCGTAAGCACAGACTAAGACTCAATTAGTTGTTGTAGACGAAGTGCTGTTAACTGCAACTTGGTCGCGTAGAATAGTGTTTTTAACACAGTATACAATGGCTCAATTTTGCCTTGAACGCGTCACAACAGCATTGCTTCAGTTGATGAACTTGCTCCGAAGGCAGCTGTTGCTCAGTCAATGACATGCAAATAAATGGACACTCAAGTTCTTGGCTGTTCAGGATTTATTTCAAATGGTCATTGTCCTTAAACTGTCTGTTCGAGAGCTGTTATATTGTAATTCGCGGAATTTTGATCAGCTGGTTGCATAACTTCTTTAATGGGTCAATAAAGTAATAATACCGTTCTGCTGAATATTTAAGCTACTTAATTGCACAAACTATACAGGATGGCCTCAAAAAAGAAAGCCACTATCTCTAATCATCATTAAATCGTATTAAACCTGCAACTGTGACTAGATTTTTCATCAATATTCGACTAAAAATGAGCACAGGAATGTAATAAGTTTGTATTAAATATTCTATATGTGACCTAATTTGTGAAGTCATCAGTTGCTGTGTTTGAAGCTGCGATATCCGTAAAATCAATGCATCGATAAAATCATGTTTGAAAACCACGAAAAAAGAGAAAATATGGAAATAAAAAAGTTTTACACAAATCTCCATCTAAAAGATCGTGTAGACATAGAATTCACAGCTTACTAAGGCCAGCTGATGCCAGAGGAAGCGCTGACATCATTTACCATATCTGACGCATATCGCTAGTTTGCGGGTCAGGCAAAGTTATTGAGGTCAGTAAGTAGGTCACGCATAGAATATCTAATACCAATGAATAATATTATAGTGCTCGATTCATACTTTAAATTGACAAGGCTTATTTTTTTTGCGCCAACCTGTATATTGATTGGCGTTTATAGCTCATGCATTTTTAGTTACACGAAACATGGAAAGTGCTGAGACGAAAAACGTCGTGAATTGATTACAATTTATTATTTTCTATAACATTATGACGTTTTTTCAGAAACACATCCTATAATTCTAAAATGGGAAAGAAGATTCATTAAATAACATTTTGCAAACAGTTGTTTGCTGCAAACTGTATGATCACTGTTACGTGAGTGCTCAGATTTTGCTGTTGAATGCGGTTAATTGAGTTACTATATCGGAAAGACGCCATCTATCTTCGCTGTATTTGCTACAGGGTATTTCCCGTTATTAATCGATAAGATGATGAAAACGGTGGCGTTTGTAGCCCTGTCATCCGCTGATCATTAATTATTCGATATCTGCCGCTCAGTATTCAGATTACGACAACTTTTAACTTCGCCGCAAGTAGTCATTTGAGCAAGTACAAAAATTGTTCCGATAAGACGTTTTTGCACAGTCTCAGTCCATTTACATTCACTCTTTTTTATGCTGATAACAAACAGGTTTACGCTTATGTAATACCGCCGCCTGATAGGATTCCACGTAGGCCTAAGCCTGCATTCTATATGTCTACGTATATAATAATATACCTATTTACCGGAAGTACCGCTTATACACATACAATCCATGTGTTAAATGTTAGTTGTTTTCATTCCGTGTTAAGGAAAACGCCCTCTGCTTATCTGTAAAGCACTAAAGCAGCACAGCCTATACATGTATGTTATTTTTGTCAGTGTAAAACCTTGCATCTGTATGCAACGAAAATGTTGGGATGATGCAATAATAAAGGAATTATTTTATAAGTGACAAAAGTTAGTTTATTCGTTTCCATCTGCATGCGACGAACGCACGGGTTGGGATAATGAATGTCTTGGTATCTGATGTTATGAACAACGCGAATTTCTCTGGTGGCGTTGAGGCCGAAGTTTTATCGCGATCGTTCGTGACTTAAACGTGCCAGTTGCGACGGCGTATGCGAGTTCCCACGTGACGCGGTCGTTGGAGCGTGCACAGGTTATCAGTCGCCGGACACAGTTCAGCTCCTCCTGTCGCTGCTTTTTTGTTGTCATCGCCGCGGTCGCCACCCACCAGCGATGTCTCTATGTTCTTCGTCGCGTGGCGTTACGCATTACGCCGTCCGTCGTCGCCGATCTTCGTTTAACCCTTTTCAGCTACTGGCACCGACAGTTCCCACACTTCAACGACTATTATTAAACATATATGACGGCAGCAATGCAGTACAGAAAAAGAGAGACAAAACACTCCTTCACAAAGTTGTACAGTCAGGTCAAAAAAGGGGAAAAGCTGGTCTCTGGTACTCACGATAAAGTACAATGCTATCAAAAATACACACGCGTCGCTACTGAGAAACAGCTTTTCCAAACGGCAAGAAAATTTAGTCATTATATCATGCACAGGTTCTTATTGAATTACCTCACACCGTTTGAATGGGTGAGTTAATTAGTGCATGAAGATGAAGTTGGTAGGCCCTACATTATCTGTTGACTGGTGGGTTATTGAGTCTTTTTCAGCCACGGACACTCTCCGGGGTTGCTAATACTTATCACTGCAGCCCCGTAAAATGAGATAGCTACATGACCAACTGCTGCTACACGACGGCCAAAGGGTTGAGATTTCTTTCACATACAATGAACAGCGCGGAAGGCTGATTCGTAAACATAAAGTCATTGCGTTTCTGCTGGTCAAACGAGAGCCGCCGCCACCGCTGCCGTAACGTTCAGTCTTCACACTGCTGTCTTTCCTTGCCAACTTCGACTGATATTTACAGTAAGTTTCTGCCTTGTACTGAATGAGAAACATGTTTACTTGATATACTTGCAAAATCGAAGTTTTTTGGACTTCTCAGCGACTGCTAGTGTATTATTTTTACCGGTGTCCATACATTTCCCCCCCACCGAACATCACTTACTCTCGCCAGTCACTCGCCCTCCAGCATAGACCCATAGACGCCCCATTTGGGGGCTACTGCCGGGCCCCAGATAGTCTCCCTATGGTGACTTAGGATTCAAGTCATTATAGGCCTATACATCACAGCATGGACAGAAACGGTATATGATATTTACTTTTTCTATGCAAAAAAAAACAGATAAAAAATGAGCTATTGACATAAGCAATTCAAATGCGTTCGTTTCGCTACAACATATGTAATTAAGACACGAAGTCGTAAAGTTATTGTCTAAATGCATTGAATAGTCGAGACTTGCAACAAGGAACTTTTTGGCCTACAACCACATTAGATCTGCAAAAGGAGGTAGGAATGGAGACCGACATTGTAGCCTTACAGTGACTAAGAAATGCAGAACAGATTATAGTTAATGCGAGGCCGCTAGCATGCCGTCTTGCTGCATGCTCTGTCGCAACTCGGAACGTTCCTAAATAGTCGCATGTTGATCTCGATTAAAATGTGTCAAGTGGGCATGCAGCAGTCGGCATGAATACAAGCAGCATATAGCATACATGTCAGGCGACCATGTGCTACCTCGTTCCCACGACCATGCACTAACCCTGACATAGCGATCAGCCATGCTCGTACATACGTCACGCATAAAGTCGAGCTTCCTCTGCCATGACATGCATATTAAATTAGCTGATAATAACTTGCGACATGCAGATGTAAAGTTGTGACTTCAGAGACGATAGCCATGCTACCAACTGTCTCTGTGTAGGCAAAAACTAATCAGGCAAGTCTTGAGCTTCAACAGATAAAGAAATCTGGGCCTTGGCCAATTTTAAATAAAATTGTGTGTTACCCATTTCCATAAAAATGATCTACTGTATTATCACGGAATTTGATTTTGTAACGATGTTATGAGATGCAGTACAATGCTTCTACCGACTCTGTCAACTTAGACGGATACGACGGTCGCTGAACGTCGAATCATCAGCGACACTTGTTCGTGTCTTCGTCACCTCCAGAATCGACTACTGTAATTCTGTTCTTGTCGGTGCTCCGAAGGCTCTCATCGACAAGCTACAACGAATACTCAATGCTGCCGCCAGCGACGCGGACAAGTTTGATCGTGGACTGACGCAGCTGCTCCATGAGAAGCGCCACTGCCTCGACGTCCGAGATCATGTGACGTTCACACTATACGACCGGGCACCTCAGTATCTCGCCGTTCACTGGGTCCCACTATCCAGCCAGAGAAATCTCCGTTCCTCGTCCCGATTCAACACGTCCTACGGCCGCCGGGCTTTTGCCATTGCTGGTCCGTCCGCCTGGAACAGTCTCCCGGACCCTGTCCGCAATCCGAACTCCACCGAAGCTGCTTTCAGGCGCCTGCTAAAGACAGTTTTGTTCGCACAGTACTAGCGCACCCAGCGCATTAGAGAGGGAGTCTGCTTGTTGATGTGCTATGTAAATCTACACATTGGCATTCACACTGACATTGCTGAAACGTTCACATTCACTGATTGACAATTGATTGAATTGAACCCTGCGGAGGCTGCGGTAGCGCGAGCAATATTTCACCGATCTATGAAGACAGTTAGTCGCTAACGACAAAAACAAATAGCCGACAACACCTAAATCGTGAAATACAGTGCAACAAAAATGATAATCATAACAATATTATCTATCAGTTAATAGTAATCATAATAATAATCATACTAATAATGATGATAAAAATTTGTAAAGCGCAGCAGGTACAGGGTCCCTATCGCGCTACAGTGTCGCAGGAATTAATAACGAGCATGCAAAAATGTCTTAAAATATTGCCTAAAACATCAAAAGATAGTGATGAGGCCCTGAGATATTCTGGGAGGCTATTCCAAACTGCTGAATATATCGCGTAAAATTAAACAACACAGAAAGTCCAATATAAAAGTGTGAGTTTAAACTTTATCTGCTGGATGCTTGCATATGTAGATGTCAGCGAGGTGGTTCAAGCTGGCACACGTCTTCGTCCTATTGTACATTTGTCGACAGCAGGTGGCAGCTCAAGGTAACGTCGACAACAACGAAATTCAATTGCACATGTTATCGCAAGGTGATTGAAGCATGACCGGTTTTGTTCGTCAGAGCTACAAGTGCATGTTGAAGTTCTATAAAGCGGGAAAGTTTTAAATCGAGCTATAGAACATGGTCACTCGCAAAGGAAAGACATTTTACGTCAAAAATACAGATATCAGTATCAATTGCAGTAACAAACTACATGATTTTAGGCAGCTATAAGCGCTCGGCTCGAGCCTAGTCTGTCTAGCTCACTGTATTTCCTACTTATTTGTCTCTATATGATGTGTTTTTGAGCAAATTAAATATCATATCATCATATCGTAGTGCCTCGAGATTTCGCTCATGCACGTGCAGCAAGCGCTGTTCGAGTATGCGCAGATCCGGTCAAAATACCGCAAAACGTTTTGAGACAAATATGGAGTCACTACAATGTGATGTTTCTTAACACGACACAAAAAGCTGTCCTTATATTTTGAACAAATAAAACGCAAACCGATGTCGTCAGCGCGTTAGCTCGTTAAGTTAAACTCGCAAGTCGCAACATCTTTAAGTTCATCAATACATTATTTTACTTGCTATGGTTTAAAACATTTTATGGGTCTGTCATTTATTTTGAGAAAAATTTCTGCAGTTAAACTTGCAGCGCAACTTTTCCACCTTAATTTCCACATAGGCCTCCTATAGCTGTTTTTGTTTCAAACTCCATCTATAAGAGACGGACGGACAGATGAACGGACAGACGCCGGGAATAGAAATTGGTGTATTTTAGCCTTAAAATGTAACATCTAGTGACAATAATTTTAATAATTTTCCTGATAATCAACTGACCAAATTTCGTGTATTTATTGGTTGATCCCGGCTTTTTATCTCTCCCTTAAATTTCTATGCAGCATCCCGGTTCGTTCCCCCATAGGATGGACGCCCCTGACAGACACAACGGACAAAGCGACAAACGAACGGACGGACGGACGGACGGACGAAGAGATGCGTCTCTTCGTCCGTCCGTCCGTCCGTCCGTCCTTCTCTTAGATGGAGTTTGACACTTTAACACAGGCTTTTCATTGCCAGTTTCCTGCCATTTGCATAGTGACGTTAGTGCGGTGGCTTAAACAATATCTCTATAATTGTTCAAATTGTTTATTGTTCTTAAACATAAAACGGAATAATAAAAAAAAACAAAAAACATCGACATAAGGAAATGGGTATGAGCAAATATGTATAAGAATTGGGCCAATGCGCTGCCGTTTTGGGCTATAATGCGAATATTTATTGCGCGTATTGCTAGACAGCGCGAAGACGACGCTTGTTTTGCAGGAGAGTCACAATGACAACGGAAAGTAGTATAGATACGTATGCATGACCACTAACCAACCACACACTAAACTAACCCCAGCCCATTCAGCTAAATATAGTCACACGTCCAGCATATCCAGAGAAATTCATACGAGACAATGTTATTGTGGCGTTTTACTACATTTCGTTGCCATTGTCATTGCCTTGATGATTTTGTATATTACGCAAAAATTAAAGAGGAAAAATTCTTTTATCAAATGTGCATATCTTCCTCCTCTCATTCCTGCGTATATAATGTAAAATGCGTCGTTTCTATGGTTGTACTCCAAATTTTAACAACTCTGCTAACCACTAGGCCTACACTACATGAGGAGGCTGTCTGATGTTAGTGCTTTCTGTTTAATGTCGTTGTAGTCTGCGAGAATACACATGCGTTTAAACTGTGATTTGACAGCCGGCTGGGTGATGTAGTTTGCAGTTCGGCGGTCGACTTAGTGTTTGCGCTTGATTCTTCGGGCAGCATTGACGACACAGACAGCAATGCGTGGAACCGCATGTTGGACTTTGTGTCTAACGTCGTCGGCGCGTTCGACGTTGGACTCAACACGGCTCATGTCGGTCTCATACGATTCAGTGACAGCGCTGAAGTCATCTTCCGCCTCAGTTTCAACAGGTGCGCGTTCCACTGCGCATGCAGGAATAGCGATGAAAAGAATTAGGTATACACAGAGTTCATTACACATCAGAACAGTAAAGTAACCAACGAGATTAATACAACATGGACTGACCTACATGCACTGTCACTAAAGATCCCACAACACCTCTGGTGTGTCACTACACTACCTTGTGAAATGTCAGTGTCTTAAAAGCAACAACTGAAAACAAGACTTCTGTCACAACATATTTTAAGAAATTAACAACAGGAAACAACGTGATTATTATCTCAGTTATTATCTAAAGTAACTGGCGCATCCTGCAGTTTTTATATCAAATGTTCAATGTGTCCCTTGCTGCTGGACGACGCATATAATGTGTTGTCACATAAGTCTTGTTTTCAATTGTTGTTCAATTTTCAACTGACATTTCACAAGGTGGTGTGAACACACTTGAGGTGTGGTGGGCTATTTAGTGACAGTATTATTACAATGTTCTCCTGATTCTAACTGTGAAGTAAGTTTGAAAATCGATCAATATTGGATGAAGTTAAGGCGTACAAAACAAAGTGTGCCAGTGTTTTGGGCCACCCTGTATATTCGTGCTGGCAAATTGAATTTAAGGTGCAACTCACTGAAAACGACTTCATTGTGTGTATTTCTGTAAGTATAGCACTGGAAATTTACGTGACAGGTTTAATGACAACAATTAGTAACTTTGTTAGTGTTCAAAAAGTAACAAAGAAACAGATTGAGAACTTAGAATTGTGCCCGTTAAAAAGAAATCTGATGATATACATATCGATTCAGTTTCTCAACTAATTAAATCAAGGTGGCAGTCTCTAGTAAAAACGCCTTTTCCGCTGTTACACACCAACTTAGCACTGGCTGGCATTCGAGCAATCGTCGTCAGTTGTTGTGTTACAATGAACAATGTAGCACGGCAATCGTCAGCGCGGTTCGGAGTCTCAACTTCGTTGGTGGTCGAACAAGTACATCGGCGGCGTTGAGTCTCCTAAGAACGGATCTGTTCACGGTGAATTCGGGAGCACGCGCTAATGTGCCGCACGTCGCCGTCATCGTCACTGATGGTCTCGACTTGGACGACATTCAACAAATCAACAGCGAGGTCTTTGCCATTGTTGGAGCGCAGCGTAGCATCTGTGGTTCTGTGGTTCAGTCGGTCACGTGCGCGTGTAGCTTTGCGGCCATAACGACTGAGCTCCAAATTCCAATCTTCGCGGATCTTGGCACGTGCCCACATCTCAGTAGGAGAAATCCCGCTGTCACTTTAGACAGAGCCGGGCGCGTGTAGTTAGCAATCCGCTGGCCAGCCGTATTGGCACAAGCGCTGCAGCGGAAACCGCTGGCTGACTACACGGTACGCTGAGTCAAAGAGGTTATATATTCTATATAACATCTTTGCGCCCAGTCATTGAGAAACAAAATGGCTGCACATCGTGTTGCTTTAGCAGGTGTGTTGTCGAGTGTGGAGGCCGCCATCTTGTTTAACAGCCAAAAGCACCTCGACAATACCGCTGGAACCGCTGGCAAGCGCTTTTCCGAACTAGGTCAAGCGCTTGCTAAAAACACAACGCGCTTGGCTTCGGCTGGCCAGCGGATTGCTAACTACACGTACCCTTATGCGGCTGGCCAGTGCCATCTGTCGTCTGGGAAGCGTACATGAAGACACAAAATATTTTATATGACAGTACGATGCATTAATTGCGTTGAATTTTGTCCTACAAATCTGGTAGGCCTAGCCTCACACGCTAATATTGGTTTGTCTTTATATTTTTGTTTGCGCTACTGTGTCGAATAAAATTATAATATTATTAAAGGTATCCTCCTAAATTTTATTTGTACATTCAGACTGTTAAGTTGCTATGATTATTTTAAAGCGTATAATAATGACGAAAATGATGAAGGTAGTGGTGATATCAATCGCACATAGGGTAAAAAAACTGCAAAATTAACACGAAACCTACGCATCGATGTTATTTTTAATTTTCAAGATATATTTGCCCGTGATGAGGCGTTCTGTATGAAGGCGGTGTTAGCGAAGCGTCTGGGAGTGCGTCTCATCGTGATTGGTATTACGACAATGCAAAACGTGACGGAATTATTGACCGACATCGCGTCATCTACGCTCAACTTCTACCGCGTCGACGACCTCAGAGACCACAACACCCTCGCCACACAACTGGCCAAGGACATCTGCGCAACACTGCGTCGGTTTTACTATACCTTGATACGCATACGTGAATCGATCGGTTTTTCGTCTCTGTTGTCAAAAGCACTCAAAAAACATTCCGCCATTACTTGTCTTGCCTTACCTCTCGTCGCCTTCGTTCCGATGTTTGACCGCTTCATGGACGATCATTGTAGTTGCTTTGGTCTCGAGATGCAACCGTGCGCGCAACAGACAGTTTCCAGCAAGCCCACTGTACTTACTGACTTTGCCCTTCCAGTACGTTGTTGGTCTTCGTTTCGTTTGCTCGTACCCCGAATTTTGTCCTTCACCAAACAATTTTCCTACCTTCGTTTATTATGTCTGTGATATGATAAACAATAACATGATAATTATGGTCCGTTTTGCGCTGTTAAATAAAAGTACCTCTTCATCGGAGAGGCAATATAGCATCATACTATACTCCATGCTTGAGTGTCTATGCTCTAAATCGCAGGCTACCTCTGACAAGTTGAAAGTTTTCCAACTGTATTTGAATAAACAGTGATGTTAATGCAGCGCCTATATTTCCGCTATAGTTTCTGTATGTAATAGTGTCTAGAAAATAGGTTAATGCAAAACTATAGCGTGTTGGGAAATAAGCACGCTGGCGAATTGTTGTGAGTGTATGGTGCGTATTGTTGTTGCTATGCTGATTGTATATGTGTGTGCTTGTGACAAATAGCGATCGCGGGGCCACCGGGCGAAACAGGTGCGCGAGGAGCAACTGGACTTGACGGACCTCAAGGACCAACTGGTCGCACTGCTACCGGCTCCACTGGATTCACCGGGTCGACCGGATTCACAGGCGAGTGGACCAGTTTCCATGCAGCACATTTCCACGTTCTGTTGTTTTTGTACAACATGTATGTATATGTATTGGCAATTTGTTAACAAGGACAAACCTACCAACAAAATGTCTATGCACTGTGGGTTTTAGTAACCGCGGCTATGTCTTTTGTGCGATTTCACAGTAACGATCAGGTTGTGATAAAGATAACCTGCAAAAACATTTACAACAGTGACAGTGGTTGTTGTGTTAACATAACGTATAGGCCTAAGTGATTGACGGCATATTTAAGTGGTCTCCTTATTGTGTGATCAAAGTTATTAGAACTTCTGCCTGTATGTGCTTTAACTTCGTTTCTCAGTATCATGAAATCATAATTTTCACTCTTATGTTTCCACCGCGTAATGTTTTTTTCACCAAAGCTTCATAACAATGTCTTAATGTAAGTATTAGCTGCACACAGTTCTCACAATTATGAGACAGCCTATTCTCTGCTACAAAGAAGACGAGTGTTATGTGTATGCGAATGGCTGCAGGTTTCACAGGTCAAACTGGTCCGACTGGTGCAACCGGCCAGTCTGGAGCTAGAGGTCCGCAAGGATTGCCAGGTCCGGTAGGTGGTTCTGGAGCTTCTGGGCCACCAGGGTTACCCGGACCGATTGGAAACACTGGAGCGTTGGGCGAGACTGGAAATACTGGTTCTAAGGGACCAGTGGGTTCTACAGGTGACAACGGGCGTCTTTTTTGTGTCGCACCATTTTATGATTCATGGATTTTTATCACACCATGGTGGTGGTCGACCTAAGCTTATTTTTGATGTTTTACTTGTAGGTCTATTTAAGCTTTTCATATGTATATCTAAGCCTTTTTATAGCAGTATTCAAAACGTCAGTGAAGAGTGTGTTTTCCTCGTTATTTTCTCGATACTAATCACGACCGTCTTACGCCGTCCATCTTCTCGATAAAAGCGATCAACACGAAAATAGAAGCACAACACAACGCATTACACGTAATTGCAGAGAGAGACTTTGTTTCGTTCTCATCCATGACAAGACCACTATAGCCTATTTGCACGTGGTACCGTACTTCCACTCAACGAACTATATATGTCAAAAAAGCCGTGCTGGAAAAGCTGTTTTGGATTTTCATGTGAACATTAATTGCACTGCCTGTGCAAAGGTGCGTCGTCATCGTAGAGTCAAATTATGCCGCTTTGACTGTCAGACTTTCACTATAAGAACTACTAGCGCAGATTCAAGAAATGCCGCGCTGCTGATATTGTTCAGGTTACACCGGTCCGATCGGTCCGCAGGGTAACACAGGTTTGACAGGTCCTCCAGGACCATCAGGTGCACTGGGCGGCACTGGGTCGCCAGGACCACTCGGATCTACTGGGGAAACCGGCGCTACAGGTAATCACTGGCAGGTGCTCACCGTCTTCCTCATCAGTCATCTTCGTCATCAGCAACATCGTCAATATCAGTTATCTTGCGTATTTTTGCGTGTTACTGCCGTGCTTAAAGCCGTAGCACACTTGGTAGAAGTGAATGCAAAGATTTAATCAACTCATCAGGTAGGGGCTTTGTGACGATAACAGTGCGTGTGAGAGTTAAGCATTGACATTTCGCCTGCGACATTTTCTATCGTTCATTTCCATTATCATGTTGTTGGCCAGATACGGGTGCGATAAGTCTATTATGAATTAATCTCAATCTTTTTCTATATTCTTTTGCATTTTCAACATAGGCTGAATGCCAGTAGACGTTAAATAGTGTATATCGTTTTCCTTGTTGAATGTGTACAGGAGAGCAAGGCCAGACGGGACCACAGGGACCAACTGGAGCTACTGGACCTAGAGGTCCGACAGGTGCTAGCGGCGCAATTGGACCACCAGGACCAACAGGCAATAGACCTTCATTAATAGTAACACCACAAAAGACTTGCGATAGTAGTAGATACAAACGCCGATATTTTCAATGGTAGGCTACATGCTTGTTTTGTGTGATGTTAGTCGGTTCAGCCGAGGTTTCGGCATTGATCGCCAGTGTGGTCGCCCGACCATGGTTTGCTGCGAATCCCACTTCCTTTTTTAAATTTTTGCATTGAATAGATTTTAATAGATTCCGGATAAATGCAAATA
>Ga0209568_1000363_pt1 | contig 15656 bp, 4 predicted proteins | sample WorMetOlspDAHAB2_FD_187406 | JGI IMG/M metagenome (GOLD analysis project Ga0209568, IMG submission 187406) | Marine gutless worms symbiont microbial communities from Max Planck institute for Marine Microbiology, Germany - Olavius sp. DAHAB.2... ...
GCAAAAACTGCATGCTTATAACTACTGTGACAAAACGACTGACTAAGACTATGCCCCCGTAAGTCGACATAAATCTACTTCCGGGCGTCGCGAACGTCACAGCTCAGTCAGTTCTTCGTCGGATTCCGAGAATAAGCACCCGCGTCAGTCGTCTGAAGGCCGTCAACCCCGTCATCGCCACCGTTCTGGCACCTCGGCTCTGACGACAGCGCTAGACGCCGACGCCGGGCTGCACTGGAGTTTACTTCGTCATCTGCCAGTCGCAGTGGATCCAGAGAATTTATTCGATGTGACAAATTTGACGGAAAGACTTGTGTCGACACGTACCTCGCAAAGTTTGAGTCGTGCGCCGAGTACAATAATTGGACCGTCAAGGACAAAGCCGCCCATCTAAAGTCTGCACTTACCGGTAATGCGGCCAATCTGCTTCAAGGCAACGCCAGGGCTACGTACGACGAAGTGGTTGAGCTCTTGCAGAGGCGCTACGGTAACAGCCAGCAGCAGGAAAAATTTAGGCTGGAACTGAAAAGTCGACGTCGCAAACCTCACATTCAGTCACTAGCTCAGGAAGTAGAGAGACTGGTACATCGTGCCTATCCACGCGCACCTGCCGATCTCCGTGAGACACTCAGTTTGGATAGTTTCATTGACGCACTGGACGATCCGCCTCTTCAATGCCGACTCCGCGACAGGGAGCCTGTCACTCTGAATGAGGCCGTCGTCACTGCTCTGAGACTGGAAGCTATCAATCTGTCGACCTCGCGTAGCAAAGAAACGCCGCGTAAGCATCTTCGCGCAGTAAAAACCGATCATGCGGATAAAAGCCGGAAAAGGGACAGTCCAAAGCGCCCGTCGCCTAATTCTGCCGAAAAGTCGACTTCCGCCGGAAGTGGAAAACGCAGTCCAAGGAAGGAACAGCCTGCGACTGCCGAGACACAACGCGCTTTCCGAGGCCAATTACAGCGCCAGGACAAGGAAATAATTCGCCTGCGTCAGAAACTTGTCGAGATGACTAAAGCTGCCTCTATGCCGTCGACGCCTTCTAAAGCGCCTCGGTCGCCTTTACTAGTGTAAACGGCCGAACGGCAGCCCTACTACAGTGATACGCCGCCTATTCACGGCACATCACCCGCCTATGTCTATCAGACAGCATCCTACCCGGTACAGCCGATGCCGCTGATGTCTGTCCAGACCGGAAATGGAATTCCGCCGCAGGCTCCACCTCTGTCACCTCGCCATCTTGGTCAGATAACTCAATAGCCGAGCGACGTCAGTCTGCGCCACAGGAATTCATGAACTCGGATTTTGTGCAACAGCGACAGCAAAGTGCTTCACAGTTCAGCACCGCCTCGTCGCCTAATGCCACCCCAACTGTGGAAAGGAGGAACTTTTCCAGAAACTCTCCTGTCATTTGTTACAGCTGCAATACGCCTGGGCATATTCAGAGATTTTGTCCCGTGCGCCGCAGCCGACTGAATGCAAATGCCAAACCGTATCAGCCTAGACCGCCGATGCAGTCACGCGCCGCTAGCAATGAATTTGGCAAAGAAAAGGTCTACATCCGGGTCAGATTTAACGGCACCCCAGACGTTGTCTTTTAGATACTGGGAGTGACGCGACTCTGATTCCAGCCAGCATGGTGAAGGGCTACCGCATTCTGCCGACCAATCAGAAGGTCTCTGCAGCGAACGGCACCGACATCCCGTTGATTGGCTATACGACAGTGCCTGCAAAGATCGGAAAGCAGCGAATTGAAGATATGGGCTTCGTCACTGAACATATCGACCTGCTTTACCTTGGAATCGACTTTCTGACTGATTATGACGCAAAATGGGACTTTAAAAAGAGAGAGGTGACCATTGCCGGTGTCAGCCATCCTCTCCTGTCCCGCGGCTCCAGTCAGGCCTGGATTCGACGCATCGTTCTGAGTGATGACGTCATCATCCCGCCTATGTCACAGATGAACGTCGGGACAAAGGTTATTTTCGGCAGTCCGTCTGTTGAACGTCAGTTATGTGATCAGAGCGACGATGACATGAACGTCTGGGCTACAGATTCGCATGAAATCGCCCGGGCAGTTCTGGTCGCGCGCACTATATTGCCGGATAGAGCCAGTGAAGTGCCGGTACAGCTCTTTAATGTCAGCGACAGACCTGTGACCTTGAAACCACGGGCAGTTCTCGGCAACCTTGAGCGCCTTCACGCCTATTCAGCTCAGTTACCGTCACTGCCAAGGCAGCAAGCACCTACCGACGTGGAAAACCAGATTGTCGATGAAATGATGAATAAGGTTGATCCGTCTCTGCCTGATGAGTATAAGGTTAAATTGCGTCAGTTGTTGTTGCGCAATTCAGCGGCATTCAGCAAGAACGAGCTGGATCTCGGCTTCACTGACCTTGTTACCCATCATATTGACAAAGGCGACGCACGACCTGTACGTCAACAGCTCAGGCGCTATCCACCTGTTTATCTCGACATCATCGACCAGCATCTGCAAGACATGCAAAGACAGGGCATCATTGAACCATGCCAGTCACCATGGTCTTCAAACATCGTGCTAGCTATAAAGAAGGACGGCATAATGCGTTGTTGCATCGACTACCGACAGCTTAACAACTGCACCGTGGGCGACGCCTACCCAGTGCCGCGTCAGGACATGTGTCTGGACGCCCTTGTTGGATCGCGCTGGTACAGCACATGTGACCTTCGTAGCTCCTTCCATCAAGTTAAACTGCATCCAGACGCATCTGACAAGACTGCTTTCATCACGCGCAGAGGGATGTTTCGCTACAGAACGATGCCGTTTGGACTGACTAACGCAGTCGCCACTTTCCCAAGGTTGATGGATTTGGTACTGTCTGGCGTCAGTCTCAGCGTCTGCATCTGTTATCTTGATGACTTAATTTGCCAAGGGACGACGCTAGATCAGCACCTGGAAAACCTGGAGATGATTCTGCAGAAGCTACGTGATGCTAACCTCAAGCTCAAGCCAAGCAAGTGCTTCTTTCTGCAGACCTCCGTGAAATTCCTGGGGCACCTGGTCAGCGCCAGAGGCCTGGAAACGGATGTGGAGAAAACCAGACTGATCAACGAGTGGCCTGTTCCAACCTCTCTGAAGCAGCTCATTGGATTCTTGGGACTTGCTGGCTACTACCGCCGATTCGTGAAAGACTTCAGCAAGAAAGCCGCGCCGCTGAATGACTTGCTAAAGAAAAGCAGCCGCTATCAGTGGACGCCGGCCTGTCAATCTGCATTTGACGAGCTCAAAACGGCACTGCAGTCACCGCCTGTACTGGCCTTGCCTAACGATACTGGAATGTACTGTCTGGACACCGACGCCAGTGACAAAAGCATCGGCGCAGTCCTCAGCCAGGTCCAGGATGGCCAGGAAAGAGTGATTGCCTATGCCGGCCGATCATTGAGCAAGAACGAAATGAACTACTGTGCTTACAGGAAGGAGTTATTAGCCGTCGTGTACTTCACCAGGCACTTCAAGCAGTACCTCCTGTCCTCTCGCTTTCTCCTGCGCACGGACAACTCTAGTGTGAGTTGGCTGCAGAAAACTCCGGAGCCTCTAGGCCAGAATGCCCGATGGCTGGAGCAACTGGGAGAATTCTCGTTCACCGTGCAGCACAGAAAAAACACCAGTCACGCTAACGCCGATGCTATTTCGCGTCACCCGTGCCTCAACAAGCCGTCCTGTACTGCCTGTCATCCAGAAAAAGCGACTGAGCAGCTTACAGCACGCGGTGCGCACGTCATAGTGACGTCAGAGACTGAACAGATCGATGAAGGGCCTAACCACAGCTCAGATGCCGCGGGAGGCGGGGCAGCCGATCACCCCATGCAAAGCAGTGATCAGCAGCAACATCTGACTGTCGCGCAGGAAACGAAAACTACTGATAGCACTGCCGGAAATGCCGCGCCAGACATGCAGCAGTATGGATGGGACCATGACAGCTTGATTGCCGGTCAACGCAACAACCCTGACATCAAGGTCATCGTCTCGCTGCTAGAGCAGAGCACTGACAAACCTGTCTGGAAAGACGTAGAACTCCAGTCCGCAGACGTCAAGTCGCTATATGCCGAATGGCCGCGCCTAGCATTCCGCAGTGGTTTCCTATGTCGAAAATGGACTGAACTGACTGGCCGAATAGTCTGGCAAATAGTACTGCTTAGACCGCACAGAGCCGAATTTGTCAAGATCGTGCACAGTGGAATGACGGGAGGTCACCTCGGTCGACATAAAACCGAAGAACAGGTCCGTCAGCGTGCCTACTGGCCATGCTGGAAGCGACAGGTCGAGACTGAGTTGAAGCGCTGTCAGCCCTGTGCACAATACCATCGAGGTCGCGGACAAAAGCAGACGCCGTTGACGCCGTTCTGCAGTGGTTATCCTTTTGAGGCGATTTCCATTGATATAACGGGACCGCACCCAAAGTCCGCTCGTGGCAACGAATACATGATTACAGTCATTGACTTGTTCTCGAAGTGGGATGAGGCCTTTCCATTGCGAAATCACACTGCTCCGACCGTCGCTAGAGTGTTGGTCGACCAAGTTTTCTCGCGCTGGGGCACGCCTATGCGGATTCTGATGGACAATGGTGCTGAGTTCCATTCAGACCTCTTCACAGAAGTCTGCAAGCTACTGGAGGTGGATAAGCAGCACACAACGCCGTACAACCCACAGACGAACGGCTGCGTCGAGCGCTATCACCTCACTCTAAATAGAATGCTTGGAAAAATGGTCAGTGATCATCAGAGAGATTGGGACAGTTTTCTGCCTACGGTTCTATGTGCCTACAGAGCTTCTAAGCACGAATCGACTGGCTTTGCGCCGTACGAACTTGTCATGGGTCAAAAGCCACGCATGCCCATTGACATCATTCTCGGCAATGTCTCAGAAGATCGACCTAAGCACAAAACTTTCGTCGACTATGTCGAAGATCTGCGAGAACAACTTATGAAGTCGCACCAGATCGCCAGAGAGCACCTCGGCGCTGCAGCAGACCGCCGCAAGCAGGAATACGACCTGAAGGTCAAACCAAGGTCATTCCAGGTCGGTGAGAAAGTCTGGTACCTGTATCCGAGACGTTACACGGCTAAGTCGCCTAAGTGGCAAAAGCACTATATCGGCCCATATGAAGTCGTGAAAGCTTTGCCGCCCGCCGACTACGTAATCAGAAAGTCAAAGAGGTCAGAACCGATGGTTGTGCACGCTGATATGCTGAAAATCTGCTATAGCGACACGTCGACCACTAGTCTGGAACGTACTGACGACTTTGAACCCGCTGAGACAATCACTGCATCACCCGCGCAGCCGGACAAGCAGCCGACTAATATCAGCCAGTCAGCCACGCCTGCAAAAAGACCAATAAAATCTCGCCTGAAGAGACAGGTCGAAGCAGCTGTTGATAATCTGATGGTTAAAATCGATGCTGGATTGGACGTCGACGTTGGCCGACCGGAAATAGACCGACCCAGGCGACAGCGCAAGGCGCCGAAATGCCTGGACGTCTATCAGCTATATTGAGCTATCCGTGCCGTGCCGGGCACAGGCGGCGACTTCAGTAAGTCGCTGTAGAGGAAGCAGCAACGCCCTTTCCCACCTGAGTTGCATAGCAGCGGAAACTGATTTTGACTGGATATCCGCTTCACTGCATCCCGCTTGCCGTCCGGCGGTTTGGACTGATTGCACGACATAAGTGTCTATTCAGACGCCGACTTTAGCGCGATTGGTCGGTTTGTCGGCATATCCACCGTCTGCTGTCGATATTCGCTGGACGTGGATTTCTTTGAAAATCCGTGTGTGTGATCTGTCTGTCGTCATAGCGGCTGAAAACTGACCAGCAACATCACTGCCGCAAAGTTGAAACCTGCATGACTATTGCCGCAAAAAGCCAATTAATACGGTCAACATCATTGAACCTACTTCGGCCAGCGGCCGTTTTTGCGTAAAACCCGGACAGACTGCGTCTGAGGCACCACTGCCGTTTCGGGAACACCAGAGTTTCTGTCTATCCGTCCCCTGTGGAGAAATGCAAGAGTTCTGTGGTTCAGCGAGTAAAGTACGACGAGTGTACAGCACCGCCCACAGCTTTGACAACTCTATTGCATCTGTCCGTTTTGTGTGTGTGTGAGAAAAGACGTCTGGTCGTTACGAGCTGGATCCGTCAGAGTTCTCGACCTACAGCCACTCCAGACCTTTACATGACGTCGTGAGACGTGTGTGATATGTGAGAAAGGCAAATGAAGGGCTGATGAGTTCTGGATGAATGTGATGTGTCGACGTTGCGACTTTATGGACGTTTCTTGTGAAAGAATTGACGTCAGAAATGACCGGCGCCCCCGTAAATGCAACTTTTCGGGTAGCACCGGAGAAAAAGTTGACTGGAATTCGGCTCTACTACGTCTTACCTTTCTATTTTCTTCCATTCCGCCGATTCGATGGGACAGCGCTGACCTTGGTCAGTTGGCGTGCTATCAGCCCAGCAGAGGACTAAATGCTACTCCGACCCGCTTGATGTAGCTGCGGCAGCGACTGTTGGGACCCATCCGCTGTGAAGCGAATTGCTGCCGTGAATCAGCGTTTGTATGCCTTTCAGCGCAGCTCTGACATCGGCGACGAGAGGATTATTGCTGATCATTGACGACTGATTTTCTTGATCGTCAAACTGAAATAAGTCCAACCGACGTGAGGTGCCGAGTATGAGAAGCGAGAGACATTTTGATTACCTGCGCTGCAGCGAGGGCGGACCGAGAAAGCCATCCAGCCTACAATGGGCTACAGTGCCAGGTCGGCCCTTGACGAGACGAGACGATGATGCTGTTATGATGATGTTTGTGTTACACAGATAGTGTCGTGCAAATTGCGCTGATTAACCCGTATATCTGACGGAAAATTTCGCTGCTGTTACAGGAGGAACCGAACGTGGTTGGGACGCGCCGGTGCTTCGTCTGCCATCAGGACGTTGAGAAGACGCGCTGGAACGTGCATCGACAGGCACACCAGCGCTACACTCACGCGATGACGTCACCGTCAGCCGTACCTCTGACAGCCATGCACAGCTCAAGCCAAGCAAGTGCTTCTTTCTGCAGACCTCCGTGAAATTCCTGGGGCACCTGGTCAGCGCCAGAGGCCTGGAAACGGATGTGGAGAAAACCAGACTGATCAACGAGTGGCCTGTTCCAACCTCTCTGAAGCAGCTCATTGGATTCTTGGGACTTGCTGGCTACTACCGCCGATTCGTGAAAGACTTCAGCAAGAAAGCCGCGCCGCTGAATGACTTGCTAAAGAAAAGCAGCCGCTATCAGTGGACGCCGGCCTGTCAATCTGCATTTGACGAGCTCAAAACGGCACTGCAGTCACCGCCTGTACTGGCCTTGCCTAACGATACTGGAATGTACTGTCTGGACACCGACGCCAGTGACAAAAGCATCGGCGCAGTCCTCAGCCAGGTCCAGGATGGCCAGGAAAGAGTGATTGCCTATGCCGGCCGATCATTGAGCAAGAACGAAATGAACTACTGTGCTTACAGGAAGGAGTTATTAGCCGTCGTGTACTTCACCAGGCACTTCAAGCAGTACCTCCTGTCCTCTCGCTTTCTCCTGCGCACGGACAACTCTAGTGTGAGTTGGCTGCAGAAAACTCCGGAGCCTCTAGGCCAGAATGCCCGATGGCTGGAGCAACTGGGAGAATTCTCGTTCACCGTGCAGCACAGAAAAAACACCAGTCACGCTAACGCCGATGCTATTTCGCGTCACCCGTGCCTCAACAAGCCGTCCTGTACTGCCTGTCATCCAGAAAAAGCGACTGAGCAGCTTACAGCACGCGGTGCGCACGTCATAGTGACGTCAGAGACTGAACAGATCGATGAAGGGCCTAACCACAGCTCAGATGCCGCGGGAGGCGGGGCAGCCGATCACCCCATGCAAAGCAGTGATCAGCAGCAACATCTGACTGTCGCGCAGGAAACGAAAACTACTGATAGCACTGCCGGAAATGCCGCGCCAGACATGCAGCAGTATGGATGGGACCATGACAGCTTGATTGCCGGTCAACGCAACAACCCTGACATCAAGGTCATCGTCTCGCTGCTAGAGCAGAGCACTGACAAACCTGTCTGGAAAGACGTAGAACTCCAGTCCGCAGACGTCAAGTCGCTATATGCCGAATGGCCGCGCCTAGCATTCCGCAGTGGTTTCCTATGTCGAAAATGGACTGAACTGACTGGCCGAATAGTCTGGCAAATAGTACTGCTTAGACCGCACAGAGCCGAATTTGTCAAGATCGTGCACAGTGGAATGACGGGAGGTCACCTCGGTCGACATAAAACCGAAGAACAGGTCCGTCAGCGTGCCTACTGGCCATGCTGGAAGCGACAGGTCGAGACTGAGTTGAAGCGCTGTCAGCCCTGTGCACAATACCATCGAGGTCGCGGACAAAAGCAGACGCCGTTGACGCCGTTCTGCAGTGGTTATCCTTTTGAGGCGATTTCCATTGATATAACGGGACCGCACCCAAAGTCCGCTCGTGGCAACGAATACATGATTACAGTCATTGACTTGTTCTCGAAGTGGGATGAGGCCTTTCCATTGCGAAATCACACTGCTCCGACCGTCGCTAGAGTGTTGGTCGACCAAGTTTTCTCGCGCTGGGGCACGCCTATGCGGATTCTGATGGACAATGGTGCTGAGTTCCATTCAGACCTCTTCACAGAAGTCTGCAAGCTACTGGAGGTGGATAAGCAGCACACAACGCCGTACAACCCACAGACGAACGGCTGCGTCGAGCGCTATCACCTCACTCTAAATAGAATGCTTGGAAAAATGGTCAGTGATCATCAGAGAGATTGGGACAGTTTTCTGCCTACGGTTCTATGTGCCTACAGAGCTTCTAAGCACGAATCGACTGGCTTTGCGCCGTACGAACTTGTCATGGGTCAAAAGCCACGCATGCCCATTGACATCATTCTCGGCAATGTCTCAGAAGATCGACCTAAGCACAAAACTTTCGTCGACTATGTCGAAGATCTGCGAGAACAACTTATGAAGTCGCACCAGATCGCCAGAGAGCACCTCGGCGCTGCAGCAGACCGCCGCAAGCAGGAATACGACCTGAAGGTCAAACCAAGGTCATTCCAGGTCGGTGAGAAAGTCTGGTACCTGTATCCGAGACGTTACACGGCTAAGTCGCCTAAGTGGCAAAAGCACTATATCGGCCCATATGAAGTCGTGAAAGCTTTGCCGCCCGCCGACTACGTAATCAGAAAGTCAAAGAGGTCAGAACCGATGGTTGTGCACGCTGATATGCTGAAAATCTGCTATAGCGACACGTCGACCACTAGTCTGGAACGTACTGACGACTTTGAACCCGCTGAGACAATCACTGCATCACCCGCGCAGCCGGACAAGCAGCCGACTAATATCAGCCAGTCAGCCACGCCTGCAAAAAGACCAATAAAATCTCGCCTGAAGAGACAGGTCGAAGCAGCTGTTGATAATCTGATGGTTAAAATCGATGCTGGATTGGACGTCGACGTTGGCCGACCGGAAATAGACCGACCCAGGCGACAGCGCAAGGCGCCGAAATGCCTGGACGTCTATCAGCTATATTGAGCTATCCGTGCCGTGCCGGGCACAGGCGGCGACTTCAGTAAGTCGCTGTAGAGGAAGCAGCAACGCCCTTTCCCACCTGAGTTGCATAGCAGCGGAAACTGATTTTGACTGGATATCCGCTTCACTGCATCCCGCTTGCCGTCCGGCGGTTTGGACTGATTGCACGACATAAGTGTCTATTCAGACGCCGACTTTAGCGCGATTGGTCGGTTTGTCGGCATATCCACCGTCTGCTGTCGATATTCGCTGGACGTGGATTTCTTTGAAAATCCGTGTGTGTGATCTGTCTGTCGTCATAGCGGCTGAAAACTGACCAGCAACATCACTGCCGCAAAGTTGAAACCTGCATGACTATTGCCGCAAAAAGCCAATTAATACGGTCAACATCATTGAACCTACTTCGGCCAGCGGCCGTTTTTGCGTAAAACCCGGACAGACTGCGTCTGAGGCACCACTGCCGTTTCGGGAACACCAGAGTTTCTGTCTATCCGTCCCCTGTGGAGAAATGCAAGAGTTCTGTGGTTCAGCGAGTAAAGTACGACGAGTGTACAGCACCGCCCACAGCTTTGACAACTCTATTGCATCTGTCCGTTTTGTGTGTGTGTGAGAAAAGACGTCTGGTCGTTACGAGCTGGATCCGTCAGAGTTCTCGACCTACAGCCACTCCAGACCTTTACATGACGTCGTGAGACGTGTGTGATATGTGAGAAAGGCAAATGAAGGGCTGATGAGTTCTGGATGAATGTGATGTGTCGACGTTGCGACTTTATGGACGTTTCTTGTGAAAGAATTGACGTCAGAAATGACCGGCGCCCCCGTAAATGCAACTTTTCGGGTAGCACCGGAGAAAAAGTTGACTGGAATTCGGCTCTACTACGTCTTACCTTTCTATTTTCTTCCATTCCGCCGATTCGATGGGACAGCGCTGACCTTGGTCAGTTGGCGTGCTATCAGCCCAGCAGAGGACTAAATGCTACTCCGACCCGCTTGATGTAGCTGCGGCAGCGACTGTTGGGACCCATCCGCTGTGAAGCGAATTGCTGCCGTGAATCAGCGTTTGTATGCCTTTCAGCGCAGCTCTGACATCGGCGACGAGAGGATTATTGCTGATCATTGACGACTGATTTTCTTGATCGTCAAACTGAAATAAGTCCAACCGACGTGAGGTGCCGAGTATGAGAAGCGAGAGACATTTTGATTACCTGCGCTGCAGCGAGGGCGGACCGAGAAAGCCATCCAGCCTACAATGGGCTACAGTGCCAGGTCGGCCCTTGACGAGACGAGACGATGATGCTGTTATGATGATGTTTGTGTTACACAGATAGTGTCGTGCAAATTGCGCTGATTAACCCGTATATCTGACGGAAAATTTCGCTGCTGTTACAGGAGGAACCGAACGTGGTTGGGACGCGCCGGTGCTTCGTCTGCCATCAGGACGTTGAGAAGACGCGCTGGAACGTGCATCGACAGGCACACCAGCGCTACACTCACGCGATGACGTCACCGTCAGCCGTACCTCTGACAGCCATGCACAGTATACGTCAACCGGGTAATGGACATGTCGCTCGAGATGCCGTGTGGTTACAGCGTGGGATGAATCTGGGTCGCGCTATGGCTTTCGTGGCAAGTACATCCAACGCCTATGCCACCATCAGGAAATTCGCAGAGAGACGCGAACCAGGTCTGGAACCTGCTACCGTCGACTTTGCCGTAGGGGTTGCTTCCGCTATGGGTGCGTACTTCCGAGGTCGTCTGGGTGGTTCCTACCAGCCTCTGAAATATGAGAAGCTAACTCAAGCCGTCGGGCGAGAAAAAGCAGTGCCGGAGATGCTGCGTGAGTCGGACAACGTGGTGGATCCAGAGCTGATGCCGTCGGGGTCCACGCCGCCGGAAGAGCCTAGGCCATCACAAGTACCACCGCCAGCTGACAGGTCCGAAGAATACCAGAAACGTGGTTACAAGGTCGGAAAACGTTTACAGTCGACTGTACGTCGACCAGAGCGTCCAGTCCTAGAACCGCCACCGTCAGAGTTACAGTCGGAAGCGCCAGCGCAAGTGCCGAAGGTAGCGGCCAAGCCGGCTTCGGAAGAGCTCAGGGCGTACAAAATACATCGTACGCCGACACCGTCGTCAAGTTCAAGCAGTGATGAGTCAGCTTCGAATGAGTCGCGGGAGTCCAGATCGCTGCCACGACGACGCGGAAGGGCCGAGTCGCTAGAGTCAGCAATGCCAAAACTGACGGGAGAATCGCCTGTTATTGCTTATACGCGCGAGAGTTCATGCGGAAGGAAGTATGGCGTGGCCAGTCGTATTAGACGCAGCAAGAAACATACTATGGTGATGAAACGCAAGAAGAGGTCGAAAGATGATCATGGAGACGGAGATATAAGAGACGCGCTCCGAAAGTTCACTGAAGAATTCTGTCGTGGTGGAGCCAGACGTTCGGAGGAACCGGTCGGTCGCTGTCGAGTTCCGGAGCAGTCGGAGTTCCGCAGTCGCGATCCGCCATGGAGTCGTTCCGGATGGCGTACAGGAGTCGGGGTTTATGGAGGTGCAAGGCGAGGCGCAAGGAGATGAGAAGTGATGGAGAACTGCTGTGCTGCGTTGACAGTGTAAAAACGTTTCCAGCGTTAGGCCTGAAAATGCGGAAATCGCCTGCTTCCTGTGAGCTAAGTCAGACAGGATGATCAAAGCCAGAGAACAATAGTGACATTTTTGTCAGATTCTAGTTGTAAATATGTTGAACTGCATTTGTTGGGTTATTGTTTTACTGTTCAGTAGGTATGTAGATCGTATAATTTTTTGGAGTTAATTGCATAGCAGATCTGTGATAGAAATATTCTGCTAATTGAATGACAGTCGTTGCTGCGAGTAATTATCACGTGCAAGTCGTTATTGTGCGGTGAAATAGTCATTTTCTAGTGAACAGCTTGCTAAGCCTGTTTCTTGAATTTACAGACTTGAGTTTTGTATTTTTAACTTAATAACATACTCATTGAGTGAAAAATTTCCACTGTGGAGTAGGAATTCCAGTTTTGCTCTATAACTGCGTTTTACTCATTATTGTGATGACGAACGTTTTTACAGTTTTTCTGTGGCTCTATAAACTTAATTTGGAGTGGGAAAAATAGATATCCCTCCCTGTATTTATTTTCATGAGCTAAGACCGTCAATTTTAGTCTGCAGCTTTGCTGAGGGTCGTATGTCTCTTCTGTCAGTTTAATATGTTCAATTCTGCAGTTGTGCATTTGAGTTTCAGTCGTTGCTATGGTAACCGGTGTGTTCAAGTTAGAGAATGACAATTGTGCCAGTTGTGTGCACTATTTTAGTGTTCACCTACGCATTCATATAGCTCTAATCTATTAAGCACTTACCCAGCTTCGCGTAATTGAAATAGTTGTGTTGTTGCATTCAGTTTCAATTAGTCAGCACACAATTGCTATTTTAGACTTTCAGTTTAATCCTTTTTAATTTATGTTATTGCCCCACGTAGACTAAACGTCAGAGCGGTAATAGTGCAGAAAGTATCACATGACACTTTATCACGTGATCGATTTTTGTTGCTTCACATAAGTGCATTGGATTTAACTGTATGAATGTAAACTCTCGTGGTTTCTGAGATTTTAATGCCTAGGTATATATATTTTTGGTTATCTCTAGCTAGCATTCACTTGTGTCTGTTTTGAGATACTAGTTTTTTAGTTAACTTTGCTCCACGTGGACGCGTGAGGTTTTACTAGGCAAATATCATTTGCAAGAGTTTAATGTCAGGTTAACTGCTTTTCAGTTATATTTCCTCGATATAATTGTTTTGAATGGCTTAATTTTCTGGCCAGAAGCTCTTTTTTATATGCACTGTTGAAGTTACAGCAGTATTAATTCCTGTGTTCGGTGCTTTGAACAGTGTCTTTGCTATTTTTGATACTGTTATAATTTTTTGTGAACTAGTTTTTACACTGAAGGTGCTGTGTTTGTTTGCTAATTTACCGTGGCTTTATTGTACTGACCTTGTAAGCCGAACATGAGCAGTTATAAGGGGTGTGCCTACTCCCTTATCCCACGTTAATAGGTTTTCCAGACCTTCTCTAGTTCAGCAACTTCTCTAGTTCAGCAACTTGTAATCTTATCCCTTAAGTCGTGGGATGAGAAATAAAATGTTTATGTGCTGCTGGTATTTGCTAGTCTTTTATGTTGGCATTAAATATTGTGCTTTACGGTATTTTCCGAGTTTGTAATTGACATGTATGGATCTCTTGAGTTTTGCTTGTGACTAAATTTGGGTTGCAGTAATGTGATAACCGCATGTCTTGAATTTCCGTGAGCTCTACTTTATTTTTGTGCTTATTTTTATTTTTTATTTTTAATACATATACCCCACGTTAACTGTTTGGATTAGTGGTTATATTGTATCGATCGAATTGTGAGTGTACTCCCAATTCTAGCTTTTCTATTTTATCTTTTATTTTATGTTATTTCCATGTTAGCCCCACGTATAGCGCATTAAAGTTTTCTGAGTCAGTTCGTGTCAGTTGAACGGTGTGTTGAAGTTTTTCTTGTGATCGTTCGAATACTAAGTGTGTTTCCCTCATAGCAGTTTAACCCCTCCTGGCTATTCCGGTTAAATAGTTCAGCGCATTCCGAGACTTAAAGTTTTGATGGTCATTCCGTGGTTGATATTGCTGTCGTTGCAAATGTGCAATTTCAATAGTCGGAAACGTTCCATGGATGTGTTTTCTATTGCGTTTTGATGCAGGTAAAAGTTGCATAATGTAGGGAAGTTTATTTTGTAACACCTATGTCTGTTGAAACCTGTGCACTGCTGTTTCCGTGTTGAACGTCGAGTTAATTAGATTTGATTGACAGCTTGAATTGTAACAGTCAGTTGTGTTGAACTTGAATATACTGCAACTTTTTGAGCATTTAACTAGTCTTCGTGCATTAGTTGAAAGTTTTGAACATTATCAGTACGCGACACTTGCGCTTGGTATTATTGAAACGCGATGCATGGTGCTTGACATATATGCTTGCAGTGAAATTCAGCATTATTCGTATGTACGTGTTTTGCATTTTTACCGTGCGATAATCTAATTAGTGTGATTGACACATGTGTATTGATCGATAATTGTCGTGCGACCTAGTTAAGTTGCATTTGTGCATTTGCGTTGCGAGTTAATTGAATTTTCGCGTCGAGTTTTCTACGCGTGTGTATATGTGTACGCAAGTTCAGTCGGCTGTTTGACGTGTGACGTCACAATAGCAGCCCATGCGCGCAGCTCGGGCGGACGGTCGATCGACCGCTGCCTGGCTGTCGCTACACACGCCCATTCATTCGGTCAGTTGTTTGTCTATTAATAGCTCCCAGACATCCCTGTTCTCACGCTCGTCTGTCTAGTTGCCCGCCCGGCGCGCTGCGCGCGTCGCGGCCTGGCCCATTCATTGATAGTTCAGTCAGCTGTTTTGTAGTACTACACGTGTCTGGATTTATTATTTTACTTCCGGGTTTCTTTTGTGTTTGAGTTTTTGCAGTACAAAGTAGAGGTCTTCACTGCCGATACCGCTTCGCTTTGAGTCGAAGCTGGAGGTCATGCAGCCGATAGTTGTGACAAGAGGCCCATAAGCCCCTTTTATTTTTGTTTCGTATAATTAAACTACGGCGAGTTAATTAATGGTTGCAACGTGAATCTACATTTTAGATGTCTGAGTTTCAATTACCGTATAGTGTGTGTTGCTACTGCGATGTTTTTATGGTGATATTTGTATCGATAATCCCATTCCCATGCATTTCAATGGAAACTCTTGGAAGCACTTTTCGCGACAAAACGATGGATCGAAACGGTCCAGTCAAATCGTCGCCTCAGCGACCAATCAGAAGTGGCGCTTCGCAAGCCACTCACGCTTTGGGATTTTCTGGGATTTTTCCCCGATAATGCATGTGATTGGTTAGTCGTACTGTCAAGAGCGTTCCCGGTTATTGTTGATTGGTTAGTTGTGCCCGTGTGGCCGGTTCATTAATATTCATTAGCGTCCTTCTTTATCAG
>Ga0209568_1000364_pt1 | contig 15633 bp, 12 predicted proteins | sample WorMetOlspDAHAB2_FD_187406 | JGI IMG/M metagenome (GOLD analysis project Ga0209568, IMG submission 187406) | Marine gutless worms symbiont microbial communities from Max Planck institute for Marine Microbiology, Germany - Olavius sp. DAHAB.2... ...
ATGGAAACATCGCCTCTGGCAATGGGTAGGGCGCGCTACAGGCTACACCCCCTCTCCCCCCGGGAGAGGGCCGGGGAGAGGGGATCGAACAAGTCCACGCCAGCCATTTAAAAATTTACCACTACCTAAACTTGTTTGTTTCGTATTATTATTTATGTTTATATCTCTTAATATTCCAGCATGTAGACACCAAATTGCCCCATCACTATTTTTTTGTGATTCATCACCACAGGCAAAGTGAGTGGCCACGAAAGGAGAGTTTGTCCAATCGGTAGTGGTAAATTTCAAACTGGTCGCGTGTAGAGCACCTGGAGCGCGGGCAAGCCCCTGAAGAATCCCCCCATGATTGCGATCCAAGACAAGTCGTTGCAGCGTGTATTCAGATGCTACCGAGGCCGAATATCGGGGGATACGTCAGGGACAAACCAAAGGCGCGGGCAAGCCCGCGCCTACGGCGGATCCGGGTCGTGTCGGATGTAGGCGCCGGCTTGCCCCGCACCTAAAGTTGCGTATTAAAGAACGCTCAATCAGATGGGTGTCAGTCGTTTGCTGCTTCGGTAATCGTTCGAGGCTTGTTTCTAGGCTCCAATTTGCGTTGTCCATTCCTCGAAAAAGATACGGCGAGCGAAGATGATTTCCTTCGTACGCTTGCCGCTGAACTACATTCGGAGAATGAAGAACAGCAACTAGTTCATTCCAGGTAGACACTCGAATTTCTTTTACTTTACTTAACATTGGCATAAAGATCATTTTTAGGCATAACGTTTGGGCTCAGGCGCCCAATGCCACGTGGCACTGAGCTTGAAACTTGCTGAGGAACCGGACCGCAGCATTGGGTCGCTCGCAGCCAAATGTTAGGCGAATGATCTGTGAAAAACGACCCATCAATTGAGCCTGGCCCCTTTTTCTTAAGATTGGGTGTTCTTTTCTCTCTTTTATAAAATAGGAATATATGTGCCATATGCCCAAATCAAGGTTCCGAGTATTGTGAGAGTTATGCCTTTTACTTCGCTTCGCAGTTCCTTTTTTGGTAGTGGTGAATTTTTAAATGGCTAGCATAGACTTTTCTTTGACCCCCTCTCCCCGGCCCCCTCCCGGGGGGGAGAGGGGGTGTAGCCTGTAGCGCACCCTACCCATTGCCAGAGGCGATATTTCCATTTATACCTTAACCATTACCCAAGAATTAAGTGCTTTGAGCAAAATTTTATAGATATTCGTCATTGTGGGTTCTATTTATACACATAACGTTCAAATCACCCGCCGACGAAGGAGGTCGGGTGCATTTGTTGGTTAGATTTTCGCAATGATTTCGACACGGCTCGTGGTGAGCACTTCCGGTCTATTAATTCCCGCACCTGTCCAATAGCTTCTGGCTTTTTTCGTAAAGGAGTTCAAGCTTTCCTTTTGTTGAAAATCTAAATGTGACAAGCAGCCTCTATGAACTGGCTCATTCGGGTCCAGAAGGGACACTTCGTACGCGGGTAGTGGTAAATATTTAAATGGTCAGCGTAGAGGGGTTCATTAACCACGCCCGATCGCTTCTTTTGATTCCCTCTCCCCAACCCCTCTCCCTCCAGGGAGAGGGGCTTTTGGAGAGTCGGTTCTCATCCTGGATCTGTGACATGTTGCGGGCGGTAGTGGTGAATTTTTAAATGGCTGGCATAGACTTTTCTTTGATCCCCTCTCCCCGGCCCTCTCCCGGCGGGAGAGGGAGTGTAGCCTATAGTGCGCCAAACTTATTGCGAGCGGCGATGCTTCCATTTAAACCTTAACCATTACCGTTGCGGGCGTTTAAGCACGTGAAAACAGTCGGTTATCGCTAAATGTCAACACTTCCTAGATCGCCAACCTGCCCACCCGTCGGCCACCATAGATGAGGTTGATCAGGGCGCGGCTGCCCAGGATGGCGGTGAACATGGAGGTGACGATCCCGATGAAGAGGGTCACCGCAAAACCCTTGATGGGTCCGGTGCCGAAGCTGAACAGCACCACCGCGGCGATCAGAGTAGTGATATTGGCGTCCACGATGGTGGACAGGGCCTTCTCGTAACCGGCGTGGATGCTCGCCTGGGGCGAGCTGCCGTTGCGAATCTCTTCGCGGATGCGCTCGAAGATGAGCACATTGGCGTCCACCGCCATACCCACCGTGAGCACGATGCCGGCGATCCCCGGCAGGGTCAGAGTCGCCTGCAGCAGGGAGAGCACGGCGACGATCAGTACCAGATTGACCAGCAGCACCAGGTCCGCCACCAAGCCGAAGATCCGGTAGTAGCCCGCCATGAAGAGCACTACCAGGATGAAGCCGATGAGCACCGACCGCACGCCCTGATCGATGTTGTCCTGACCCAGGCTGGGACCGATGGTGCGCTCCTCGACGATCTCGATGGGAGCGGCCAGGGCGCCGGCCCGCAACAGCAGGGCCAGGTTGTGGGCCTCGTTGGAGCTGTCCAGGCCCGTGGTCTGGAAGCGGCGGCCGAAGGGCTCCAGAATATTGGCGACGCTGATCACCTCCTCCGTACGCACCTTGCGCTTCACCGACTTCCCGTCCACCAGGCGGGTCAGGGTACGATTCTCGATGAAGACCACCGCCATGGGCTTGCCCACATTCTCCATGGTCACCTTGCGCATGCGGCGAGCCCCCTGCCCGTCCAGGCTCACGAAGACCGCCGGCTGACCACTCTGCTGGTCGAAGCCGGCGGAGGCGTCCGTGATCTGGTCGCCGGTGACGATCACCCGGCGCAGCAACAACACCGGCTGCCCGTCCCGATCCCGATAGAGCTTGCTGGTTACGGGCACCCGACCGTCCATCGCGTCCTGAACGCTGTGCCCGGTGTCCACCAGGCGATACTCCAGGGTCGCCGTCGCCCCCAGGAGCTCCTTGAGCCGGCCCGGGTCCCGGGCGCCGGGGAGTTGCACCAGGATGCGCCGCTCGCCCTGTCGCTGGATGATGGGTTCGGCCACCCCCAAGGCGTTGACGCGATTGCGCAAGGTGGTGATGTTCTGCTCCAGGGCGAACCGCTTGACCGCCAGCTCATCCGCGGGAGCCAGGGACGCGTAAACGAAGAAGGAACTCCCGTCATCCCCGGCTTTCAGGATCAGCTCGCGAAACTCCGTTTCGATCAAGGCCTCCGCCCGATCACGGGTGCGGGCATCGCGAAACTTGACCTTCACCCGCTCCCGGTCCCTGGTCACGGTCAGATAGCGGACCTTCTGTTTGCGCAGCAGAGTACGGATATCGCCGGTGTAGCGCTCCAGGGCCTGGGCGACCGCCGCATCCATGTCCACATCGATCAGCACATGGATGCCGCCGCGCAGGTCCAGCCCCAGAAACATGGGCTGGATACCCAGGGCGCGGAGAAATCCGGGGAGATCCGGGGCCAGGGTCAGGGCGCTGTTATAGCGGTCCGAGAGGGTCCTCTCGATGGCCTCCTGACCCCGGAGCTGGCCGGCGGAGGTCGCGAAGCGCACCAGCAACTTCCCGCCCTCGCGTCTCTCGACGGCCCGATACGCGACCCCTGCATTCTCCAGGGCGGCCTCGATCTCGTCCACACCGGCGTCCGTCACCTCGGCGCCACGGGCCGCAGTCACCTCGATGGAAGGATTCTGGGAGAAGAGATTGGGTAAAGCGAACAGGATGCCGACCAGGATCACCCCCAGAATCAGCAGATTTTTCCATACCGGATAGCGGTTCATCGAGGTTCCAGCGCGTGGCTATCCCTTATTAAGAATGGGAGAGAACGAGTGCCGATACCGGCATTGAGAGACGGCTCGTGAGGGCGAACACAAGGTTCGCCCCTACCGGTTACGAGCCATCGACAGGAGCCGGTTTTGCCGGCAGGGCCAGGCACCTGTCGGAGAGCCACCCCCCCGTAGCGGCTCAACTCACCATCGTAGGGGCGAATCTTGTATTCGCCCAAATCTTGTATTCGCCTGCCGACACACCCCAATCACAACTCCTTGATCGAGCCCTTCGGCAATACGGACTCGACCGACTGGCGGCGAATCTTTACCTCCACGCCGTCCGCTATCTCCAACGCGGCAAAGTTGTCTCCCAGGTCGGTGATGCGCCCGACGATGCCGCCGACGGTGGTCACCTCGTCGCCCTTGGCCAGGGCCTCGACCAGCTTCTTGTGCTCCTTCTGGCGCTTCACCTGCGGGCGGATCATCAGGAAATACAGGATCACCACCAGGCCGATCGGGAACAGCAGACCGAGGAGTGAACTGTCCTGCGGCGCGGCGCCCGGCTGCGCCAAGGCATCGGAGATGAAAAAGCTCATGGGAAAATCCTCGCAAGCGGCAAGCGGCAAGCGGCAAGCGGCAAGCGGCAAGCGCATGGTCACGGAGAGTATGGAGATCGGTTGGCTATTATGTCACAGACCGGATAAAGGATACCTTGAAAAATAGGTATTTTCACCAATCAAGCAACTCTAAACCATTGATTGTTAGGGTGTACTGTAGACGAAAGCCGTATTTTTCAAAGAGCCCTAAACAGGGCGTAAGTACGTTTGCCGGTCCACAGGGCAAGTGCGTATAAATCCCTCCGAAAACATGATCTTGTAGGTTGGGCAAAGGCGTCGGGAGCGCCGGCATCCTGCCGGCAACGATTTGCCGCCAGGATGGCGGCGCTCCGACGGCGCCGTGCCCAACGAAATGCTGATGTTGGGCACGCCGGATCGTCCCTGATCCGGCTTTGCCCAACCTTGTATGTTCTTACTCCAAGGGAGAGCCAGGGATCAGGCAGTAGGTCGGGTAAGTCCGCCGGCCCCGCACCTAAATCTGAACGATACACGTGCTCACGGCGCACCACGGGATTTAGTGCGGGGCAGGGACGCGGCGCACCCGACATCCTGGAGTTGGGTGCGAGCCGTCCCTGGCCCTTACCCAACCTACGCGCTCCGCGCCGGCGCTTATGTTGGTCACGGGGTCGGGTTGCAAGCCAAGGAGGTGTCGTGCAGAGACGCGGAGACGCAGAGGGCCGTGACTCGATCAATCAGGGGTTTCAGGGGGCAGTCAACGAGCGAGACGCAGGGGGCTGTTCTCTGCGCCTCTGCGCGAGAATTAGCGCGAGCCCAGTAGTACACTGATCGCGGGCCGTCGATAGGAATGGTTTTGCCAGCGGTTTCGGCCTCCCCAGGCCGAACCCGTCGGGGAGCTGACCCCCCCCCCGGCGGCCCCTTTTTAGTGGCGAGTGGCGTAACTCACCACTAACCACTAATCACTCGATACCGCCCGGCGCGAATCAGGTCCCGCATATCACGGGTCGGCGCCCGCCAGGTCGTCGGCGATGGCCGCCAGGACCTGCCAGGGATCGCCGGTGGTCAGGCCCTTGATCTTGCGATCGGCCGCCGTGCACCGGACCAGCAGGTCCCGCAGGTACTCCGTGGAGAGTCGTTTCAGTGCCGCCAGCACGCGGGATTGACGCGACTCCCAGACCTTGTGCATGCGAAAGGCGGCGGCGGTCCCGCCGCGTTGGGCGGCATGGGAGACCGCCGCCAACATGCGCAGCTCTCGTGCCAGGGCCCAGAGCACCAGGGCGGGAGCGGTCCCCTCCGCCGCCAGGGTGTTGACGATCCGGTGGACCCGGGCCCGGTCCCCGCTCAAGGCCGCGTCCGGGAGATCGAACAGATCGTAGCGGGCACCGTCGGAGATGGCGCTTACGAGCCGTTCCCGATCCAGGTCACCGGCTCCATAAAGGAGACGGAGCTTCTCCACCTCCTGGGCCGCTGCCGGCAGATTTCCCTCGACCCGCTCGCTCAGCAGATCGGCTACGCCGGGCTCCGGGCGCAACCCCCGCTCCCGCAGTCGCTGCTCGATCCAGGTCACCAGGTATCGCCCATGGAGCTGCCGCACCTGGAGCAGGATGCCGATCCGGTCCAACTCCTGGACCCACTTGGCCTGGAGCTCCTTGCGCTCCAGCTCCGGGGCCAGGATCAGCAGTCGGTTGTCTGCCGCGGGGTTACGACAATAGGCGCGCACGGCCTCGCTGCCCTCGCGGCCGATGCGCACCGCGTTGAGCCGCAGCTCGATGAGCTTGCGGTCGGAGAACAGGGAACGCGCCGCGGCCGCGGCCGCGAGACGGCCCCAATCGAATCCCGGCTCACACTCCAGCAGCTCCCGCTCCTCGAATCCCTGAGCATGGGCCGTGCTCCGCACCGCCGCGGCCGCTTCGCCGAGCTGCAGCGGCTCGTCGCCGTAAAGCAGATAGACCGGCGCCAGCTTGCGTTTCACATTATCCGCAAGCTGCTGGATCCGGATGCGCATGCTATAACCTCAGGCGATCGGTGGGAAATGGCACGGCGGAGCCAAACGGGGCGTTTTCAGCGCTAACGGCGGGATGCGCTACGCTTTCCCGCCCTACCCTTTTGCGATTCCCTCGGAGCAGGCGGGGGTGATGGGGAAATTCAAAAGCCCGGATTGTGCCGTGCGGTAGTATATAGCGGTTCAGAGACGAACACGGCTTTCCCGGCCCCCGACAGCTGCTCCCTCTCTGGTCAGTGTCCGTGCCGACGTCTCAGCGCAACGCGACCCGGAGACGGCTCAGGATACGGTCGGCGGCATCGCTGAACATATCCGCGTAGATCAGCTCGCTCTCCGACTGCTTACCGAGCATCTCTATGCCGGAATCTTCGTAGCTGCGGATCAGGTTGAAGGATTGTTGCGGGACCAACTGTTTTCCGTCCGGGGTTACCGCATCGAAGGTCAGACCATAGTGGAGCTCGCGCGCCAGGACCTTACCGCCGCGGTCTACGGCCACGACTCGGGAAGAGCTCCGCTCGTTACTGATGCGTATGATGGTGCGGGCCTGCCGGGGCCCGGCGGCCAACTGCACCTGGGATCCCTGGAGTTGCCGGACAAGCTCATTGCCCACCGACGACCCGTGCTGTGGCTGGACGAACACGGGACCGAGCTCGGCAGGAATCTCCACAGTACCCCACAGCTTGAAGCCACAGGCGCTGGTTGCCAGCAATGCCGCCAGGAGCAGGCCTATTGCGAACAGGCCGCGCGCGGCGGATTCGGATATCGGGGAATGTTTGGATCCGGAGATGGGTTCTCTCATCAGCGTGCCACCACATTGACCAGCTTGCGCGGCACCAGGATGACCTTGCGGACCTGGGCCGCGCCGACAAACTTGCGTACATTCTCGTTGGCGAGGGCGGCCTGCTCGACGGCCTCCCGTCCCGTGTCCGCGGTCACCCGGATTTTACCCCGTACCTTACCATTGACCTGGACGACGTATTCGATGGTGTCCCGGCGCAGGGCCGTCTCGTCCACCACCGGCCACGCCGCGTCCAGGATGTCCGCGCCGTAACCCAGCTCCCGCCAGAGGTAATGAGCAATATGAGGAGCGATGGGACCCAGGAGCCGCAGCACGATACTCAGCCCCTCTCGCAACACCGCCAGGCCGGCCGGCGAGGCGTCCAGTCGATACAGGGCATTGACTATGGTCATGCACCCGGAGACCACGGTGTTGAACTGTTGGCGCTCGTAGTCGAACCGGGCCTTTTTCAGTGCGGCATGGACTTCCCGTCGCGCCGTTGCGCTTTCCGCATCCAGGGCTGTAGGGCGGGAAAGGTCAGGGACGCCCGCATCCCGCCAATCACGACGGCGGGATGCGGGCGTCCCTGACCTTTCCCACCCTACGCGGGCTAGAGACCAGAGCCGCTTGAGGAAACGCGCGGCGCCTTCCACGCCCTCATCGTTCCACTCCAGGGTCTGATCCGGGGGTGAGGTGAACATGGTATAAAGCCGCACCGTGTCCGCCCCGTACCGATCGACCAGGGCCTGGGGGTCCACGCCGTTGTTCTTGGACTTGGACATCTTCTCGAGGCCGCCGTAGGTGACAGGCTCCCCGTCTTCCCTGAGCCGCGCCGCCACCAAACGGCCTTTCTCGTCCCGCTCCACCGCCACGTCCGCCGGATTGAACCAGTGTCGGTGACCCGCGGCGTCCTCCCGAAAATAGGTCTCCGCCACCACCATGCCTTGGGTGAGCAGGTGCGCGAAGGGCTCGTCGCACTCCACCAGCCCTTCATCGCGCATCAGCTTGTGGAAAAAGCGGGCATAGAGTAGGTGCAACACCGCGTGCTCGATGCCGCCCACGTACTGATCCACCGGCAGCCAGTAACGGGCGTGCGCGTCCAGCATGGCGGTATCGCAGTCGCTGGAGCAATAGCGGGCGTAGTACCAAGAGGACTCGAAGAAGGTGTCGAAGGTATCGGTCTCTCGAATCTCGCCCCCGGCGAGATTCGAGAATGAAGGCATCCTTTTCAGGGGCGAGCCGGAACCGTCCACAACAACATCTTCGGGCAGGCGCACGGGCAAATCCGTCTCCGGGCGCACGCCGCCGTCCGGGGTGTCGATCACGGGAATCGGGCAACCCCAGTAACGCTGGCGGGAGACGCCCCAATCGCGCAGCCGGAAGTTGACCCGCTTCTCACCCTTGCCCCGCGCGGTAAACCAGTCCGCGATTGCATCGAAGGCCTCCGCGCTGGTCAGGCCGGTGAAGGGGCCGGAATCGTACAGAACGCCCTTTTGCTCGAAGCGCTCTTCCCAGGTCAGCCAGACCAGTGGTTTTTGGCCGGGCGCATCGAGTCCGGGAACGGCTCCCGTGCGGTCGATCGGGTTGTTGCCCCCCTCCCCTTCGGAGGGTGTCGCAAAAGGCACCGCTCTTCGCCCTTTGATTCCCTCTCGCCCTTTGATCCCCTCTCCCCAACCCCTCTCCCGGGCGGGAGAGGGGCTTTTGCGACACCCTCCTTCATGCATGGTCACGCCGATGTCCAACCCCTTCCAATCGAGGGGTATGATCACCGGCCGGATCGGAAGCCCATATTTATGGGCAAAGTGGAAGTCGCGCTCGTCGTGGGCCGGCACCGACATCACGGCCCCCGTGCCGTAGCCCATGAGCACGAAGTTGGCGACGAAGATGGGAATCGGCTCGCCGGTGACCGGGTGGATGGCCTCGATGCCGAGGGGATGGCCCTTTTTCTCCATGGTCTCGAGCTCGGCCTCGGACACGCCCCCCCGACGGCATTCCGCGATAAAGGCCGCCAGCTCCGGGTCGTCTTGGGCAACCCGCCGCGCCAGCGGGTGCTCGGCGGCCACGGCCATGTAGGTGACGCCCATGACCGTGTCCGGGCGGGTGGTGTAGACCCCCAACCGCTCGTCCGAGCCCCGGATGCCGAACTCCATGTACACGCCCTGCGAGCGCCCGATCCAGTTGCGCTGCATGGCGCGCACTTGCTCCGGCCAACCGTCGAGCCCCTCGAGCCCATCCAGCAGCTCCTGGGCATAGTCCGTGATACGCACGAACCACTGCCGGATCTCCCGCTTCTCCACCGGGGCCCCGGAGCGCCAGCCCTTGCCGTCGATCACCTGCTCGTTGGCCAGCACCGTCCGATCCACCGGGTCCCAGTTCACCGTCGCCTTGGCCCGGTAGGCCAACCCTTTCTCCAGCAGGCGCGTGAACAACCACTGCTCCCAGCGATAATAATCCGGGTCGCAGGTGGCCAGCTCCCGGTCCCAGTCATAGCCGAAGCCCAGCCGCTCGAGCTGGGTCTTCATGTACTCCACGTTGGACCGGATCCATTGGGACGGCGGAATCCCATGTTTAATGGCGGCGTTCTCCGCCGGCAACCCGAAGGCGTCCCAACCCATGGGTTGCAGCACATTCTTGCCCAACATGCGCTGGTAGCGGGCGATCACATCCCCGATGGTGTAGTTGCGCACGTGCCCCATGTGGAGACGCCCGGAGGGGTAAGGGAACATCGACAGGCAATAGAATTTTTCCTGCTCCGGGTCCTCCACTGCCGTAAAAGACCGATTCTCTTCCCAATAGGTCTGGGCCGCGGCCTCGATCCGGTGCGGGTCGTAGTCGTTCTGCATCTTCGAGTTATGTCCTATCACTGGGCTCAACGGTGGCGATGGCCGTCCGCTATAGCCCTTGTTGGATTTCGATTGCTTTCAATGATGGTTCTTGGAAATTTGAATCAGAGATTAATTTGAACTCACGTTTTCTCTGCATACCCATTGAATCCGTGTAGTTAAAGTATAAAATCGATTCTTTCGGAGGAATTTCTCCATCAAATCGAATATTGATTTTGGCCTCTCGATCGGACATCCAAGCAGGAATCTCATTTGGGCTGATATGAAGTATTGGAACATTTAAACTGACTTTAACTCCAGTTACTGCATTGCCAGCATTGTGCATGTATAAATCAAATTTATGCTCTCCTGAGCTATGAGAAGCACCAATATTCATAATCACAAAATTTGGTTGGGCCAGTTCGATCTGTTTTTCTTTTTCGTATTCAAGCAATGCCGATGCCGCTTCGACTTGAGCTCTGGAAGCTTCTACTAATTCTTTTTGTTGCGCAACGGAATCATTCAACTCTTTTGCTTGGGTTTCAAGGCTTCAGAACTTTGTTGCAGCTCCTTACTTTGTTGAAAAAATCCAAGAATCAACCAGAGTATTGTGAGCAGTCCGAATACACCGGCCAAAAAGTCTCCTACCTCGTTGAGGCCTAATGTACGAAATTGATCGATCCGGTCATACAGTAATATGATAATCCCTACAAAACATAGGGCAGTAACAACCACGCCGAATATCGGAAGAAATTTTCTCATATTGTCATCACCGGCAGCAAAAGGCAGAATGAGGAGCATAACACAAGCGTTTTCACTCACTGCACCCTACGCGCTCGTGCCTTAGCTTGAGGCAACGCAGCCTCCCAGTCTCCGCACCAAACGACATCGTGACCGGCAGCCGCCAGATCCGCCCTCGCGCCACCCCAGACGCAGGTATCCAACAGCAGTTTCATGCGACCGAGCCGGTAATCAGCGGCTCGATGCGTTCATGCTCTATCAGTCGGTGAGCGTAAGCGATACAGGCCCGGATGTCCTCCGGTTCCAACCAGGGGTAACCTTCGAGGATGGTGGATGGGGAATCTCCGGCGGCAAGCATTCCCAGGACATGCTCCACGGCTAAGCGCCGACCCCGAATAATCGGTTTTCCGCCAAAGATCCGGGAATCGACAGTGATGCGCCGTAACAACCCGTTATCTCTCATTCGTTGTTTCCCCAATTGATGGGATTCGTATTTTCACCAAATGTCACCAGCTCCTCCAACACGAGTCGACCGATCAGCGGCTCGCACAAGGGCGGTCCGATCACACAGTCCGTCACCATGGAGCGGCCCAGCAGAGAAACCTCCAGCCCGCGGGCTACCGGCAGCTCCTCACGGTGGTCGTTCGCGTAGGTTACAATGACACGTCCGCCCCGGCTCAGACCGAGCTTCCCAACCTCGTCCTCCGGCAGTAGTACCATCACGGCGCCGGTGGCGACCAGACAGTCGAGGTGGCTGGTGGGAATATCCTCGATAGTGCCTGAACCACGTTCCGCCAACGCCACATCGACAAAATTCCTCATGGTTACTTTCACTCTGACCTCACCCATCGCCTCGCCGTCCTTCAGTGTCTTCTAATGAACAGTAATCGAAAACGCCCCCGGAGTGTGAGTGGAAAACCTATCGCCTGATGGGGGGTTGATGCAAGGAGACTTTGAATAATGGTAGGGCATCCTTGCTTCGCATGGGCGCCTTGAATTTTTCAGGATCCCCGCGAGTCGCACCACCCGTATACCGACCATAGATGGCCTGGACGAGGGCCGCAAATCAAGTATAAGCTCGGAGCCGACATCCGAGTCGTCCTAAGTTCGCGCGTTTGCCATGCTGAAAAAAATCGAGCTTACCAACTTCAAGAGCTTCCGTGAAACGACGGTGGACTTCGGCGCCCTGACGGTCCTGGTCGGCACCAATGCCTCCGGCAAAGGACACCCATTTCGTTTGCCAAAACCAGGAAATCGCCTGACAACAACGTCAGTGCAACAGGACAATGCCGTTAACTTGGACGCATTTTTCGTTCGCTACGCTCACTACAAATGCGCCAGTCACGGCTGGCGTTAGACGACCAAAACTATCAACAGATCAGCTTCCTTTACACTATCAATTATCTTGCCAGAATGACCTTACTCATCGTTTACGTGGCCATCGCTTTACTCTTTTCGTTTATATGCTCGATTTCAGAAGCCGTACTGTTGAGTGTTACTACGGCTCATATCAGCGTACTTGAACAGGAAGACAAAAGCTCGGGTACACTGTTGCGCGAGCTCAAGGGGGATATCAACAAGCCGCTGGCTGCGATCCTGACCCTTAACACCATAGCCCACACAGTGGGTGCTGTCGGCGCCGGAGCGCAGGCAGCTGTGGTGTTTGGCAGAACATGGGTGGGACTGATATCCGCAATCCTGACGCTGATGATCCTGGTATTTTCGGAGATTATCCCTAAAACCCTGGGCGCGACTTATTGGCGAGGGCTGTCAGGCATAACGGCGCATTGGCTCAAGTTCCTGGTATGGGCGCTGTACCCTTTTGTAATGCTGTCTGAGTTACTGATGCGTGGTTTTTCTCGAGAGATGAAAATCGAAGGCTTCAGCCGCGAAGAGTTTGCCGCTATGGCCGACCTCGGCGAGCAGGAAGGTCAACTGGAAGAACGAGAATCACGCATCCTGAAAAACATGTTCCTGCTGCACGAAACACAGGTCACTGATGTGATGACGCCGCGCCCGGTTGTGTTTTCATTACCCGAATCGTTGACGGTTTACGAGTATTTCGATAAGCACTATGACTCTCGCTTCTCCCGCATTCCGGTTTATGCCGAAAACGACGAAGTGTTAACCGGCTTTGTGCTAAAAGATGATCTGTTACTGGCACAGGCACGTGGCAATACGGATAATACTCTGGAAACCTATCGACGTGATCTACATACATTATCAGACAAAACCTCATTATCTGATGCATTTGATGAAGTGCTGCACCAGCGAACGCACATTATGGTAATCATCGATAAATACGGAGGCATGGAGGGCATTATCACCATGGAAGATATCCTGGAAACCCTGCTCGGGTTGGAGATAATGGATGAAAGCGACAAGATAGCTGACATGCAACAATACGCTCGACACATGTGGAAAAAGCGGGCAAAGGAGATGGGGATTTCGCTACCCAAAGATGAAGAATCAATTTGATTAAACGCCTAACAAGGCGCTCATTCGGACGCAAACTGCGAAGAAAAAGCACGGGTAATGGTTAAGGTATAAATGGAAACATCGCCTCTGGCAATGGGTAAGGCGCGCTACAGGCTACACCCCCTCTCCCGGAGGAAGAGGGAGTATAGCCTATTAGAGCGCCAAACCCACTGCCAGCGGCAATGGTTCCATTTAAACCTTAACCATTACCAGTAATTTTAACCGCGCCAAAAACCATTACCTGAGCCCGCGCCTCTACCCATCCTACGCGCTGCAACTCATTCATCGATCAGCGCAGCAACGGATCTCCGGCAGATCGGCCATCCAGGCGAGCCGAAACCGTCACGTCCCCTCTTTTGTCGCCTGCGGCGACGGTGCCGTACCGGTCGCCTCGGGGACCGGGGCCGCCGGCAATTTGACCCGCATCAGCACCAGCACCAGCAGGATGGCCGGCAGGCCGAGCATGGCCGCGTAGGTAAAGAAGAAGACATAGTCGGTAGCGTCCACGATATCGCCGGAAAAGCCCCCGAGAAACTTTGCCGGGAGCAGCATCAGCGAGCTGAACAGGGCGTACTGGGTGGCGGTGTAGGCCCGGTTGGCGAGGCCGGACAGATAGGCGATGAACACCGACCCGGCGAGTCCGCCGCTCAGATTGTCCGCGGAGATGACCAGCGCCAGGAGGGCGATATCCGCCGACTGGGTCGCCAACCAGGCGAAGATCAGATTAGTTCCGGCCACCATGGCGGCGGCCACCAGCAGGATGCGCATAACGCCGAAACGGACCACCACGACCCCGCCCAGGGCCGCCCCCACCATGGTCATGATGAGGCCGAAGACCTTGGTGACGCTGGCGATCTCCTCCTTGCTGTAGCCCATATCGATGTAAAAGGGATTGGCCATGACGCCCATGGTGATGTCGGATAGGCGAAAGACCCCGATAAAGGCCAGGATGAGCAGCGCCAGCTTGCCGTTGCGGGCGAAAAACTCGGTGAAGGGGCAGACGATGGCGCCGATGAACCAGGCGCCGATCTTGCGCCTCCGCTCCGACAGGTGGACCGAGTGCTCGATGAAACGGACCACCCGCTCCTCCTGGCGCCAGGTCTCCCGATCGATCCTGCGGGCAGGCTCGGGGACCAGCAAGACGGTGAGCACTCCGACGCCCATAAACAGGGCCATGATGGCGTAAGACTGGGACCAGGACAGGTACGCGGCAAAATAGAGGGCCCCCGCCCCGGCCATAATCATGCCGATCCGGTAGCCCATCTGATAGGTGGCGGCCATCGCACCCTGGAGGTCCGTCGCCACCGATTCGATGCGCCAGGCATCGATGGCGATATCCTGGGTGGCCGACGCGAAGGCCACCAGCAGGGCCGCCGCCACCAGCATACCCAACGCCTGACTGGGGTCATTGGTCGCCATCAGCAGTAAGCCGGCGATCACCCCCCCCTGCGCCAGCAGCATCCAGCTCCGGCGTTGCCCCAGGAGACGGTTGAGCAGGGGCACCGGGACCCGGTCCACGAGCGGCGCCCAGATGAATTTCAGGGCATACAGGGTCGCGACCCAGGAGATGTGGCCGATGGTGCCGCGATCGACACCCTCCTCGCGCAGCCAGGCGGAGAGGGTTCCGAACACCAGCAGCAGCGGCAGACCGGCCGAGAAGCCCAGCAACAACATCGCGACCACGCGGGGGTTGCGATACACCGCCAGCGCGTCCAACCATGAGCGCCCGGTATGCGTTGTCTTCTCCATCACTTCCCCGTCCGGTTGCGTGGGGTTGGGCATGTTAGGCTCCTAAGCTCGGAGAAACGACGCCTCACACGGACCAGCGTCCATGATAGCCCAACAGTAAGCTGGGTTGAGAAATGAATTGCCTGTGAGCGTACCGCCGGTACCGTAGTTTTTCCGGGGTTCCTCTGCCGTTCTGCCATCACCTCGGCAAAGTTCGCCTCCCATTCCGGCAGTGTAAACCTCATCCATGTATTTTTTGAAATTCCAAGGGACACCCACTTCGCACAAATAGAGTTCCGGGGGAGTTCCGGGGACAGTTTACTTAATTCTCCTCCCCCCGATCCTCGAACAGGTCACGGGTCTCGCGGTCCTGTTCTCGGGGCTTAGGAATCAAATGATCGCGCAGAGACGCAGAGGCGCAGAGGCGCAGAGAAACGCTTTCTTCGAGCCCGTTGACACCTCGAGTAATACCGGTTTTCATCACCGTCTCACCGAAGTCGAGAGCGTTCTCCATCACTCTCTGCGCAAGACCGGTTCCATTCCGATCCCGAGATGGTGGTTTCAGGTTTTGCGCTCCGCTGCTCTAGTGCTTCAACATCTTTGTTATGATGAATTTGATGCATGATATATTATTGCTCAATTCAATCGAATTTTTGTCATCGAATAAAGCTTAAATCTCTATATCCATCAATTCAAAGTTGGGTAATGGTTAAGGTATAAATGGAAACATCGCCTCTGGCAATGGGTAGGGCGCGCTACAGGCTACACCCCCTCTCCCCCCGGGAGAGGGCCGGGGAGAGGGGATCGAACAAGTCCACGCCAGCCATT
>Ga0209568_1000365_pt1 | contig 15606 bp, 8 predicted proteins | sample WorMetOlspDAHAB2_FD_187406 | JGI IMG/M metagenome (GOLD analysis project Ga0209568, IMG submission 187406) | Marine gutless worms symbiont microbial communities from Max Planck institute for Marine Microbiology, Germany - Olavius sp. DAHAB.2... ...
ATGTTAATACTGTATGTTAAATTACTACTTATTATTTTCACATTGCAATACACACAGGATTTTACAATTATCCATTTCTATATAGTGTGGCGCTATAATAGAAGCGCATGTACCTGATCCATAAAACAGCTACTGGTAGTAGTAGGGTTTGGGTTAGGCTGAGTTTTTGGTGTCTACTAACCGATTAATTATTAATTGTTTGGTTACATATTCTATGACAGTGATTGTTTCGGCCTGGTTACGTGCACTTCTACGAGAGTGACCAAGTGCTAGATTTAAACAAATAAGAAAAATACTGAAACACCAGCACCGACCCTCCACCCCACTTTTACAAATGGCTGGACACGGGGGGGGGGGACACAGTGAGTAGGAAAACAGCAAACAAGAAACTGACCAAACTGTACTGACCATCACGAAAGAGTTCACCAAAACAACCAATTGTGACCGGTAACGTTAATTCTAAAATGAGATCGGCGATCTCAGTGTAAGCACCCGAAAATTGCTAAAATGAGATCGGCTGTTCCGCCCGACCCCTCCGAATGGGCATTATTGGGATATGTGGTTTTCTTTGCTCAGTTTTAGGTTTAGATCGGCGATCTGGCTGTAAAGCATTGAAACAAATGTGTCAGTGTTACAACCACACAGAAACATTATACTGCATACATGCCAATCTCACTTTAGAAAGCAGGGCTAAGATGCAAGCACAAGATCTCCATTCAGCATTTCCATTCCATAGGCCTACAAACTATTTGCAAGAACTCTTTGCTAATGTAAAGTGCAGTGAGTCGGTAGATCTCAATGCGCTGAACTCTGTATGATATGTTTTGCCAATCGTAACTTGGAACTTCCACCAAGAGTGAGATCACCTGTCTCGTTTTAGAACTCCCTGTTAACGTGACATCATACAGAGGGAATTGTTGAAACAGCCCAGTTAATCAACCACGAAACACGATATCATTATAGCAATTTTGGCAGTGCTTATTCTGAGATCACCGATCTCATTGTAGCACTGACCTTGTGGTAATTGTAGACCCAAATAAGTGGATGGGCACGAGAAAATTTTTTCCAGTGTTTTGCACTGGACGTGCGCACCCCACTTTAAAATTCTTCCCGGCGCCACTGCTGATAAAGTATAAAATGACTTGGATTTACCGATATTTCGCCAAGGCTTATGGTAGTACTCGAATTAGTAACCAGCCACAGTGAAGAAGATTTAAACCAACCGATAGAGAGCATAGGAGTCCTGATGCTGGTTATGGTGAAAGAAACATCCATACTTTCATGCGTTCATGAAATCGATTTACAGAAAAGTGCGTCGCTTTCAAACAAACAAAAGGATTAAACAAATTCACGAAGTCACGCGAAAATGTAACTCATCCCAATCCAGGAAGTAATTCCCTGTTTGTTTACATTAACGTTTTTACATTTCCCGTTGAATACCTCCGGCAACCACAACGCATCCAAAAGTTGTGCGTAATTAGAAACTAAGTCAAGTATGTAACACCAATTCTGTCTAAGTTGCTTAAGGCGAGCAAACACCTTCGTACATATTTCTGCAAAAAGCGAAGTTTGTGTAAAATGTTCAAAAAACTAATTTTAGTTATTTGCGTCAATGCGTCAATATTGTTTTGCATGTCGGATAGTGTTTGAATATTATGAAACTGCAGCAAAGTAAAAGTATTATCATTTCTCTGATGCTCACTTTCAATTTTGTTACGCTTGTACTGTTTTTCAACAGCATTATGGTGCAGGTGAATGTTCGAAGTGATAAGGTGTCTATTTCCACGTTTAAGGGCAATGTATTGAAGTGGTCACTTTAGAATGGCCGTTTTCGTAAGTGCCCTGTCAACGATTTAACTCGGAACTGACGCGTCTGCCGGAATGACTGATAGATTTTCGGTAATGCTTTTACATTGCCTGAATTTCAGCGTAAAACCAGTCTCTCCAGTTTTTTGCGACCTACTCTCGTAACCCATCTCAACTTCTCAAGTAGACGTTTCCAATAAATGCAACTCGCATCTTTATTAGACCAACAGTGCAGTGGCAGCCACACACGAAGATCAGAAACCAACAGTCTCGACAAATATAGTATGGCTGTGTTCCGGACTCAATAAGAAATAGACTCAGAAGATGGATTAATGCTACTGAAGACTCAACTGGGCTCCACATCAACATGGCAAGAGAGCAAGCAAGAAACAATCAATGGATGCAACTGATTCATCGTGTCATCGACACTTATCACGACAATGCCAGTGGCGCTGGAACGAATTTGAAAGTGGGGGGAACATGTTGTGCCCCTTCACTTTTTGGCTCTACAAGTACAATTAGTCATTTTGGTGAGTTTTCGTGATGGTCAGTACAGTTTAGTCGGTGTTTTTTTTGTGTGCTGTTCTTCAACTCACGGTGCCCCGTGCCCAGCCATTTGTAAAAGTGGGGGCATGTGTCCCCATGCCCTATGAAATCGGCGCCACTGGACAATGCCACACGACGACATGGCATGACAGTACACGAGAAAGCACGATAACCACACAGTTCTGCTCGTAAAACACAGTATGCAAAATGACCACAATTTCCTAGTACTTCTTCAATCCATCACTGTGAATATTTACTATTTACAGAAGCTTTGACTTTAGTCAATTCAGTGGATCTTTTATGTTTACGCGTCTTGTTGCCATGACTTCGTTGGCTGCCGGATATTTCATCAGTTTTTGAGTTTTTGACCTCACTCAAATCGGCTAATCTTTCACGTTTGCTTTTCTTCGTCGGTCTGCAACTGGCGATGTTCGGCTTGTGGTTCGGGTTCGTCTGAAAAGGCAAACTGTCAGCCTGGATTACGTCGGCGCACATTACGACTGATGACAACCGCATTGCCTCGTCGTCACTGAAAATACGCGACAACGAATGTACATTATCATGACATTTTGCAGAATAATTAGACCGCACAAAACAGAATAATAATCAAGAGGGAGGGGAACCGAAGAGAATAAGGCATTGGAGGGACTGAATGAGTAAACGAATAAGTGGCAGCATGGGGCCTATCTTTCACCCCCCGCAATTCAGACACACAGTGACGTGCTTTTAGTCAGTAAATCTGACTACAAACAAAAGTCAGGAACAATATTTTATTACATATGAAATACAACAGACTACAACTGGGTCTAAACCAGGTCCCCATCAATCCCATTTCGCTTAGAATTTAAGAGTGCCTGCTGCAGAGCTAAAATGGCTGGACTCCTTCGCTCCCCCTGTAATTTGAACTCTGTTGACATCATACACACTGTTTTAAAACAGTAAGACTATCTAACAGAATCGTAGATGAGTCCAGCAAAAACAATATGGCACTTGTTGTTGGAAAAGCGCTAGGGGAAGAGGAGATCGTGTTGTCGGAGTGGCTCAGTGGTTAGGACGCCAGTCTTTGACTGACGGACTTTCCCTGATCTATGCCTGATCTATGGCTGATAGGTGACCACTTCGTGGGTATACTGTCAACTGTGGATCAGCCGACTACGCTAACTCAGCCTTCCATCCCTCCCGGGTCGGCAAATGAGTAGTGATCCATGTAATTACATAGATTATGAGCGTGGACTTGTGCTGCGGTCTACAGGGTGGTCCAAAAAAACTGACACCCTTTGTTTTGTACGGCTTTTTCTACGCCTTAATTTCATCAAATATTGACCCATTTGCAAACTTATTTCACTGTCTGAAACAGGAGAACATTTGTAGTAATACTGTTGCTAAAGATCCCACCACACCTCAAGTGTGTCGCTATATGCACTACTGCACAAACCTTTAACTGAAAGTGAAATGTCAGTGTCTTAAAAGCAACAACTGAAAACAAGACGAGTTCTGTAACAACTAATTTTAAGAAACTAACAACCGGAAACAACGTGTTTATTGTCTCAGTTATTATCTTAAGTAAGTAACTGACACATCCCGCAGTTATAGTTCAAATGTTCAATGTATGCACCTTGCTGCCGTATGACGCACTCTTAAGATGTTTCGTTACAGAAGTCGTCTTGTTTTTAATTGTAGCTTTTAAAACACTGACATTTCACAAGGTAGTGTAGCGACACACTTGAGGTGTGGTAGGATCTTTAGTGACAGTATTATTACAAATGTTCTGCTGATTCTGACAGTGAAATAAGTTTGAAAATCGGTCAATATTTGATGAAATTAAGGCATACAAACAAAGAGTGTCAGTTTTTTGGACCATGCTGTAGCTGTACGCTGGCTCTGTGTGCATCACACAGCACCACTGCAGCTGCAGTAAGCAGATTGTGGCTTTACCTTTGGAATCATACAAAAACTGAACTGTTGAATATACAGGAGTTTCCAACAAACAAGCTGAAAGGCGAAAGTCAGTCATGAAAAAAGTATCCTGCTTCTCCCATTAAACAAATACTACACTGCTACCATAAATTTAAGTGAAAACCGTAATCATCTTGTCTTTGTTCATTTCTTATGGTGCATTCCTGCTGCAGAGGGCGTCAACATGAACTGAAGTTTGTCCACCAATTGTCTGTCCTGTCAAAGCTTATAACTTCGTGTTAAGTTAACTGCATCAAGAATTTAACATATTGAATCAAGCAATTAAAAGAATATTAATTACAGTACCACAGAGAAGACTACTAAGACAGTATACATGAAAAACCAAAGGTTAAAAAAGCCAGGTCTAACAGTAAATATTACAGTATTACCACCACTGCAGACAAAAACTTATTAAATGACAGCATTTTTTCACCAAAAGCCAAAGGTCAAAATTACCCGATCATACTGGGGCCAGTAATTTGATCTCTAAAGTAGTAAATGACAGAACTGTGAGACCTGTTACTACTGCTGGTACTGACGTTAGTTTTCTTGCTACGTTTGGCTGGAACTGTAGCTGGCACAGAGTCCCACTGAGGGTCAGAACTGCTAAATAAAAGAAACCCCGACTTTGGCACCATTTCTTTCCCTGACAATGACACATAACACCACTTCTGAGCTCACAGCATTCATTCTCCGCATTTCCAAACACAAGGGCACGAGTCCAATAGAGATAAATGTGGCATAGAGAGAAAAAAAACAAATGAACTGTTTCTAGACATTGTTTTTCATAACGGCACAAAAATTATTTTTAAAATATCTACAGCCAATGTGTTAACTTCAGTGTTTCCAGCAGCCACATGGGCAGAGGACCAAGCAAACATGACTTTGCAACACAGTTAATATGTTGTTCTCAGTAGTTGGACAACGTATCAACAGAGGTGATACAAGTTTGTCAGTGATGGTTGCCAGATGTTGTAGGAGATACTCTGATCTTATCTACCTCATTTCAGCAGAAGTCACTGTCAACAAATTCCTCGACTGTTGATTTTCCACACTCAACCTGGTTGGTCTATCTCCGGATCCTGTTGTCTACAAGCCTGTGATATGATAAGTACTATGACACATGCTTTACATACTAACCAGAGCAGATCTCATCAGCTCGACCGACATTCACTTTACTGTGACGTTCTTTGAATCGTATCTGCCTACAAATATCATCATTAGCCATTACCATTAATGCATGGGCACATCCTTAGCTTACACAGTGACCTACAAATTTCAGGACAAACAATGGCAATGTTCATGTGGATACAGCAATTTGAAACCAACTGGTCACTAATAAGATGACATGCTAGCAAGGAAATGAACACAGCAATGCAGTAACGGATGAAAACATACTTGTCATACCTATCTAGAGATTTCTGCAACTGTGCTGCAATATGACGGCGAAAATCTTCTGAAATATGCTGTTCACTTGAGTAACCTTCAGCAGAATATGACCTGAAACCATGGTATATTCGTGGAATGAACACGGAAAAAAAGCAACTGAAAAAAAAAAAAATTTCTAGAGATGTTGCAAGAAATACATATGTGCACAAAAAAAAACAAAACAATGCAGCTGACATACAGTTCTAATGAAAACCACTGTGTCACTGAATAATCATAATTCAGCACAGTAAGAAAAATTAAATTGTTATACACATCAAAAGTCGTCTAATATAGACAATAAAATAACGCACCAGTTTTGACGGCACTCGACACTAGCTGACTGAGAACTGACTGTGACCACTGTCGATGTTTTTTCAGTACCAACTGATGCTATATCTACAATGTAATACAGATACACACATTTAGAAAGCTAAAATGCAGTATCATGACAGTAACCGGACAGATAGCCGTCGAACCAACTCTCGGTCAGTCAAGTCGTGGACTGGTCAACTCGCAGACTAGTCAACAAGCCAAAGTGTTGGATGAAAAATGTGGAGTATATAATCGCTCTAAGTGTAATTTTCAGTAAATTACAGTATCTGCATGAACTGTCAATAAGGGTTAGTGTCAGATTTAGTTCACAAGTACAGCGTATTCTTTCCGTTATTTTTACAAAGACGCTGTTGGCGAGTTGACTGATCTGCGAGTTGACCAGTCAATGACTTGACTGACCACGAGTTGGTTTGTCAACGCAATGTCCAGTAAGCACCATAACCCGACATTGTTAATGCATAGTCAGCATGAACATAGTGGCACTGAAGCATCTCTCGCGATAATCAAAATTTCACAAAGATGAATTAATTAATTACAGCCTGAATTAATAAGACTGTCCTTAGCACAGTACATTAGGCCATTTTACACAGTAACCAAGTACGAAATACAGATTCAGAAAACTACTGCAGCAGAAACATTTGGTGTGCAAAAATATGTCACAAAGTACCATAAACTGCGTCCTTTATTTTCTCGAGCTCAGAGGCGTCCACATCTGAGTCTGAACTAGAGTCTGAAGACGGTGACATGGCGTGCGGTCATCACAAAAGAAACGAGATTGCCTGTCTTTTCAGTGGTTACTTTCCAACATTTGTACGTGTTGATGATCCACCGCACGTGACTGTCACATGACGTGATATATGCATAGCATATATTTCTGTTTATTTCAGTCGCTGCATAATGCCGCGTTAGCTGAAAACAAAACTGAAAATAAAGACAAAAACCCCGACGATATTGTTTACATTTTAAAATGAATATTTAATTAATGGGAATTACATATTCTTGGTGGGAATTTTTGTAAGTTGGGAACTTGGGGTCGCTGGTCGATGTTGATGAGCAGTTGTATTAGTATATTTAGTAACTGGTTGTAATTATTTGCCTAAGTATGTTCAATTAACATATTTTAGGTAACAGTCTAGATAAGCTCCGCCAACCGAGATCTGATGCTTATTCAGCAGAACAAGTTCTACTATAAGCAGTGAGTGAGTGAGTAGAGTTTAACGCCCCACCCGACACAATATAGGTCATTTCGGAGGCGGTCTACTATAAGCAACAGATCTGTGTTGCCGAAGTTGCCGATCTCATAAGGACTGTTACCATATATTTCATTTAAAGTGAGATTAGTAATAATTTGCAATGTTTGCTTTGCATGGCAATCGATTCGAATGCAACTCGTGACGTGAGTGTCACACTGTCAGAGAAGAGCATGCAGGAATTTGACTGCATTTCTGCACTTGTATCTACTGTAGGACTTTATAAGGCGAATGACGGAATGGTGCCTACCAAATTTGGGGACAGTTATTAGTCACTGCTTGAAGTGGATATGTGCAGTGACCTCTGAGAAGCATAATTACCGACCATCATAGAGGATGGGAACGCTCAGTCAGACCTGTCAGTTCACCCGCATTTCAACTTTTACCAGACGATTCGTCGACAAATCAACTCGCGGCCAGTCAGTTCTCGGACTGGACAACTTGCGGACTGGGCTAGCCAATTCACATAAATGTTTGACAGAAAAGTGGGATTAGATAATCCCTCTGAATGCAATCATACCAAATTTGCATTTGACTATTTTGCACAAATTTTCCAGTCTGCAAGTCACCCGGCAACGAGGTAGTTTGTGAGTGAGTCGTTAGTCTGTGACTGCTAGTCTGCCTTGAGCAGCATGATTATACCGACCACCAGAGAGAATGGGAACACTCTCATGCCTTCCGAATCACTAACTTGCCAGCACAGGGTTTGTTAATTTAATTATCATCCACATTTGCGATGTCTGAACTTGGAATCCCTGTCCTCTGGGTCTACTGGCACACCTGGATGATGCCTTGCTTCAACTGTTCAACTGTTAGTATGACTGAGATTGGATTCACCAAGTTCAAAGTGAAAGGCCAAAGTAACAAGCTATTGATAGTGTCACAAAGTCCCCTGATGTTGTTCCTCTGTGTGGCTTAGTGGCTTACTGTGTCCACGTTGGACTCATGATGAACAGTTCACAGGAACTTTGAACTTATTTTGTCGCTACTTACTCAAAATCAGCGATTTCTCTTAATTTGAATAGTGGATGCAAAGGTGCCCATGGACATGGTGCAAAGTTAGCTAAGATAAGGAGTCATTGGAAAGGTCACTGGAACATGTGATTCGGTCACTGTGCAGTATAGTTTGCTTGTGTCTGAAGGGTGTTGATGCTCTGACGTTATGAAGATAATTGCAGGCTTGATAGTGAAAGTGAACTTTTGTATAGCATATTGTTATGAAACAGTCATCTTCCAATACGCTATCGTCACAGACAGAGCGGGAGTACAGCCCATAGGCTGCAGACTATGCCCATGCCCACGGGCCCAGGCCTGTGGCTAACAGCTATGCCCCGCCCTAATCTGCCGTTTAATGGTCACTGCCCTCGTGATCCACTACTAATTTACTGACCCCAGAGGGATGGAAGGCTGAGTTGGCCTAAGTTGATAGCAAGTAATGTCAACCCACTGCCAGCACTGTGTTTGTGTGTTAGTGTGCTAGTGTTAGTTGACAATATATAAATCATTTTTACTTACTTACATACTCACGTTGTACTTTTGTCAGCTGCAACCCTTACGCTTTAGGGACAACCTTTAGTGCCATTGGTATGTTCCTTATGGACTGCTGCTTAATACTATGCAGATTACACAGAGTCGCAAGTGGACATGATCATTGTCGGGCATGTCCCATGCTGTGTCACTCAGGATGTGTGACCAACCTTCTTGTTGATTTTTCTGTGTGCTATCTCCACTAATTTCTGGTCATAAGTTCACAGACTTTATGTATATTAATCGTCCTACTGCATAGAATGCTTGTGTAGGAAATGTTAGACGTATACATATTTTTGACATTTAATCATTGCTTGCTGTTGCACAGTGCTTATTCATAGGGTTAGTGGTGGTTAAGGAACATGTACCTGCTCGTTAATATTGAACACCCTCTTTGGGCATGGCCACGAGCTAGTGCAGGGAGTGCGTTTGAAACTCACAACCTAGTTTTCTGTACTTGCGACTTTGACATGTGTTGCAGATTTTAGCCAGAAATTTGCGGTCGCAAAGCCTGAGTTTAACCAAGTGGAGATGATTTCTGGGAAGAGACTGTCTTCCTACGAAGACACTTTTGTGAGAACATTGAACGTTGACAAGTGGCCAATGTTCAGTCTACTCGAGCAGGATCTCTTAGAACGTGTGAAGCTCGTGTGTGTGTTTGGCAGTGCTGGAAATGAAGCTATGTTGGTGACGAAGGACGACGATGTGTTTGCCATGGGCTCGAATGCTAGCAGCTGCCTCGGAATTGGTGAACCCGCAAGTGGACTGGAGCCCAGATGCGTTGAGCAGCTCTGTAAGAAGAACGTCATCAGCTTTGCATACGGCAGCGGTCCACATGTGCTCGCACTTACCGCCAGCGGGGATGTGTTCAGCTGGGGCCATAACGGTTACTGCCAACTGGGTAATGGCAGCACTAACCAGGGAAGCATTCCGGCACTTATTACCATCAACCTGAGTGGGCACAAGATTATCCAGATTGCGTGCGGCAGCCACCATTCCATGGCCTTGAGCAGCAGTGGCGAGATATATGCGTGGGGACAGAACAACTGTGGCCAGGTTGGGTCTGGTTCAACTTCGAACCAAGCATCTGCGAGGAAGATCACGTCGTGCATTGGCCACAAACGGGCGACGTGGATAGCTTGCGGTCAGACGTCGTCGGTGGCTGTGCTGGAAAATGGGGACGTTTTCGGTTGGGGGTACAACGGAAATGGGCAGCTGGGTCTCGGAAACAACGTCAACCAGCCGAACCCGTGCCGAGTTTCCGGCCTGCAGGGCGTTTTCATTGTGCAGGTGGCGTGTGGGTATGCGCATACATTGGCTCTGTCCGACGAAGGGGAACTCTACGCGTGGGGATCTAACTCGTACGGCCAGCTTGGAACTGGCAACAAAGCCAACGTCGTTATTCCGACGAGAATTGCAGCCGAAAAGGGAAGGTTTGTTGACATCGCGGCGACACACTATAACCACATATCGACCGGGATGACGCAGATGGGTCGCGTGCTGATGTGGGGCCAGTGCCGCAGTCAGTCTATCACGCTGCCAATGGAAACTCAGTTTCAGTCGATGCATGACGTATTCGCCTGCTTTGGAATGCCGTCGGTCACTTGGAAACCGCTGGAGATACAGTACTCGGAGTCCAGAGCGATATCGGACACTCTGCTTCGGGCGTTCGACGATCCGGGCACGGCCGATGTCCGATTTTCGGTCGAAGGACGGCTGATCCACGTTCACAAGGCAGTGCTGAGAATCCGCTGCGAACATTTCCGCACGATGTTCCAATCGGAGTGGCTGGAAACCGAAAAGGATGTCATCGACATTACGTACTTCTCGTACCCGGTTTATCGCGCGTTTCTCGGCTACCTGTACACCGACCACGTCGTGGACTTGACGCCGGAGGACGCGATCGGGCTGCTGGATTTGGCCAACGCGTACTGCGAGCAGCAGCTCAAGTGCATCTGCGAGTCGGTTCTAAGGTGGGGCATCACGGTCGACAATGCGGCGATGTTGTACTCAGCCGCGATCAAGTACGAGGCGTCGGATCTGCAGAACTTCTGTTTCCGGTTCATTCTGAATCACATGACGGCGGTGACGCAGACTGAGGCGTTCATGCAGCTCGATGAGACGGTGACGAAGCAGCTGATTAAGTTGGCTGCGCAGTTTGGAGCTTTCAAGTTTTGAGTGGCATCTGTGCGAATACAGATGAGCGGCATATTATTGTGCTGCACTTTTTCTCTCCACCTTTTTTCTATCCTCCTTTGTCCCTCATTTTTCCGTTCCCCGTTCCCCCCTGCATTACCTCCTGTGATATGGTTCATGTCTGAAAATCCAGAAATGTAACCAAAATAACCGATTGCTAATTTTCTGTCTCTGTCCAGACAGATAGCTCCAGTGTCTTCACTTGTGTAATAGATTTGCTGTGACTCATGCAAAGTGTCTTTCTCCTGCATGATGTATGCTTATAATTGCATCACTCTTGTTATATATTGTGTGCAGTAACAGTGTGCTGTTGTTTTCGACTTTCTGTGCATGTTCTGTGATATTTCTCCTGCACTGTGCACTTAATTCTGCACCGCTGACACGCTGTTTGAAGCATTTCCCGGCTAGCTGTTGTAGAGTATTGTATATGAGCGCTGAAGCCAGAACAGTAGAACGAGGAGGCGGTAGAAAAATCACCTTTTCTTTTCCCGTGCCTGTCCTTTCCCTTTCGCCTCCCCTCCTCAAATCAGTGGCTAGGCTAAAAATTGTCCAATGGCATTGGCAACCTTCCCAAAGTCGAGACTACTGCGCCGTCATGCCTCAATGCTCGGCGGTCCTCATTGATATAGTTCTCGTTAAGTATGAGACGTTTAAATGTCTCGATCGTTCGTAACGAACATTCAGTGGCGTAGCAATAGGGTATGCAAGGCGTGAAGTGCACGCGGGCCCATCGCTGTGGCTGGACAGACGAGCCCTGTGTGGGGAAGAAAGACGGGGGGGGGGCTTTTGGAATCCTTGCATGCACGGGCCCGCTCCAATCCGCCACTGCGAACATTAAACATAACTGCAAGGTTATCGTTTATAAACTTACAGCAGTGTACCGGTAGCATAACTGTTGTTTGATATTTTGCGCAAAGAGAAGGCAGGGGAAATACAGGAAGTGCGGGCGGCTGTGTTATGATTTGTCCAACCACTTTGGCGTTTTGTTTATTTTGTCCTGATATTATGAATGACCACCTCCCCAATTATACGTGATGTCTCGAAAAACAACCAACTTTGGCACGCTCTGACTTCGAGATGCAGAGACTATGATTTTGTTAATTTACGGAGCTGTAAAATCCGATGTTTCCTGCTGACCTAAAATACTGTGTTGCGTGAATGGGGCGTTAAACTCTACACACTCCCCCGCTGAAAAAAAACTCGACTCCCTCAGACATTGTTTCTGTAGGTAAAACGCGTTTTCGATTGTTTATTTAACTTCGCTTGTGAAAAATGTTTCCTTGTTTCTGATGTACTCGAGTAGCCTAGACCAAACGAATGCGGACACCACATGCACTTAGTCACATTTTCCGCCGCTCGTCCTAATGACATTTAAGCCTGTACTTCGTCATTCGTCTCATCGTTTACATTTGCAGCCATTTTACATTCTATATTGAAATTGTATATGCATTTAATTTGTATTCCTACACTTATTGTTGGCAGCGTGACTCAGTGGTTAGGACGTCGGTCTTTGGCTGGCGGACTTTCCCTGATCTATATGGGTAAGGTGTCCGCTGTGGGTCAACCAACCATGGCCAACTTAGCCTTACATCCCCCGGGGTCGGTAAATGAGTAGTAGGCCTAATCCATGTAATTAGGCCTACATGGATTACGGGGCTGGAGACCATTAAAATGCAGGCCAGGGCTGCGTATGGCTGGTTGGTCATAGGTAAGTCTGTGGGCGCAGGCTTAGCCTACGGTCTAGGCCCTATACGTCAGCTATGTCTGTAACATGAACAGCGCCGCTGCAGCTGCGGTATGCGGCTTGTGGCGCTATACAAGTGTTATATGCCTTTGCCTTTTGCCTTTGCCATTAGGCTAAATGCATTCTAAGATTTAGGCCCATCTGCTGCAAAAACAATTTCACTAAGTCATTTTTGCAGATGCGGTGGAGGCAGGCACCAACGCTCCAGGGTTGGCATTGTAAAACAAGAAGAACCAAAGGCGCGAGAATCGAGCGCAGTGCCGAGAGCGGGAGTAGGGTTTTAAGGGTGGGGCAGGGAATTTTGTCAGTTTTCGCATTAAAATATTCATCTGCATGGTGGCAGCGAATTTCTAGCGATTTTCGTAAGAATCTGCTGAGAAAATTTCGTCAAATAAGGGCAATATTGCTCAGCAAAACACACTTCTCTGTTTTTAGCTTCTCGTATATATTTAATTAATTCACAGTCACATCGCTGCAATCGATGTAGATTCGGTTTTGCTAAATTAAGAGACGCGCTGCACTATTCGATTCGGGGCGCCGATTTTTTTTATGCACAAGCCTAAATGACTCAGAAATAAGGTACAAAAAAATTATGTATATTCATGACAGGGGATGTGTATGCACCTTGTATGTGTATGCCACCGAGCTATAGACTGACGAGTGACGAATAACGAATATGAGGTTCAGCAGTCGCTGTGGGATGGATGGATATTTGTATTACGGGAGCCGCAGAGCAAAAAGCTTGCTTGATGGCACTTGTCAAAGGCTGGGCGCCCTTGCAGTGACTCTACTACTATGTTACTTACTGCGCCTTATAAATTATCGTTTTATTATTAATTATTACTATTATATGTTTACACATTGTTGAGCAATCACGCTGTGTGAGTGATAATACACTATGACAGTGGGAAATAAACTTTTAAAAAGTGGTGTTAGCGACCTACAACGAACATAACGCGCGTTAGCCCGGCGACGGCGCGTGAGGAATGAAAAGACATTTGCGTGTGTTTGCTAGCGCAGTCTTGCAATCGCGATTAATTTATTACAGAACAAAGGCCTACGCTTGTCGACTGTTAGTGTGAGATAAATCTTGTATATACTGTGTAGTAAAGTTACAAACGCCAATAGCCAGTACCGAATTGTTAGGATTGTTGTGCTGTATATAGGCCTATAGAAAATGAAAATTTTATTAAGGAAATTCAATTCCCAAATAACTAGGCTATTTCGTATAGGGGAGGAGTAAGGGTATAAGTGTACGAGGGTATATGAGGCGATAACAATTAAAATAATCAGCGGAAAACCGAATGATAACAATAAAAATGACAATCGCATTTAACCTATACAAAAGAACCATGTTCGTTGTTGCATGCCAACATCAGAATGTAAATGTCCACGGCATGTTTTCTGCCTGCAGGCTAAGCCGGCTTTATCAGACAAAGCTAAGCGGCCTAGGCCCACAGGCGGCGACGCAGTTGAGTGTTTATAAACATCAGCACGTGATACGAGAGCACGTGATGTGAGATCTCGAAGATCTCAGCGCGATGAATGACTGACTGTTCGTGACTGACTGATCGCGCTGTACGCCAAGTTCGGTTTTCCGTGATTCGCCACATCGATTCGCCCACGGGTGAACTCGTCGTCATTGTCTTGCGACCGGAAACTCACCTCAATAGAGCATAATAAACATATGTGAATATACGTGAATATAATAGATATAGTAAGCATATAATGGTAATCTTTACGAACTCCAATCTAATACAATCTATGGAGAACGTAATTCATGGCCAGGATAAAGAGGTGCTGTCTCTATTTTGGTCATAGCTCGCTACAGGAGCTGTGGCATTACGAAGTGAGGTAAGGCTTTGGATAATGGGGTTGTAATTGATTGCAAAATCGCGTGGCAATATCGTGCGTTGTAGCTATCTCTTTCTAATAGCAATAACATCTAAAATTGTTCCACGCGTATCAGTAACCAATAAACAGATTCCATAGATATGGACTGTGATGCTAATGTGCAAAATGGATAGACACGAGAAGCACGTACGTAGTGATAAAGTAGGCCTATTTAAATGTAAAATGGTTAAGTGCTGCTGAAATTTCGGGTGAACTGAATTCAGTTTTAGGAGACAATGCACCGTCGGATGCTACAATTTATCGGTGGATTGCAGAGTTTCAGCATGGTCGAAAGTTGACTGAAGACGAGCACCGTTCGGGCCGCCCGGTAGATGTGTGCAAGGATGAAAATGTTCGGCATGTCAATGACATGATTGCAACTGATCGGCGACTATGTAGCTGCGTGTCTGGAGTTATCATACGGTATAACCCATCATGTTATTACCAACGCGCTGGGTTACAACAAGGTGTGTGCTGGATGGGTGCCGCGAATGCTGACGCCGGATAAAAAGCAAGTCCGTCTGGCCACTTCACGTGACAATCTCAGTCTGTTAAACGCAGATCCAGCGCAGTTTCTCCGCAGATATGTCACCATGGACGAGACTTGGGCTCACACTTCGATCCCGAGACCAAGCAGCAGAGCAAGCAGTGGAAGCATGTCACTTCGCCGACGCCAGTAAAGTTTCGCATAATTGCCTCTGCTGGCAAAATCATGGCGTCGGTATTCTGGGATAGTGAGGGTGTGCTGATGATTGGCTACCTGGAGAAAGGCAAGACTGTTACCGGTGTTTACTACGCTGGACTGATCCGGAAACTTCGGTCGGCTATCAAGGAGAAACGCTGCGGAAAGTCGAGTCACGGTGTGCTGCTTCATCAAGACGATGCACCTGCCCACACCTCTGCCGTGGCAATGGCTGCAATTCGAGA
>Ga0209568_1000366_pt1 | contig 15590 bp, 12 predicted proteins | sample WorMetOlspDAHAB2_FD_187406 | JGI IMG/M metagenome (GOLD analysis project Ga0209568, IMG submission 187406) | Marine gutless worms symbiont microbial communities from Max Planck institute for Marine Microbiology, Germany - Olavius sp. DAHAB.2... ...
GCTGAGTGACTTGGCCAGTACCTCAGCGTCGAACTCGACGTCTGTTTGTTCAGCGACCCACCAGTTCACCCTTTGCCAGCTTGACTGACGTGTCTCGCTGTGGCCTGGAGTCGGAGATGAGTGCCGTCCTCTGGGCTGAGTGACTTGGCCAGTACCTCAGCGTCGAACTCGACGTCTGTTTGTTCAGCGACCCACCAGTTCACCGTTTGCCAGCTTGACTGACGTGTCTCGCTGTGGCCTGGAGTCGGAGATGAGTGCCGTCCTCTGGGCTGAGTGACTTGGCCAGTACCTCAGCGTCGAACTCGACGTCTGTTGGTTCAGCGACCCACCTGTTTACCCTTTGCCAGCTGGACTGACGTGTCTCGGTGTGGCTTGGAGTCGGAGATGAGTGCCGTCCTCTGGGCTTAGTATTCAGCAAGGACATTGTCATTTACACTGATCTGCAAACTACACACTGCAGTACCAGTATTAGAGGTGAGTAGTTTTTCTGTTCGTTTTTCATTCTGCCTCAACCATTATCATAATGTCGACTTTTAACAACGTCTGTCGTTGCAGCTTGGCGTGCATTATACAGAACACGTAATAAAAGAATCTGCAGTATATGCCAATGTTTTTGGGCGGCCAGAGTTTTCCGTGGTTTCGGATTGACCCGCGGGTTGGATTGGTTTGGGTCGGAAATGGGTTCGAAGTGTTTGCATTCAGTTGGTTGGGTTGTGGGTCTGAGGTTGCAGAATTTCGGAAAATGCAAGCGGTGTGTATATGCAACTTTGTATGAAGTAGCGGCTGTCAAATTCGTTTTTGAGAAATCTTGTATCGTTTTTAATGCAGGCCAATTGTTTTTCTTTATATATGTGGGTTCAGTTGGGTATGGTTTTGGTTGGATCATGTGTCCGTAAGTTCACTTGGCAGTGTGTTGAGCAGTTATCGGGTGTGTTGAGTTGTAATGGGTTGATGAAAATAGACCCATGGACAACTGTGATCTGAACATTACTTGCTACGTTACGAAGCATGCATAAGCACTGAGTGGCATCAATACGACATCATGTGCATTAACAAATGGACATTGGCACAAATTTGCATAATAAAAGTAGACAATTACGTTAGTAATAAGGACGCATGCATACTGTTTCATACTCTAAACATTACCTTCTCACTTTCCAGTAAAGAAGTCGGCGAGCGGAGGCAGATGGGCGTCGAGGGCGTTTGTTCCAGGGCGTTCTGTCGTAAATGGTGATTATCATGGAGGGAGGGCGGAATGTTTTCGAATTATCGACAAAAATGTGACAGTGGGCAGTGTCCAGGTGTTACAGGTAGTAGTTAAGAAATCTTTGAACATTCTCGGCCGTAGCCAGTACAGTAACTTTGCAAATATCCCCGTGGGATGCATTGGATCAGAGAGATGCATTTCAGACAAACCGTATCCAGGATCATTAGAACGAGGAGACAGAAAACAATATGTCTTATCGCCTTTGCTACCCTCTTTCCCTTCTTTTCCGTCCCTTTCGCCTTTTCCCTATCTCCTTTTTCTGCCCCCCCCTTTAACTCCTTTCCTTTCCCGTCACCACCCCTCCTTCCATGTCTCCTCCTCTCTTCTCTTCTTCCAAAATCCAGCAAACGCAGTATGTGTGTGGAGCATTATGAACTACAAGATTGAACTTTGTGTTTTTAATACATAAATCTAGCATATCGCGACGACAGTTGTTAATAGTGACAACTGTTAATTTTACTGTACAGTTTTTAATTTTTCCCTATATATTTCACAACTTTTACAGAAACGAGGAAGCAAGTGTTTCCTGGACGACCTGGTGCCTTAAAGTAGCTGCGGTCACTCTTTGAGCTCATAACATACCTTTTCATAAAGGTTCCTGTTCCATCTGTTCCACCGTAGTCTGTTTCTTTCTGTCTGACTGATCTCATCCCATTATCGAATTTTTTGCTTATCGGTTTTTTATGTTTTAGTTTTATTTCATTCTGGTTTTAGTTGTTGGTAACGTACGGCAGCTGGTCAACTTAGTTACGTTATGCATTTTAGTTCTGATTGATTGATTGATCGATGCCTTACTTACAATCACCACAAAGGTTCGTTCGTGTTGGATGTCTTTTGACAGTGCCGTCGTTGCTCTATGCTGTAAGGTGCAACCTCGCTCGACTCTTGCGGAGTCGATGATGTCTTCCGTTCGAAGTGGCACGCACATCCGTTTCGTAGGCACGTGACGTGTGATGCAGGATCTTCGTCGACAACCTGCATTTCTCTTTCCGGTTGCTGATGAGTGGCAGCGTTTTGTCAGCTTCGTCAAAACGACGCTGAACTCACAGGTCTGCTGATTGTCTACACATATCTTTACATTTTATAAATCGACGTCGATTCGTTGCTCTCCCCTCCTTTCGCCTGCCATCGCTTTCTCTCCCTTTCCGTTTCCTCAGTCCCTTTCACTTCTTACCTTACCCTATCCTAAAACGAGGTAGGGATCTGTGAGAGCGCTATAAGCTTTCCCGGCATTCCGGCCGCCAACGCATTTTGTGTATTTTACGAGCCCCGGGAATCGCAGTTTAATGGCGACTAACGTATGAAGACATATGATAAAAAATTCCAATTTCAAACAGTTTACTATCGCAAAACTTGGTGGGTCCTCCTATAGGGTGGACCATGGAGCGTATGCCCCGGGAGAAAGTCATGTTCTCCCGGGACATGCTCCTCCTTTCGGGACGTTTCTCCTCTCACTTTCTCAGCTCCTGGTATCGAGCAGAGGGAAGCCACGAACTGTTTGCCGAGCTCATTGTTTCACCGTTCACTGATCTCGAGTTGGTGGTGTTGCGTGGGGTCCTTGCCTTGTCGAGGAGGACAACGTCGTTCCAGCACTTCCTGTGCTTATGCTGGGTCCTCGTTCTGTCGATGCCTGCAGCTCTACGTCGGCACATCTGCACATACGGTGGTGTCGTCGTCTGAAGAAAGCAGCCTTCAGTATGTTGAGTGGTACCTCGACGTGCACACCGGGCCTCTGTTCGGGCTTGTACGCGTGCGTGAAGTTCGGCCAGTTGCACGCGTTTGTCCCTGGCTTGGGACGGAAAAGAAACCTGCGAAAGAGACAGTTACTGTCTCTGGCGTGAAGCTATCCAGCATTGGTGTTTGGCCACCTGGAACGTCGCAGTGCCCCCCCCCCCTACAACGCCTCATTTCAGCACAAATTCCTGTGTTGCGCTTGGTCCTCAATCTGTCGCGGCCTGTAGCACAACGTCGACGTCGTCGGCACGTAAGTTCCTCGTGTGAGTCGAAGAAAGTGAGCGACAGTTTGACGACTGGTACTTGAGGTCGAGTCGTCGTCCCGGGTCGGTGCTAAGCCTTTCGTGTGCGATGAATTGAACCAGCTGCACGCGGATGTTGACCGCGCCTGGTGTCAAATTGCCTCTAGAGGCGACGCATTCTCTGAAAGCGGTCACCGGAAGAAGTTGGACGTCGCACGTAAGCTTGCGTCTGGAGCTGTGTGCCATCCAGTCCCGACAGCGAAGCTTGCTGCGCATCCAGCCGTGGATAGCGTGAGCAAAACCAATCCGTGCTGGCTAGCGCACAAGTTGAACAACCATGCCATCAAATACGTCCGTTTCTCGTCGCCTAGCTAGCTGAAGTTTTCAAAACGACGCGACTGCAGCGTCCTGTTCTGTCTACGACCGTTGTCTGCCCAGCACATGTGGATAATTAATCATCTAGCAACTAATTGAGTAGCTAATCAGTTTAGTAAACTTCTAATTCAGACATTCAAATTTATTAGTAAATTCAGTGTGCCAATTATAACTCTATAAGTTTGATTAAAATCAAAATGTTATGCTAATTCTATTGCGTTTTTTTCTCAGTTAGCTCGTTGTGCAAGTGCAAGTGCAAGAGTAACGTATTTTTGACATTCTGAGAGAAATTAAATATAGATAATTATTACTGAAAGTTATTCCGCATGTAAAGTTGCATTTTACACGAAAAGTCAAATATTTTTTGCATTTCTCTCTAAGGCAAAAGGAAGGCATGTGACACTTTCATAGCGCCACAAGCCGCAAATCGCAGTTATATGCGGCACTTTTGTGTCACAGACAAAGCAGACGTGCAGCCTAGAGTTTACGCAGTCCAAGTCCGCACCCACGGACTTTGACAACGGACCGACAACCAAATAGCCATACGCAGCAGTCGTTTGATGGCCTCCACCCCCGTATTCCATGTAATTTCATGGATTACTATTCATTTACCGACCCCGCAGGGGTGGAAGGCTGAGTTGGGCTGGGATTCGTCTAAATATAGTTTAAATTAATAATTACTGCAGGTGATGCTAATTACATGTACAATCAATTAGCACGGCTAATTCTGACGCAAAGTAATAGGAAGCTTTAGCCTACTAATTACGATTATAATTAATTAGCATTATTACTAATTGTGCCCACCTCTTCTGTACAGAATATCGTCGTCCAAGTTGCGGTCAGTGAACGTTCAACATCAAATTTTCCCATTCATCTCGTGAACAAAGGTTCCTCCGCGGTTGGTAAATGATTAGTAATCCACAGATTACGGAGTGGGGGACCATTAAAAACGGCAGACTAGTGCTAATGCGGCTGTATGGCTACAGGCCAACGTCCGTGAGCGCGGGCTTAGACTGCAGGCTAAGCTGTACGTTGGCTCTGTATGTGACGACAGCGCCGCTGATGAGCTATTGTGGTGCTGTATAATACCTTTTTGCATTTTTTACCTGCATCCCACTCTGTCAGGTTACTGAACACGACCGACTGAGACGACAGATTGCCAGCTGCTGAACGATCATGTCATCTGAAAGCAGCGTCAGTCGCTGCTAACGAAACACTTTCCACCTGTACCTGACCTTCTTGGCGAACTTCCAAGTCGGTCAAGTCATCAGGACACCAGAGACACCCGGAGGATTGACCAGTAAGGCGACAAACGTCGTCTTCTTGGCCTCCAATTCGTAGCCCCGAGGCGCGTATGCTGTGCCGTCATTTTTGCTCCAGTAAAACATATTTAATATAAATTATTTGCACGTAGCCTGCTACGGTATCATTCATGGTCGCATGAACTCTTGTCTGGGACATAATGTGTTGTATTGTTTGCCCTGGTTCCACCATTCTGTGGACGGCATTGTTAGCAATCGGCTGCCAGTTAGAAAGCTTTTCTGCTCAGATTTTAGCGATGAACAAAGACATTTGGTGCGTTTAATTCGAAGATGTGTTTTTATTAGAAATGCTCGACTGTGTGTACAATTAAATAATTAATTTAAATAAATAATAAAACCACGCAGCCACGTTGGCGCTTCTTGGTGTGAATGAAGAGCGAGTTTAAATGTGAAAATTGTTAATTATTATGAGAATAGATATATTCCTTGGTTTTTTGCGATATTCCGCTTTATAGACATATGCGTATCATTGCATTGTATGTTGAAGTTAGTGCGAATAGTGCGAAAAAACACATATTAAAGGTTTGTCTAAGAGTTGGACATGGGTCTATTTTTCCCAGACCCAATCCAATCCAATCCATGAATCACTGGTATTAAAATCGAACTCGTAAACTATGTGCCACTAACTATTCTAAAGCTGACTTATAACTGCGATGCAGTGATTACTAATTCCACATAATGCACATTTAATGTGCTATAAAGAAGTGAGTCATATCACCGAATCCAATCCGTGGATGGATCCAATCCATGTCCAATTCACGATTGCTCTAACGTGTAGTTGAAATTCTGTTTGTCAGGCGGAGATTACGCCGTCGTACAGCGACGCGTCAGTTCTGTTGGCCAGAATGTCGTCCGTCGGTCAGCGAACTGGCAACTGCGTTTGGCGCTCCTCCTCAGCTGTTCCGGGTCTGAAGGCTCGGTGCGTCTGATCTGTCGACGTCGACACGGCCGGCGAATTCCCATCACAACGTCGGCTGGTCATTTCACCCATGACTGTTTTCGCTTATTAATGCCGCCATCTCGCCCGCCGAGACGCGACGTCGCAGGTCCGTCTAGATTCGCTCAGTGTTTGCATGTCGCGTCTTCAGAGAATGAACCATTGAGATATTCAGGCCTGGTCCTATCAAGCCGTTTTCATTTGCATCTACCGGTATACTGTATTCATAACGCACCATTACCGAGATATTACTGGTACCACTTTCTAGCGTATATATAGCTGACGAGGTGGCTACAGTTAATTTTCTGTCATCAGTTATCACGCACGTCCTAAACGCTGTAGCTAAATAGACCGACGTCATTTGCTACGTTACGCACGTTTCCTTAACTTATTTATACAGTCAGCTGCAAACAATTTTTGTTTGCATGTTTTAATTTGCCCAAATTAATTACCCTTAATTAAGGGTCTTAGGGCCCCTGTTAGTATGAGCCGAGTGATAGGCTGTGAATGCCATTCCGACATTATCTATACTGCGCCATTGAGTGGGGATTGAACCATATCCATTTTACGCTTTTTTCGGGTGTCCGACGTAAAAAGCATTTATTACTACAGTTTTAAGGGTCGTATGGTTCCCGTTAGTATGAGCCGAGTTATTGGCTGTGAAGAAGATCCCGACCAGTGGAGTAGCAGTAGGGTGTGCAAGGCGTGCAGTTCCATTGCTGTGGGGGCCCAGACGAACCCTGTGTGGGGAAGAGGCGGATGGCCTTTTTGGAATCCTTGCGCAAGGACCCGCTCCAACCTTGCTACGCCACTGATCCCGTCATTATCTAAACCGCGTTGAACCATATTTATTATACGCCATTCTGATGTCCAATTAAAACATTTATTGCTACAACTTTAAGGTCTTGGGGTCCCGGTTATCTAAATCGCAACGTTTAGTGGGGGGGGGGTGTTGAACCATACTTCCATACTTTCATGTATAATAAAATTTCTAACCACTTTTTAGCGCTCTTAGGGGCCCCGGTTAGTACGAGTCTGGTGACTGGCTAGGGAGACCAGGGCGATGTTATCTAAACTGTTTCGTTTGGGAGTTAAACCATACCCGCGTTAGACGTTCTTTAGGTTTCCCAGTTTTAAAAACCACTTAACTACTAAACTTTCAAGGGTCTTAGGGCCCCAGTTAGTATCAGCCGACTTATTGGCTGTGAAGACCGTTTCCGATATTATCCATACTGCGTCGCGTTCTGTTAGCGGGGTATTAACCATAATCGTTATTTAGGTTTTCAATTTTTGATTAATAATTGTTTTTTTTTCTTCTAATTTTTAAGTTTTTAAGTTCAATTGTACTCACATTGTAAGGGTCTTAGGGTTCCACTTAGTGTGAATTGTGTGATTACCCGTTAAGTCCAATCCGATGTTTAGTTTTATTTTCCTTTGAGCGCGGCGTTGTGGTCATTTGTCCTCGCTGTTGGGGTTCAGTGTGTGACAAACTGTCCGTCAAAAAAGTAGTCATTGTAGCAGCTGTTGCTCACCGCTTCACGCAAAATCTTGTTGCACCTGTTTACCGCCATCGTCAGTACAGTGAGTGCAGTTGTTAAATTTAGACAATGTAATACAGCGAGAACAGTTAGTTACTTGTTATGTCTGTCTGTTCTTTGGGCGGTGAAGCTATCTCAGCTGAGTAGTAAAAAACGGCAATCGAGCTATTGGCTTTTTCGACGCTCCGCCTGGAAACGAGGTCGGTTAATTGTTCTAGGTTTGTATGAGATAAGTGAGGAGCTGCAGCACTTCCTGCTCTTTTTCCTTCCGCCGAACTCAGAGCTGCATTTGGAGCTGAAAATCTTGTTTCGGTTTGCACAAACTTACCATTTAACTGTACGACTTCATAACTGTACAGATCCATTAGGAACCACATGGTTAATACGTTCTGCGACAGTACGAATAGCTAACTAGAAAGAAACCGAAAGCGCCGCCTTCTGGAAGCCAACGCAAACTGGCAGGAGCGACTTTGCCGTTGAAATGCACTTGCAATGAAATTATCAAAGCGAATATTGTTCCTATATTTCTACACGGTGTTCGCTTATGCCAGCACAAAACGTGCGTTTGGCATTCACTCTATGCTGCAGTTGGGAACTGGCAATGTTGTAGGGCTGACTGTCTAGTTGGCTGTCTTGACTTTTTGTGTGTTTTTTTGCGGAGGAAAATGGAGAGGAAAAGCTTCGGTGCGTGTACTTTCGCTCTCCAGGCGATAGGGGCGGGCGCTTTTGATATTCTATCGTTCGTTGTTACCACACTTGCGGGTACAATTTTTTTCCAGTTGAGGTTGTGCTCACGGGCACCTGTCGTATCTCCTCAGCGCGCGCCGGACCGCGCTTGAGCCGTTCAAGCCGTCGCTGCAGCTTTCTCGCGAGAGAAGACCCGGCCGTGAGAGACAAGCATGCTTACAGACGGCTGAGAACGGCCTCCTGTAAACCCTTCCACCAAAGCACCGGTCTGCAAGGCGATGCTCTTGGGTCACGTGGCGTGCACCCGCGATACATAGGCTAGCTTTAAGAGAGGAGTGGTACGTCTAAGTGTCGGAGTAACCTGGATGTGTGTGAAAAAGATTTATTTGAGATTTAGGAAGACGAAACGACGATATAAGTAATTAAATAAATAAGTAAGTAAGGTGTTGGCCAAATTATTAGAATTGCATAACCGTTGCAGTTTTGGAGTTCGTTCTTGTACATATGAAAAAATTTCCCCGAGTATATCGGGGTATGCAGTTCCAAATGAAATGGCTAAATGCTTTGGGGGCCTAAATAATGCATTGTTATACGATTATATGATTTTCTGTAAAAATTTACATTCAATGTCGAAAACAGATGCGTTTCTTGATAAACTTTAACGCTTCTTACCAGTTGTAATAAGTAAGACATGCTAATTAAGTAAGCTGAATAGTTATTACATGTAAATTTGATCGTTCGTTACTTTGCTGATTGTGGCCGTGTGATGTATTGATGACGTCATTCTTCGTTCACATGTTTACAATTTGTTATGTGGATGATTTTATGTTGCCAAATTAAGAAAAACGGTTGACTTTACCCCCAGAAAATGTGCCACGGTACACATTTTACCGCAAGAAGGTTATACTGATAAAGATTTTGTACAAAAACGTAAGTGCCTCGTCAGTAAGTGGAATGCGCATGAAATGTCTGCTGATGAAGAGTTGACATCAGTGATGAAAGGTAGATGTGGGCGAACAAGGATGACAGCAGCTCGAGATGACTTTTTGGTGAGCGAATACAGACAATAAGGCGACGGGTAATCAACTTTGAACAATGGCATCGTAGCCGTTGTGTCAGTTTCAGTGCACGGACAGTTCATGATAGTTGCAATGCGTGTTTGTCGACCTCTCAAGAATCAAAAACTGACGCAGTTGATGAAAGCTTGGGCAAATGAATTTCAGATATGGACTATAGAAGACTGGGCAGGGGTAAGTAATCAATTTACACTTAATTGTTTCTATTATCTGGAAGTGGTTTGCTCAGTGACTGTTACGTTGGATTTCCAGCCAAGCTTTAGAGGGTTTACAACAAAGTGAACGTGTACTGTGAAGGTGGTATTTAGAGTTGAGCGCATCATTTAGTGCTAGGACCAGCAAGTGCAGTAGATCGGTCGCATGTCTGGAGAAAGTCTCTGAGAGGGCTGTGTTGTCCAGCGCGTGAAGTATCATACCCAGATCATGGTGTGGAGTGTCATAAGCGTGTTTGGTACTGGCCATTTGCACATCGTTCAAGTCAATATATTGAACCAGCAGCAGTACAAAACAAAATTGGAAAAGCGTCAGATTACTCCACTGAATGATTGGGATACCATGTGAGGTTTTTCTAGCACTGGAGACCTCATTATCATGCACTGCGACGCCCCTTGCCACAAAGGTCGTTTGTTTACGGCAAAGGCAAAAGGCAAAGGAATATAACACTTGTATCTCGCCTCAAGTCACATACCGCGACTTCAGAGGCGCTGGTCATGTCACAGGCCAAGCTAGCGTACGGCGTAGGCCATAGGCTGAGCCTGCGCCTACAGGCTGGCCCATGACCAGCTGACCGAACGCAGCTTAGCCTGCCGTTTAATGGTCTCCACCTCGTAAACCATGTAATTACATGGAATTACTACTCATTTACCGACCCCGAAGGGATGGAAGGCTGAGTTAACCTAGTTGGTTGACCCATAGCGGACGCCTTGCCCACGAAGTGGTCACACGTCAACCATGGATGAGGCGTAGATCAGGGAAAGTCCGCCAGCTACGAACCGACGTTCTTACCACTGAGCCACGCCGGAAGCATAATAATGTAATCGAAACGTTACCATGACCGGGTAACAGCTCGGATATGAATGATGTTGAATTTTTTGGAGTCTTCTGATGTCCGAAATGCACAAGAAAACCACCAACAAGCAAGACAATGATAGAGGAATCTATTTCGGTGTGGGTGCGCGACCATCGTGTACGCGGTGCTTGTAAAGAACTGATCCATTCGATGCTGGCACGTGTTGCAGCACTGAAAAGAGCTGAAGACTCATTTACCAAATACTGATCGCATACTGTCCTTCATTTTGATACGCTGTTGTGCTATTTTCATCATATATTCATTTTACATAAAGGAAAACTGACTTGATACCAATGGGAAACCGTTTAAACAATATCATGCAACTAATTTCTAATAATTTGGCCAACACTATAAGTAAGTAAGTAAAGGACTTGTATAGCGCCAACTTTCAGTAATAATCAGAGCAAGTTTGTGGCTGGGTGTCAATGGGATGGTAAGAGCAGACTGAGAGCAGTGAGTTGAGAGTAGCGAGTCTTGAGAATAGCATTGGCAGAGTACAGAGAGTGGCCGTAATCGAAATAGTGTAGGATAACGACAGCGATGACCAGTCGGTCACTCATCGCGATATTGTGGCCATTAGCTGGCGAACAACGTGACTCGCTAACGTCAGCATTTGCCAGTATTCGAGGAAACGTTTACATCAGCCCCAAAACATCTAGAAGCTAAAGAACACGTTTTTAGATTAATAAAATGTAAAACATTTTAAAATAAGGTTCCTGTGTATAGTATTAGCAGTGAAAACCGAGTCGAGAAATTTTGGAAGGGGGCGGAACACAATGTATTAGCCCCGTCGTAATTTATCGCAAATGCACATAATTAAATACAATGTATATGCGTTTGTTTCCGGTGTGCTGCTGTGCACGCTGAACACATGAATCAGGGACCAAAATGTTTTTTAATTTAAGTTTCATAATATCGTAAAAGGCGACTTGCTGAAAAAATTGTTAGGGCCAATAGAGGGATGTGGCGGCTTACCTTTTCGCTTTCATGTTTTGAATCCGCCACTGAGTATTGGAGAACACTAAAATCAGTTTGGAGTTCAATTAAAGTCATATTATTTTTAAAAGTAAAATAAATTATTCATATTCATATGAATCATTTATTTTTTATATATTTAAATTTTGCTTTAAACTCCATTTCTGAACACCTGTTTATTAACGCGCTTGCTAGTAAAACTCAACGTTTTCGAAACTGGTAAAAACATGAACACGTATTCTCGAACACTGGCAGAACGTTACTCCTTTTTGCTAGAGTGTCGAAACAGCTGATTCGCGGAGTGCGATAATACACCTGACGTAGCTAAGTTTTTTTACTATAACTTTTAGTTCAATGTACAAAAACAATGTACGCGTAGCAACTCAAAAAAAGTTGTTTTTTAAATTTTAAAAATGCTACTAAAAATTTCAAAAATCATATTTATGATTTTTACACACCACTCAGTCACTTTTCACCTTTGAGTGCTAATAAAAACGATTAATTGAGCTATTTTTCCATTTCGGTTTGCACAGCGTTTATGAACTTTGAATGGCAAATTTACGTCTAGTTTACATGTATTACATCTGGTGCAAATTCTATTCTCACTCGTTTGAGTCGTCGTACTTGGTCAGTTATACACTGTGTTCCGAAAAAACAACCCATTTAACTTTTGGCGATGGCGTTAGTTGATTCTTCACCGATTTCCCAAAGTTGATTCGCAACAGTAAATCTAAGTGTTCAAATTACTTTTAAATACAGCCTTTGGTGTATTTTTTCACCGCATTTTTAATATTTACGTTCCTACATTACCTATGTCATGAAATATATCACCATGTGTTGGACATCGTCTACAGTATGTATTCGTTAATCCTTCGCTCAGCCACTCGAACCTGGACATAAACCTATGGATCCCCAAAGTTTCATTGTTTCTAGACCTCCCAGTCGAACTCAACAGCCATCACTTCACGATTCATCTATGTTATCTGGAGACGATTCCGTCTAATAGCTGAAACATTTTTTTCCGCCAGAATTACGAACCGCGCACTCGTGATTGCTCAGGCTGTAAGAAATGCGCGTTAGATATTTTCGAAATGAACTGAAACGTCAAAATGGGTTGATTTTTGGTGGAACATATATATGGTGAATTGGAAAAAACTCAGCTAAGAGTGAATTGGGCAGCCGGCATATAGGTAGCGGCAGCAAACGTGAAACTGCTGACGATGGGGATTAGCTTCGTTCGTCGGGTACTGGTCGCAACACGACTGTTCCCTGCCGTCGTCATCCTGTGTTGTCAAAGGTCAACGAGGGCATAGAATAGCATGGAATATAGGGCATGGAATAGCGCAGTTTTTATATCGCGGTCGTATGCCGTCACGATGGACGCCAGAGTAGTTCGTCTTGCAGATGCCTAGGTCGCTACGGTGGAAGGGCGGAGGATGGAGGCAAAAAGGATGAAGGAGGTCGTTTTCCGCCTTCCGTGACCATGCCTGTTTCGGCCGTCCGGATCTTCTCCTTCGAGGGGAAAGCTGCAGCGCTGGCTTGAACGATCGTGGGCAAGGTTTGGCGGGCAGAAGATACGACAGGTGCCCGTGAGCCCGACCTGAACTGAACAGCTGATGCAACATCTTCTGGAGGCCCTCTAATCAGAAGCTCTGCCCTTGTGCTCCGCTAGAGGCTGCTCCCCACACTCCCGTTATAGGCTCGCGCTCTGCATGACTTTCACTCTTAAAACGAAAGATCCCGAGCAGGAAAAAGAAAGCTCGCATAATCACGACGGCTGCACAGTTTATCAAGAATGATATCAATGCCATGAAACAATCCAAGGACTTGTATCCATCCAAAACTGAAATGGCATTAAGCACAGCCACACTTGAATACATCCATGACTATCTGAAATCATTTCTGAGCAGTTGTTTGCTGGAAAAGATGTAGATGTCAAACGAGCCTCCATAGGTCAGGCGATAATGCAAGCAGCTCGACCAAGGATACTCCTGGCCCCATGCTGCAAATCGGACTGGGTGTACAAATGCATCACCACTTTCAATCCAAGTTTCTGATTGAATCCTTGAATAGTCATGGCTTTTGTTGCTCTTGTGATGAAGTGAAGGTCGAAAGTTATGACAGGAGTGCAGTTATACTTCCTGGCATGATTGCAGATATAGATGAGATGCTGATTCCTGGAAGCTGTACTGTAGAGTGTAACAACATTTGGTTTCCCATTTACTTCTGCTACGATAATCCTATCCCCAAAGTGTTCCAGCAGTTGGCTCTTCATGTAGGGGAAGCTGTATGGCTCGCAATTTTCTGCTGTCTGCGGGCAAATGTCTGTGGCATCTGCTTCCCTGTATGGAAGTTCACACTACACTGTTTGTGGTACACAACATCTGCAGCTGGCATATGTGACACAAACAGAACACGTGGTTTTACTGTATTGACCCATTCGTTATTATATCTCTCACATGCTTGCAGAATGGTATTTCTCAGTTCTAAAGTTTTAGCTGAAATCAATCTGAACTTGGACTTTTTCCCGTCATATTGGGCTGCACAACTACAAAATATGCAGTTTGTCTTATAGTCAAACACACAAGAGGAACGCAAGACGTGCTTGTCAACTGCCTCACTGTCATTTGCAGTTCTCTTCCTGTAACTTTCAATAATCAGAGGATTTGTTTATTCCTGCCTACACTTAACATGAACAGACTGTCCAACTACTGTTCTTAATTCGCTGTCTCGATCTATGCTGGCTTTTTCGATACCATCACATCCTTTTTGTCACAAAACCACAACGGGTTGCCCATCAAAAAGTGACTTGCTGCAAAACACACATGTCCATCTGCATTGTTCAGTCACCTGAAAGAAAAGCAGGAAGTTATTAGACGTTGAAGAAAACTAATAACGAATCAATTTGTAAACAACAAAATGGCTGCCATTTTGCATTTTGCGGCCATATTGGAAAATGGTTACTTCTGTTTTTTTTCTAAATCATATATTCATGTTCACTGACCCCAAAAACATATATTTCGACACCTCGCATGTGAATATATGTATTTGTATAATTTTCGCGCCAAAATGTCCGCCATTTTGGATTTGGCCCTCTAGCGGCTTGTTTCGCTGACTGTATTGTCTTAGATTTTTGACGTGTTGTAGAACAGGTTATGAGCTTTCATTAGGTATATAACTTATTAATACTGCAATTTGTTTTGGGTGCTTCACTAAATCCCCCGGACTATGTATGTCAATAATAATAGTAATAATTGTGATACGACTATCATGGGCATTCATGGCAGTTGCTTGACTCAATTTCCTTCCGGTGTACGTTGGCTTCGCGGCGGCAACGCTTTCGGTTTCTAGTTTGGATATCTACTTCAGCGAAAATGGTTCCTTAACTGCTGTCTTCGTTTTATCTGGTATAGCGGAGTTGTCCAGTGTTGAGAGTGAAAACAGGGTGATTGAGTAGTGTCTGAACAGCACATCGGCACACGAGGCCTTTTCAGTACCATCACAGTGTGAACAGTAGTTCACACAGTGTTAACGGCGACATCGAAATCCAATGGGAATGGTCAAACTTCGACCCCTCACAGAATTCAAACCCCTTAACCGATTACGATAAAACTTTGCACAATTGATTACGTTTACGAGACGAACACGTAACCCAAAATTTGTGCCAATCGACCAGTCACCGCAAGGGAGCGTTTGGGCAAATACATGAAATATAAGGCCTTATCTGTTTTTTATTCTGAATTATTTTTTCCCGGACTCGCCTACTGAAGTAACCCGTGCATGGAATTTCACGCACTATGGTTCAAAACACGCGTTGTGACGTAAAGATGTGCCTTTTGGGGGTCAAAACGATGGCCGACAACATGTTGGGGTTCAAATTCCCCCAAAACCGCCAAAAATGGCTTTCTATAAGCATGTTCGAGCGTCCGCGAATGGACTCAAGACGAATGACGTCATAGAAGACTGGCGTCATTGGCTTGCAGTCGCTCGGCGGCCAAGCGGCGTATACTATTTATAGCATCTTGGAAATTTCTGCTGCTGTGTATTTTACAATATTTACAACGCAACGATAGTGTCAGCTGGTGCACTGTATTCGGTACGGAAATTCAGTTTTTGCAAAATTTATACAGTATTTGTAGGCAATCTGTTTTACAGGTTGGCGCATAAAAAGATCCCATATGCTGTTTGTTGGAAAGCTTCAAACACTTCTAAAAGTGTGATAAGCAAGCGGCGGACATTAGGAGAACCTTTCGACTTTGCACAAACTTAGGCGAACTAACGTAATTGAAGTTAACCACTGGGCGAAAGTCGCTAATAAAACAGCAAACATTAATGTACAAAACCGCAGTTTATACGCCAGTTAACGGC
>Ga0209568_1000367_pt1 | contig 15583 bp, 11 predicted proteins | sample WorMetOlspDAHAB2_FD_187406 | JGI IMG/M metagenome (GOLD analysis project Ga0209568, IMG submission 187406) | Marine gutless worms symbiont microbial communities from Max Planck institute for Marine Microbiology, Germany - Olavius sp. DAHAB.2... ...
GAACATATCCACGCCTGATTTAAAAGGGTTATCTGCTGTGAAATCTGGCGTTTTTTAAATTTCTGACTGCAAAATTGTGTGCATGCACGGATTATCTTTACTTGTCACAACAGTAGCAACAAGCAAGCTTTTTACCTACACGCTTTAGACTTCACTGTTAGGTATATATATCTGACTAAATATGTAGGCCTAATTACGCTTCGAAATTTTGAACTGCGCATTAAATTCAGAAAAAAAAATGTGCAATAGTGTCTTCTTCACTGTGGCTGTATACGTTAAAGACAGCCAACTTGCCCATTTAAAGTAAATTACTTAAAGACATGCACGCACAGAGAGAGATTGTTTTATAGAGAAACAGTTTTATAATAACTAATAACGTTTTCTTCATCTTCTCGAAATGTTTTAGTATGAATAGAACAACGATAAATCAATCTTTTTAGGATGTATTTTAGTTCAAAATATCGAAAAAAGAAACGCAAAACCAGTAAGTGCTTTATGGCGCCGAACAGAAAAAAAATATAGGCTCGATCTATAACACCATTGTCTGCGGAACAAAAAAAATTCCCATGAACCAATTCGACCAGACGATCAGAAAAACATTACGCTATGCGTTGTAAGTACATCATGGCATGAATCTATATCTTTTAACGAATCAATCAATGACACATTATTCACGATGTTTCTGCAGCATCCTTCTAACTGCAGCAAACTGTCGCTTGTACGGCACCGAGATAACTGAGGTAATTGCACCGCACGACAGACCTTTTTTCACTGCTTGGAGTATCGCATCACACACTCGTCAGTGTGGCTGATATTATACGAACTGATCAGATTAGCCGGGTACGTTACTGTTGCCGGTGGCCATGCAAGCGCACCCAACTTGCCAGCCCAGTCGTGTGATACAATCCTAGTCGGCACTCGATGGGTAAACCCGACGGAAAATCCGGGGACAGCGTAAAAGTCCGGGTTCACGAGAAAAAATATATGATACAATTTTCTCAAGCAGCCGATATGGTTAACGCATTCGCTACCATTATGCGTAGTTTAGTTCGCACCGGTGCAGCAAACTGCACGAACACACAAAGACAGCGCAAAAAATCAACATTGTAACACTTAAACACGCCTACTGCAAAATACAGGAGGAGGAAGTTCGTAAAATAAACTAAGTACAAACTTGCGAATAATTTACAGAAAAAAAACTAATACCATGAACGAGACCTTGGCATCAGATGCCCTCGAATAATTTCACGTGGTTTTGGCACTAAGGCGGTCACATATGGGAGGGGCGCTGCGCTTGCATACACGCGAACACCTCTGCATTGTGCCACTACACACCATTCTGTGATCCAGCATAAGCTTTGGACCCGTTGGAAGCCTCAGATCCTGGGGCTTCACAATCATTCATCCCCCGATAGGCAACTACAACAGAAAATCAAATCAAATCATCTTTTTATGGATGACAAACGCATACATAAAATAGTTGTGTTGAAACATGGAAATCGGTATAAAGTAATAGGAATAAAACACATAACACAAAAAAACATCTAGGCTAATCAGGAGACAATAATAACCAAACAGGCACCGATTGATAAAGGAGTCTTTGTATGGTTGAAAGGTAAAACTTGGCAATATGAATGTCCTCTATCACGTAGGGTATTTTGAGTATTTCAGACACTGTGGCTGGCACGTACAAAGTGCAAGTTGTAATCTGCTGCGGCGGTTTGCAGCGTTGTTTCTGTCACTTCCGCAACGAACGTGTGCTTGTTTGGAGCCTTCAAACAGAACGATGAAAAGGAATTCTCATATTTCAGTCATTGTGAATAAATATTATTTTAATACACGAGGTGCGGTACGGTTCCGTCAGTGAAATGAGCACAAAACCAAGTTATTACGTTTAGAACTACTTACAGTGAGGCAAAATGCTTAAATCCGACAAATTCTTGTGTCAAAGTACTTCGTAGACCGTGTATAGCTCGACTCTATTAGTTCCACACACAACAACGGGCTGCCATACACGTTACACTGCTACAACGCACTTGCCCTACAAGATGGCGACGGAAACTACCGTGGAAAGAATGACGTTACTGTCATTCCGTCAGCGTTTTTGTCGAAACTGAAAAAGATTTATCGCATGATGTCATCATCCTGTCTTTTTTCCGCCTTCGAAATGAGCCATGTACTGTGTCGGAATGAATGTTAAACTCTACTGACATACTTACTTACTTACTTCCTCTCAGCTATCGATTTCTGGGTGCTGGTTGGCCTGCTGCAAGACCGGTGAAAGAAACGCGAGTGTGTCAAAGTACCTGTGTAGTTATATCATGTCTGCTAGCTGATTAGTGATATCAGTGTACACTCGTTTCATCTGTTGCCGTTGTCGCCTTCCCTCTATCATAGTCGGTCAACTGATAAATGGCTGCCGACGCGGGATCGAAGAAGTCGTTATTACACCGTGACGAATGGGTTGTTAGCGGTGATTAGTAGCAGCATAGCATCCGGTGTCCACAGTGCCCGGTGGACGGTTGTTACGTCTCCGCATTCAGTGATCATGTTACGCCAGTAACGCTTAATTGAATCACCGTATTCGATAGTTATACGGCGCATCTCTCTTATAATGAAGAGTATAGTGCACATAATACACCTGTAATTTTACTCTTTGTCTAGTGACTGATATCTTGTAAGTTATGTGACCTAACTTTTGTTAGACTTTCTCTGGAAGTGTGTGAATTCAAACCGAATTAACGAATGAATAATGTCACTAATTCGATTAACGAAAATCACTTCGGTCTTGTCTTCCGAGAATGCACGAGGTACAGTGACGTCAATTACACTGAGCACAAAACCTCGCCGCCATGTTGGAGGTACACTTAAGCGTGAACAAAAAGTGAGAGAAAATGCGGAAATATAAAATTCTTATGCCACGGTTATTCGGGGTCCGGTATTTCAGACTATTTCTCCTATGTAATTTCATGGCATCACACTGCTGCAACATATAGTATACCTCCAGCATGGCGTCAGTAACTATTGTGGACAGAATGACATCGCTGTCACGAGACATGTAGGGCCTTTAGGAAATAACCGCCGTTTTACCGTCACCGTTAATTCTTCGCCGAAGCCTCTTACTTTGGTTATGTTGCATATCTTAGTCACTACTGCATTCGCGCACTTTATGTTTCATTGTTTTTAATTATGCAATTGTTATTCGTCTGTTTTTTTCTGATTAGCGCTAAAACGGCCTTTTATGTGCCGATGAACCGACACTATCTTATTTATTGACGACGATTCTCGAACCCATCTCATTGCCGATTTCCGCCATCCTCAGACAGCCGCGGTTTTGCAATACAGCTGATTCAGTCGTTGAAGAAAATGTTATTTGGACCACAGCGCAGTGCGAATCTGTGTTCTACTGCGCGGACTCAAAATACTGTTACTTTTTATTGCTCTATCCCTAGGCCTATACACGTTTTTGTAGGCCCTAACCATAGTCATAATCTTGATTTTTTTATCATTGTAAATTGCCTACCTATTGAAAATCTTTATTTCACCGTGCAATGGTAGCAACATACAACAATATAGCAACAAACTTTACTGAAATAATAAGACAAAATATTTACAATTTATACTCTAAAAGGCAGTGTACTGTGACGACTCTAATTTCTTGGTCCGACCGGCAGTTCATTCACTTATAGGTAATCTGAAACCAAAGTTTTCTTCACAAGCCATAATAATTTGCAAGTTATTGGTCTATTATGTTCTGTACGTGTTATATTCATGTTTAACTTGTGAAGTATTGCTTATCATCACTCATTGTTACTCGTGTATTTTATATCATGTACTATGTGCGTTTGACACATGTATTAAAATATTACTTACTTACGCTACTTACCGTATATGCGTTTGCAGTGGTAATGGCAGCGAAGGCTGACTGTCACGCTCATCGTCCGGTCGTCGTTTCAGGCACCAGTGGTTACCTGGCGAGTCTGACGGCTGCGGAGACTGGCTGCGGTACGTCGGATGCTCCGTGGCTCATTGAAGTGATGCCCGGGCAACGCATCAACGTCACATTGTTCGACTTTTCGCCGCCAGATGTCGGTCTACGCGGCCAGGTGTGTGCGTGCACTATACACGAGGTGCATTGACATCTTTGTAACCACGCCGCCATGTCGGAGGTATACTTAACGCAACCAAAGAGCGAGTTCATGATGCGGATATCTGACAGTGCTGCAGCTAAAGTTAGTCGCAGACGATTATCTCGACTGGTGTATTTCCACCCAGAACAGTTTGCCAACATACTGTGCGAGTTTATGACGCTGTACTGCTGCAACATATAAAAGTTCATACCACCATTCCACCAACATGGCAGCGATGTACACATAACGACGTCACTGTCACCCCATTAGGTATTAGGTATTAGGTAAACACTGTGAGTTAAAATAAGTTGCACTGTTTTATTTTGACAAAAATATTATCGAGTATGGTCGGTATTTGGCAAAGGTAGGCTAATTCCAAAAGGTGCTATTTTACGACCACTATAACGGTGTACATGTTCATTGAAACCTACCTTGTCTTAATTAATTATCTAAGATAATAAGGTTAATTGTTCTGAACCGCGGAGGTCCATGAACAGCGAAACAGCAAGGTTTCAGCTTTGTATCCAACTTCCGATTTGGTATTGAGTGCTGGCTGGATTGTCTCAGAATGAATGAAGCTAATTTTGGCACTGATCCAAGTCTGCGAACACAATAGCATAATGTCAGACTGTGACTGTATCTATATAGTGTATACGCTATGGAGAGCAACAGACATTTTTGCATGAAACATCGATCGCAATCGTCTACCTTCGTTTTGATGGCATGCGCAACCGTAATTAGGGGCCTACGATCCTTGTACTTTAAAAAAGTATTTACTTAATATGTACCGCCGCGCTGTTACATTCTGTTTCGCACGCAGTAATTCAGGTTTCTTCTGTTACAATTCGCTTGTTCGCTCATTATTTACGAATGTTTCCGAAAGTATTTACGCATTTATCGATTTTCTCGAAATGCCTCGTAATTTCGTAAGGCGTGACGAAAACTGGCTGAAAGCGCAAGTTTATCTTAAAGAAATAGTAAGTGAGCTGTAAGCAACGGCATTCTAACAGAAGTGGTGAAACGCATGCAGCGAGTGCCATTACGAATATAAATTGACTACTTACTTACTTACTTACACCGTAATAGTCCAAAATGGGGGCGAGTCGACTGAAAATGCAGGACCGGAAAAAGAAGGACCAAAAAGAGAGCGGGTAGAAACTGAAGGACCACAGTCGTTCATATAATAAAGCAAAACACTCGTGTACCTGACGCACAAAAGCTACAGATCATTCAGTTACGTTGAGAAAAAGAACGCGAAAGCATTAAAAGTCACGATGAACATTTCACGCAAACGCGTTAGTTCGTAACGTCTCACTGGTGCAGGTGCTTAATTATCTGTATGGGTGTCCTGCAGAGAGGACACCCACTGCCCATGGCAGACACCGTGTTCGCACAGCGTGCGTGTCCACATGGAACCAAAGCGACACCGGATCTGGGTTGCATCAAGCAGACTTCGCAGTTACTAGTGACGTCGGACGTCGCTGGTGCCGATGGATGCTGATCGCCGGCGACGGCGTCATCGTCGTCGGTGTCTGATGAGTTGTTGTCCACCACCTGGAAGACCTCGGCGTGGCTTACGGAGTGTCCAGCAGCTCGCAGAAACTGCAGCCTGCTGTAACGACCGTCGTCGAACTTGCTCATACACGACAGCAGACGAGTCTCATTCAGCAACCGCGACTTCTTTCGAAGTCGACGGATAGGCAGGCCGTTAGTAAGGCGCCGTCTGTCGGTCATGTAGTCGACTGTCGCACGTTAGAGATGACCCAGAAAGGAGAAAAGGTTCGGATGCGCGACCTGTATGTCCTGCAAATTCTTGTCCTCCATTTTCAGCGTCCCCATAGGGCCTTTAATTAGGTTTGCCTTCTTTTTTGTTAAGTCGCTTTGCTTTTGTCATATCTATTATTATTATTGTTGTTGTTCTACCTTATCTGCTACCGCGAGAAACGGGCAAAGAACGATTTTTTATAAGATCAAGTGATGTGATCATATTACATTAGCGATGCCGTCCGTCGTTGATTACCAGTATCTACACGTGCCCCCGAAACTTAGCCACCTTTGGCGCGCTCTAGCTGCAAGTTGCATCGTCGAATTTAGACGATTTTGGTAGTAACACGAAGAAAGTTTCGCAAACCATATCCGCGTTCCACTTTCGACATACCTTCGCTTTTACTGACTTTATTCGCTGCTGAGTTGCAGCAACAAAAAGGGCACGATTCTGATGTCGTGTCTCCTCGGCTAAAACATGAGCAAAATTTGGCGCGTGTTGTATGCGTTGACCAAAGTTCATACCAGTTATCGTTTGTCTTGTCTCTCTTCGGAGTAGGCTGGCGGCGGACCTTCGGGTCGGACGAACGGCGTGGCACACGGTCCAACATCGACCCGTCTGGAACTGCCCGGCGTCGGCAGTGACGGTCGCCACTATTTGTCTTCTTCTTCTTCGTCGTCGTCGTCGTCGTCATCCGGTCACCGAATGTGCCGCGTCTACGCCACCATCAGAGAGATGACGAGCAAGAGAAGTACGACGGTGTGCGGTGGGAGCGGCGGCGGCGGCGCTCGACAGAAGACCGTTCACGTGAGCATCGACCACCAGGTCGAAATCCGCATCATCAACAGCCACGCGGCGCCGAAACCTCCCGTCTTCGTTCTCAAATTCGAAGGTTATCCCTCCTATTTTTACTCAAAATTTATCTCGACAAGCACTTGTTATTTTCTGACTCTGCTGTATTCCAAGTTTCGTTTCTTCAATGTCAGTCTTATTTTTTACGTTTCTATTCAGTTTTATTTCCTTGTTTCAATTATTTGAAGCTTTACTTTGTTTCATGTAGCTCTTATGCTTTTATTGTAATAAGCGCTTTGGAAATTTTTCTTGATGATGATGATGATGATGATTATTATTATTATTATTGTAAGATTATTAACATTAAACGTAAGCTTAATACATTACTTGCACCGGTGGTTCGCTTTCAACTTGGAATTTTCGAAACGTTTTCAGCAAACCATCATTTTAAAATTTCATTATTATTTTTCCAATTTTTCTTTTTTAACCGTTTTAGTCGTGGACATCTGTAATGCACCCCTATTACTACAAACGCAGTGGCGTTCCGACGTCATTTATTGAGAATTTTGCTCGCTGTGGCGGGGAGGTAAATAGGCACACCATGTGACGCATTGACTCCGCATCCATGGTCCTGCAACTTATAGGCTGGTAACTGGCCGGGGCTGGAGAATAGGAGATTAGAGCCTCGTGGCTCCGGAATGACTTTTCCTTTACCGATAGTGTCAGTTGCCGGTGTTAAAGAGCCATTTTTGAAACATTTTGCGATATCTGGGAAAGCGCATATACCTGCTGCTTGGATAATGTGCTGACTAGCGGTCGGATGTCCTCAGCTTGCTGAGCCCATCGGAGGCTGGGTGAAACAGGATTTGGAGGAGGCGGTGCTCGGTTGCTATAGCGACGCCGACAACACCTGGAGACTTGTCTGTCACGGTTCCACGTGGATTGGCGATCATCGCAACTGCACCAGCGGTAGGCAGAACAATTTCTTTCCGGTTTTCTCTGAAAGGAGATTGTCCTTCACTGCGTGTCGGTTACAGTTACTGCTAAAAATAGACACTAAGTAAGTAAGTAAGTAATATTTTACTATATAAGTCAAACTCGCGCATAAAATACAATAATGATAAAACGAAGATAGTGACTAATATGAACTTGTGTAGTGAGGTTCCGAGCAATACAAGACTTCGTGTGAGCAGTTGCGCTAAAATCGGGAAAAGTAATAGAGTGGCCGCAGTCTCTCAAACTATCCATATCCATCCATCCATGCATGACATGTCGTTGTTGTTGGGTACCGGCGGTGATCGATCTATCGCTCGGCCACCACAAGCTGAGTGCTTCAATGGGTCCAGTGCTCAAACGGTGGGCCTGAGCTATACACAGCGATGCTTGGAAGTGTCAACACAAGGCCGAGGCGTGGTGCCCGTTTGTGCGATGAGCAGTCTTTGTACCGTTTCTTTTCAGTTCGCCGACCACACTGCTCCTCCCTGCCACAACATTGGCTATCCCTTTTCACCTACCCGCACAGGTCGATAGTCAGGAAATGACGGGAATAAATGAAGTAAAATCAAATTAACTTAATCTGACAAATAAATAAATACTAATCGGCAAAAACGCAACAGATCGATGAAACTAACAGCTGTGTAAAAAGGAGGTGTTACTAAGAATACCAACTGCCTTTATGTATTTATCTTCATTCACTACAATGGTAGCATCGAAATCAAATAATAGTGCTATATACAATAGCAACAACACAATAAATAATAATAAAAAATAAAATATTAAGCTACGTCGATGGTACTGAGGCAATAATAGCAGTGACTGCTAATCCGTTGAGCAGGATGAGGCGTATATGTCCGCCCTCAAAAATTGACGTTTTAAAAACCTGCTGTTCAATTATTGTGCAGCGCAACGCAGCACTGCAGAACGTTCGTTTTCAGCACCATGTCGATCTGTATTAAAGAATTACTTGAGGTCTGCCATGTCGTAGGCAAACTGGCAAGATTTGAATGCCGCACTGAACATAGCGAGAAGGACCGTTTGGGCTTGCTAGAGTGCTGTGTAATTGAGTACTGCTTTTGTGACTGCGAATCCGTTGAGCACGAACGAAGAATTTTGTTTTTCATTGATCTTGATTAAAAGTGGCGCGATTTTTTCTGGTAAATCTTGGTGCTTGGGATATTTCCAGGGCCGGATTAAGGAATGTTCGCACATATTCGGCCGAACAGGGGCCCCCACACTTTAGGGGCCCCACGCGTGTGCAAAAATTTATGAGGTCTAAGTTGCGTATCAGTAAAACTAAGGAAAACATCTCAGAACAAACTAGTCGAAAGTATACACAAGTTTCTCATGTGCAAACGTGATAAAATTTCTTAGTTTTTTTTCAGTGTGTCTGATTCATTTTGATACTATGGATAGGCCCCACAATTTTTTTCCGAACAGAGCCGCCACATTTGTTAATCCGGCCCTGGATATTTCATAAAGTCCACTTAATAAATTGTTTCCATTCCCCACTCTTTTGTTTCAGTCATACGCGAGCAGACATAAAACGAATTCGTACGTTCAGTTTCGTCTGCGAGGCGACTGAAAACACGGGACTGGAAAACGTGAGACCCAAAATGCAGGACTGGAAAACGCGAGAATGTCTACTATAGAAAGCCAAAATGCACTTAATTATTTGCAAGAGGCCTACTTGTGAGTGCATGTAGTCTACATCTCTCTTCGAGTCTTCACATTTTCTTCTGCCGCTGGAAAACTTTCCAAAGTCAGTATATTCTTCCCTCCAGCAAGTTTATCCTCTCATTTTTTCAGTTTAATTGGACTGTTTTCATAAACTGGACTCCGAGAATACATAATGTACGCGCTATTTTGTTAAATTTCAGCATGAAGTCGACTTATAGAATTGAAATCCATATCAAACTAGCGTGGCCATCCGTCTGTGCCGGACGCCTGTATAATTATGTATGTGATATTTGACGTTACTGTGCTCGGTGCCGTAATTCTGTTTTCAGTATTACTTATGTCTTCTGAGGTTAACCTAAATAAAACGGAAAACACGCATTCCATGTTGTCAATAAAACAGAATTCTTGTAATCAGGGGCGGATCCAGGAATTTGCGAAGGGGGGGGTCCCTCCCGTCCCCTTCCTCTCCCCTTCTATTAGGGACCTTGAACCAGCTAGAGGGCCAGGGGGAGCATTGTAAGCTCCCCCAGTGAGGTCCGGGACAGAGCCCCAGCCGAAAACGAATTCGGTACACTTTAAAGCTGTCAGAAATCCACTGGTGTCGATCATTTTGAATACTCCGAGTACCATGTTTCACAGTAAAACGATCAAAATTTAGCATTACCTGACATAACTGTGAGTGACGGCGTCAGTCTGTCGCCCAGAGGGGGGGGGGCGGAGTCGGCTCGGTCCCCCCTCTAAATCCTCCCACTGGAGATTAAAATAAATTGACCCGAAACGGACACACACTATACCGTAGCAGTGTATAACAAGAACATAATTATGACACATTACTGTACTTCCGGTCCACTAGAACTAAAGGTATCAATTCGACACATGAAAATGAACCGCTTATTTCGAAATCGACTCAATAAGGGCTCGGCGGTGCTCTCCTATCATCATGTAACTGTCCTGGTAGTTAATCAGCTACTAATATCATGAATTGAGCGACAGAACAGACTTGGCTGAGCTGCTTTTTTTCAGATACGTTCGTTTAGCCCTTCAACGCTTGTCATATATTTTAATTCCCGCATTTTCCAGTCCTGCGTTTTCCAGTCGCTCGAATTTGTCCCGTTTCGTCCCGCGTTTTCCGGTGCCGCGTTTTCAGTGTCCCCTCGTCTGCTCGTGCACCTCAAATTACGTTCTTCCTTCGCCTCTGAGCGACAGCCCCTATCACCTCGTTGATGCTGTTAGCGAAAGTGCGGACGAAAAAGTGGCCAGAGTGCGTGGCACGTCGTCACTCAGCTTGTCCTCTCGAATAAAACGATAATATTAAAAATAAATCGACGAAGTGGCAGACCGACAACTTATGGCGGCGTCGCCAATTCGACCGGTGGTGCGGCTGTTGCTGCGGCTGCTACGTACGCTTATCTGTCTTAATTAGCAGAGCAGCCGATGCATTTTCATCACTGTCTCCACACTCTTAATTACCGCGTTCGGAATCAATGCTCTCGCTCGGAGCGGGAGGGCAGCTTTGACAAATACAAGCACGGTGGTTTTCTTACAGTTTCGCTTCTTTTGTTATATGTCAAACTTTGATTTTTAAAAAAAAGCTTTATTCACCATCACGTGCTGGCGCGAAGTACAGACATGGAAACACAACTGAAATAAAATCAAGGCTGATAAATAATTAAATAGAAAAATGGTAGATAAATGAATAATGTAAACAAAATATACTGTGCAGGCCTACACGAGTACAGTTCATCGATTCAGTAGTAGTTATATGGATTTTTACGACGCACTCACTGACTCGTGATGCACTGAAGTGGTTTCGACTGTTTTGTCTGCGTGAAAGATCTGTCTGCTATGCGAAATATGCTTGCCCTATCTGTACAGAACAACAGTATAGCTAAGTTCAACTCGAGTCATGTTTGCATCTAGTTTTTGTTACTTTCACTTCGCATTACCTCATTGTCGGTAAATTTACCAAGTTTTAGTGACAGACATTACAGAATGCTGCTATGAAAAACGTTTACTGATAACAAAAATCGACTTCATAATTTTTTGCTAACGAGTCTTTCACCACTTGTACAAATCACGAAAATAGTCGGGTCATCTGTGCGTATATAGTTGCATGGTCTGTTGTCGACGCCCATTTGTTCGTTTGTTGTTCCGTTGTATATAGCGCAAACAGAAGTTTTCGTCAGCGAAGATGGAGAGGCGCCGTTTCCATTGGGTTAGTTCTGTCTGTCTATTTGTTTTCAATTTTTTTCAATTATTTGTTCACTTCACTATTCTGTCTCCTGTATGCTGTAACTGTGTTAACATCTACCATGGATTAAATGATCGATAGCATTAATCAATCAGCTGTGTGCCGTTAGAGCACATTTTCTCTGTCAAAAATTCTCCTTTCAAAAATTATTTTAGTCTACTGTTCTATGGTATACACTGGATTTTCCACTGTATTCTGCTGTTTGCTTTGCATAACTGCTGCAATTATCTGTATTTGATGTGTTTTGTGTTATTATTGGAAATAAGGTCAAAAGGGTGAAATGTATCGTTTCATATCTTTTGTCAGTTGCGAGCAGTAACATTAAGCATGAGAAACTATATACGCGACTGTAACTATACAGGGTGACTCAAAAAATTTGGCACATTTTTTGTACGCCTTATAACTTTAAATATTGACCAGTTTTTCAAACGCTTTCACTGTCAGAATCAGGAGAAAATTTATAATAATACTGTCACTAAAGTTCCCACCATACGTCAAATGTGTCGCTACACTACCTTGTGAAATGTCAATGTCTTAAAGCAACAATTGAAAACAAGACTTCTGTAGCAAGAAATTTTAAGAAATTTACAGCAGGAGACAACATGTTTGTTGTCTAAGCAATTGTCTAAAGTAACTGTCACAGCCTGCAGTTTTTACATTAAATGTTCAAGGTTCAGTGTTCAATGTCCGTTATGTCCGCCTTGGTGCTGGACGACGCACTCTTAAAATGCGTTGTTACATAAGTCGTCTTGTTTCCAGTTGTTGCTCTTAAGACAATGACATTTCACAACGTGGTGTAGCTACATACTTGAGGTGCAGTTGGATCTTTACTGACAATATCATTATAAATTTTCTCCTGATTCTGACAGTGAAATAAGTTTGAAAATTTGGTCAATATTTTATGAAGTTATAAGGCATACAAAAAGTGTGCCATTTTTGGGGCCACCATGTATACCGGGGCTAGGCCTATGGTGTCAATATTTTCAGTTTTCTACTTAAATTTTTCCAGTTTTTTCTATATTTAATAATAATTCAAACTGTCATGTCTTTCTGAAATAGCACACGTCTTGTCATGCAGAACTAACGCCTGTACAAAGTCTATCCGAAACTTTATAAATTTGAGGTGTCCTCCGTTGTTAACGTTCTCTGGAGGAAACATTTATTTAATTACACGACTGTAAGCATGCACATGCTGTACGAAAGCGGACACATAGAGAAATCCACTGACATGTGCCTAATTATTAGTAAACAATAGAAGGTTTAAACAAATCCAGACCATAAAGACATATGCTCAACTATTTCGGATGTCGGCATAATTGTGTAGTTATTGCCATGTGAGTTTCACATTCGGACAGCACCGAAGTCGTCGACGTCTCGAACTTAGAGAGCTGCAGCGTCCTTCTGTCATCGTGAGCCGTGCGCTCACGGATCACCGACGCTCTCGGTTAGGTGCAGCGAACGAGCGCGTTTAATACGGGTCGGACCGATGTCGGCACGAACGCGTTCCGGTCCTTAGCGTCGTCGTCATCATCAAGTAGCACCGAGTCCAATGCTGCCGTCACGAGCCTTTTCCAGCTCCAGCTGTCCTGTGCCACCTTCTTGGCAGTTGTTTCCTAGTTCAGATCAAGTTCCTCCAGATCTCTGCAGGATGACTGTGCCTCGTACCTAGAATTGGGCATGGGTCAATTTTCCGGACTTAATCCAATCCAGTCCAATCCATAAATATCTGGTATTAAATCGAACTCGTACACTATGTGTCACTAACTATTCTAATACTGATTTTTAATCCTGGTAAAACTGGGATAGTTAAACGTTCATAAGCTATAATTTTTAAGAAACTGCAATGATTATTAACTTTTAAAACGGGGTCACAGTCGTCCTACCCAATCCAATCCAATCCAATCCATGCATGGATCCAATCCATGTCCAACTCTGGTGGTCGTACCGTCTCGTTATCGGTCTTCCTTTCGGCCGTCTGCCATATGTTGATTGTCACTACAGCGTCTGTTTCGGTCCTTAGCGGCGTGCCTAATCTCATTGATCGGGGAGTCGCTGTTCGGCCGGCATGGCTTCTGTTACCTGACTGCATGCAGACAGACACTCTTTCAATTCACGCTCCGGCCGGCCAAACCTTCGTACGTGATCGTAAGGCTGCCGGCTGGAGTCAGTTCCGCGGAAGTCGCATTAGTCGACGCCTCGAAAACATCGTCCCCGGGTTTTCTCTTCTGGAAAGCACGTTCGGCGTTATCACTCGGAATAATTGGTCACGATTGCAGAGCGACAGCCGAGCTCCGGATTGTGTCATAATGTATTCCACGTCACTGCATTTCGACATGCACGATTAATAATTCTGGTCATTTTCCAATAACTGAGCTATAGGCCTACGTCAGGGCATTTTTAAAGAATTTCGGAACTGCACAGCCTGCTTCCCTTTTCAATTCCTCCGATAACCCTTAGTGCTGCACTTGGAGTTGAAAATCATGCTTCTGTTGATACGAAATGATAACTGCACAAATAAAAAGATTTTACAAACTCCATTTGGAACTGCACATTTTGTATGGCACTGCACACTGAAAAGCCCTAATCGTTATACTGAGGTGTTACAATAACGAACGCACGCACGCACACACACACACACACACACACAGAGAGAGAGAGAGAGAGAGAGGCTTATAGAAGGGCTTTTAGTGTGCAAAATGGATAGCGCGCAGTGCTATACAAAATGTGCAGTTCTATATGGAGTTCGTAAAATCATATTATTTATACAGTTAAAATGTTGATTTTGTGTCAACGTATGCTTGATTTTCAGCTCAAAAAGCAGCACTACGCGTTCAGCGTAAGCAGTTTGTGCAGTTCTAAAAATTCCTTAAATGCCCTCATAGCGCGCGGTATATAACCATGTATATATACGGGGTGGCCCAAAAAGTAAGCCACTACCACATTATCAACAAATCGTATTAACTCGTATTAAAGCCTGCCAATTAAATTAGATATCTTCGTCAAATTAAAGTATCAATCAAGCACTAACATATAATCCGTTGTATTATATTTTCTGTTTTCTGTGCGTGACCTAATTTGTGACGTCAATAACTATGCCAGACCCGCACAATAGCGATATGCCTCACATATGGTAAATGATGTCAGCGCTTCCTCTGGCATCAGCTCGTTTTTTTAAGCTGTAAATTCCATTCATTAAACTATCACAGCAACTGATAACATCACAAATTAGGTCGCACATAGAATATTTATTACACACACACAACTTTTATTCACCAGAAACCGATCGTAAGCGACAATGAATTTCCTACTGTCAATAACGTCACTGACTGGAACACCCCAAACTCGGTTTCACATTCTTGCACAACCTCCTCCGATTTCACATTGAATATTTTTCTGAAACAAGTATCAATGACGCACTGAAGGGACAAAAACATCGGACTTAGAATATTCTTCTGCTGACTTTATACTCAAAATTTATGAACAAATCTAGCCTCATAAGCGGTTTTAATACGATTTAATGATGATTCTTGACAGTGACTTACTTTTTTGGGTCACCCGGTATAGCCTAGCTGTTTCGTGACAGCTTAACACGAAATAATAGTTATTGCGGCAGAGGAAACGGCGGGTCTTTGATTGGTTTTCTATTCTCGACATTAATTATTTTCTGTCTGTTCTACGTCTACGGGTGGATTTCTACCTGAATATGATGCGAATATAGTCAAGGTGTCACTACAGAATAAACATTAAAAATTCTTCCGTGCATTTAATGCTATTCTGGCGAGGACTGGCGGTCGATCATCTGATATTATTGTTATTTTGCATCTCACGCGTTCTTTTTGTTTACCAGTTTTATTGTATGGTTTGGAGTCTGTCAGTAGGTGTATTGCGCAGTGTACAGTTTTGTTTGTCTAGAATACTTCTAAGAGTATTTAAAGTTTAAAGTGTTGATAACAGTGCGCTTGTTTGTTA
>Ga0209568_1000368_pt1 | contig 15580 bp, 15 predicted proteins | sample WorMetOlspDAHAB2_FD_187406 | JGI IMG/M metagenome (GOLD analysis project Ga0209568, IMG submission 187406) | Marine gutless worms symbiont microbial communities from Max Planck institute for Marine Microbiology, Germany - Olavius sp. DAHAB.2... ...
CGTCGCAAGTGAAGTCTGTGCGTAGGGGAATGCCGCGTGCCATGGAAAAACTCCTCTGTTTTCCATGTTGAATCACACCCCGCCTAACAGTCCCTTAATGAGTCAAACTTTTTACAGCTTGGTATAACTGCGTATTCCCGGTTATGATGCGCCCACTTTAGACCCTTCCGGCCGGTCTGAAAAATGAACAATTTCAGACTGGAACGGTCGGAAACGGACACAGCATTTGGTTAGCCCATCGCGGTTTCCTCCGCGACAATGGCATTCTCAATGATATCGAGGGCGAGGTCCATCTGTTCCTCGGTGATGGTCAGCGGCGGCGTCAGGGTGAGCACGTTGCCCATGGTGGTCTTGAAGCTCACGCCCTGCTCCAGGCAGCGGTACATGATCCTGTCGGCGCTTTCCGTGGCCGGTTCCTTGGTGGCGGGGTCACGCACCAGTTCGATCCCCATGATCAGCCCGAAGCCGGTGACGTGGCCGATGAGATCATGCTTGCGGCGCATGGCGTGAAGGCGTTCGAAGCCGTGAGCGCCGACCCGGGCGGCGTTTTCCACCAGGCCCTCTTCCTCGATGATCTTGAGGGTGGTCAGCGCCGCCTGCGTGATCAGGGGGTTCTTCTCGTGGGTGTAGTGACCGAGGGCAAGGTTGGACATGGCGTCCAATTCCGGCCGGGTGATCATGGCGGCGATGGGCAGCATGCCGCCGCCGAGCGCCTTGCCGAGCACCATGATGTCCGGGACCACGCCGAAATGCTCGCTGACGAACATGCGCCCCGATTTGCCCAGCCCGCTCGGAATCTCGTCGAAGATCAACAACGCCCCCATCTCGTCGCAGGCCTCGCGGACCCTCTGCCAGAAACCGGGCGGCGGCACGTAGGGGACGGCGCGGACCGGCTCGGCGATCACCGCGGCCACGTCCTTCTCCTTCTCCAGCACGTAGCGGATCATCTCGGCGCAGGTCATCCCACAGCGATCCAGGTCGGGCACGCCGTCCGGGGCCTCGTGGCCGTAGGGGCAGCGGTAGCAGGCGAAGGGCGCCACGTGCTCGGCGCCGGCCAGCAGCGGCCCGATCTCGTTGCGGAACAGGGATTCGCCGCCGACGCTGATGCCGCCGAACCCGGCGCCATGGAAGGAATCCCAGAAGGACACGGTCTTGTGCCGGCCGGTGACGTTGCGGGCCAGTTTCAGGGCCATGTCGACGGCGTCGCTGCCGCCGGTGGCGAACAGCACCTTTGACAGGTCGCCGGGCGCCAGTTCCGCCAGTTTCTCGGCCAGCGCCACGGCCGGTTCGTTGGTGAAGCGCCGGGGCGCGAAGGGAAGGTCGTCGATCTGGTCCTTGAGGGCCTGGGCGAGGCGCGGATGGGCGTAGCCGATGTGGTGGACGTTGTTGCCGTGGAGATCCATGTAGCGGTTGCCGGCCGTGTCCTCGATCCAGATGCCTTCGACCTTGCGGACCGCCGCCAGGCAGGGCGTCGACAGGGACTGGTGGAGGAAGGTGGCGGCGTCGCGCTCGAGCAGCGTCTCGCCGGCGTCGTCCGTACTTTGGCGGGCCCGCCAGGCCAGCCGGTGAGGACTCAGGTTGCTGTCCCCCTCGCCGTGGTGGGCGTCGTCCACCGACGCGGGGTTGATCGTGTCTTTCTTAAGCATCCGGCGCTTGCCTCGTGTCCTCCCGACGGCCCGGCGGGCCGCCAATCCTCACCGGTTCAAACCGGTTTCTTGATGTTGATTACACAAAAAACCACAAAAGTCCACATATAATATTATAATATGGAGCCCGCCGTCCGCCCCCGGTGTCGCCGCCGAGGCGTCCGGCGGCGACCCGCCATAGGTCATGTGCGGTGGCCAACTTGACCGGGACGCGGGCCTGGGCAATGGTGGCGGCGGCGAAGAAAAGGGATGGGCGAGATTATGCTGGCCGAGGAACGACGCAACCGGATCCTGGAGGTGTTGAAGGAGAAGCGGTTCGTCTCCGTCAACGAACTGCACGACGCCTTGCGGGTCTCCCGGGAGACCATCCGGCGCGACATCAACCGGCTGGCGTCGGAAAGCCGCCTGATCAAGACCCACGGCGGGGCCCAGTCCATGAGCCGCGAGGAGCCGGCGTTTTCGGAACGGATGTCCGTGAACCTGGAAGCGAAGCGGGCCATCGCCGGGCGGGCCGCCGATCTGGTGCCGGACAACGCCACGGTGATCATCGATTCGGGCACCACGTGCCTGTTCACGGCGGAGGCCCTGATGGAACGCCGCAACCTGACGGTGATCACCAACGACATCCATGTCGCCGGCAAGCTGGCGGACCGCAACGACAACCGGGTGCTGATGCTGGGCGGCGAGCTGGTGAGCGGCGAAAGCGCCACCATGGGCCGCGACACGACCACCATGCTGGCCAACTATTTCGCCGACGTGGCCTTCATCGGCATCAGCGCCATATCCGACGACGGCGTGCTCAGCGACTACACCCGCGAGGCCGCCGCCATGCGGGCGACCATGATCGAGCAGGCCCGCACCCCGGTCCTGGTGGGTGATCACGACAAGTTCGGCTGGACCGCCGGCATGCGCGTCGACGGCATGGAACGGGTGCGCCACCTGGTCACCGACCGCAAGCTGCAGCCGGAGCTGGCGGCCCACTTGAAGCGCACCGGCATCGAGGTGGTCATCGCCCGGGCCTGAGCCGGGAGCGGGAGCCGGTCAGTTATAGACGGTCTGGCCGAACACGTTCTGCAGGAAGAACAGGCCGATGAAACAGACCATGCATGCCAGCACCGGGGTGACGATCCAGCCGAAACCGATGCTGCCGAGGACCCGCCACTGAATGCCGCGGCCGCCCTTCAGCAGAGCAATCCCGATGACGGCGCCGACCACGGCCTGGGAACTGGACACCGGGACGAGCGGGATGGACGGCAGGCCCTGGCCCTTGAGGAACGCCTCCAGGCCTTGCGAGGCGAACAGGAACAGCACGATGGAATGGGCGATCACCACCACCCAGGCGGCGACGGGCGACAGGGGCAACAGGTTGTTGCCCACCGTCATCATGACCCGCTTCGAATAGGTGAAGACGCCGACGGCGATGGCGATGGCACCCAGCAGGAAGAGCTGCTGGGCGCCGGAGAAGGCGAGGAAATCGGTGATGGCGAGGTCGGCGAACGGGTTGGCGGGGACGAACACGCCCATGACGTTGGCGATGTTGTTGGCGCCCAAGGAGTAGGACCCGAAGGCGCCGGCCAGGATTAAACCGATCCGGGTATAGGCGTCGGTGCGCAACAGGTGCAACTTGGCGTGGCGGATGATCCAGACGGTGAGCTTGTAGATGATGGCCGAGAAGATCGCCGCCAGTACCGGACAGAGCACCCAGGTGGACAGGATCTTGGACAGCGCTTCGGGGTCCGTGGGCGTGTCGCTGAACAGGTTCCAGCCGATGATGGCGCCGACGATGGCCTGGCTGGTGGACACGGGCAGGCCCGCCTTGGTCATCAGGTAGACCGCCGTGGCGGCGGCGAAGGCGGCCATGAAGGATCCGGCCAACGCATTGATGGCGCCCAGCTTGCCCAGCGTATGGGCGGCGCCGGCACCGCTGATCACGGCGCCCAGGATGACGAACAGGCTGCAGATCGCCGCCGCCGTGGTGAACCGGACCATGCGCGTGCCCACCGCCGTGCCGAACACGTTGGCGGCGTCGTTGGCGCCGAGCGCCCAGCCCAGGAACAGGCCGCTGGTCAGGAACAGGAGTACGGTGAGGTCCATGCGGCTCGGGCCGTCAGACGGTGCGCTTGATGACGTAGATGGCCAGCCGGTCGGCCACGTCCTCGGACCAGTCGGCGATGTCGTCGATGTTCTCGACGAAGCCGCGCAGGTGCATCTTGTGGCCGAGATCGATCTCCGAATCGAAGATCTCCATCTTCAGACGGCTGGAAACCTTGTCCGCCTCGGTCTCGTAGTACATGACCTTGTGGTTGTGGTCGCCGACCGCCTCGATGTTGCGGAAGAAGGCCCGGGACGCCAGGACCACGGCCTCCACCGCATCACAGGTGTAGGCGGTGAGGTTTAGATAGCCGTCCCTGCAGGCGTCGGGGATGTCCGGCTTCTCGATGTGGAAGGACCAGAGCACCCCCTCGATGAGGTTGATGATCTTGTCCAGGTTCTCCAAGAGCCCCAGCACGTCGCCCTGGGATTCGGGGATAAGGGTCTGGGCATAAAGCTGGATTTCAATGGTCCGGCGCAAATCGTCGGCGGTGCTCTCCAACTGGTCCACGTGCTCGTGCTTTTCCACGAACTCCTCGGTGCAGCCCTTGGCCATGTAGACTTCCACGGCGCTCTTGAAAACCAGGGCTGATTCGGAAAGCGCATCCAGGAACTGGTCGATCTGGGTCTCCAGGTCCTTGGTCCGATTGAACAGCCGAACTTCCTTGCCGAGTTTCATTCCAGTACCTCCCCCGATGGGTCCTGGTTAACCTTGACTTATGTCAAAATCAACAAATATCCACAAAACACCACAAAATAACAGAAATCCGTCACATTCCTGTAACATAGTAGCTGAAATTCCCCGTCGGCAACCATGGACTGACGCGGGAACGCCGCGCCGGTGCCGGGTTTTCCTCCGAAAAATCAAGGAATCCGCCGTCTAGCGGGCGTCCAGGACGGCCCCGTTCAAGTCGCAGGAAGGCTCCGCCAGGTCGACGAAAAGGCCGGTGACGGCTTCCGGCGGCTGCACCGATTCGGGATCCTCGCCGGGCATGGCCTGGGCCCGCATGGCGGTGCGGGTGCCGCCGGGGTTGATCAGGTTGGCCCTGACCGCGGTCTTGGCCACCTCCTCGGCGTAGATCCGGGTCATCATCTCGAGGCCCGCCTTGGTGACCGCGTAGGCACCCCAGTAGGCGCGGGCCTCGGCCCCCACCGTGGAGGTGACGAAGATCGCCCGGCCGGCATCGGAGGCCCGGAGCAGCGGGTCTATGGAGCGCAGCAGCCGCCAGTTGGCGGTCAGGTTGACGGCCACCGTCTGGTCCCAGACGTCCGGGTCCATATGGCCGAGCGGTCCCAGCGTACCGAGAATGCCGGCGTTGCCCACCAGCACGTCGAGACGCCCGAAGCGTTCGTAGATAAGCGCCCCCATCTGGTCGATGCGCTCATAATCGGTCAAGTCCATGGGCACCAGGGTGGCCGGCTGGCCGGTGATCTTCTGGATATCGTCGTCCAGTTCCTCGAGGCCGCCGGCGGTCCGGGCCACGGCGATGACCTGGGCGCCCTCCTCGGCGTAGCGCCGGGCCACGGCGGCGCCGATGCCGCGCGATGCCCCGGTGACCAGGGCGATGCGGCCCTGCAACCGTCCGTTGGCGGAATCCATCGTCAGACCTGTTCGTCGAGGAGGGTGAGGAGGTTGGGCATGGGGTCCGATTCCCGGTCCTTCAGGGAAATGGGGTAGGCGCCGGTGAAGCAGGCGTCGCAGAACTGCGGCTCGTCCATGTTCCGGGCCGCGTTGCAGACCGCCTTGTAGAGGCCGTCGTCGGAGATGTAGGCGAGGCTGTCGACGCCGATGTGCTCGGCCATGGCCGGCACGTCCATGCGTGAAGCCAGCAGTTCGTCGCGTTCCGGCGTATCGATGCCGTAGAAGCATGAATGCGTGATGGGCGGGCTGGAGACCCGCATGTGAACCTCCGCCGCGCCGGCGTTGCGGACCATCTCGACGATCTTCACCGACGTGGTGCCGCGGACAATGGAATCATCCACCAGGACCACCTTCTTGCCCTTCAGGTGGGCCGCGTTGGCGTTGTGCTTGAGCCTCACCCCCAGGTGACGGATCTGATCTTCCGGTTCGATGAAGGTGCGGCCCACGTAGTGGTTGCGGATGATCCCGAGATCGAAGGGGGCGCCGGCCTGCTCGGCGTAGCCGATGGCCGCCGGCACGCCGGAATCGGGGACCGGCACCACCAGGTCGGCGTCCACGTGGCTCTCGCGGGCCAGCTCGGCGCCGATGGCCTTGCGGATCTCATAGACGCTGCGGGTTTCCAGGACGCTGTCGGGCCGCGCGAAGTAGATGTATTCGAAAATGCAGAACTTCTGGGCGCGCTTGTTGAAGGGCTTGACGCTGTGCAGGCCCTTGCTGTCGACGATGACGATCTCGCCGGGCTCCACGTCGCGGATGAACTCGGCGCCGATGATGTCCAGCGCGCAGGTTTCCGAGGTCAGGATGGTCGCGTCGCCCAACCGCCCCAGGACCAGCGGTCGCACGCCCCAGGGATCGCGCACCCCGATCAGCTTTTTCTGGGTGATGGCGACCAGGGAATAGGCGCCCTCAATGTGGCTGAGGGCATCGGTGAGGCGGTCGACGACGCGGCCGTATTCGCTTTTCGCGATCAGGTGGATGATGGTTTCCGTGTCGCTGGTGGACTGGAACAGGCAGCCCCGCTGCACCAGGTCGCGGCGCACGGAATAGGCGTTGGTCAGGTTGCCGTTGTGGCAGACCGCCAGGCCGCCGAACTTGAACTCGGCGAACAGGGGCTGGACGTTCCGGAGCGCCGTGTCGCCGCTGGTGGAATAGCGCACGTGGCCGATGGCCACATGGCCTTCGAGGCGGTCCATGACCTTGCGCGAGTTGAAGTGGTCGCCCACCAGGCCGAGCGCGCGGTGGCTGTGGAATTGTTCGCCGTCATAGACCACGATGCCGGCTGATTCCTGGCCCCGGTGCTGGAGCGCATGCAGGCCCAGGGCCGTGTGGGGGGCGGCGTCGGTGGAGCCGAATATGCCGAACAGGCCGCATTCCTCGCGCCGCTTATCGTCGTCCATCGCCGCGCCCGGATGGGGGCGGAAGCCGGCGGAGAAGGGATGAGGCGGAAACCGCATCGCATGTTCCATGTTTGGGGCGCCCTACCTTACTGCTGTTGGGTGTTGCCGATCAATCGTTCCATGTCCTGGCGCTCTCGTTCGCCATAGCCTTCGCGCTTCTTGGGCTCGCCGGCCTTCGGCGCCGGTGAGATCAGGTCGCGCACCACCTTGCCCGAATCCATGAGCTCGCCGGCCTTGTCCTTGAGGCTCTTCTTCGCCTTGTCCTTCTTGGTGGCGTATTTCTCTGGCAAATGTGCGATCAGGAATTGCGCGCCGGGCTCGATCAACTGCATGGAGCGCGCCGTGCGCACCCATTCGGGCTGTTCCTTCTTGAGCACCAGAAGCTCCAGGCCGATGTAGGCGACGACCACGATCAGGGCGCCGCGCAACAGCCCGAACAGGAAGCCCAAGGCCCGGTCCAGCGCGTTCAAGGCGCTGTCCTTGACCCGCTGCGAGATGGAGCGGGTCAGCACCGAGAGGAACACCAGGGCGAACAGGAAGATCAGGGCGCCGGCGGCCAGGTCCGCCAGCACCTCCGTCTGGATGATCTGGCGCAGGTAGGGCCGGGCGTAGGGGAAGCCGTAGAAGGTGGCGGCGATGGCGCCGATCCAGCCGGCGATGGCGAAAACCTCGTGGACGAAGCCGCGCGCGTAGGCCAGCAGGCCGGAGACCAAAAGCACGGCGACGACGCCGGCGTCGAATACGTTGATGGGGAAATCGGCCAGGTTGTCCATGTGTCTCGCGGTTTAACCCTGTTCCGGCGCAACGGCGCGGATCACCGGTGCGTTCCGGCCTTCCGCCCCGGCCTTTTCGAACCTGGCCACCAGGTCGGCCAGGTGGTCGATCTCGATGATGGTCAGCGATGTGGCCGTCGCGTCCTTGCGTTTATCCATGGAACGCCCAGGGCCCTTCCCCTTGCGGGCCCGGACCTTGGGCACGATGGCCCGGGTGAACCCCAGCTTCTCCGCTTCCTTCAGCCTGGCTTCCGTCTGCGACACGGCCCGCACCTCGCCGGAAAGGCCCACTTCGCCGAACACCACCGTTTCCGGCGGCAGGGGCGAACCGGTGACCGATGAGACCAGCGCCGCGGCGACCGCCAGGTCCGCCGCCGGCTCGGAAATCTTCAGTCCGCCGGCGACGTTCAGATACACCTCGGTACCGCCCAGGGCAACCCCGCAGCGGGCCTCCAGGACCGCCATGATCATCGCCAGCCGCCCCGAATCCCAGCCGACCACGGCGCGCCGGGGCGTTGCCTGCGAAGACGGCGCGATCAGCGATTGGATCTCCACCAGCATGGGCCGGGTGCCCTCCATGCCGGCGAACACCGCCGAGCCGCTGACGTCGTCGCGGTGATCGGAGAGGAACAGGGCCGAGGGGTTCGGCACCTCGTGCAGGCCGGTCTCCATCATCTCGAAGACGCCGATCTCGTCGGCCGGGCCGAAGCGGTTCTTGACGGCGCGGAGCACCCGGAACTGGTGGCTCGGGTCGCCCTCGAAGTAGAGCACCGTGTCGACCATGTGCTCGAGCACCCGGGGCCCGGCGATGGTGCCCTCCTTGGTGACGTGGCCCACCAAGATGAGCGCGAAGCCGCCGCGCTTCGCCAGCCGGATCAGCTCCTGGGCCGAGGTGCGCACCTGGGAGACCGTGCCCGGCGCCGATTCGATGGAATCGACGAACATGCACTGGATGGAATCGATGACCACGACATCCGGCGCGTCCTTGCCCTCGAGCGTCGCGGCGATGTCGCGCACCGACGTGGCCGCCGCCAGGCCGACGGCGGCCTCGGCCAGGCCTAAGCGGGCGGCCCGCAGGCGCAACTGGTCGATGGCCTCCTCGCCCGACACATAGGCGGCCCGCATGTTCCCGGACAAGGCCGCGGCCACCTGCATCAACAGGGTCGACTTGCCGATCCCCGGATCGCCGCCCACCAGGGTGGCCGATCCCGGCACCATGCCGCCGCCGGTGACCCGGTCGAACTCGGCAATGCCAGTCGTGCGCCTTGGCGGCTGGGCCTCGGCGCCCTTCAGGCCGACGAACTCGATCTTGCGGCCCTTCTTCGCGCCGAGCCCCTTCGGCGCGCTCTCCGGCGCCTGCTCCTCGACCAGGGTGTTCCATTCCTGACACGCCGGGCACTGGCCGGCCCACTTGGACTGTGAGGCGCCGCAGTTCTGGCAGACGTAGAGGGTTTTCGCCTTCGCCATGATCTCAGGCCCTCAACGCCATCTTGATGGGCCCGGTGGTGCGGCCGTGGATGAACTGGTCCAGGTACTCGTTGCCGGAATTGTTCACCTCATCCGGCGGACCGGCCCAGATGATTTTGCCGTCGAACAGCATGGCGATGCGGTCGCCGATCTGCTTGGCGCTTTCCATGTCGTGGGTGATGGTCAGCGCCGTGGCGCCGACGTTCTGGTTGACGTGCACGATGAGCTTGTTGATGACGTCGGCCATGATGGGATCGAGGCCGGTGGTGGGCTCGTCGAAGAAGATGATCTCGGGCTCGAGCGCGATGGCCCGGGCAAGGCCCACCCGCTTCTGCATGCCGGCGGAGAGATCGGCCGGCGACAGATCGGCGATTTCCGGCTTCAGGCCGACCAGGGCCATCTTCTCGAGCGCCACCTCGCGGGCCCGGGTGCGGCCGTAGCGCTTCTCGGCCAAGGGGCCGAAGGCGACGTTCTCCCAGACGGGCAGCGAGTCGAAGAGGGCGGCGTGCTGGAACAGCATGCCGATCTGCATGTTGAGCTTCTCGCGCGCCTGGGGCTCCATCTCGAGGACGTTCTGGCCGTCGATCTCGACGGTGCCTTCGTCGGGGGTCAGCAATCCCAGGATGCACTTGATGGTCACCGACTTGCCGGTGCCGGAACCGCCGATGATGACGACGCTTTCGCCCACCGCGATGTCCAGATCGACCCCGTCCAGCACCACCTTTTCGCCGAACGCCTTCTTGACGTTTTTGAGGCTGATCTTGGGGGTGGCGTCGCTCACGCGGGGGTCCTCACTTGGCAAAGAAGATTTCCGTCAGGATGTAGTCGAAACAGAGGATCAGGATGGAGGCCGAGACCACGGCGTTGGTGGTCGCCGCACCCACGCCCTGGGCGCCGCCCCGGGAATGGTAGCCGTGGTAGCAGCCCATGAGGGTCACCAGGAAGCCGAACACCGACGCCTTCACCAAACCGGAGATGACGTCCGAGGCCTCGAGGAAATCCCAGGTGTTCTGCAGGTAGTTGGACGGGTTGAAACCGAGCTTGTAGACGGCCACCAGGTAGCCGCCGAAGACCCCGATGATGTCGGCGATGAACACCAGGATGGGCATCATGGTTACCCCGGCGATGAGCCGGGGGACGACGAGGTACTTCATGGGGTTGGTGGAGAGCGTGGTCAGCGCGTCGATCTGCTCGGTGACCCGCATGGTGCCGATCTCGGCGGCCATGGCGGCGCCGATGCGCCCGGCCACCATGAGGCCTGCCAGCACCGGCCCCAGTTCGCGGGTCAGGGCGACGACGACGATATTGGCGATGGCCCCTTCGGCGGAGAAGCGGGACGCGCCGATGTAGGTCTGCAGGGCCAGGACCATGCCGGCGAAGATGGCCGTGAGGCCGACCACGGGGAGCGAGTAATAGCCGATCTCCACCATCTGGCGGCCGATGATGCGGAAGTACCAGGGCGCGCGGAAACAGTGCGAGACGCCGCTCACGGTGAACAGCGCTAGCCGTCCGGCGGTGGCCAGGAAGGCCAGGAACACCCGGCCGATGCCCTGCAGGAAATCCAACGCCGCGGTCATGCGCCGCCCCGGTAGGCCCGGTGGTAGCGCCGGCCCAGGCTTGTGAGGATCTCGTAGCCGATGGTGCCGGCCTTGTCGGCCACGTCGTCCACGGAATTGGCGGGGCCGATGAGCTCGACCCATTGGCCCGGCCGGCGCTTTGCCTCGGGCACCGCCGTCACGTCGAAGGTGATCAAATCCATGGAAACGCGACCTACCAGGGGAACCGATATGCCGTCAATGGTGCCCCATGCGGCGTTCGAGAGCGAGCGCAAATATCCGTCCGCGTAGCCCACGCCCACGGTGGCGATTTTCGCCTGTTTTTCAACGCCGTAGGAGGCGCCGTAGCCGACCGTCTCGCCGGGCTGGGCGTCGCGTACCTGGAGGATGCGGGCGCTCAGGCGCACCGTGGCGGCCATGGGATTCGGGCGCTCCGGCGTCGGGTTGACGCCGTAGAGCGCGACGCCCGGCCGGGCCATGTGGAAGTGGTAGTCGGGGCCTAGGAAAACGCCGGACGAGTTGGCGAAGCAGGCCCGGCCCATGGGCAGCACCTTCCGGGCCTCATGGAAGGCCGCCAGTTGCCGGGGGTTCTGGTCCGTGTCCGCCTCGTCGGCGGAGGCCAGATGGCTGATGACGAAGCGGATGTCCATGCCCTTGAGGCGCCCCGGGTCGTCGGCCAGGACGGCCAGCTCCTTGGGCGGCAGGCCGAGGCGCAGCATGCCCGTGTCCACATGCACGTCGCAGGGCAGGGGAGTATCGCCGCAAGCCCGCTTCCAGCCGTCGATCTCCTCCAGGCTGCCGAGCACCGGGATCAGCCGGTGTTCCAGGTATGCCTCCCGGGCGCTCGGCAGGTAGCCGTTGAGGATGCCGATCTCCACATCCGCGAGCGCGGCCCGGAGCCGCACGCCTTCCGCCACGTGGGCGACGAAGAAGGTCCCGCAGCCGGCGGCGGCCAGCGCTGGGCCCACGCGCTCGGCGCCGAGCCCGTAGCCGTCGGCCTTGACCACGGCGGCAGACGGCACGCCGGCGAGGGTGTCCAGCAGGGTCCGGTAGTTGGCTTGGACGGCGTCCAGGTCGATCTCCAGGACGGCGCCGGCGAGGTCTTCGGGAATGGCGGTTCCGGTCATGGACCGGAGTAAGGATCATCCGCGTGGTGTTGGTCAAGGTCGCCGAAGCGGGTGTACATGCCGTCGAACATCATCCTGACCATGCCGACGGGGCCGTGACGCTGTTTGGCGACGATCACTTCGGCCGTGTTCTTGACCCGGGCGAGGCGTTCTTCCCAGTTGGCGATGCGTTGGGCCAGTTTCTCGCCGCTCTCGTCGGCCCGCTGCTTGGGCTCCGCTTTCTCCAGGTAATATTCGTCCCGGTAGATGAACATGACCACGTCCGCGTCTTGTTCGATGGAGCCCGATTCGCGCAAGTCCGCGAGTTGCGGACGCTTGTCCTCGCGGTTCTCCACCTGCCTGGAAAGCTGCGAGAGGGCCAACACCGGGACGTTCAGTTCCTTGGCCAAGGTCTTCAGGCCGCGGGTGATTTCCGAGACCTCCTGGACGCGGCCGTCGTTGCGCGAGCCGGCCGAGCCGGAAATGAGCTGCAGGTAGTCGACGACGATGAGCCCGAGATCGTGCTGGCGCTTCAGGCGCCGGGCCCGGGTCCTGAGCGCGCTGACCGTCAAGGCCGGCGTGTCGTCGATGAACACGGGGATCTGGTGCAGGGTCTGGCTGGCCATGACCAGGCGCGAGAACTCGTCGTCCGTGAGCTCGCCCTTGCGCATGCGGTTCGACGAGATGTTGGATTGCTCGGAAAGGATCCGCGCCGCCAACTGTTCGGACGACATTTCCAGGGAGAAGAAGCCGACCACGGCGCCTTCCGCGCCCTGCGTCTGCTTGTGGGTGTAGGCGGCGTTGTAGGCGATGTTGGTGGCCAGCGCCGTCTTGCCCATGGCCGGCCGGCCGGCCAGGATCACCAGGTCCGAGGGATGCAGGCCGCCCAGCAACTGGTCCATGTCGCGGAACCCAGACGTGACGCCGGCCAGCTTGCCTTCCCGTTGGTGGGCGGCTTCCGCCATCTCGATGGCCTTGATGACCGTGTCCTTGAAGGGCGAGAAGCCGCCCTCGTACTCGCCTTCCGTGGCCAGGTCGTAGAGATGCTGCTCGGCCTGTTCGATCTGGTTGGACGCGGTCTCGTCGATCTCACCGCCGTAGGCCCGGTTGACCACGTCCTCGCCCAGGTTGATGAGCTCGCGCTTCAGATAGAGGTCATAGATCAGCCGCCCGTATTCGCCGGCGTTGATCACCGAGACGGCGAAGGCGGTGATCTCGTCCAAATACGCCGGTCCGCCGATGTCGGTGAGGCTGTCGTCGTGTTCGAAGTAGTTGTGGAGCGTCGTCGCGTCGGCCATCTGGCCGCGCTCGATCAGTTTACCCGCGGCCTCGAAGATGCGGCCGTGGGCCAGCGTCGCGAAATGCTCCGGGCGCAGGTATTCGGACACCGTCTCGTAGGCCCGGTTGTTGGCGAAGACGGCGCCCAAGAGCGCCTTCTCCGCCTCCGTGTTGTGGGGCATCTGGCGGAACGTGGCCGGCGCCGCCATGACGTCGTCGTTGGCGGGCGCGGCTTCAAGGTCCGGCGGCGGTGGTGTCGTCGTCGTTGTCATGATCGGAGGAAAGTATAGCCTGACGATCACCGGCGATATCGGGAAAGCCCAAATCAGTGGGGATGAAACCCCTGTAAACCCGGGGCTCTGTGGAACCTGGGGAAAAGCGGGGGAAAAGGCGTCCGGTGGCGGCGAAATGCGCCGAATCGAGGGGTTGACCGCAACGAAAAACGACGCGCACGGGGTGCGCGTCGTTCTCCCGGGTCCGCGAATTCGCGGATTATTCGGACTTTTCCGCCTCTTCCTCGGCGCTGTCGGCGGCCTCGGCTTCCGGCTCTGCGGCGTCGGCGGCTTCGTCCTCGGCCGCTTCCTCGGCCGGGGCTTCCGGCGCCGCACCTTCCTCGAACATGGTCTCGGCCTGCTCGGCGACGGCCTCGTCGGCGGCCGCCTCGGCGGCTTCCGCGGCGGCGGCCGCTTCGGCGGCCTCGGCCTCGGCCCGGGCCTCTTCCTCGGCCTGGCTCAGGACCGCCTTGCCGATCTTCGCCTGGGTCTCGGCTTCGTCCTCGGAGCGCGCCACGTTGGCGATGACGTTGACGCTGACTTCCGGGTGCAGGCCGATGGCCACTTCATGCAGGCCCAGGATCTTGATGGGATGGTCCAGGCGGACCTGCTGGCGGTTGACGGTGAAGCCCGCGTCGGTCAGCGCCTGGGCGATGTCGCGGCCGTTCACCGAGCCGTAAAGCTGCCCGGCCTCGCTGGCCTGGCGGATCAGCACGACGCTGGCGCCGTCCATCTTGGCGGCCACCGCGTCGGCCTCGTTCTTGCGCTCCAGGTTCTGGGCCTCGAGCTGCGCCTTCTGGGTCTCGAAGTGCTTGCGGTTCGCCTCCGTGGCCCTGAGCGCCTTGCCCTTGGGCAGCAGGAAGTTGCGGGCGAAGCCCGGCTTGACGGTGACCTCGTCACCCATCTGACCCAGTTTCTCGATCCGCTCCAACAGAATAACTTGCATGGTCTTTCTCCTCAGTCTGTCCGGCGCTTCGGCCGTTACGCCCGGGGTATGCGGACCCGGACGAAACCTTTACGTGGTCCCGCCGCCGCCGTGCGGCGAGGGCGGGGGTGCATTGCGGCCGCGCAGTCCGATCCACTGCTCGACCACTCCGATTCCGGCGACCACCAGTGCGGCCCACAATGAGACCACGATCACCAGATAGAAGGCCACCAGAAGCGGCCCCGTAAACGCGACCCTGCGGGCCAGGGTGTGAACCACCGCCAGCCCCAGGAGGAAGTACGGCACCGCGAGGATCATGGCCACGTTGCGCCCGGCGTACTCCCACTCCCCGGATCCGGCCAACGCCACCGCGGCGGCGCCGACCAACGGCCACGACAGCCACATGGGCAGATCGAAGGCCGCGTAGGCGGGGCTCGGCCGCAGGTTATGTCCCATGCGGACCACCAACCCCTGGGCGAGCGTGGCGTTGATCACCGCCATGATCACCCAACTCGCCGACACCGCGCCGGGGAACAGCGGTGCCAGCATTCCGGCCACCTGCCGCCGGGATTCTTCCGGCATGTTCGGGGCCATCATGGTGAAGGCCTCGCCCAGGTGGGCCGTAATGAGGCCTTGCAAACCCGGTCCGCTGGCCACCATGAGCGCCGCGGAAACCAGGAACCCGGCGCCCAGGACCGCCAGCATGGCGGCGATGGGGCCGGGCGGGAACCAAACGGTTCCCCCCTCCGGCGGCTCCCGCTTCATGAGGGCCAGATTGACCACCATGAGCGCCGGGAGCGCATGGACCAGGCCGAAGATGGCCGCCGAAGTCATGCCGCCGAACATGCCGATGGTCATGAACCCGGCCAGCGATCCGAAGACCGTGGCCCGGAAGCCCAGCGCCAGTCCCGCCATCATCATCGGCAGCGGCGCCAGATAGACCAACGTGAGGGCGAAGGGTGCCCCCGCGATGAATGCCAGGGAGGCCAGGGCGCTGGTCAGCCCGGCGCCGACGGCGATCAGCGCCTGCCGTGCCATGATCCCACGCCTCCCGACGAATTTTCCTAACCGATGACGTAGGGCATCAGCGCCAAATAGCGGGCGCGCTTGATGGCCTTCGCCAGTTCACGCTGCTTCTTGGCCGAGACCGCGGTGATGCGGCTGGGCACGATCTTGCCCCGCTCGGAGACGAAGCGCGACAGCGTCTTGGTATCCTTGTAATCGATCTTCGGCGCGTTCGGGCCGGCGAAGGGGCAGGACTTGCGGCGCCGGAAAAAGGACGGGCGGCTCATGCTTCTTCTCCTATGATGGTTGTCCAGAAGTTATTGAAGGGGCGGCGATTTTGAAGTTGGCGAAGTCCTCGAAGACCCAGCCGTTCTTGAGCGTGTCGTAGATGATCTTGAGCAGCTTGCGGGCGGTGGCGATGA
>Ga0209568_1000369_pt1 | contig 15578 bp, 13 predicted proteins | sample WorMetOlspDAHAB2_FD_187406 | JGI IMG/M metagenome (GOLD analysis project Ga0209568, IMG submission 187406) | Marine gutless worms symbiont microbial communities from Max Planck institute for Marine Microbiology, Germany - Olavius sp. DAHAB.2... ...
CCGTTGACATTTTAGCATAGGTATTAAGAATGCGTTGCAATTTATTTTTGAATGCAAGAATTTATTCTTGTTATTTTTGTCCAATTGCTCAAAAAACACGGATTTATTTAAAAACCTCAAACCTGAAAAACAACTTGCGGAATGTGGGAACTATCTTTCTTTTAAAGCCTTAAACAGACTACAATTGGATTGCAACAACGCAAAAATGGCTCTGCCCCTAAATAAAAATAAAGGAAATGATGGATGCTTGTAAAAAACAACCACAAAGTGAAAAGATGAAAAAATTTTTAAAACGATTTGTGAATATCCTACTTTTAACCTTTGTTCTTGCCTGTTCCTCTTGTAACCATAGTGCGGCCTATGTAAAGATAGCAAACAAAATTACAGATCGAATAGGAAAGAAATTACAAAAAGAAAAGGGCCTCGTCTTAATCGGCAAGGGAGGGAAAATGACAAACGATATACAATTGATGAGAATGGCCTTTTACTTTTATCCTCCTATGCCCATTAAAGCTGCTAGATCCCTACTCCTCTATTCGATAAAGGAGTACCTACTTGCAATCAACGAAAATAAAAAAATACAATCCTACCTTCATGTCTACCCCTTTACTGCAGAAAATGTGGAAATTGTTATTTATTTTTATAATAGGAATGGTGCGTTCACCCTCGCAGAAGAGCTTGATTTGGCTATAGCTAAAAATGGTAGGTTCACCTATTTCATTAAAGATCCTAAAACAAAAAATTGTAAAGAAATGTATGTAGAAACCTTTGAAGAAGCTCTTCAAATTGGTCATAATTAAAAAGAAACCCCCTCACCATAACAACAAATAACCGGTATTATAAGCCAGCTACTTGTTCTCAAACAATTTTGACGATACCATTGAACAAAAACCTTGGCAGCTCCCTACTCTCCCATACTCTTGAGTATAGTACCATCGGCAATAAGAGGCTTAACTACTGAGTTCGGAATGGGGTCAGGTGTTTCCCTCTTTCTATGGCCACCAAGATAAATACATTAACATATAAACTTCACTTTAAGCAACGCTTGAAAAATAAAATCAAGCCAATGGATGGATTAGTACTGGTAAGCTCAACACATTACTGTGCTTACACATCCAGCCTATCTAACCTGTAGTCTTCAGGTCATCTCATAGGGATACCTTATCTTGAAGGAGGCTTGGCGTTTAGATGCTTTCAACGCTTATCCTTTCCGAACATAGCTACCCGGCAATGCCCTTGGCAGAACAACCGGAACACCATTGGTTCGTCCACTTCGGTCCTCTCGTACTAGAAGCAGCTCTTCTCAAGTATCCTACGCCCACAGCAGATAGGGACCGAACTGTCTCACGACGTTCTGAACCCAGCTCGCGTACCGCTTTAATTGGCGAACAGCCAAACCCTTGGGACCTTCTACAGCCCCAGGATGCGATGAGCCGACATCGTGGTGCCAAACCGCCACGTCGATATGAACTCTTGGTGGCGATAAGCCGGTTATCCCCGGAGTACCTTTTATCCGTTAAGCGACGGCGATTCCACTTTCCACCGCCGGATCACTAAACCCTACTTTCGTACCTGCTCGACTTGTTGGTCTCGCAGTCAACTTGTCTTATACTTTTGCGCTCTATTCGTGATTGCCAACCACGATGAGACAAGCTTTGGACTCCTCCGTTACATTTTAGGAGGATACCGCCCCAGTCAAACTGCCCGTCTGACACTGTCCGATCTCCAGATTCATGGAGCATCGTTAGACTTCCAACGCATCACGACCGGTATTTCAAGGACGACTCCAGAGACCCTGACGAGTCTCTTTCTCTGTCTCCCGGCTATCCTACACATGACAAGTCAAAAGCCAATATCAAAGTACAGTAAAGGTTCACGGGGTCTTTCCGTCTAGCTGCGGGTAAACGGCATCTTCACCGCTACTACAATTTCACCGAGTCTCTCGTTGAGACAGTGCCCAGATCGTTGCGCCATTCGTGCAGGTCGGAACTTACCCGACAAGGAATTTCGCTCGATTACTCCCTACTGTTTCCAATAGGGTCGGACTCTATCTTAGTTTGCCAACGATCCATTTTTCCCTTTAATCTACGAATTTCTTCAATTTCTTCAGGTGATAAATGTTCGTTTTCATGCATTTTAAGCACGACTTTTCGAAAATTTTGAAAACCTATTTGTTTTTTTGTTTTCAGCACATGCATCTCAAAAAATGGAATAATCCTTTTCATCAGATGCTTAATACTTTTAACACTGTATAACATTTCTCGAGGGGTAGGAGTTTTACACACCACACCACACCCGAAATAGGCCTTCAGTGCATAGAGAACTCGAATATTTCTTTGGTCTTGCACAACAATGAATTCAGGTGATACCTGATATCCTATCGCATCTCTATGAATAGAAATGCGAAAAAACCCTTCACCATCGACAAAACCAACAATCCATTGTGCTTCTAATTGCATTGCAAACCCCAAACGTTTGGTCTCTGAGGATTCTAATCTCACTCACGGTTTAAGCGATTCTTTTAGTCTAAATTGTATAACTTCAACAAGATCGCTTGCTTCCATTCCATAGATTAGCCTTTCCTGCGGATTACCTATTTCAATTAAATCATCCCTTAAGATTTTTACTGTCATAATAACGAGTACTTAAGGGCTTTAAGGATTTCCCGCATATAGTTTGGTTTTACTAAGGCTAGCGTATAACCACCTTAGGACCGTTATAGTTACGGCCGCCATTCACCAGGGCTTAAATTCAATGCTTCACCCCAAAGGGTTGACATCTCCTTTTGACCTTTTGGCATTGGGCAGGCATCACACCATATACCTCCTCTTAAACGAGTTCGCATAGTGCTGTGTTTTTGTTAAACAGTCGCCTGGGCCGATTCACTGCGACCTTCCAGTGCTTATCCGTAAAGGCATCACACCAAAAGGCTCCTCTTCTCCCGAAGTTACGAGGATAATTTGCCGAGTTCCTTAACGAGAGTTCTCTCGCGCGCCTGAGAATATTCATCCCACCTACCTGTGTCGGTTTTGGTACGGTCACCATCAACAACTAGAGGTTGTTTCTTGGAAGCATCACGCTACACCATCGGTTCCTCATGGAAGATTCCCCTTGTCCTCTACCTAGTCTCCCGTCAGCGGATTTGCCTACTGACCAACCTCATAGAGAAACGGACATCCAATAGTCCGCGTGCTTAATTTACTTCGTCACCCCATCATTATAGTTTTAGGTGGCGCAGGAATATTTAACCTGCTTCCCATCGCCTACGCTTTTCAGCCTGAGCTTAGGGGCCGTCTAACCCAGGGAAGACGAGCTTTACCCTGGAAACCTTAGGTTTTCGGCGAGGAGGATTCTCACCTCCTTTATCGTATACTTATGCCATGCATCCTCACTAGTATGCGCTCCAGTGCTCTTTACAGTACACCTTCTATGCACATACTACGCTCTCCTACCGTACACCATCAATGTGGTGCACCCGCGATTTCGGCTCTATACTTAGTCCCGAGCATTATCGGCGCAAAATTTCTCGATTGGTGAGCTATTACGCACTCTTTAAATGGTGGCTGCTTCTAAGCCAACATTCCAACTGTCTTAGAAACTTCACATCCTTACTCACTTAGCATAGAATTAGGGGCCTTAATCGGCGATCTGGGCTGTTCCCCTTTCGACAATGAAGCTTATCCCCCACTGTCCATCTCCCAATTAAACTCACAGTATTCGGAGTTTGGTTTCCGTTGGTAGGCCGGTAGGCCCCCGCGGGAATCCAGTGCTCTACCCCTATAAGTCATAAATTGAGGCTAACCTTAAAGTTATTTCGAAGAGAACAAGATATCTCCAAGTTTGATTGGCCTTTCACCCCTATCCACAGCTCATCCAAGCCTTTTTCAACAGACACTGGTTCGGACCTTCACTCGGTGTTACCCGAGCTTCATCCTGGCCATGGATAGCTCACTTGGTTTCGTGTCTATATCATACGACTTAATCGCGCTATTCACGCTCGCTTTCACTTCGGCTACAAAACGGATGTTTCTTAACCTAGCCGTACAACATAACTCGCTGGCTCATCATGCAAAAGGCACGCCATCAGCCCTTTCTCTTAAAAAGAGACATAGGCCTCTGACCGCTTGTAAGCTATTGGTTTCAGGTTCTATTTCACTCCCCTAGCAGGGGTTCTTTTCACCTTTCCATCACTGTACTTGTCCACTATCGGTCATCGAGTAGTATTTAGCCTTAGAGAGTGGTCTCCCTAACTTCAGACCGGGTTTCACGTGTCCGGCCCTACTCAGGAACTAATCTCGGTTAATTTAACCTTTCGCACACGGGGCTTTCACCCTGTATCGCCCACCATTCCAGATGTAATTATGCTAGGTCTTCTTATACCTTTATTGACTAGCCCTATAACCCCAAAAATAAATTTTTAGTTTAGGCTGTTCCCATTTCGCTCGCCGCTACTACGGGAATCTCATTTTGATTTCTTTTCCTCTGCCTACTTAGATGTTTCAGTTCGGCAGGTGTTGCTTTCATACTCTATTGAATTCAAGCATGAATAATGGAGCATTACCTCCATTGGGTTTCCCCATTCGGAAATCTCTGGATCAAAGCCTCTTTCCGGCTCCCCAGAGCTTATCACAGGTACGCATGTCCTTCATCGCCTCTCGATGCCAAGGCATCCACCAACAGCTCTTACTAGCTTGATTATTAAATAAATATTCGACCGATAAAACAAAGAGATAAAATAAAGAAATATGATCGAATATTTGAATTCTCAAACGCTGCTTAAAGTTTAGTTTATCGTAGTACATTTATATACAAAACCAAGATTTTTCTTTGATATAAAAAATTTCAAGGTTTTTAAATGTTACTCACTTACTATTTATATTAATTAGCTTATTATCTATTAATGTACATTAATAGATTACTTGATTCGTCTATTTTAACTGTCAAGATAACCCTACCGCTATACAACAGCGAAAATGAAGTGACAAAAAACTTATGATTTGCTTAATCATAGATCTAGTACTTATCAACATCAAGATAAAGTACGATCCTAATCCTTAAAAGGAGGTGATCCAGCCGCACCTTCCGGTACGGCTACCTTGTTACGACTTCATCCCAGTCATCAGCCTCACCTTCGGCACCTCTCTCCTTGCGGTTAAGTCGGCGACTTCGGGCAAAACCAACTTCCATGATGTGACGGGCGGTGTGTACAAGGCCCGGGAACGTATTCACGACGTTATTGCTGACACGTCATTACTAGCAATTTCAACTTCATGAAGTCGAGTTGCAGACTTCAATCCGAACTGAGATCGGTTTTAGGGATTTGCTCCACCTCTCGGTTTCGCAGCCTTCTGTACCGACCATTGTAGCACGTGTGTAGCCCCAGACATAAAGGCCATGCGGACTTGACCTCATCCTCACCTTCCTCCTAGTTAACCTAGGCAGTCTCGCTAGAGTCCCCATCATTACATGCTGGTAACTAGCGACAAGGGTTGCGCTCGTTGCGGGACTTAACCCAACACCTCACGGCACGAGCTGACGACAGCCATGCAGCACCTGTATAAAAGCCCTTTCGGGAAACACCATTTCTAATGTCATCTTCCATATGTCAAGTCTGGGTAAGGTTCTTCGCGTTGCATCGAATTAAACCACATGCTCCACTGCTTGTGCGGGCCCCCGTCAATTCTTTTGAGTTTTACCCTTGCGAGCGTACTCCCCAGGTGGCATACTTAACACGTTAGCTACGGCACAGCCGGGATTAAGTCCAGCTACACCAAGTATGCATCGTTTACGGCAAGGACTACCAGGGTATCTAATCCTGTTTGCTACCCTTGCTTTCGTGCCTTAGCGTCAGGAAATAAACTAGAAAATCGCTTTCGCCACTGGTGTTCTTTCACATATCTACGCATTTCACCGCTACATGTGGAATTCCATTTTCTCCGTCTATCCTCAAGACTAGTAGTTTCAAATGCAGCTCCGAAGTTGAGCTTCGGAATTTCACATCTGACTTTCTAATCCGCCTACGCACTCTTTACACCCAATAAATCCGATTAATGCTTGCACCCTCCGTATTACCGCAGCTGCTGGCACGGAGTTAGCCGGTACTTCTTTACAAGGTACCCTCAAATTTAGTGATTATTCGTCACTATTTCTTGTTCCCTTGCGAAAGGACTTTACAACCCGAAGATCTTCATCGTCCACACGGCGTCGCATCGTCAGGCTTTCGCCCATTGCGAATGATTCTCGACTGCAGCCTCCCGTAGGAGTCTGGGCAGTGTCTCAGTCCCAGTGTTGGCGGTCAACCTCTCAGTCCGCCTAGACGTCTTAGCCTTGGTGCGCCTTTACCACACCAACAAGCTGATATCCCATGAGCCGCTCTCTTACCGCAAGGCCCCAAAAGGGGTCCCCCACTTTAAAGTAACTGGGCTACCCCAGCACTCCTCATTCGGTATTATCGATCGTTTCCAACCGTTATTCCCAGGTAAGAGGTACGTTACTCATGTATTACTAACCCTTCCGCCACGAAGTAGCAAGCTACTTCGTTCGACTTGCATGCCTCATCCACGCCGTCAGCATTCAATCTGAACCAAGATCAAATTCTCAATAAAAAGTTGTCTATTAAAAACTTCCAGCTTACTAAAAGCAAGCAAAGAAGCCAATAATTAAACATCTTAATAAATTAAAGTTTATAGGGGCACATTAAAATTTAATGCGCTCAAACCTTAAGTTTTGTCACTTCATTATCGCTGTCAAGATAGCCACCAAGGCGTAACTTAATACACCTTAGCTCTCCCTCAATGAGCTTGTAACTCAAGAAGGAACCTAAATGGTACAGATACGCTCTTTTTTGCGCAAAGCTTTTTAAAACAAAGGGCGCATTTTTAATTTTGCACCCAATAAATCGGGTTTAAGAAAAATTTTTCGAAGCTTGAATCGCCGTAATAGCAATGATGCAAAAGATATCTTCAACATCGGCTCCACGCGATATGTCATTCACCGGCTTATTTAACCCTTGCATAATAGGGCCAATAGCAAGAACATTAGCACTGCGTTGTACTGCTTTATAGGTAATATTTCCAACATTGAGATCCGGGAAAACACAAACGGTAGCCTGTCCTGCAACAGGATTATTACACATTTTCGTCTTCGCCACATCTCGACAACATGCAGCATCATATTGAATAGGTCCACAGACGGAGATGTCGGGACGCCACTCCCTCACCAGTTCTGTGGATGCTTGTACCTTTTCTACATCTTTTCCACTGCCCGACATGCCCGTACTATAGCTCATCATAGCAACGCGTACTGGAATACCAAACCGTTTTGCCGTATCTGCACATTGAATAGCAATAGTTGCCAACTCTGATGTAGTGGGACTTTGATTGATAGCACAATCTCCATAAATCATTACCTGCTTTTGCAAACACATAAAAAAAATGGAGGAAGCTTTTATGTTATGATCTTTTGTCTTTATGAGCTCTAAAGCGGGACGAATCGTTTCAGCAGTAGTATGAACAGCACCACCAACTAGTCCATCTACCTTCCCTTCAAAAAGAAGTAATGTTCCAATTACAATGTTAGATTTAAGATATCGTTTCGCATCTTCTTCTGTGATTCCCTTGTGTTTACGTAATCGAAGTAAAAGCGGCAAATAGTGTGAACGTAAGGGCTCTGGATCCAAGACCTTTATTGCAGAGTGCAGAGTGATGTTATGATTTTTTGCGATTTGGTTAATCTTTTCGGAGTTCCCAAGAAGCAGAGGAGGTACCATCCCTTTCTTTATGCACTGCATAGCAGCTTGGATTATACGAGGTTCTTCCCCCTCAGGAAGAACGATTTGTTTGTTTGCCTCACACCCTTTTTTAATAAGTTGATAACGAAATAGAGAGGGGGACAGATCATATGCTCTCTGCGTTACAGACAATTCTTTTATCCACTTTTGATCGATATAGCTTGCAATATGGTTTTTTATGCCGGACCTTTTAACGCTTATATTGTTTAAAGAATTGATAGTGTGAAGGATTGTACTTTTTGTAATAAGAATAGGCAGCCCTTCTTCAACTGCACGACGACAAAGTTGTACAACATTTTCTGAAAGATCCTCTTTTTCTGTTACAAGAAGCCCAGCAAGCTTTATGCCATTTAAATAAGAAATACAGGCAGTGATCATGACATCAATACGATCAGAGGATGTCACTACCATCGTATCAGGCTTGAGAAGAGAAGCGATTTTCTCAATAGTTGCCGCCGCTATCACCCAATATTTTATGCAATGTGTACAGGGCTTTTCTAAACACCAGACTTTAGCTTGTAAATGATCTGCAACAGCATCTACAGTAGGAGCTGCTAACCGTTGTTCCCAAGGGAAACATCCTAAAACTTTAAATGTGGATCCGTCAAAAATGGATCGAAAATCATCTGTCGTGTCCCTATTCTCATAATTGTCGTAGCAGATAACACTCTTCGGAGCCCCGATTTTATTGATCATACAACCGATAACTTTAGAGGAGTGAATGCCTCCATAAGGTTGTGCAGCAATTTCGATCTGCTTTTTAAGCTTTTGTGGGGACATTCCTCCTGGCGCAGAGACAAAAATCACATCCGCATTAAGCGCTTTATAGATCGCATCGTTTAAGGAAAGAAATGGAATAAAACCCTGTATCACAAGAACATTTTTTTGTAAGAATCGATGCTTATCAAGTTGATAAATAATCGATTCCAAGATCTCTTCCCCTTTTCCTCGACTCAACAAATGTTCAATATCTAGCGCACTCTCTGCAAGGGGGTTAAAAAGTTCTGCTTCAATACCTTGACCTTTTAGCGCACAGACAAGACCCATCGATACAGAAGCAAGACCTACGTTTGTGCCAACAGGAACCATAAAAAGTCTATGTCTCATTGCTCTCCTTGTATAACATGTATAGTATCTCGAGCTATAGCAAGCTCCTCATTAGCAGGAATGACAAGAACTTTCAAATGCAAAAATGCCACATATTCCACTATCTTGTTTCGAATTGGCTCAGCATTTTCTCCAATTCCTCCAGTAAAAATTAACCCATCCACCTTGCCAAGAGGAACGATATAGGATGCAATATATTTTGCTATGCGATAACAGAAGAGCTCAATCGCTATTTGAACTCGCCTGTTTTTTTGATTAGCGAGAAGAATTCGTACATCTTCACTTATTCCAGAAATGCCCAAAAGACCACTCTTTTTATTTAAAATAGTGGTTACCTCATTCACATCGATTTGTAATTTTTCTACTAAAAAAGCAATAAGACCGGGATCTATATCTCCTGAGCGTTGCCCCATCATAAGGCCCTCAAGTGGAGTAAAACCCATACTAATGTCAACACTTTTTCCTCCCTTGATAGCACAGACACTACAACCATTCCCTAAATGCACGCTAATTAAAGAGCTGTTTTTTAAGGCAATACCCAACTTTTTCGCAGCCTCTATCGAGACAAAACGATGGTTTATTCCATGAAATCCATAACGACGTATCTTATATTTTTCATAATACTCATAGGGAAGAGGATAGAGGTAAGCATGTGGAGGCAAGCTTCCATGAAATGCCGTATCGAAAACCGCTACCTGAGGTAATAGAGGAAAATGTGCCTGCATCACCTCTATTCCTAATACATTTACAGGATTATGCAACGGCGCTAAATGAATGCACTCCTTAATTGTACGTAAAATATAGGGGGTGATTTCGACTGATTCACGCAGAGATGCCCCACCATGTACCACTCTATGCCCTATAGCAACCATTCCCTCCCCTTGCACCAATTGTATAATCGCTTTGATTGCATGAGGATAATCAGAAGACGCAAGTTTCCTCGCCTCTTCTTTTCCTTCAGAAGAAAAACGTAAAAACGCGTGATCCGTTTCTAAATTTTCAGCAATTCCCTTGAAAAAAACCTTGCTCGATTGAGGTTCAATTACTTGAAACTTTATCGACGAGCTTCCGCAATTTAAAACAAGAACCTTTTCCATACCTTCACCTCATTATGCATTCTATTGTTTATTTCAAAAGGTGATACTTATTTTTAGATATTTATTTCATTTTAACAATCATTCGAAACCTTTGTAGCTCGTAATTTCATTCGAATTCCGGACATTTTTTTTGAGGAACATTGTATACATGATTCCATAACCTCTTGCTCACTAAACACCACAACTTTATCTTTTGCTCGCGTAATCCCCGTATACAAAATTTCTCTACCAAAACGTTCCGATCCTTTAGGCACTAAAAGAGCGACTTTTTCAAATTCACTGCCCTGACTTTTATGCACCGACAAACAATATCCCTTCTCATACTCCGGAATCAGCGCCTCCCTAAAACTCCTATTCCCTATTATAATCTCTCCCCCTCTTATTATCCCTACCTCTCCATTGTTAATTCCCATTCTATGGTTTGTTCGTGTTATAATAATAGGTTGTTCATCACCGCCCTCACACAACCTATTCATCATCTCTACCCCATATGGTCCCCGTTTTACACAGGACAATAGCTGATATCCTCTTTCCCAAAATTTTTCTATTCCCTTCTCTAGTCTCTGATACGCAACCATCTCCCCCCTCCTGATCTTTTCTGCTAGCACCAACACCTCCCTTCTATCGCTTCGCATAGATTGATTCAGATATACATACCCCTGCTTATACTCTTTCATATAGTCACACAATTCTTTAAATACCGCCCCAACTTCTATTGGCGGCAGCTGATTGTAGTCTCCTACCAAAATCAATCGAGTCCCCCTCTTCACACCTCTCAATAATCGTGCCCACATACACGCATCGATCATCGAACACTCATCTACAATTACCATATCACAATGAATTTCTCCTCTTCCAAAGAGGAGATCTTTCCCATTTTTCACACCCAGCGTTTTATGAAGAGTTCTCACCTCCATGTCTAGTTTTTCTTGCAAAAGAGCTGCCGCCTTCCCCGTAGGAGCACACACACATACCTTCCCCGTAAAATGCTCAACAATTTTTTGTATAGTATAACTTTTCCCCGTTCCAGCTCCACCCGCTAAACACACAACCCCTTTGCTAAGCCCTATCTTTACAGCCATACATTGCTCTTCATTCACCCCTCCTATTTTTTCGATTTTAATCGGCCTAACATCTTCCTGCAACAACCTCTTAAACTCCCGTACCACCTCATTTTCTATCACCCAGTTTCTTTGCAAATAATAGAGATTATTCCATCGCCCCGCCCTTTCTTCAAACCATGGCTCTTCCCCTTCAAGCAGCTTCACATCACAATCTTCCTCTCCTCCTTTAATACATAAATGCCCCTCTCGCGCTGCCCCGATCAGTCGTGATAACAGTTGGCTTTTGCCACCAATGATTTCATCTATTTCACACATGTCTTTATGTTAGAAGCCTTATTATAAAAATGATACATCAATTTTATCTTTTAAAAAAAACGAATTGTTGAGCATATCTCCCCTTTCATGATAGAGAAGAAAAAGAAAAGGATAAAACTACTATGCGCGTTCCTTATTCAGAATTAAAAAAGGGCACATTTTTAATAGCAAGCCCCGATATCGATAGTGGAATATTTTTTCGCTGTGTAATTCTGCTATGTGACCATAACCCTAGGGGATCTTTCGGGCTTATTGTAAACAAGCCTCTGGAAGTGACCATGGAATATAACTTTTGTCAATGGATGCATAGGCCTAATAACCCTATCCACCTACGAAGAGGGGGCCCTCATCAACCCAATCAAGTCCTGCTTCTTCAAGACTTTGAAGCAAATGGTGAAGCTAGTTTGAAAATATGTGACGGGATCTATCTCAATATGGACATCAACACTTTGCAAGTTGAACCACAGGAAATAGCCAAGCCTCAAAACTCCATCCTTTATTTTGGATATGGAGAATGGAGTGGCGGTATTTTGGAAAAAGAATTTCTCAACAATATCTGGTTCCTTCATCCAGCTACAAGTCACCATATCTTTGAAACTCCTATAGAGAGACTTTGGCAAACTCTTTTACGTGAAATGGGAGGCAAGTACAAAACCCTTTCCATGATGCCTAACGACCTCAACCTTAATTAATTACAACTTATTTCGCCATCTTTTGAGCATCTATAAGTTGTTCATTATACAGCTTCAAGTTGTTATACAAAGCTTGAATATCACGCATAAGTTCGGCAAAATCTTTTTGAAATAACGGAGTGTTAAAAATATTTTTACTCAGTTCATTATTTTCAGCACGACTAATGAGCATCGAAAGACGTGACATCAATGTATTGATAAGATCGACCTGTTGGCTAAAATAATGATAAAATTCCTGGGGAGTAGTGAGAGCATTAAGAATCGTAGCTTGCTTTAAGCGCGTACGTTGCCACTCCTTATTAAGATTGAAGAAAAGACCGTAATGGTTCAAATCATTCATAAGTGTATTGACTTTGCTTAAAATAGATGTGACACGAAGATAGGTATCATCTTTCATAAAAAGTTGCCCAAGAGTCCCATGACCCTTAACTATATTTTGTGCCATATGAGAAAGAGCAGAACTTGCCCCGCACATATTACGTACTGTAGTGTTGAGGTTTGCCAACATTTTTCCCCGCAATATTTGATCAACACATTGCTCCAACTTCTTCATAGTATGCGAAAAGTGTTGAACACCCTCTTTTACATCATCGATCAACCGACTTTGATTGACAGTGGATAGGGCTGTAGTAAATTCAGTCATGCAATGATCAAACGTGCGAATAGCTTCTCCTAACTCATCAGCATTGTGATCAAACCAAGCAACAGCCCTGTTAATCACTTCTTTTATTTTATGCGATACCTGTCCTAATTCATTAAAAACATTTTTAAAAGGATCGACCGATGTGGCATAAACAGGCGTTTGAGAAGTAACCAAAAAGGGCTGCACCTCTTTAGGAAAAGCACGAGGAATAATAGCGATAGATTTTTCACCAAGCAACCCAGAAGTTTGCACCATAATTTCATCGGTATTATACACATGTATACTGGAATCAACCTTAAGGGTGAGTTGATAAAAATAAAGTTGCCCCAACTCATCTATAGGCTGTTCTCGTGCTTGGGAAATTTGTTGAATTTTAACCACTTCCCCTATGGGTTTCCCCGCAAACATTACCCTTGTCCCCAAAGACAAACCATTAATATTGGAAAACCGTACCAACAGCATCTCTTTGCCATCACCAATTCTAGGTTTAAGAAACAGAACAATGCTTACGATTAATCCACACGCAACTACAAAAAATAGCCCGATAAGCATATTCTTCATATAATCACCCATTTTGTTTTCTCCTAAATGTACGTGGATCTCTTGAAACTGTTTGTCTTAAAAATGCAATAATAGAATCTTCAATTTGCAAAAACTTATCGGGTGTATCGATATAGGCTATTTTCCCATCTTTTTGCAGGGCTAACCGATCTCCCACATACAGAGAAGAGATAATATCATGTGTGACAACAATACTCGTCGCTTTTAATTCTTGCTGTACTTTTACAATCAATTCATTAATCTGCATTGCTGTAATGGGGTCAAGGCCCGCTGTAGGCTCATCATAGAGAAGATATTCAGGCCTATAGACGATCATCCTAGCAAACCCAACTCTTTTGCGCATACCTCCCGACAAATCTGAGGGCATTTGTTTTTGTGTCCCAGAAAGATCCACCATTTTTAAAGCATGATCCACCATGTCAGAAATTTCACTATTTGCATATCGCACTCCTTTCTTAATATCTCCATGTTGTTTTAAAAAAAAAGCAACATTTTCTTCAGTGTTCATCGAATCAAAAAGGGCACTTCCTTGAAACAACATACCCATATTGTTAGTTATTTTTAAGCGCTTTTCCTCTTTGAGGTCAGAGATACGTACTCCATCTACCTCAATATATCCTCTATCCGCAACACAAATGCCAATAATATGTTTAAGCAAAACACTTTTCCCTACACCCGAGCGCCCTAAAATAACAAGCGTTTCTCCTCGTTTAACCTTTAAAGAAAGCCCCTGCAAAACCGCGCGAGTTTTATATGTTTTCCAAAGATTACAGATGTTGATCATATTTCACAAAAATCATTTAGTAGATTGTTTAAGAAAATTGAGGCCAAGGGTTATAAGAAAATTTACAAACAAAATGCAAGTATAACAGATCACAACACTATTTGTAGTGGAACGACCAACGCCTTCTGCCCCTCCTGAAGTTTTAAGCCCTTTATAACAGGAAATTGTAACAATCAAAGCTCCAAAAACAAAAGCCTTTACAATGGCGGTTAAGAAGTCAAATTTGTTGATATAGACAGCCATCGGGTCAAAATAGGTTATAGGAGACATATTAAAATAAAAAACAGAAATAAGATACCCCCCAAATATACCCATGAAAATACTAAAAATCGTCAAAAAGGGCATCATAATCATGCCAGAAATAAAACGAGGCGCAACAAGATACCGATTGGGATTAACAGACATCGTTTCTAAGGCTTCTATCTGCTCTGAAACATGCATAGTGGCTAATTCAGCACACATCGCAGACCCAACGCGTCCCGTAACCATAAAAGCCGTTAAAACAGGCCCTAACTCTGTAAACATAGATTTTCCAACCATTAAACCAGTAGCTCCCGCTAATCCTTTGCTATTAAGTTGAAAAAAAGATTGCGCCGCAAGGACGAGCCCCGTAAAAAACCCCGTCATGATTACAACAGGAAGAGAAAGAACACCAATGTTATAGAGCTGTTCTCGAATTAAAGACCAACGGGGAGGGCATTTAAACGTGATAACCATCACACGCCAAATTAATGATATATATTCCCCCACCACGGCTAAAAAATTACATTTATAAGGCAAAAATCGCATACACACACAAATTCAAGAAACGTTTACTAAGATATGGAGGGAGAAAGTACATTTTTATCTTTGATGATCTTCGGCTATTACGTACTTTTTTGTGTTGCCATCTTGGTTGATCTTTTCCCGCATCGATTAAAAAACTCATAAATTTTAATTATGCATTTTTACCAATTTTCAATCACGAACAATATAACGCAATGGCACGCAAAACCTACTTTTTTAAAAGCTTACGAAATCTGCCCTAACGTTACCACAAGGTAAGAAATTTTTGAAGCATGGGGTGTGATGTTATCCTTACAAAAATCTTTTATCTCTTTAATTTAATTAGACCATTAATTATAATGCATGTTTACAAACTCTTATTTAGAACACAGAAAAATTATGAAACAAATAAGCAAAGAATTTGATTTGCGTTCTTTTACCTTGCATAATATCATCACAGCCTTTATTGCAAGTTCCTGGTTAAGTAAACGCAAAGAACAATCGGCCGCTATACTTATGCTTCAATTCATGAAATGTTTCATGCAAAAACCCGAAATATAAAAATCGCTATTTTATTTAATAAGTAATTGTCCTTGCTTTTTTTTCTACCTGTACATGTAATAGCTAATAATAACAAATTACAGTAGATTTTGAAGATCAAATATCTCTTTATTTTTTTCCCCTTTGTCTTTCTCTTTGCCGAGCAGGATATCTCTTCTCTATTTAATGATCTTGCCCTAGTTAAAGAGACAAACAGAGAA
>Ga0209568_1000370_pt1 | contig 15562 bp, 11 predicted proteins | sample WorMetOlspDAHAB2_FD_187406 | JGI IMG/M metagenome (GOLD analysis project Ga0209568, IMG submission 187406) | Marine gutless worms symbiont microbial communities from Max Planck institute for Marine Microbiology, Germany - Olavius sp. DAHAB.2... ...
ATCCTACCCCTTCCCTTTTTCCTTTCCCCTCCACTCCCTTCCCTTAGAAGTAGGCCCCTTGAATTTCAGCTAGTGGGTCTGGGGAGCGCTGTAAGCTCCCCCAGCGGGTTTGGGGCGGAGCCCAGCCGAAATCGAATTTGGTGCATTTTCGGCTTAAAATCTCACATCTGGTGACAAAAATGTTAATAATCTTTCTGAGAATGAACTGACCAATTTTCGTGCAGTTTTCCATCCAGCTAGATCAGAGTTGGACATGGATTGGATCCATCCATTGATTGCATTTGGTTGGATTAGGTAAGATTTTCAGGAAACTGTGGATTGGATTGAATTGGATTTGGTGAGACGACACGCTTTTTCTAACGGATTAATTTTATAATTAATATACTTTTTTTAGTTTAACTATCCCGGTTTTTCACAATAAAAGTCGGCATTAGAATAGTTTGTAGCACATAATTTACGAATTCGACTTAATACCAGATATTTATGGATTGGACTGGACGAAAGTAGTGAACATACGAATCTGACTCTATTGGATTGGGTCTAACCATGTCCAACTCTGAGCTGGATGTTTTAGGTATACTGGGCTGTCGTGATAACAATGCCCGTCGGTTGCCCGAGAGAGAAAACATTATTACAGCAGGCGATACAAAAAACGTATTTTAGTAAGAGACAGGCTTGTATTCAATTTAACATGGGACCTCTTAAATCCACTGTGGGTTCCGGGGAGCGCTATTAGCTCCCCCAGCGGGGTCCATGGCGGAGCCAAGGCGGAAATCAAACATAATATGTAACACTAGAATAGGCATATCCAGGCTTGTACAATGGAGGGGATACCCAGGTGATGGATCACAATTTTCTTACAGGGGACCGAGCCAGGAGTCTGGGGAATTCGTCATCCAGAAGCTGAAAGCAAAACGTGAAATTAATAATATACAGTTGTAAACGTTTTCCTGTACAAAATTTAGGATTTAATGAGTACAGGAGCAGACTTGGACAGTATGTTAGTGGTGACACAAGTTTTAAAAATCAGTGGCGTTGAACCCGTCTAACCCACTCTGGGTACGCCAGTGCATACTGATACCTAAATGGTTATGGTGTAAAACAAATTTAGTCCTCAATTTGGCCAGCCGTGTGCCAGTTAATTATTACTACTGACGTGTGAGAGAGGCATGGGACTGTCATTAGTTGCAACTGCTATTGATTTTTCTGTATTAGTGTAAGAGTATTAACAATGTTGGCGGCCAGCATAGATGGCTTTTTGCTTTTCTGGCAGCCTGCTACGAGCTAACATTAATATTGTGTTTTCTCTTGTTTAATATTGTTATTGTTCGTGGCAAATAAATTTCTTCTTCTTCTTCTGCTCTAAGCAGCATTAACATTCCAACAAGTCTGCTATGAGTCAGTTTAGCCGTTTTCAGCTGTTCGTATTTTTCGGTGGATTCAGTGCTTCAGTGCTTTAAACATTCCTGGTATACAGCAGTCCAGCAGAATTTTCATCGGGGGAAGGGAGTCACATATGTTTAATATTTCTGGTCAGAACGTTAACTTTGTGCAGGGTGACCCCAAAAAACTGGCACACTTTTTGTGCGCCTTAACTTCATACGCATTAACTTCAGCAAATATTGACAGATTTTCAAACTTATTTCACTATCTGAATCAAAAGAACATTTGTAATGATATTATTACTAAAGATCACATCACACCTCAAGTGTGTCGCTACACTATTTTGTGAAATGTCAGTGTCTTAAATGGGACAATTGAAAAAAGACGACCTATATAACAACACATTTTAGGAAATTAAAAAACACAAACGTGTTTATTGTCTCAGTTATTATTTAAAGTAACTGTCACATCCTGCAGTTTTTACATCAAATGTTCAATGTGTCCGCTTTGCTGCTGGACGACGCACTCTTAAAATGTGTTGTCATAGAAGTCGTCTTGTTTTCAAGTGTTGCTTTTAAAACACTGACATTTCAGAAGGTAGCGACACACTCGAGGTGTAGTGAGATCTTTATTGGCAGAATTATTATTAGTATTACTGATTTTGACAGTGAAACGATTTTGAAAATTTGTCAATATTCGACAAAGTTAAGATATACAAAACAAAGTGTTCCAGTTTTGCAGTCTATCGTTTGATGTTCAGATTAATGCGAGACGCACAAAGGTTGTCAACGACATGCATAAATGTCATAATTATCGCGCTTTTATACACAAATTGTATACGTGGTTTGGCAAAAACGAAGTTAGGCTACACTTAAACGGGGCGCTCCCCCACCCCCTCTAAATACGCCCATGTTTCGTTGTATGTTCTGTGCTATGTACTGGGCCAGTTAATTGTCCGAAATTATGTAAATTCATTCATTCATTCATTCATACATTCATTCATTTGCTCAACAAGTAAAACATGAACACAGCATGTGGTTAAAACAGTGCAAAATGAGCTGAACAAGGCAAATGCTTCAGTGTTGACCAATACATAAAAACAGCTATGCACGCAGCGTGATCCTTCTAGAAACAGTCTAGAAAGCAGGATATGCAATTTATCAGTACACTAGTACACCACAAGATAGCTTCCAGGTACAGTCGTCACAAAAATGGCTGAAACATAAACGAAAAAAATACAGGAATACTTTTCCTAACAGCTATTATCCGTGTCACGGTTTTCGGTCACAATCTGCATGTCGGCCCATGCAGCTGTCCCACTGCAGCGGTTCGGTGCCTATTGAGAATTGAACCAACTCGGCAGTGACGTCAAAGTGCTGCAGCCTGTACACCATGTAGTGACGTCAATGGCCAAATTCCAGACGGTCGTCTTTGTCGCGTTTCTGTGTATACAGCACATTGTCTGCGGTTCCGTTTGTGGACCAGCGTTCCCAGCACTGCAGCTCACCTGGCAGACCTACCTGCGGTAGCCTATACACCTGAAACTATGGCCTATAATGCAGGTGAATACGTGTTAACATTCCCCGTCGACAGCTATAAATGTGAGGAGCTGGCGACCATTCTTAAAGTCGACGTCTGCTGTACGAAGTCTGTGGTGGTATCTGTTGTTTGAAGAAATTTTAACGAGTATACAATAATACTGGTAAGCGTGCATTTTCATAAACCTAGTATGCTTTTTGGTTGCTATAAGTTGACAGTCATAGCCACGAAACGTGTATCTTAATTACAAAGAAAGAACATCTTGTTCAGCAATAAATTATAATATTTTAATTGGACCCGCATCTGTATGCAAAGAACAAAGGATCTCTAGTTGATATTCCTGTACCAGGAATGTGGATTTATTTTTCCCGTCCTGTATAAAAGTACCGACTTTTCTGCATGGTGTAATATCAGTGGTGATGTTTCACTTACACCTTTTCTATTGTGGGATGTAATTCCAGACATTTCTGATGCTTTCAAGTTTCAATAATGTATTGTATTGTATAGGCCTATTACATATAGACCACATGTGGCACCTGTGTATACGAACTCCTAGATGATTTTTCAAAAAGAGTCTTACGTGCAAGTATGATAGCGAGATCATCTATTGGTAACAATGCAGGATATTGAGATGTATTCGGCCCATTTGTGATAATTTTAATCGTGTATAGCCTAGTATAAACATGCACCATTTGTTATGTGGCCGATGACCTGTATGATGATGGCGTGTTTACATGCAGGTTTTTTTTGCCGACTTGCACGCAGTCATGACATCGGCTGGAATGCGCTTTCTCTTACTCGCTCTGCTTGGTGTTGGTCTGGTGGCGGCGACTGTGGAAGTCGACCCAGACGAACCGCCCAAGTGTCCGGTACCAGATCACGCACCTGCTACCGAAGATGACGGCGCCGAAGGTCCAGCATGCGTTCCGGCGATCGAGTACGAACCCACTGATGGAGACGGACAGACGGAGCCACATAACGTCGACGACGACTCGGGTATGTGGATGTATTTATTGATTTAAGAATGAGAATCGTATACGTGGTACATTCAAAAAACTGTGAGGTATCAGTGTAGTTTAGGTGCGCCACCATAGATCTGTCGCTTATTCAGTAGAACTTGTTCTGCTGAACAAGCATCAGGTCTATGGTGGCGCATCTAAACTACACTGATACCAAATGCGAAATAAGAGAATTAATATAAAGCACATACACAATATTTTGTGTAATACAACGAAAAACATGAGCGAGAAAGCGTGTTTTTTGGGGGAGATAATATTTTGGGAAAAGTTGGTTTGTAGAGACAAGTCACCGACAAAGAAGCTCCGAGAAAAGAAAACTGCAGTCTCTACATTCAAGAATACCTCAAAACCCACTCGTTCCCGAGTTTCCACAATTCGGCTTACTACTAACATCTACGGCTGAGCACGTTTGATTTTTATAGAGCGACTCCCGAGTTATGGCAATTTCTTTTTGTTTTTATTACATAAATCGTATTTACAGAGTGACCCGAAAAGAAGTGAGCCGGCTAGAACCAAATAATCATAAAATCATTCAATATTTAATGCTGTCAATGAGAATTGAGTTTTTCGTTATTATTACAGTACGTATTTTTGACACTTGACACTTGTATGGAATTAAGTATGCTATGCATGACCTAGATTATAATGTTAGTTGTTGTGATGTGGTATTACAGCAAATGACATGCGTTCCCTCTTGCGTAAGTTCGCATTAATTCCACTTTGTAGATAGAAATTTACGTAATAAAATTTATGTTCGATCTAGGGGTCTGGGCATCGCTGTAAGCTCCCCAAGCGGGGTGTGGGGCGGAGCCCCAGCCGATATCTAATTTGAATTTTAGCCTTAAAAACTGACATCTGGTGGCAACAATTTTAATTTCTACCCCAACCCCCGCAAAAAGTAGGGGACACAACATATTTGAACGTTGTTATCCTCTACTTCAAAAAGTAGTAGGAGGGCTAAAATTCACCATATTCGATTTCGGCTGGGGCTCCGCCCAACACCCAGCTGGGGGCGCTTACAGCGATCCCCCATTCAGATCCCTAGCTCAATTTCAGTGGACAATTCTAGGGCAGAGAAGAGAGAGAAGGGGGGGAATGGAAAAGAACTAAGTGGGAGCGGACTCAATCGGGCCTGGATCCGCCCCTCCTTTTTATTGCGGATCTACTCCCCTGAAATATATGGTTCTGCTTGTTCAGACACTACTCCGTCACGGTACAACGACTACTGCGTACTTCCGCGTACGTACGGACCGTACACTGGCTGCTGCAAAGGACATGTGTATGACCGACGGCAGTACAGCGGCTGCTGTGACGGAAAAGCGTACGATTCTTCGTCGCACTTCTGCTGTTCCGGCAAATACCTCGTCTACAAAAAGTACGGCGGCTACAGCGCCTGCTGCGGGTCGCAGGTGTACAATTACAACAGTCAAGGCTGTTGCAACGGTCAGGTGTATGACCGCAGCTACTACGTGTGCTGTGGTGGTCAACTGAAGAGGCGATCGTATGGAAGTCGTACCGGGTGCTGCGGTTACGACACTTACCACTATGACAATCAGGTAAAACGCCATTTGCGTTATAGCGTTACTCATATTATGGCTTTTTGAAGCGACGATGGCGTAACACTTTGACTTTTACCCGGCTGCATCGTTTCGTTGTTTTTCCCATCAACTCTGTAAAGTGCCATGCGCTGTTGATTATGACAGTGTCAATATAATCTGTGCATTGCTAATGATAATAACAATAATTATTGAAAAATTACTTGGTGAACGTTTAAGAAATAGAAGGAGTTGTAAATTTCACTTGACTTGGGGGTTTCGTTAGCAGTTTTGTTTGCGACTTACTACATAGGTGACTCCTGTTTATTGTTCATAGTGTTTCAATTCGCTGAACAATTCAGGACGTAAACATGGTTACACCATGCAAGTAAAAATTATAAATTTGCGGTGAACGGATTTTTTTTCTTCAGTACGTCATGAAAATTTCAGAACGGATCAGTGGCCTATTTTCATAGTTTTAACGACTTGTGTTGTGCGTGTACTTGAACAAAAAGAAATTGGAACCGTTAAAACGTGTTTAACCACGTTTTTGCGAACTGTGGCTAGATCTGCTGCAACGGTGTGGTTAGTGCCAAGACGTACTACACGCGATGCTGTGGTACGACAACCTACGACTACAGGTCAGTGACGAACAGTCATTTGGCAATTAAGCTACGCGATTAGTAAGTAAGTAAAAGTATAAGTAAGTAAATAGTAGATTTATATAGCGCATAGTCATAGCATCTCTAATGCGCTCGATACGTTGTGTCTAATAGCGGGCAAACTGCCAAGAGAAAAGTCTTTAACTGGTGTTTCAAACTGGAAACTTCGAGTGCCGGCTCACGCAAACAGTCTGCGGTAGAATTCCAGACCAAGGGTCTGCAACTTTAAACGCGCGTCGCCCGTCGCCCAAGAGCAGACAGTTTGTAACGAGGTACTAGCAGTACATTCTGTCTAGCAGATCGCAATCGTCTCCGAGAAAACACATCAGCAACACAATTCAGAGAGATACTTTGGTGCGGTGCCGTGAAAGCAGTGATAAACCATTACACTGAGATTGTATGTCACCCTCTCCGGCACATCCAACCAATGTAAATCGATGTGCATCAGGTTGCGCAGTCCTCTGCTCAATGCATAATATATTTGCTATCGTCATCATACTAATTGATGTGCTGACATCGCTGCTGCTACAGGTACAAGGTGTGTTGCGGCGGCTATGTGAGAGATCGCACTACGCACAGTCGGTACACCTCGTGCTGCGGCTGGAACGTCTACAATTACCAGACGCACAAGTGCTGCAAGAACACGGTCGTCGAAAAGACGTACGGCTACCAGTCGACGTGTTGCGGCAATTCGGTGATTGACGGCAGCCGCTACTCGTGCTGCGACCACAAAAGCTACAACACCTACAGCCAGGTTTCTGCTCACGCTGAAGCTAACCCGATGACGGCTCGGATAGGACGACCGGGTTTCCACTGTTCTCTCAGATGAAGGCAAAAAGTGGGGGAAGAGGCGTGGGATTTGAGTTGTCAGGAAAAATTTTTAATTCAACTTTTTGGTTTCATATACCCAGTAAGTGTTAGGCTCTTCTGTAGCAGGTTAAGTTGATATGTTAATTTGATATTTTGTAGGGGCCTAATATACGACGTGTTACCTACTTAGAAATTTGTGATAACTTTGGCTCAACCCCTCCCTCCCAACTTTTCTCCAGTACCTCCAGCAATTTTATCCGATATTTGTACGATTAAAATAAAAATTGCTCTCTCGCCAAATGTTAAGGCTAAAATACAAGATTTCTTTGAGCTACCCAGGCTCTGTAACTAGATATATGAGGCCCTACTTCTAAGGGAAGGGAAAGGAAGGTATATGCTCTCTCCACAGAAAAAATTTGTTGCTGCCACTGCTGTATAGTAAGTAATATTTATAGCCTGCCGCACTTCAGACAACTTAATTATTTTCAGTGGCGTATCTGAAATAAATATAGGTCCAGTGTCTATTGGCAGACAACTCGATGTACCAGTATCTCCTGTGGTGGGGGTGGTTCCAATGTGGATACGAACAGTCGCCGATCGTGTCGACCCCGCAACCCACGAGCTTTTGCTGAAATGACGCCACTGATTATTTTGTGTTCGACGTTTAGATGTGCTGCGACGGAGCGGTTGTGTCGAAGACGTACGGCAGCGAGTCCGTCTGCTGCAACAAGACGGCGATCAACGGCCAGTACTACTCGTGCTGCAACGGCAAACCATACTACAAGCTGGCGAGCAAGTTGTGCTGCGCCGGCGACCTGGTCGACGCCGCTTTCGGCTCGTACTCGAGCTGCTGCAAGTCGGTGGTGTACGACTCCCGGAAGAGCCAGTGCTGCGACGGGGTGCTGCGCTGCAAATCGAACAACGGGTTCTACCCGACGCGCTGCTGCGGGTCCGACGTCTACTCGCCGTACAGCCAGATCTGCTGTCCCGACTGCCACCGCCAGGTTTACACGGACACGACGACTACGACCTATCGACCGGAAACCACGACGACGAAACTGACGACGACGAGCACGAAGTATCCGTGGTGGCACCATCACTGAACAACGACGAGCAATCAACTATTAAGACTAACCAGCTGTAGTGATAACAGCCTCTTAACTGTTAGCCAATGACAGTGCCGGATTAAGTTTAAGTTTGTGGGCCACTAGCGCTAGTAAACTCATTGCCAGGGGGAGGGGTGTTCTCTTTACTCTATTCGTATGCTGCACAGGACATCTGGATAGCGGACCTGTGACCCCCGGGCCCTTTGTTTAATTAGTAAATAGAGTCTTAAATGTGACTCATGGCAACAATATTGAAATGAGTTTCCCAAGAATTTCCTTGCAGTTTAAACAGTAAAGTAAAATCTGGATCGAAGTAATTGAGCGAGTGCGACAATTGTGGGACCAGCAGCACGCAACAGTTTCAAAAGAAACTAACCATTGGGGTTTCGCTCACAAAACGCGAATTTAATACACAGCATTTTTAGCTTAATCCGGTTCTTAATGTTCCGAATCTCTGACATTCGGGTCGATGGTTGCGTGTTTTTGATCTGAATATTGTGAAAACAGGATTTTAGAAAAAGATTATAAGCCTGTAAAACATGCTATTGGACGTTTTAACGTGAACATTTTCATGTTGAACATTGTCAGCATATGTCGAGTAAGCCTATATCTAGCTGGTAACGGGATATTTTAGCATTTATAGAGAAGGCATAGGCTAGGATTCGCTTATGATATTCGGCTTGTCTTGACAGAAAAATAGGTCGTGATTTTACACTATTGTATTGGTGTTGCTTACATGGCGTCGTCAATGACGTTTTTAGGAAACGCCAATTACGTTCCCACCAGCCCCGTGTAGTGCGTGCGCAGTGATTATAATGTCGGACACACTGATCAATTTCAGACACAGACAATCAATTTTTTTACTTACAGTTATGTGATCAATCCTTGCACGATTTTATTTATACCTCCACATTAGAAAGTTCAGTGCCCCCTACCCCAGCGAAATACGCCAACTTCAAGCCGTAATTGGGAGTGGTTATAAATTTTTTAAACATCCTCTTACTGAAAAATTGTATAAATCGCCGAATAGAGGTACACCACTGACGGTAACTGCGTAAATGCGCTGCATGAAAGCCACTCTATAGAAAAGCCAGACGATATCACAACAGTAACAAAGATATTTGGCATTGAGGCACGAATGAAGAGTAATTGACAAGCAGAAACATATCCACATAACTACTGCACGATCTCCTTAATCACGGCTTGTACGATAGTACAAGCTGTTGTATAAGCCATTGGCCAAGTCAATGAGATTTTCGACCCTCCACAGCTCGGAGACCCCTCGACCGATTTTCGTGAAACTTGAATATATAACTTTCCCGGACACGACCCCGCATGCAAAATTTCAGGGGCCTACGTCGACTGCTGGCACGGGCGTCTGCCTATCCTCGTCTTCGTACTCGCTGCTGCTGCTGTCGTCCCGCGGCTGTAGGGACTCCGTATGAGCGCCGACAGAATGGCTGACTGCACGCAGAAACTGCAGGCTACTGTAAGCGTGACAAATATAATTTAATTCGCTTATCGTTCAGCATGTTCGATTCAACTGTGCTCTAACACCACTGTTTTACCTGGTTCCGCGTTGTCCAGTCTCGAGATGTCACTCCCCACAATCTTTATGGTCTCGCGATGTCAGGTTTCGCGTTTTCAGTCGCCCCACATTTTCCAAAGCGTAAAAAAATTTTTCTGTGTCTTTGTCACAAATATCGACCTTTCAACTTAACCAGACTGTGCGGGCCTATTTTTAAATGAACGATCATTGCCCAACTGTGCTGAAAGTGCCATCAAATCCAAAACAACCATAAGGACCAATATAGTAGGCGTAAATTAATTACCTTCGAGTTTATATGCAATTTTTGTTGTTTTCCGCCTTTCTAGGCCTATATTTTCTCTATCTTGGCGTGTTTCACGCCAATAAAATAACGTAAAATAGCTTATCATTTCCAAAGGCGTAAGTGATTGTTATACTGTTTTTTTTGTTTATTCTCAAATGTAGCGGAAGTGTATTCCAAGTTGCCAGGCGGTCGGCTGAGTGGGCTTGTCCGTTGTAAAAAAAAGTTATTTTGCTACGTCTGAGACTACTCCACATGTGATAAACTTTGTAAACATGAAGTTCGCTCGCTTGGCAACTTAAAAATTAAAGTGTTCGCAGTATGTTTTCTGTCAGATTATCGTTATTATTTAGGCCTGTTCATTTACTTATTTATTAACTGATTAATTCATTCGTTCATTAGCTTCAATTTATTTAATTACAGTTGTTTTTTACGTTTATACAGTAATAACTGCGGTGTGTTTTTATCCTATTTTTGCGGCGTTTTTCGGTTAATTATTTCGTCGCGGAGAAGAATCGTGCAGCGCAAAGAAAATTAAACTGAGGAGTCGGGCAAGCGATGGCGGCGCCATCTATCGACGCAGCGGCGAGTGATGGCCTGAATGGCGCCGGGAGTCGACAGCCAACGGACCACCCAGTTCGACTGTTTATCTGTCCAACACAGACACACACACACATGCAGACATACAGACACCGAAACACCTACAATGTGGCCCAAAAATAACCCCCTACCCAATAATTATTATCAATTAATCTTATTGAAGGCGGTAAGTTAGATTGGATTTTCCGTCTGATTAGAATGTCGAAGAAGTATTGTAATGTCATCACTTGGAATTTAATATTCTATGCGCGACGCAGCATGTGAGTCAATTATTGCGCAGTGCCGTGAAGCTGCTATACGGGTGAAACAAGCGTAACAGATGTTAAAGTTTTCCGTCTTGCATCAGTGTACGTCAGCAAGCTGTACGAATTCCACAACTAGATTTTTAGATGGAAATTCGTGTATAAATTTATTCCATCGCAATCTTTTAGGTTTCTGAATTAGGCCTCAAATTATACGATATAAACTTATTTTATCCATATAGCCGCTTTTGGGCACATTTATTGATTTAGTACAATTTAATCGGCATTCAATTCATAATATTTTTGGGTCCACTTGCTCTCGTGTGTTTTTTAAACTCGAATTTGACGCCAAAAATAGCCTTGTCGGCTGGTTTTAATGTGACTTATTAACTGATCCGGTAGGAGCTTACTTTTTTCCCGGCCACCCTGCGCGCAGACCACTTGCTGCAGCGGCTGGGCTCGGGGGAGGGGCACGGGGACTGTGACAGACGGCACACTAGTCAACAAGGTGCGATGAAGAGGACTGCCAGGCCGACAGTCTGTGCTTCGTTCGTCGCTACGGCAGCTTTTACGAGTCAGCGACGCGTGACGCTCGCGCTGTGAAGCTCAGATAAGACGGTGCGGCCGTCGCAATAGTCGGACACTGCGGGGGAATGGATGCCACTGTTTCCAGCGGGTACGGTGCAATGACGACGGGAAGTAGTGTAAATACGTGTGCATGATCACCAGCCAAGCGAACACTAAATTCACTCCGAACTCTAACCTGAATTTCCGCCTCCGAAGTGACCTTTATTTCATGGTGAACTGTGACCGCCTATGTCTAAAATACTGTCTACAGTGAATGAACGGCTTGTAATCCCACTCTCACTCGGTGAATGCAACACCGCTACAAACAAAGCCGGTTATGCGTCATGGAACAATGACCACGTCAGCCACACATGTAGCAAAGTAGACTGTACAGCCTACTCTGGAGTTTGTTGACGACACCATGAAATAAGAAAGTTACAATACGGTCTACAATGTATTATGCTCGTTACACTCGCATAATCCACTGTAGACCGTGTTGTATAACTTACTCATAATGTGTCGGGTGGGGCGTTAAACTCTACTCACTCACACTCGCCATTAGAATGTCGAAGAAGCGTTTTTTTATCAGTTGAAATTAAATATTCTATGCGCAGCGCAGTATGTGAGTCAACTATTGCGCAGTTCATTGCTATTGCGTCAAAATATGGTATTGTCAACTACTCGTCATACGTCAAAGCCGCTATTTGGCGCTCTTTTATAGTACTTCTGTATTTTAGTTGTGATTACTGTCGTGTTTTTTTATTTCTCGCTTTTATAGTACATATTGCACATTCATTGGGCGGGACTCAAACCAGCCGTGGCCTGTCTATCACGTGTGTCCGGCGTTCTACTGCTATATAGGCTCTCGAGCATTATAAGCCTTCTGTAAGTCCCTATATGTAGGTCCCCCTATGAACAGTATGTTGTTCATTGTTGGCTGATTTCGTTGTGTGTACGTATTGTCTGTATTTTGGCTGTTATAAGCGATTTACTGGTCACTTGTCAGGACATTTCACGCAGCAGCATTCCCGCAGCACACATATACACTGTGTCTCATGCGATATCTCTGGGATATTTTGTTAATCACCGAGTTTTTACATGCTTTTTAGATTCTGCCAATCGTGGGTTTCACCTCGCTACCAAAAGTATTTTCGGTGAAGTAGTACGATTCGCTTCCGAGGAAGTTGTTACTCGGTTGATATCTAGCAAATGTATGCCAATATATTGTTGTATGGCTTAGAAGCTTGTTCCCTAACCAAGGCAGATATAAGACTTTGTATTAAACGCATTTTTGGAACTATTTAAAACCAATAACTTGCAAGTTATTATGGCTTGTCAAGAAAAGTTTGGTTTTAGACTACCAAGTGAATTAAGTTCTAGTCGGACCAAGAATTTAGAGTCGTCACATTGTCTTTTAGAGTATAAATTCATTAAGTTTGTTGCTATATTGTTATGTGTTGCTCCCATTGCATGGTGAAATAAAGATGTTCAAAAAATGTCACTAGTTTAATCGTGAATAACTAATACACACTTGAACCGAGTTTAATAATTTTTGGCACAATATATAAGCTGCTACTACTGGCTTCTAAAACGCATGTAGAATTTTCCACCTCACCTTAGCTGTGTTGCTACACTACCTGAGAAAACATTAACCACAAAAAATGAACGATTCTGTTGTCTTCCTGTGAAATATGTGGGTGGCTCTGAAAAGTGCCGGTTAGGTCACAACGGAAATCAGCAGAGGTCAATAGAAAATGTTCACAATGATGGGCCTTTAGCCTCGAAACAAGCACGCAACCATGTACGCCATTGATCAACTGCTTTGTCGATCACACTCTGTTGAACAGATACATAATGGCGACGCGTCATTTAAGCTACTGTGAGATATTGCAAGATAAAGTAAGTTCACAGGAGGTTCAGTAAGAAAATACAAATTGTGATTTGTAGCAAAAATTGTACTAATGCTACATGCACAAAGTTATAGAAATCGGTTCAAGTTTGTTAAAGTTATTCAAGATTAAATACGTGACATCTTTTGAGACACGCTGTAGATAGCTTATAGCATGCGCAGTCTGATGGTGCCCGCAAAATTGAAATAAACCAACATTTCAGCCGTCGCACACTTGAAATAACAAAAACACTAAAACATGCACCGCGAAACGTTTCAGCTGTTTCGGACATGCATTTCTGCGTAATGGCCTCCATCTACGGCTGTAACGTTTCCGTGTTATATTTGAAGTTATTTCACGACGGCTGAAATAAAACAATTTCGACGACTCGAAACGGAATTAGTTTTAGCGTTTTATTTCCAGGGGTGGATCAAGGAATTTGCGTAAGAGGGAGCGGTCTGTCCCCTTTCTTCCCCTTTCATTCCTCTCCTCTCCCTTCCTCCCTTTGCCCTATTTCTCCCTTTTCCTCCCCCTTAGAAGTAGGCTTCCTTAAACCATCTAGGTGGTCTGGGGGAGCGCTGTAAGCTCCAGAAGTGGGGACAGGGGTGGAGCCCCGGCCGAAAACAAATTTGTCGCATCTAAAGCTGCAATCGTTTTACATAGTCTGAGTATCAGCGACAAACTTGCGATGGTGTCGCCAGCGCCGTTGTCACATAATAATCAGGAGTACCGTGAGTGACGGCGTCAGTCCATCACCCAAAGGGGCGAGGGTGGGAGCCGGCTCGGCTCCTCTAAATCCGCCACTGATTTCAGTTTAATTTCAATCGTGCGGGAACCGCATGGGACACGACAGCGGCGGTGGCCACTTTGAACAAAATTGCAAACGGTGTCCGTCAACTGGAGTGTTTGCTATTGCCCAACGTGTCATCGGATGGTCCAGTCGCTGAACCCCATCCGGTTGCACCAACTCGTTGCCGTGTCCTCCGGCGGCCCCGTCGTACAGTCTCTCCAGACGCCGGTCGGTCGGCCAGCGAGGGCGCGCCAACCGCTCGGCGAAAATGGGCGACGCACATCCCAGAATATTGTCGGTCGGCGGTCTTCCGCTTCGACGCACTTCCTGGAAAGAGGCGTATAGGCGGGTACTGTTTCATGACGATGCGAACGAAAGAAAGAAAGCGAGCGGCAACACAGGCTCCGTAATCTGACGATGATGGACTGAACCGTCGATGGGAGTGCTAACGATCTCTGACGTACAGATGCGTCCCGATGTGGACGAATAACTACATACAGTAGTATAACATCATTTAAAGCTGTCCGCATATCTAAATGAAACTGAAACAAAACATTTTCAAAACTGTTTTGAAACTGTTTTGTTTCAGTTTCATTTCGTTGTGCGGACGGTTTAAGCATCGCAGTGACACACCGCACCGTAAAACAATGTATTGCTATAAAATGATGGTTATATGGAGTAGCCTATAGTAGACGTCTGTATACAGTGTTCGAACGAGAAAGTTATGGAGTCTGTTAAGTGGCTGGTACGAAGTGGGAGTGTCTGCAGTGGGCATACGCTGTTGAAGTTGGTTCTTCTGTGATGCTGTGGAGGGTGGAGGTAAAAACAAAGACGTATAACATTTGTATAGCGCCACAAACCGCATACCGCAGCTGCAGCGGCGCTGTTCATGTCACAGAAACACCTGGCGCACAGCCTATAGGCCGTAGGCTGTCTGCGCCCACAGACTGACCTACGACCAACCAGCCATACGCAGCCTTGGTCTGCCGTTTAATGGTCTCCGCCCCCGTAATCCGTGTAATTACATGTAATTACATGGATTACTACTCATTTACCGACCCCGGAGGGATGGAAAGCTGAGTTGGCCTGGTTGGTTGACCTACAGCGGACACCTTATTCACGAAGTGGTCACATGTCAACCATAGATCGAGCATAGATAGGGAAAAGTCCGCCAGCCAAAGATCGACGTCCTAACCACTGAGCCACGCCGCCAACCAGTAGCAGTGTATGGAGAACATGGTGTTTTTTATCTCGATTTTATTTCAAGCCACGACACGCTTTAGTGTGACGTGTGCGGACGCACCTGCTATAGCCTCCATAATCTACTAATATGTTAACTGAATAATACTCGACAGCATTAAATAGGAAGATATCTCGAGGTGTATTTTGTTGATTCCAGAGTTTTTAGATGCTCTTTTGATGCAGCCAAACGTGGGTTTGGCCCCAAAATACGCTACTGTCCAAAATAAAATTAAATTGTATTAAAACCTGTCAACGAGGCTAGATTTTTTTATCGGTTTTGAGTATGCCTATAATATAAGCATAAGAATATTATAAATTGGTATTAAATATGTTTGACATAGTTATGGCG
>Ga0209568_1000371_pt1 | contig 15550 bp, 12 predicted proteins | sample WorMetOlspDAHAB2_FD_187406 | JGI IMG/M metagenome (GOLD analysis project Ga0209568, IMG submission 187406) | Marine gutless worms symbiont microbial communities from Max Planck institute for Marine Microbiology, Germany - Olavius sp. DAHAB.2... ...
GCCTTTACTTCGTAAGCATTCACCAGAGGGCGACAACCGGGGCTCAACGGTGTGCACCTCTAGTTAAATTACTTACTACTCATTTACCGACCCCGGAGGGATGGAAGGCTGAGTTGGCCTAGTTGGCTGACCCATAGCGGACGCCTTACCCACAAAGTGGTCACACGTCTACCATGGATCAGGCGCAGATCAGGGAAAGTCTGCCGGCTACAGACCGACATCCTAACCACTGAGCCACGCCGCCAACAAGTTTCAATTTCATGTATGAATTTGTCTAAAATGCTAGCAAAAACCACAATCATTCTACAGTGATCATGATGTACCAGTGACATATGTGGCTGGTTTGGCATAGTGGTAATAGTGTTGGTTATATAAACAAAGTAAAGTTACTTTGAGCCCAGTTAGTACTGAAATTGGTGACCTTCGGCGGGTATACAATCCTAGTATTATCCAGGTCACTCAGGCCCACTCAGCCTGGCCATCCCTCCGTGAGTAGGTGCAAAGAGTACTGGTGATAGTTTCGGCCACTGCTGGTGAAGAAACAGCAAGTTCTGCGTAGTAGTGGGCCTTGTTACTAAGATTGCTGGAATACTGGCTTAATGGGGTCTAACACTCGTTGGCTCAAAAGTCATACGGATAAGCTCCCTCGTGACAGACCTCATATAGACCCTGAGGTCCGTCGCGAGGGAGTTCATCCCTCATGACGGAGCTCACGGTATGTGAGTAAATCTTATTGTTCAGTGACGTACGTAATATCAGTATACAGCAGTAACTGACTGACAAACTGCAAACGCTGACACAGACGAAGAATGGAAAGATCACTTATAGAAGTGCAAGAAAAAAACGCTGAAAAAACATCCGAATCACACACGCACGCACGCACGCACACACACACACACGTGTCACACGCTAATTAGTGACGGGTGAAAACAGTCGCAAACAGCCACTATCTTACCACAAAGTCACTGTTCTGTAACACATCACACATCAAGTTGGCTACAATTTCGCAACCAAAAAACAAAAGCCTTTTCCCCCTCCTTACTCCACAAAAGAGCTCAGTTTCTGATAAAAATGGCACATTCACTTCGCTAAAGACCAACAAAAGTCATGTTACAAGCATACAAAGTGTGAACGTTTCATGTTCTTTTGTGACGTTTTAATCTCAAGTGACTTTACACAGACAATTAACACTCTGAAGGCAGTCGCAAATAAGCTGATCTAGCAAAAATTAAGTTCTTATACTCATGCACTGAATAAGCAGTCTCAAATTAGGGGATCCGACACAAACACAGCTCCAAACATTTGTCAAAAGTCACATAATGTTTACTATCAGTAAAACAAGTCTGTGTAGAAACAGTTTCTCAAATAACGGATAACAAGTCCATGCTGACATGTTGTCACGATGATTGAATAAAAAGTAACAATAGCATATGCAAACAACGTTTGCACAGCAACAGTAATTACATCTCAGAAACAATATATGCACCGCAAATTTATGTAACTTGTTTCTGTTGACAGAAAATTTCTGTTAACTGTTGTAACTTACATGTCATAATTCAATTTAATAATTTCTATATGTAGTACAATCATAGTTTTACCAAGAAATAGGTGCGAACATTGTATTACGGTTCATGAATTAATCACAGCCAAATGTATTGGTTTTATGATGATGAGGAGCAATATACAACAGACTCGAGTTGCACGCAATGACTAGCAATAAACAGTTGGTGTGCTGCTAACCTGAAGAATAACCATTGCATTCTCCATGCTCAGTTCATCCGATGGCAAACCTTCCGACTTCCAGATCAACTGCTCGCTCTCGGTGCTTAAAAATCTGCTCAAATTGTGCACGTGCAGCGTCACTGACGAACCAAGTAGCATGCAATAATTTGTCTAGCAATTTTCAATACTCACAGCCAGGACACTGACAGTGATGTAGCCACCCTCTAAAACCGAAGTTAGCCCCCTACCAAGCCGAACTCATTTAGCAGTAGAGTCTCTTTGAAGGAAAACCAACTGTGTGGTGGTTATCTCGACCTAAATACGACTATACTGTAGACTACGTCCCCTTAATGCAGTCCACTTCTCGACAGTGGGCTTATATAGAAAATTCCCCAAACCATATATTCTGGCTATGCACCTGGACAATGACACAATACAATACAAAATTCGTTTATTGAGGTTTGACAGAACACAAGCTACACAATGATAATAAGAAGAAACAGGGCAGTGTCTAATAAGTGGCTTTGTATAGATACGTAGGAAGAAAGTACAGTCCATTAAGTGTGTGGGGTGAGTAGGACACGGTAGGGAAATCTGACGACTGAACAGTTTGTCGTCGGTGGCGTCACACAGTTCCTCGAACAACAGGCAGTGCTTTCCAGATTTTAGCGGCGACAACCAGAAAGGTTCGGATGCCAATAGTTGATAGTTTCAAGGACGGTACAACAAGATGGTAATGACCTGAGTAGTCTGAATACGCAGAACTTTCGTCATAGTGCCTCAGTGATGGGACTTTTTCATCTGCATGTAATTTCAATATGGACAGTATCAGTGACGGAGAGACTGGTGGATCACAGAGTTTATTTGCAGAAGGTTAGACGCCCTAGTGAGACAGCGCCACGCACTGGCGGCATAGGTAAGACGGACTATGACGATAGCACGGTACACGTGGTGAAGTGCTATGTCATCAAGCCCATGTGTGCGCAGGACATGCAACGCTATCACTGCTTAGCAGAAGAAAACTGTTAATTCACAAGCAGCAGAACGGGCAATGATGCGAACCTGCGAAGTTCAAATGCATTGATGTTAGTCTCGCTCATCCAACGTCGCAACACTTCCTGTCTCTGGTCTTCAGGTGCTGACGGCATGTACGTGATGAAACCGGCCGCTAACAGTGTCTTCAGAGGCAGCTCACTCAACTCGGACGCAAGCTCATTCACCTAGTCACACATTGGACTCTTCACTTTTCACTATTCACTCGTCACTAGTGGCTCATGATAACAACTGGAGCTACTCGGTAATTAAAGCAGCCACTTGGGTGGTCGTGGCTCACTGCAAATATTTTGTTATCAGTAGTACTATGAAACTGTACATGAAGTATAAATGAAATGCCATAAAATGCCATAAAATTAAAAACACATTAAAGATAGTACAGCTGCGTTTGGAGAAATGGAAGGGTAACTTACTTGGGTAAGCCAGGAAGACCTATGGAAGAATGGGCAGACGACGTACAAGCGTGGTGTAGCCTAATACGGAATTTACAGAACCTATGAAGCAATGCAAAATAGAGAGTTGAGGTCAGCAATTGTGGCAGTAGCATTGCTCACCAACGGGGCTTTAGCCCATAGATTACCAGACTAGAACCAGAAAGATAAGACGAAATAAAAAAAAACAGATTAGACATCTAAGTGTTAGAGACTACAATCAACATCAAGCCAGTTGCTATAAACACAGCTGACAATATCGGCATGACAAACGGCAGAAGTCACACCCAGGAACAAAGCCAGCATGACTGTAAGCACCACTATGTCTTTGGTAGACCAATCCAGATTTCTAACTGGCCAAGACTGATCCAATAATTAGCAAAGCACAGTAACAAGCAAGACTTAACGTATGGCTCTACATGAATATAAAAACGTAAATCATTGATATTGATCCAGCTCTGCTGCAACACAAACTTGAAACAGTCAATTCACTGTACAACATATGCAGACGTCATCTGCAGGAGTGTTCAGTGATGAACAAGTGACTCAATGCAACACAACAATATTACAGTCAGCATTGCAGAGCCATTTTCACGCAGTCAACTGACTTTATTAAGTACGTCTCAATGGTCTGATGAATATAATTCTACAGCTGTTCTCAGATACAATAAAAACAGCTGAGAAAGAGTTAACAGCGCGAAAAATACACGTTACCATCATATTTTTTTATCTAGAAATCCTACAAAAACGAGAGTAATGCTAAATTCCAAGTTTAACATAAACACAAATCATCCGACAGCAGGATTTTGACAGGCGCAGCAAAGTGCAGTTAATAATTAAAAGACCAGTCAAAAGTTGACACAAATTGTGTCACTACATGTAAACTATAAGCCAAGAAGTGGATAGTATTAAGTTTTCTGAAATCCGCAGGTTAATATGCCATCCACAATTCCACATGTTGCCCAGCAATCACTCCATGCTTATGGACCAGCAAGAAGCTCTGTTTACAGAATTTTGTGTTAGAATCTGGAATTTCAAAGTCAGTGTAAAATATAAACATGTCACAAACAGTGACACATATATGAATAGAGAGCACATCTTTCTGCATTTAGTGTCCACGCAAACAACAAAATAATGTCCAGCAATGTTCAGTTTCAACGCGATCACTATATGAACAGTTAATGCAGCCACAAGTACCTGTTCACTCCATCGCTGATATTCTCCTTCCAGTTTTCCAACAAGATTCTCAGCCGCCTCAATTGTCTCCTGCTCCTTTTCCAGCTCCACTTTCAGTTTTGCCGCTTCAGTTGTCCGCACCTCAAACGTCTTCTTCAGACTGCTCACCTTCTGGTCGACCTGGCTCAGGCCTTTCTGCAACTTATTCATCTTGCCTTCCAGAGAACCCAGATTCCTGAATACAAACCACGCTGACCATGTACAGTGGCAGACCGACTATTTGGCACATTGAGAAATTTTCAGTAGGATGGTGACCACTGGGTAAAAGACGGCCACTTGGTTGGATAACAATTCTGCAAAATATTGTTGCCGGAAAAATTCTGTTTTGTAGTTAAAAGGAGTTAGAAAAAAACTTCTATTACTACTTAATCATCAACAAGCTATGCAACTATTTTCACAGATAAGCAACATATAAATAAATAATAGAACGATCTACTAGATAAAGGACCATTACCCGGCTGGTTTTTGCCCCTAGTCCACTAGTGGTGGTAATGAAATATGGTGCATTCAATGTTTTCTTTAGATGGATGAAATAAGAACCAGTTTATCAAGATGGTATGTGTGTGACATAAATACGCATACAGAATGACAGGAAACAAATAAGAAAGCAAACACGTTATCTTCATCGTAAGATGATCAACATTAATTACTCAATTCAATGTTACCAGCATTAGTAAGGTTTGCAATCAAAAAAAGCCAAACAATACATATACGCAGTTGAAACAACTGGGAAACTGTACCGCTGTAGCTGAGCTTGTTCAGTCTCAAGAGGCTCAATTTTCTCAATTATAGCAGCGTACTTGATGTTGGAAGTTACCCAACTAGCCAACGGTGCAGCAGCCTCAGATGCTCGTTTTGCATTCTGTTTCGCAATGTTGCACAAACATAATCAGCCATTCAACTATCACACTTCCATGTTCTTCATTTCAGTTTTAAAAATCTAATAATATCCACAATCTAACCGAAAAGCATACCGTAAGCATAATAAAGTTGGAAAAATTGAAGAGTACAAAATACGTTGTACGCTCATTAACGAGAATGAAGATTACAATGCTGAACAAATAGTATACTGATGATGTATAACGTCGGTGACAACACAAAGTTTTGTTACACAAGAGAAGACAAACTCCCGATAAAATGAATACAGAGTGAAAAAGAATGCAAGCAACAGTGACCTTCGGATCAAATGAATCGCGATTTTTTTTCAGAAGACCTTCGACTGTCTTCCTTGTTTCTGGCGTAATCTTGCGAGCATCGAACGTCTGGATCTCCTCCTTCACACCTCGTTTTGCCAGAAAGCTGCGTTTGCCCAAAAACAACAGAGCATCAGGAGAAAAACACGTGTATTCCACTTTCACTAAGTTATATCAAAATGAATGCAACACAACCATTTAAGGCAAAACAATGATCATTGCATCACCCAGAGCCATTTACTCAAATGTCAGTAGTTTCCAGCAGAATACTTTTGCAGCTGGACCACGACTTTGCAGCTGGACCATGACTTTGCAACAATCGGCCGCCAAACTTTCAGAACCAGCCTTACCGGGTATCTTACAGCCGATTCAGAAAGTTCATTGTGAACCATTCCGAAAGATTCTTACTTACTTATCAAATGACTGACGTACTTACTTTACAGGATAGATTCCCTCCCTGCCTGTAAAGCCATAGCGTCAAAGAGCCACCAAGCAAAACGTGCTTAAAAATTAAAATATAAACGAATATGCAAAAATCAGTATATGGTCACTAACAGACCTTTTCATTGCAAGCCACGATGTATCGGGATTGCCCATGACACGCAGCACACCTTCAAGGATGTCGCGTATGGTGTCTGGAGGAGCTCTCAGTGCTCTGATCTCTCCCAGTGTCTCATTCTTTATGTTACCGACCGCCGCCTTTGCTTCCTGCACCATTGGCTCAATCTCTGCCAATTCCTTGTCAATCTGCTCCTTCCTCTTCTCCAGTTTCTCGCGTTCTGCCGACGCTTTCTTCGATAGCTCCTCCATCTCGGCTTTCTGCGTACTTGCATTCTGCACATCACAAGCAACTGCTTCATATAACAAATATGACAGTTATCATGCAACAACATAGGATACGTGGCTATAGACGTGAATGTTAAAATGTCAACGTAAACATGTACAGAGCGCGTAATTCAACAGCCTGTCCCGCAAATAAATCCACGGTGCTAGTACCAAACAAACAGCAACGTCTTTAACAACCACCTGAAAGCAGTTCGATGCCATTAATGCCGACAGAAACCACAAATAACAACAACAACACCAAGCGCTTTAGGGCTACTCCTTTTCTGGGGTAATCGGGGTGAGCTGATTCAATAAAACACTTGAAAATTCACACATCATTCACTGTCACCGTCCTAATTCTTAATCCCCGTTATTTTTCCCAGATACCACTTTGATCACACCATTCTATCTAAACGCAGGCTCTAAAGCTCAAACTCGTATTGAGATTATGTGTGAATGGATAAGTACAATCGCTGAGGAGTTATGACGAAAGTTCTGCATATGCAGACTACTCAAGTCATTACCATCTTGTTGTACTGTCCTTGAAACTATCAACTATTGGCATCCGAACCTTCCTCGCTGTCACTGCTAAGATCTGGAAAGCACTGCCAGTGCCTGTAAATGTCATTTCGGCATCATTGGTTGAGTCGTACTGGCACCAACTCAAAACTTTCATTTTCCAGTGATCCTTTGGTTGCTAGCACTTCAGTGAAGGATTTTGCAGTAGTCACTACAATGTCACTGATCGCTCATTTGATTGATCATACTTTAACAGGCTATAGGCTATATTTGTATTCTGTCTGTGTTTTATGTTTTTCTTTAATGGCGAAATAAACGATAATAAAATAAACGATAATACAAACAGAACAAACTGTGTGCATCACACAAATTGTAGTGACACTTAGCCTACAGTGACATTGTACAGTTTTTTTTTAAATTTGTGTTTTTAATATGCGCAGATTTTGCGTTTTATGTGTTTTAACATTTGGTACTGTATGTTACGTTCTATTCTTTTATACTGTCTTGTGTGTATGTGTTCATGCTGCCTTTTATGGCGCAATAAACTATAATAATAAAAACAACTGCGACGACACTGGCACCAAAGCAACTAGACAGCAGCTGACCTGAATCGTCGACGTAATCTCGGCCATCGACTCGTCAGCTTCTCGCTGTTTCTCGGCCAAAATCTGACTTTGCTGCGCCGCTTTCTTCTTGAGACTGTCCACCACTTCCCGAGCCTCTTTCAACTTGGACACTCCCGCCTGCACGCAACAGATACATCAAGAATAAAAACTAAATTTATACCACTCGATCAATCAGCGATTTTTAAAAGTGGCCAAAGTAGCCAAAGCCACTACAAGGTCCACTAAAGTGCTACAAACAGAAAGATTGTTGTAGTAAAAACGTTTTCAAGTGACGCCTGAAAGACTGCAACGTGGGAGCTGAGACGATGTGTTCCGGTAGAGAGTTCCAGATTTGAGCGGCGGCAACCGGAAAAGCTTGGCTGCTGACGGTGGACAGTCTAACTGGAGGCACAATCAGCCGATTAGTTTCGGCAGAACGCAGCGCCCGTCGACAAGGGACATCAGCAGTGAAAGTGAACGGCCCCAGGTACCGTGGTGCGTCACTGTGATTGACTGTAAGTCAGCACGGCGATCTTGAATCGGATTCGCTCCGGTATACGCAGCCAATGTAGACTGACGAGTGCATCCGTGACGTGATCAGAGCGCCTGGGATGGAAGATGAGCCGACAAGTCGCAAGCAAATCGGAGGTGCACGTATGCACCGTCACACAGTAGTAAGTTATACATAATTGTACTGTGATCGTGAATATGGCCAGTGCACGCACTACAGTGTTTGTTTTCACCTGCAAATGTTGCTGCTTGGTCTCAATGCCCTCCTTCTTCATCTTGTACAGCTGTCGATAGCAGTGTAGGAACGCCATGAAGCGACGTGGTGTCGCCATGTTGCCAATCTCGGCACAAGTCTCCTGCACCATCAGGAAACCGCGCAGCAGTTCTTCACCGCCAGACAAATGTCGCTCACGTTTGTGCTTAACGTCGCTCGGTCTGTCCGACTTCTCTGGCTGCGACATCAGTTCTTGTGGCAGCTGCAACGCAAAGGGAAAGAAAAGAAATATGTGCGCATTTTCATCATTAGTGGAACTCAATGTGTTCACTGCACTAGTAGCGTGTGAACAGAGATAGTTTTAGCAAGCACCTGCGTGGGTTAACTTTTAGTAGCATTTCAAGGCTCTTGGCAATCTATACAGGGTTACATCCTGGAAACAATCAGTTACTGACATCTTTGTCATATTTTACAGTGTTATGGACGACTCCATTTTGTTGAAACAACTACTCGCTTGAGTTGTAAACAAGCAACAGTGTCTTAAAACAACACCAAAATCTCAGTTTTTGTACAACCAACACAGCTGCCACACCCAACGCAGACTATTCAAATGAACGCAAAAGATAACCCTACAGATACCCTCGAAACAGTGTGCCAAATCTCGTTCCTCAAATCCAACAGACAGATAAGTTTGACAACACTCTGAATGATAAGCAGAATTCAAGTTAGGTACACACGAATCGCACGTTATAACACATGGCAGCAATAGTTTGACATTCACTTGAAAGCACGCAGGTCAGTTCTAATGACGAGGTGCAAATTAAAGTAATACAGATGCACTATCCACCTTGACCATGCTCTCTCGACTCCAGCCCTCCAGCCATAGAACTGTGCACTGCTTGAAGAACGCTGGGTTGCTCTCACAATTCATCGTGAACTTGCTGCTCGTGAAGTCCATTATGATGGCCACATGCAGATTCGCTTGAATACCTGCTCACAACAAACACATCAGTCGGCATCAAGCAAGACTAACAAAGCTGACTTACTACAGAACGACCTGGACAAGCCAGTACAATAACTACAATACAGTTCAACATAAAAGGCAAGAACAGTTATAAAGTTTGTTCCGTTTGTCTGCCTGTCAGCACACCACGTAAGCTGCCACCATCCAGCTTGCTGTACCGTTCTTCAAGCCTTTCCAGTTACCACTGCTAACATCTGCATGCACACACTGACAATGTCATTCCAGCACCATCTCAAACTTTCTTTTTCCATTGATCCTGCTGTTGTTACCATTTTAGTAGAATTATAGCGAAGAAACAATACACACCCTGAAGTGATACTTCGCACATCTGTCTCGACTGTAGAAGAACTTTCCGAGTCGCTACTGTTCTCTTTAGTCACAATAGGACTCACTCCATTAATATCCTCAAAATGGTGATATCTTGTCATAATTCTGTTGGATGTCTGTAGTAGTCTCAATTGCTGGCACTCAAACCACTATAGTAAGACATAAACTGATTGATTGCATGATTCTCCTAACCTGTGTTGAGTCTGTGCAGTGGCCCTTTTTTCCAACACCACAATCATTCTTTTTACCTACTCATTTACTTACTTATTTACTTATTTACTAACTTACTTACTTACTTACTTACTTACTTACTTAAAATCACTGATACAAAAGTTCACATACGTGACGCAAAGTACTGCGCAACAGTTCCACGAAATCCAGCGTCAGACGCCTGGTCCTTGACTGGTGCAAGCAGCGGCTCCAGTTCCTCGGGTGCATAGAGTCCAGGCACTTCACCGGCTGACAGCAGACTGTTGGTCAACTCGAGGAACTGTGGATCAACAAACTGGTGATCCTCAAGCAGCAGGACAACCTGCTGACCGTCAATGCCGGCTGTCTGCATCGCCTGCTCAACAGTAATTATAACAACAATATTGATAGATTGATTGATTGATTGGAGTTTAACGGCATTTTCAGCACAGTTAGGCTATATCATGCCTTTAGAAGTTATAGTTTGCGTTTTGGAAAACAGAAACACCCTGAAAGTCTTGCAAATCTCCTATTCAATAGCGGATGACCAGCGACATAAATAACCTCCTCGTCTCGCATTGCTTTTTGTTCACAATGGCCCTTAAAGGGATGGAGCCAGCTCCTAACCCGCAATAATGGGGAGAGAGCAAAAAGCTCGAAGGGGGCTCATTTAAGTTTGTTTAGCCAGCGCCACAACATGAAGGGAAGTGACTCAACTGTCCAAGGTAAAACAAAACATACACCAACATAAAGACAAATCATGCAACCTAAAAAAAACACAAAAAGACAAACTCAAGGCCCAAACAGGCTGTATGAACTGTTTCTGCTAACTGTGCCCATTGAAGAGGTAGCACGTTGGCAATGTAAAAAAACAGTTATGATAATATTCCCTCTTAATCTCCAGACAATCACAGTAACTTTGATATTGTCAAATAAAAGGTGAGGGTGCTATAACAATAATACTAACAATTATAAAATCATTCATTTGCAAGTGTCATAACGCATTTACTAACATAAAAATTGCCACAAATTATAGCATAAAATGTTGCACACATGAACATATACAGAAAATTGTAAAATGCAAAAATGAAAATGTTCTAGTTTGCAGTGGCTTAATACATGTCTTAGTAGAACATTTGAATGACAAAGTTCGAGTCTGTCAGATGACCGGTTTCAATTTGCTGAAAATGCCACTCGTGGAAACGTAAAGGTGCCACAGTCCATAAGACTACATGTGTAGACGCTAATCTTCCTGACTTAGGACTTTGAGAAAGCAGGTGATGTAAACAGCAAGTCCGCAAAGCATGGCCCGTTCGACGCCAGACTTACGGTTACCTTTCTAGTTTTAGAGCATATACTCTATTTCACTAGTAACAAATTATGCTGCTTAGTGACAAAGTCAGGTGAGCGTGAGCAGCTTGACCAGGGCCAAACTCGACAGTGTGGTGTGTCAGAACCAAACACGAAGTCTGCTTCTCTCCAGTCTGGCACACTAACCACTGTGTCACACTGTCATGTACGAGACAACAGAACACAGCAGTAACAGAAAAATTTTTATCGAATGTGCACTGCATATAAGGAAAAAAAGACAACTCAAGAACACAATGAAATCACTGTCAAAGCTGCTTTCATCAACACCATCGTTATCAGCACTTCTTAACACAAGCACTTTGTGGCTTTATTCCAGATTATACATCATGCCAGACGTCGTCTCATGACTTGTTACTTTCAATCTGCTTTTCTGCTCCGAGCTACCCAGCCACAAATGCAGCCAAATTCTCACCACATTGTGGCGTTTAAAAAAGTCATTTACTTACTTAGTTGAGGTCAGAGAAAAACAGTACAGCACCGTTTTGAGGTCAGTCTTGAACTGCTTAATGCCGTAGCCGCGTGTGATCTTCGGCGTGATGAGTTCCATGTGGTGCATATGAGCGACCAGAAGGACGGAAGTTCGACGTCCGACTCCACTGCGACCGGCCAGCAACAAGGACCCCCCAGGCATCGTCAGCACTCGCTCCACTCTCGCTATGTTGTCCAACACTTCCTTGAAGACGATGAGGCTGAGGTCACGATTCTCGCGACCTGCAGTGAAGCGCCAACCAGCATCATGCATCATGTTAATTCTGTGACATTCTGATCAACAGTAGCCATCATGGCCACCATATACACGCAAATATTTAAGTAACTTTTAACCACATGTGTCAGTCTTTGAAGGATAAGCTCTTATGCAAGAGAGCTGAGTACCGGTATCTGCAGAATATAGTTCTTCTTTGTTTCCTAAAATACTATTTTTGCACTGACTAACAGTAACACGACTAACAGTAACACGTTATCCACCTGTAAATGATCCTTGGCTGCAGAATGGATGAAAACAGACGAAAACAGTAACAATGTGGAGAACATAGCAATACAAATGACAAAAATATCAGTGAAAACGTTGCAGTAAACAGAATGTCGGCACTATAAATGACTCATGACAACTCAACAACTAATGCAAACAAACTTTCAAAAGTAAGTATGAACGTTAGCTTACTGTACTGCAAAAGGCCTTTGTCAATAACTGCTTTGAAGTCTTCACTGTTGAGTTTCCCAAGAGGTCGGCCAACTGGCGGCATTGGGACACCTCCAGCACTTTTGACCCCAATGCTACCATCAGTCGCTGCTCCCCATGTCACAAAGTAATCCTCTACACAACAAATAATCAGCTTATCGACAGCTGGTTAATACAAAAAAAGCTGCTCGTTAGAACGAAATAAACAATATCAGGTTTAATCATCATCGTAGCTAATAATCTGCAAGATGCCTATTACACACAATGACAACACAGGCGACAAGCCAATATTAGCTCTAAAATATTGCGAGGGCAAAATTAGAAATAAAATGTCACTGCAAGATCAATGCACATTAACAGCAATGCTAAAATGCATCTAGAAATTTTTCTGCTGCAGTCTGCTTCTCAATGCATCTGTTCCAAGCCAATGGGCAAGCACGGAATAATGCAGTTTACATTCGCCATGTTACTAGTGCGACAACAACGTCAAAAGTGATTCCTCAAAAATAATTTTCTCGGTTTCATTTAACAAGTTTCTTCCAGTGGTGAACCAGCCAAAAATGCACAAAACGTGACTCAACTTACTCGCCAGCATGTCGATGATGTTGACCGACCAGTCATTGCGTACTATCGTGACCAGAATGTTGTCGAACTTCGAGCACGTCTCCTCGCCGACAAGTCGATCGCGAAACAGCCGATTCGCCTCGTACGCCCAGATCGTCATCACATTCTCGGCCGACGAATCTCGCTGGCCTCCAGCCAGATTGTATCTGAGTAGGGCGACCACCCACGCGGTGAGATCGCGCGGCGTGAACTGGTAATGGCTGTACTGGTCGACAGTGAACTTGGAGCGGATCTGTTCATACAACTGGATCATGGAGCCGGCGAGAGCATGGACACGAGACTCGTTGTTCCAGACGGAATGGCTCGACAGCTGCTGCCGAAGCACTGGCATCAGATACGTGCTGTAGATTATCTGCAGCTGATCATGCGACGGATAGCTGTAACAGTTTTACACAGAGCTTCAGAAACAAGTTTAAGTAGCTCACTGACACAGGCGGTGGACGGGCATAGTGGCCTAGTGAGCACCACCAAAGTTAATCTACATCAAGATTGATTAGTACCAAGAAGAATAACTGTGTATACTCTGTGAAAAAGATTTACGCATAGAGAGTGAAGTCCGTAGCGAGGAAGATCATCCCCTTTATGGTGCCTCAAGCCAACAAGGGTTAGACCCAATTAAGCTAGCACACATCTCACGTTCGCCGGATGGCGGGGTCAAATCAAAAGCCAGCGCCTATAACCAATTTGATCCAGTATGCCAGCAGTCCTGGTCGCAGGGCCAACTGCTACGCAACACTCGTAGTTTCTTACCCAGCGGCGGCCAAAATCATCGCCAGTACTCACTGCACATACACGTGGAGGGATGGCTAGGCTGAGTGGGCCTGGAAAATACCAGAGTTGTATACCCACCAAGGTTGTCACCAATCACAGTACTGTACTAACTGGGCTTGACGAAGCCGTTGTTGATGTTACCAATCCTGTTACTACTAAGCCAAACAGCCAGTCTACCAGAATGGTATCTAACCAGCCTGGGACAACTCTCTGGTCATCCTCTCCATACAATTGTGCAGTGGGAAAAACAACTTGTTCTGTGTATTAAGGTGGAAGTTCGACCTACCAGTAATTAAGATATAAACCAAACTGTCACAAAACAGAACACAGAGTATGAGCTACCAAAATATTATAATTATTATCTATGTGCAACCTTCTTTAGTGATTCAGCCTATTATCTGCACGTAGTAACTTGGGTCTGAGTTCCACTGAAAACAGTATATCATATGTGGCCTGAGGAAGGCCAACTCCTTAATTAACACACGAACTTGCATTGCTTCATGGTTTCAAGCAGCATAGAAAAGTCGAATTCAAACGACCACAAGCTACAAATCGAAAAATCTGTCAACTTAAAACACTCTGCCAGATGCAGTGATAGAAAGCGACTGTCACAAGAAGCATATACCCAATGGAACAGAGGCGAACAATGGAAGTGAAACGCGACGTCAGCTTGTGCCGACCCAACGAATTGCCGGAGTTCATGCTTGCTACTATGTGCACGTTGTCAAGACTGACAAACTCCAGGTTTGAGTCGTAGAAACCATTGTACGTCAGAACCTGTGGCATCAACAGATGTCAACCTCCTCCATTCAACCACAGCTGCTGAGATGCGAATGCTCATTAACAACCGCTATACATAAATAAACAGGACACAATCTTATGAACGCATAGCCAGGAAAGGAAAGGAATTGGACTTGTATAGCACCTATCGTCAGTATAACTCGACCACTAAGCGTTCAGATGTGGATCACACAGAGTTACCTGCAAATACACCACATCTGCCTTTCCTTCGTATAAGCATTCGCTAGAGGGCGACACTGCTGCTAACAGTGTCACCCATCTAACTATCGATATACTACTCATTCCCCATCCCACTGAGGGGAGGGTAGAAGGCTGAGTTGGCCTGGTTGGTTCGTTGATTCATAGCGGACGCCTCACCCACGAAGTGGTCACACGTAAACCATAGATCAGGCGCATATCAGGGAAAGTGCGCCAGTCAAAGACCGACGCCCTAACCACTGAGCCAGGAGTACCTAAAGCTCTTCAACAAAACTTATGGACACTGCTGGAAGATATCTAGCTGTCTGTACAGTGATAGCGTTGTCTAGACTCTAGAGACATCACCAATGCGGAGGTCAATATATGTTAGAAGGCCCAACATGCAGCCAAACTGGGGAGGAAGTGTTATATGGTAGTTCAGTTCACGCTAGTCGGTAATTGTGCGCACAGTAAAGCAAACAAGAAGACTGTGTTATTTATTTGACTGAGTGACACTGTAACATACGAGTTGTCCTCGCAGTGGTCTAGTGGTAGCACGCTTGCCTGCTGCGCGAGAGGGCCCAGGTTCGAATCGCGCTGCATACAAAAGTTTGTGTTTTTTCGAAAATCACTGCGATACGCAGCTTTGGGGACGGGCTGCACACTGACTGCAGTGCCTAGGTCGACTCAGCCTTCCACCCTCCGAGGGACGGTAAATGAGTATCAACCTTATGGTTGAGTAATAATACATGGCGATGGGCGAATGTTCGGCCTATAG
>Ga0209568_1000372_pt1 | contig 15539 bp, 13 predicted proteins | sample WorMetOlspDAHAB2_FD_187406 | JGI IMG/M metagenome (GOLD analysis project Ga0209568, IMG submission 187406) | Marine gutless worms symbiont microbial communities from Max Planck institute for Marine Microbiology, Germany - Olavius sp. DAHAB.2... ...
GTCGCAAGTGAAGTCTGTGCGTAGGGGAATGCCGCGTGCCATGGAAAAACTCCTCTGTTTTCCATGTTGAATCACACCCCGCCTAACAGTCCCTTAATGAGTCAAACTTTTTACAGCTTGGTATTAGTCGTGGGGAATCAATGGGTTCCGAGGTGTAGTTAAAGCGGAGGCGGTCGCATATTCCGTGCTTGGGATCAAGTGTGGGAAGACACATCGGCCCCGCCCGCGACCGTGCATCGCAGATGCACGGCCCCGGCCCCGTGGCCTTCCCGGGGCCTCACGCCGTGCAAAAGAAAACGGCGGCGCCTTCCGGCACCGCCGCTTTCAATGTCGATCAGCAGAGCCTAGCGGTTCTGCCGGTTCTCGATCAGGTCGTCGACCACGGCGGGCTCCGCCAGGGTCGAGGTGTCGCCCAGGTTCGAGTAGTCGTTCTCGGCGATCTTGCGGAGAATACGCCGCATGATCTTGCCGGAACGTGTCTTCGGCAAGCCCGGCGCCCATTGGATCAGATCCGGCGAAGCCACCGGGCCTATCTCCTTCCTGACCTGGGAGACCATCTCCTTCTTCTTCTCGTCGGTGCCCTCGATGCCGGCGTTGAGCGTCACGTAACAGTAGATGCCCTGGCCCTTGACGTCGTGGGGATAACCGACCACGGCGGCTTCCGCCACGTCCGGATGGGCGACCAGCGCCGATTCCACTTCCGCCGTGCCCATGCGGTGGCCCGACACGTTCAAGACGTCATCGACCCGGCCGGTGATCCAGTAATACCCGTCGGCGTCGCGGCGGCACCCGTCGGAGGTGAAGTAGAGCCCCTTGAAGGTGGAGAAGTAGGTGTCCATGAACCGCTCGTGGTTCTTGTAGACGGTGCGGATCTGGCCCGGCCAGGAACCGGTGATCACTAGGGCTCCGTCGCCCTCGCCCTCGATCTCGTTGCCGTCCGGATCCAGGAGTGCGGGCCGGATGCCGAAGAAGGGCCGCGTCGCCGAGCCCGGCTTCAGGGCCGTGGCGCCCGGCAGGGGCGTGATCATGATGCCGCCGGTCTCCGTCTGCCACCAGGTATCGACGATGGGGCAGCGCTGCTCGCCGACCACGTTGTAATACCAGTTCCAGGCCTCCGGGTTGATGGGCTCGCCCACCGTGCCCAGGATGCGCAGGCTGGAGCGGCTGGTGGAGGTGACGAACTCGTCGCCGGCGCCCATGAGCGAACGCAAGGCCGTCGGGGCCGTGTAGAAGATGGTCACCTGGTATTTGTCGACGATCTGCCAGAAACGGGACATGTCCGGATAGTTGGGCACGCCCTCGAAGATCACCTGGGTGGCGCCGTTCAACAGCGGCCCGTAGTTGACGTAGGAGTGCCCGGTGATCCAGCCGATGTCCGCCGTGCACCAGAAGACATCGTCCTCGTGGTAGTCGAACACGTACTGGAAGGTGAGCGAGGTGTAGACGCAGTAGCCGCCGGTGCCGTGCATGGCGCCCTTCGGCGCGCCCGTGGAGCCCGACGTATAGAGGATGAACAGCGGGTCCTCGGCATTCATTTCCTCGGGCTCGCATTCCTCGGAGGCACCCGAGACGGCGTCCTCGTACCAGACGTCACGGCCGTCGACCCAGTTGATGTCGGCGCCCGTGCACTTGACGACGATGACGTTCTTGACGCCCGGCGCCTGCTCGATGGCGGCGTCCGTGTTAACCTTCAGCGGGATCGGCTTGGCGCCGCGCAGGCCCTCGTCGGCGGTGATCACGTACTTGGAATCGCAGTCGTTGATGCGCACCGCCAGCGCGTCCGGCGAGAAGCCACCGAACACCACCGAGTGGACCGCGCCGATGCGCGAACAGGCCTGCATGGCGTAGATGGCTTCCGGCACCATGGGCATGTAAAGCGTCACCACGTCGCCCTTGCTCACCCCCATGTCCTTCATGGCGTTGGCCAGCTTGCAGACGTTGGCGTGCAGTTGCTTGTAGGTGATGACCTGGCCCTCGGCATTGGGGTCGTCCGGCTCCCAGATCAGGGCCGGCTTGTCGCCGCGGGTCGCCAGATGCCGGTCGATGCAGTTGTAGGACGCGTTCAGCGTGCCGTCCTCGTACCACGTGGTGGAGACGTCCGGGATCATCCAGTTGACGTCGGAGATCTTGGTATAGGGCTTGATCCAGTCGATGCGCTGGCCCTGCTCGCGCCAGAACTCCTCGTTGTCATCGATGGAGCGCTGGTACATCTCCAGGTACTGGTCGTTGTTGCAATGGGAATTGGCCGCCACGTCATCCGGGACGGGATAGGTGATGTCTTCGCTCATGACGAATGTCTCTCCCCTGAGGTTATGGTCCCCGTGTGAGGTTGTGGTCCCCTCTGCTTCCATGGATCTCGGGTCACGGGAGGACCCGGTCCGCTTAATTTTGGATTATCTCAAAAAAACCCGGGATCACAAGCATCACTCAGGCACCACGGGGGCCGGCTGGGCGGGCGGCCAGATGGTCGGCAGGGCGTGTTTGTCCACGTAGACGGCGCCGTCGCGGATCTCGATCTCCACCGGGGTCAGCCGGTCGTCGACGCAGGGCCCGGCGATGCACAAGCCGTCGTCGATTTGGAAAAGGGCCCCGTGGGTGGTGCACAGGATGTGCTCGCCGTCGCGGTCCAGGAACCTGCCGGGCTGCAGGTCGAGGGGGGTGCCCACATGGGGGCAGGAATTGACGTAGCTGACCACCGTGTCGCCCTGGCGGATCACCATCAGTCCGCAGCGGCCGTCCGCCGTCTCGACGACGAAACCCTCGGAATCGCCGTCGGGCAGCTCGGCCAGGGTGCACAATCGATGGTCCGCCATTGCCCGGTGTTCCCCGCCGCCTCAGCCGTCCGCCGGGAAGACCTTCTTCCAGGGCGTCACGGTGACGCTCTCGAAGACGCCGGCCTTGGCGTAGAGATCGTTTTCCGAGAACCTCTCGGCGGCGGCGCGGTCGGCGAAGTCCATGATGATGACGCTGCCGGTCATGGTTTCCGCGTCGTCGGCCAGGGTCGGGCCGGCGGCGATGATCTGGTCCGCATGGGCCTTCAGGTATTCCACGTGGTCGGGCCGGTTGGCTTTTCTCAGTTCCAGGCCGCCGTCCTTCTTGTCGACGCAGGTGATGACGAAATGCATGAAAGCCCCCTCCTCCGTTGGGTCCGTCCCTTCTTAGCCTTTCGGCGCCCGCCGGGCCAGCCCTAGCTCCGCCGCATCTCCACCAGGGTGGCGTCCAATTCCTTGCGGTCCGTGGCCGGCAGCGAGCAGATGGTGCCCCGGCACACATAGACCGTGGCCTGGCCGTCGATCTGCTCCTTCAAGCGGGCCGGGTGGCCTACCGGGAGCACCGTGCCCGGCGGGACGATCTGCAGGACCTGGGCCGGCAGGCTGCGGGCCATGACGCCGGCCACGAGCGCCCGGGTGTCCGGCCGGCCGCGGTCGCCGATGATCACCACCTGAAGGGCGGAGTCCAATGTATCGGCGGCGTTCAGCAGCCCGGCGATGCCGAGGCTGGGGTGGGCCACGGCCAGCCCGTGAGCGCGGATGGTTGTCTCGGCCATCTGCCGCCAGCGGGTCTCGCCCGTGTGGAAGTAGAGCCGGGCGGCGAGCTCGGCGGCCCGTGCGTTCCCCGACGGGTTGGGATCGTCGATGATGGTCTTCAGCCGGAGGGTCAGGCCGCCGGCGTCGGCGGCGCTGTCGAAGAAGCCGCCGGCACGCGCGTCGCCGTGATGGGTCCCGATGGCTTCCGCCCAGGCCTGGGCCAGGTCCAGGTAGGCGGTCTTGCCGGTGACCTCGAACAGGCTGACGGCGGCGTCCGCCAGGGTCGCCAGGCCGGCCAGGGTGGCCGGCGCGCCGCGTCGATCGCCGACGGCGCTCTGGTGCAGCCGGCCGGCGGTGTCCGTCAGGGAGTCGCGGGCGCTGGCGAAGGCCCGTTCGGCGGCGGCGGTCCAGGCGGGCTTGCCGAAGGCGGCGCCGGCTTCCGCCAGGGCGGCGATAGCGAGGCCGTTCCAGTCGGCCAGGACCTTGCCGTCCCGGTACGGCGGATGGCGCCGCGCGCGGAGGCCGCGAAGGGTGATCAGGGCGGCCGGCCGGGCGGTGGTGCCCTGCCGGTAGAGGGTACCCCATTCCGGGTCCGCCTCGGTGCTGCCCGGCGGCGCCTCCAGGGGCGCCACGGCGTAGGCATCGAGAAAGGCCTTGGCCGCCGGGCCGAGCGCCGCCGCCACCTCTTCGCTCCGCCAGCGGTAAAAGGCGCCCTCCTCCTCCTCGCCCGCGGCCGTTCGGCTGTCGGCGTCCAGGCTGGCGGCGAAGGCGCCTCCCGCCAGTCTCATGTCGCGCTCCAGGAATTCGACTGTGCCGGTGACGGCCCGGGCCAGTTCCTCGTCCCGGGTCTCCCGCCAGACCTGGGCCATCAGCCGCAGCAGGCCCGCGTTGACGTCGAGCATCTTCTCGAAGTGCGGCACCCGCCACAGCGGATCGACGGTATAGCGGAAGAAGCCGTCGCCCACATGGTCGTAAACGCCGCCCCGGACCATCTGCCGGAGACTCAGTCGTACGTGTTCGCCGGCCGCCTGGCTGCCGGTGCGCAGGTGATGGCGCCACAGGAAGGAGAGCGCCACCCATTGCGGGAACTTGGCCGCGTCGCCGAAGCCGCCGGCCAGCGAATCGGCCTCGTCGAGGAAGGCAGCGGCGGCCAGGGCCCGGTGCGTCGCCGTCACCTCGCTGGGGCGCGGCCGGTGGACCCGGGCCAGGGTGGTCTTGATGAGGGCCGCGTTCTGCCGCACGCCTTCCGGGTCCTGTCGGAAAGCGTCATGGACACGCCGCAGCACGTCTGGGAAGGACGGCATGCCCTGGCGCGCCTCGCCGGGATAATAGGTGCCGGAAAAGTAGGTCTCCGCCTCCGGGGTCAAGAACACGGTCAGCGGCCAGCCCGTGGGCAGATCCAGCATGACGGCGGTGGACTGGAACTGGGCGTCCAGATCGGGCCGTTCCTCACGGTCGATGAGGACCGGAAGGAACAGTTCGTTGATCAGCGCCGCCGTTTCCCGGTTGGCGAAGGACTCGCGCTGCATGACGTGACACCAGTGGCAGGCCGAGTACCCTATGGAAAGCAGGATCGGTTTCCCCAGGCGCTTCGCCTCGGCCAGGCTGGCGTCGGACCAAGCCCGCCAATGCACCGGGTCCGTGGCGTGCATCTGCAGATAGGGGCTGGCCTCGGCGGCCAGTTGGTTGCCTGCCGCCGCCGGTCCGGCCAGGCAAAAGGCGGTGAGCAAGGCGAACAGGAAACGGCGCCCGGCGGCCAACCTCAACTCCGTTCGTCGAGCGGCGAATCCGTGCCCACGGGCCGGGCCAGCAGACCGGCCACGGTGGTCTCGATGTCGGCGCCGTGGTTGACAATGGAATCGACGGCCAGGCAGATGGGCATGTCCACCTGCAGGGTGCCGGCAAGCGCGGTCACGGCGGCCGCCGTGTCGACGCCCTCGGCGACGGAGTTGCGCTCTCCCAGGATGTCGGCGAGCGCCCGGCCCTCGCCGAGGGCGACGCCGAGGGAGAAATTCCGCGACTGCATGGCGTTGCAGGTCAAGGTCAGGTCGCCGATCCCGGAAAGCCCCATCAGGGTCTCCGGTCGACCGCCCTTGGCCGCCGACAGGCGCGCCATCTCCGCCAGCCCCCGGGTGATGATCGCAGCCCGGGCGTTGTCACCCATCCGGCGTCCGGCGACGATGCCGCAGGCGATGGCCAGCACGTTCTTCACCGCGCCGCCCACCTCGGCGCCGACCACGTCGGCGCTGCGGTAGATGCGGAACCGCGGGGTGCCCAAGGCCTCCGAAAGGGCGATGCCGGTCTTGGTATCGGCGCAGGCCAGCGTCACCGCGGTGGGCAGTTCGCGGGCCACCTCGGCGGCGAAGGTGGGGCCCGAGAGCACGGCGGCGCGGCGTTCCGGCAGGGCCTGCTCGACGACCTCGTTCATTAACGCGCCGCTGGCCAGTTCCACGCCCTTGGCGCAGATCACCGCCGGCACGTTGACGTGCAAGTGCGGCGCCAGGGCCTCGCAAGTGGCGCGCAGGAACTGGGCCGGGGCCGCCAGAACGACGGCATCGGCCCCGGCCGCCTGTTCCAGCGCGTCGGTGGCGCGGATCGCCGGGTCCAGGGGGACGCCGGGCAGGAACGGTGTGTTCTCGTGTGTTTCGTTGATGGACTGGACGACCTCGGCCTCGCGGGCCCAGATGACCACGTCACGGCCGGCCCGGCGGGCGACGGCGGCCAGCGCCGTGCCCCAGGCGCCGGCTCCGATGATTGCGATCCTGTCCATTCCTTGATTGTAGCGTCCCGGGACAGGGCGGCTCAAGGCTCGTCACCATCCCTCAAGGGATATTGTTGTGAGATCTCATGCTTTCGCGCCGGCGAAGGCGACCGGTTCGGCCTCCGGGTCCAGGGGCCAGCGGGGCCGCGGATGGAAATCGAGGGGGTCCGCCTCGCCACGGCGGAGCCTTTCCAATCCGGCCCAGGCGACCATGGCGCCATTGTCCGTACACAAGGCCACCGGCGGCACTGCGAAGGCCGCGCCCCGGTCCAGGGCCAGGGCCTCCAGGCGGTCGCGCAGGTACTGATTGGCGGCGACCCCGCCGGCCACCACCAGGGGGCCGTCAGTGCCGTGAAGGTCACGGAACATGTCCATGGCGTTTCGGCAACGGTCTTCCAGGACGTCGCCGGCGGCCCGCTGGAACGAGGCGCAGAGGTCGGCCACGTCCTGTTCCCGAAGATCACCCGCCGGCAGGTTCTCGATGGCCTGCCGGACCTTCGTCTTCAGGCCGGAAAAGGAGAAATGGCAACCGGCCCGGCCGCGCATGGGGCGGGGCAAATCGAACCGCATATCGTCGCCGTCCCGGGCCCGGGCCTCCACCTGGGGCCCTCCGGGATAACCCAAACCCAGCATCTTCGCCGATTTGTCGAAGGCCTCGCCCAGGGCGTCGTCGATGGTGGTGCCGAGGCGGCGGTAACGGCCCACGTCCTCCACCGCCAGCAACTGGCAGTGGCCGCCGGAGACCAGCAGCAGGAGATAGGGGAACGCGATGTCATCGGTCAGCCGCACGGTCAGCGCGTGGGCTTCCAAGTGGTTGACGGCGACAAACGGCAGCTCCCGGGCGAGGGCCATGGCCTTGGCCGTCATCACGCCCACCATGACGCCGCCGATCAGGCCCGGGCCGCCGGTCACGGCGACACCGGAAAGTGCTCCGAAATCGACGCCGGCCTCGCTCAGGGCCCGCGCCACCACATCATCGACGGCCTCCACGTGGGCCCGCGCGGCGATCTCCGGAACGACGCCGCCATAGGGTCGATGCGCATCCAGCTGCGACAGCACGATATTGGCCAGGATGCGCCGTTCGCCGTCAACCACGGCGGCGGCGGTCTCGTCGCAACTGGTTTCAATTCCGAGAACGATCATCGGCAGGGGTTTCACAGATGGTTTGAATTTGCCGGGTTTTCGGACCATACATTTCCGACACGAGCCACGCCAGCGCCTTGGTATTCAATCATGACCTCATCGCCCTTACTGAAGATCGGCACGCGCGGCAGCCCCCTGGCCATGGCCCAGACCCATGAGGCCCGCGAAAATCTGGGCGCCATGATCAGCGAACTGGCGCCGCCGGACGCCGTTGAGATCGTCGAGATCAAAACCACCGGCGATCAGATTCAGGACCGGCCGCTGGCGGATCTCGGCGGCAAGGGCCTTTTCGCCAAGGAACTGGACACGTCGCTCCTGGACGGCCGCATCGATCTGGCCGTGCATTCCCTGAAGGATCTGGAAACGGTTCTCCCGGACGGTACCGTGCTGGCCGCCTGCCTGGAACGCGAGGACCCGCGCGACGCGTTGATCAGTAGGGCCGCCAAAAGCCTCGACGAGCTTCCCGCGGGTGCCGTCGTCGGCACCGCCAGCCTGCGGCGCCAGGCGCAATTGCTGCACCGGCGGCCGGACATCAAAATCACCCTGTTGCGCGGCAACATCCAGACTCGCATGCGGAAGATCGCAGACGGCGAGGCGGACGCCACCTTCCTGGCCCTCGCCGGGCTGAACCGTATGGGGGTGGCGGATCGCGCGGCTTGTGTCCTGGACCCGGATGAGCTTTTGCCGGCCTGCGGCCAGGGCGCCATCGGCATCACCTGCCGGGCGGCCGACGAGCGGGTATTGGATTGGCTGTCGGCCATCAATCATGTGGAGACCATGACGCGGGTCAGCGCCGAACGGGCCATGTTGTCGGCCTTGGATGGCTCCTGCCGGACACCCATCGGCGGCCTTGCCGAGGTGACGACGGATGGCGATCTGCACCTGCGCGGACTGGTCGCCCGGGCCGACGGGTCCGAGGTCTTCACCGCGGAACGGCTGGGCACCCCGGTGGACGCGGAGGCGTTGGGCCGTGACGCCGGCCGCGAACTGCGCGACCGGGCCGGCGACGACATCTTTCTTTAACCAAGGGACGGTCCTCGACCATGCGGGTACTGCTGACCCGGCCAAGGGAAGATTCCGAAAACCTGGCGACGGTGCTCGGCGAGCGCGGCATGGAAACCTTCATCGAACCGCTGCTTGAAATCGACCTGTTTGCCGGACCGCCGCTGGATCTTGCTGGCGTCGCTGCCGTGCTGGCCACCAGCGCCAACGGAATCCGCACCTTCGCGGGCCGTAACGGGGATCGCGCGGTGCCCGTCTTCGCCGTCGGTGATGCCTCGGCGCGGACCGCCGTTGAACTGGGGTTCCAAGATGTTCGATCCGCCGCCGGCGACGTCGAGACATTGGCCGCCCTGATCAAGGAAACCATCGAGCCGTCGGCCGGTGTACTGCTGCATCCCGCCGGCACCAAGCTGGCCGGCGATCTGGGCGGCGCCCTGGAGGCGGCGGGATACGCCTACCGGCGCGAGGTGCTTTACGAGGCGAAGACGGCGACGGCTTTGAGCGGGCCGGCGCGCGAGTTGATGGCCGCCGGTGGGATCGGCGGCGTGCTGCTTTTTTCTCCGCGCACCGGTGCCACCCTTGCCAGCCTCATGACGGCCGCCGGGTTGGATCAGGCAGCCCGTTCGATGACCGCCTATTGCCTCAGCGCCGCTGTCGCGGAACGGATTTCCGCACTTCCCTGGCGGGCTATCGAGACGGCCGCAGCGCCCGAACAGGCGGCCCTTCTGGCGCTCCTCCCGGATCGGTAAAAAAAGCTCCGGCCGGGGCCGCGATCATGCTGGGTTTGGCCGGGTGATTCTGTTATAGCTCATGAAAGACGGCCCGGTCCGGCGGGACCGGCGCAAAACCAGGGATCTTTTCAATGGCCGAGACGGCGAAGCCGAGCAAGGGTGGCGCGACGGGACGACGCAAGACACCGGCGCAATCCACCCGTAAGACCGCGAGTAAGGCGAAGACGACGGAAAAGGCAAAGTCGGCCGCGGCGGAACCGAAGAAGGACGCCGCATCGGCCGCCACCGATAACGGCCAGCACGTTCGAATCACGCCACCGCCGGCGAAATCCGGTAGCGGCGGCACCTGGGCGGTGGTCTTGCTGTTGGTGATCGTCGTCGGCGGGGCCGCTGGCTACGCTTCCTGGCCCCGTTGGTATCCCTTGGTGGCGCCCTACTTGCCGAAGCAGTTTCCGGTGACGGTCGAGGATCCGCGGGTTGCCGGTCTGGAGATGCGGGTCGGGGAGTTGGAAGGCACGGCGGCCGCCCCGAAAAAGAAGGACGCGGCGATCCAGCGTTTGGAGGAAGAGCGGGCTAAGCTTAGCGAATCCCTGACCGGTGTCCTTCAACGAATCGAATCCATCGAACATTCCATCGGCGCCGTGAAGGAAATGGCGAAGACGGCCGCCTCCGCGGAGGAGGCGGCGCGGGCCAGCAAGTCCCTGAAGGCACTGAACGAACGCCTGACCAGCCTGGAAGCGGCGCCGCGTGCCGAAACGACGGCAGCGCCGGATCTGGCGGCGCGTCTTGCCAAGCTGGAGCGCGACCGGACCGTGGCCAGCGAACTTGTCGCCCGAATCGCCAAGCTTGAAGCCGATGGCGCGGCGTCACGTGAGGAGCGGGCCGCGGCGAAGGCGAGCTTGGCGAAATCCGAGTCAGCCGTGGCGGCCGTGGAAAACCGTCTCGGTGAACTCGAAAAACGTCCCGCATCGGGCGGCGCGGCCTCCGGCAAGGGATCGGCGATCGTGCTTGCCGTCGCCCAGTTGCGCGACGCGGTTCATGGCGGTGGTGCCTTCGGCAAGGAACTTCAGGCAGTGAAGGCATTGGCCGGTGACGACCCGGGCATGAAGGCGCCGCTGGTGATCTTGGAGAAGTACGCCGGGTCGGGTATCGGCACCTTGACCGTCCTGCGTGACGAGTTCTCCGAACTGGCCGGCCGTATCGTCGTCGCCGGACAGGCCAAGGGTGACGGCGGCTGGTTCGACAGCGCCGTCAACAGGGTTTCCTCCTTGGTCACCCTGCGCCGCGTCGATGGAGCCGGTGAGTCGGCCTCGGTGGAGACCTTGGTAGCGCAAGCGGAGAATCGGTTGGCGGCGGGTGATCTCATCGCCGCGGTGAAGTCCGTCGAGGCCCTGAAAGCCGCCGCTCAGCCGGCCTTCGAGACGGCCGGGCCCTGGTTGGCCCGGGCGAAGGCGCGACTGGCGGCGGAGCGCAGCCTGGCGACCCTGCACATCCACGCCGTCTCCCTGCTGTCGCCCGCCAAGGAGTAGGCCTGAATGCTGCGGGCGCTCTGGTTTTTGGTTCTTGTCGTTCTGGCTGCGCTTGCCGCGGTCTGGCTCATTGACCGTCCCGGAACCATCGCCATCAATTGGCAGGGATACCGGCTTGAGACTTCCGTGGCCGTCTTGGTCGCGGTGGTGGCGTTGATCGCCGCCATTGTCGCCGTCGCCTACCGCATGTTGCTGGCCCTGAAGCGGGCGCCGACGCGGGTCGGCGAGGCCTGGCGGGGCCGTCGCCGTCAGAAGGGTTACCAGGCCCTGACGCGCGGTATGGTCGCGGTGGCCGCCGGCGATGCCGACGAAGCTAGGCGCCAGGAGAAAAAGGCTCAGGTTCTGCTCAACGAGCCGCCCCTGACCATGTTGCTGTCGGCGCAGGCGGCGCAATTGAACGGTGACGACGCGGCGGCAGCCCGGTTTTTCCAATCCATGACCGAGGCCGACGATACGGAGTTCCTGGGCGTTCGCGGGCTCTTGAACCAGGCTCTGGCCCGGGGGGATGACGAAAAGGCCCTCGATCTGGCCCGTCGCGCCTACCGGCTTCGGCCGAAAAGCGATTGGGTCGCCGCCAACCTGTTCGAGTTGCAGGTCCGCAACGGCCAATGGCTGGATGCTCAGCTCACCAGTGACGAACTGGTCCGCAAGGGCATCGCCGACAAGACCGAGGGCCGCCGCCGCAAGGCCGTGCTTGCCCTGCAGCAGGCCAACGAGGCCGGCAAGGCCGGTGATCCCGAGCAGGCCGCGAAGCACGTGAAGACAGCCTACGACCAGGATCCGAGCTTCGCCCCGGCGGTGACCGCCCATGCGGCGGTACTGATGGATCGGGGGAAAGCGAAGCGGGCCGCGGCGCTCATCGAAAAGGCCTGGCGAAACGAGCCGCACCCGGAATTGGTGGCGCCCTATTGGCGGGCGACGGGCGCCGACGACGGGCTGGCCGTCATGAAGGCGACGGAGAGCCTGGCGGCGGAGAGCCCCGGCCATCCAGAGAGCCGCATCGCTCTGGCCCGGGCGGCGCTCCGCGCCCAACTCTGGGGGGAGGCCCGGCAGAACCTGGAAGCGGTCACCGACGACAACGGCGGTCGCGACGAAGCCCGGGTCTGTCGATTGTGGGCGGAGCTTGAGGAGGCCGAGCACGGTGACGCGGACGCCGCCCGGCAGTGGCTCACTCGGGCGTCCCTGGCGGAAAACGATCCGGCCTGGGTCTGTGGCGACTGTGGCAATGCCGTAACCGTTTGGTCGGCCATCTGCGGCAACTGCGGCGCCTTTGACGGCTTCGCCTGGCGGGCTCCGCCGCATGTCCAGCGATTGGCTTCGAACGGCGACGGCGACAACCTGCCGGTGCCGGTACCCGCCATCGAGGGTGAATAGCGGTTATTTCAGGATCGCGGATAGGGCCGCCAGGGCGTTTTCCGTTTCCCCCATCAAGCGCGCCACCACCTCGGCGACGCTCTCCACCTGTCTGCACCAAACCACCCCCTGCCCCGCCGGTTCCGTGAGCAGCGGCGTGATGTCGCGTTCCTCGACGGCGGTGATCAGGTCGCCCACCAGGGCGTGCTGATAGGGCATCTTCAAGGGTGTCGGGGCGTTCGGGGCCGCCCATTCCTCGCTCCAGTTGGACTTCAGTTGGCGTTGCGGCTTGCCGGAACTGGCCCGGGTAATCACCGTGTCGCGGCTGTCGGCGGCCAGAAGCTTGGTCACCTTGCTTTCCGCCAGCGCGTGCTCGCTGGTGGTCAACCAGCAGGTGCCGAGCCACACGCCCTGCACGCCCATGGCCAGGGCGGCGGCGATCTGGCTTCCGTGACCGATGCCGCCGGCGGCGAGCACCGGAACCCGATCCGCCATCTCGATGATCTGCGGCACCAGGGTCATGGTCGAAACCTCGCCCGTATGTCCGCCGGCTTCAGTGCCCTGGGCGACGATGATCTCGATGCCCGCGTCGAGTGCCGCGCGGGCGTGCTTGGGCAGGCCGATGAGCGCACCGACGGGTTTGCCGGCGGCTTTCACGCGGGCGACCCTGTCGGGACTGAAACCGGTGCCGAAAGCGACGAAGTCGACGTCCGTGGCGAGCGCCGCCTCCAATTGCGCCTCAAAGAAATCATCGCTGCGCATCATGGAATTGAAGAAACTGTCGCCTTGCGGCTCCGGTACGGCGTACTTGTTCTTGAGACCGTCGACGAAGCGCCGGTGCGCGTCGGGGAGTTCCGCCTGCAAATCGGCTAGCGTTTTTCCTTGCGGCATGCCCTTGGGCAGCATGATGTCGACGCCGAAGGGTTTGTCACCGACCTGCTCGCGGATCGCGGCGAGTTTTCCAGGAATCGCGTCCGGGGCGTCGCGGGCGGCGCCGTAGACCCCCATGCCACCGGCATTGGTCAGGGCCGCGGTGACGTCGACACTGTGGGCGAAGCCGAAGATCGGCACGGTCATGCCGAGCTCCCGGCAGAGCGGCGTGTTGAGTTGTTGCACCGGACCTCCTTATCCGTCCGTGCTGTCCGTCTCCAATGCGACGGCGCCGGCCGCCGCCAGTTCGGCAATCTCGTCGTTGCTGAAACCCGCCTCCAGGAGGACCTCGCGGGAGTGTTGACCGATCCTCGGCAGGTCGCGGCGCAGTTCCGTGCGTCGCCCGCCCATGGTGATCGGCAGGCCCGGCACCCGCGTCGGCCGGCCGTCCGGCAAGGTGACGTCCAGAAAGCTTCCCGAAGCATTCAGGTGCGGGTCCTCGAACAGCTCGTGGGGTTTGGCAATGGGCGCGTACGGCAGGCCGATGCGTTCGCAATTGGCCATCAGTTCGTCCTTGGTCATCGCCCCGAACAACTCCCGGAGGTAGGGCATGAACTGGTCACGGGCCTTGAACCGCTCGGCGTTGGTGGCCAGCGCCGGGTCCTCCATGAGGTCCGGCCGATCGAAGGCGTCGCAGAACAGCTTCCATTGGGTGTCGCTGACGATGCCGACGAAGACCTGCTCTCCATCGCGGGTCTCGAAGGTGTCGTAGACGGACCAGGCCCGCGGCCGTTCGGGCATGGGGCCGGCGGGGGTGCCCGTGGCCGCGTACTGCATCATGTGCTGGGCGACCATGTGCACGGTGGTCTCGAAAAGCGCGGCGCTCACTTCCTGGCCAAGGCCGGTCCTTTCCCGCTCGCGCAGGGCACCCATGATCGCGATCACCCCGAACATGCCGCCCATGATGTCGGTGACGGACGCACCGGCCCGCAAGGGCCGGCCTTCCGGGCCGGTCATGTAGGCCAGGCCGGCCATCATCTGAACCACCTCATCGAGCGCCTTGCGATGGGCATAGGGGCCATCCAGGAAGCCCTTCAGGGAACATAGGATGAGCCCCCGGTTGTCCTTGGAAAGCGCTGCGTAGCCGAGCCCCATGTCGTCCAAGGCCCCGGGGCGCAGGTTCTCGACGACCACGTCGGCGCCTTCGGCCAACCGTTTCGCCGCCCTTTGGCCGGCTGGGTTCTTGAGGTCCAGGACCAGACTGCGTTTGTTGCGGTTGTAAGAGGCGAAAAACCCGGCCCCCTGGTAGACGAGACGCCGCGTCGTGTCGCCGTTCAAGGGTTCCACCTTGATCACATCGGCGCCCAAATCCGCCAGGATCATGCCGCAGGTCGGACCCATCACCATGTGACAGAACTCGATGACCCGGATGCCGTCCAGCGGCAGGCCGTCGTTACCGGCGGTGTCTTGTGTCCCCGTCATGGGCGCGAGATTATGCGTTCCCATGGGCAAGGTCAAAAGCGCGGGGTAATGGCATGAGCGGACGCGGCGTTCTCTATGTGGTGTGGGGTGAATTCGACCAGGCGCTCTTGGACCGTTCCATCCAATCCCTGAAGGATCATCATCCGGAATTGCCGGTGGAGGTGGCCCGGCTTCCCGAGGGCAGCACGCTCCTGGACAAGGCGCGCATGCTGGAGATGACGCCTTTTGAGGAGACCCTGTTCCTGGATGCCGACACGGTGGTCCTCGGCGATCTCGGTTTCGGCTTCCAGAAAGCCCGCCGACACGGCCTTGCGTGTTCCATCTGCGAGTGCCCCTGGGCCCGGCGCTACGGCGGCATCGACGACGAGTCGGTGGAGTACAACACCGGCGTGCTGTTCTTCACCGATTCGGCCCGACCCGTTTTCGAGGCCTGGAAGGAGCAGGCGGCGCACCTCGATTCGAGCATCGTCTTCAAGCACGGAGACGGTCTGGCCAAGATGCCGTTGAACGACCAGGCAGGCTTCGCCCGGGCCGTCGAGGAAACCGGGTTCCCCCTGTTCGTGCTGCCCTACAACTGGAACTTCCGGCCGAAATGGCACAAGAGCTGGTTCGGGCCCTTGAAGATCTGGCATGACTACGAACCGGTGCCCGAGCCCATCCTCGAACGCAACCGCGAACAATCGCGGGCCGACGCGGTGATCGACCTTTCCGTGTTGCGCGACGGTTGACCCCACCGGTTGACCGCTGATCGGACTTGACAGGCGACGCCCCTTGGGGGATAGGGTGCGGTGAGGCCGTCGGGTCTCACGGTGCCGCCTTAGCTCAGCTGGTAGAGCATCGCATTCGTAATGCGAGGGTCGGGTGTTCAAGTCACCCAGGCGGCACCATTTCCCCCCTTTCACCTTCGGCTTCGCCCCTAAACGTTGGCGTTCTTTTCGGCAAGCTGGCGAGCGCGCTTTCGGATATCGGTATGGCGGTTCCTCCGGTTATTCGCCTGCGGTTATCATTTCGAATGGCTCAATTCGCGATTCGTAGGCATTGTGGTAGAATCCCTCTCGATACGCTTTGGGAGTCAGAGAGATGGATCACGAGCGCTTTCGGGACTGGTTCTCGCGTGTCGATGAGTTGACGGCGGCGCAGC
>Ga0209568_1000373_pt1 | contig 15534 bp, 14 predicted proteins | sample WorMetOlspDAHAB2_FD_187406 | JGI IMG/M metagenome (GOLD analysis project Ga0209568, IMG submission 187406) | Marine gutless worms symbiont microbial communities from Max Planck institute for Marine Microbiology, Germany - Olavius sp. DAHAB.2... ...
GACCATGTTGGAGATCCTGTCGAAGAATCGGGATCTCCAGACCCAGGTTAAGGAGGCCGAACACATGCTGACCGAAATCGATATCGAATCTTTGCCGTCTTTCAACATTGGCTTTGAACGTGGTGAGAAAAAAGGTAAGGCAGAAGGGAAGACAGAAGGTAAGGCAGAAGGCAAGGCGGAGGTTGTGCGTCGCCTGCTGAGCCGGCTTGGTGTCGCGCAGGTTTCCGAGCTGCTCGGTCTGGCACCGCAAGACGTGGAACGCATCGCGGCAAAGGGAAGCGACGACGATTCAGCGCTCGGCCGGCAGTGATAGTCCGAATTTACGATGAATGATTCGGACCACACCGGCGCCGCCCTCTTCTGGGAGGTGCTCGTCAAGCTCGGCGTCGATTATCTGTTCGGTCACACCGGAGGGGCCGTCATCCCCCTCCATGTGGCGCTGAACCGGCGTATGAGCCGCGGCGAGCCGGCGCCCAGGTTCGTGCTCTTCCGGCAGGAAGGGGGGGCCGGCCACGCGGCCGAAGGCTATGCCCGGGCCAATGGTCGAGTCGGGGTGGCGCTGGCGACTTCGGGTCCGGGAGCGACCAATCTGACCACCCCCATCGCCGATGCCTACAAGGACTCTATCCCGACGGTCTTTATTACCGGGCAGGTCCCGAGCTTCGCGATCGGGACCGATGCTTTTCAGGAAGTCGATACCCTGGGGGTGACCCGTCCCATCTCCAAGCACAATTATCTGGTCAAGGAGGTTGCGGATCTGGAGTGGGTGCTGTACGAGGCCTTCGAGCTGGCCGCCGGCGGCCGGCCCGGTCCGGTGGTGGTGGATATCTGTAAGGATGTCCAACTGGCGGCGGTGGGGCCCGGCAATCCCCCCCGCCGACGTCATCTCGAGCCGGTGGCCTTCGATGCCGCCAGGGCGGATGCCATCCTGGCCGCCGTGGCCCAGGCCGAGCGGCCGGTGGTCAAGGCGGGGGGCGGCATCATCCATGCCGGCGTAGCGGACCTTCTATGCCGCTTCGTCGAGCGTTTCGAGGTCCCGGTGACGACCACCTTCAATGCCTTGGGCGCCGTGCCTTTTACGCATGCTCACAACCTGGGGATGCCGGGTATGCACGGGAGTATCCCGGCCAATTATGCCTTGCGGGACGCGGACCTGATCCTGACCCTGGGGGGCCGCTTCGACGACCGGGTGGCGGTAAAAGGCTTCGCGGAGGCCAAACGCATCGCCCATGTGGACATCGACCCCTCGGAGCTCGGCAAGGCGATCAAGCCGGATCTGGCCCTGGCCGCCGACCTCGGGGCTTTTCTGCGCCATGCGCTGGCGTCCGACCGCGGCGCCCGACACCCGGCCTGGCTGGCGCAGGTCGGTAGCTGGCGGGAGCAGCTGCCCAAGTCTTACGACACCGGGGATTACATCAAGCCGCAGGCGGTGGTCGAGGCCATTTCGGAGCTGACCGCGGGCGACGCGACCCTGGTGACAGGGGTGGGTCAGCATCAGATGTGGGCGACCCAGTATTATCGCTTTACCCGCCCGCGCCAGTGGATCAGCTCCGGGGGCCTGGGGACCATGGGTTTTGGGCTCCCGGCCGCCATTGGGGCCTGGTACGCACACCCGGACCGGCCCGTGGTGCTCATCGACGGCGACGGCAGCTTCCAGATGAACATCCAGGAATTGGGGACCCTGGTCGCCAACCGCATCCCGGTGAAGATGTTCGTGCTCAACAACGGCTATCTGGGGATGGTGCGCCAGTGGGAGGACATGATGGACGACGGGAATCACTACGAGACCTGCCTCTCCCGGACCCTCGCGTGCGACCCCGATTGCGTCAGGCTGGATCCGAACTGTCGCATCCAGCTTCCCAACCTGACCGGACTGCGGTTCGTCTATCCGCGGCTCAAGACCATGCGGATCAGAAATCCGCAGACGATACCGGCGGCCGTGCGCGAGGCCCTGGAGCACCAGGGGCCGGTCCTGGTGGATGTCTGGATCGACAAGACGGAAGACGTGCTGCCCATGGTCCAGCCGGGGCACGGACTGGAGCAGATGATCGAATCCTGAGAGTGGTTAATTTTTAAATGTCATCGGTGGTGTTCCATAATATACAATTTCTATTTATTAAAGTTTCCAGCGGCCAAACTTGACAGAGGAGCGCCGCCGGGATAATGTTTTGATGCAGCCTTCTGCAGTAGTCACATTGGCGTTTTACTATAAAGGTAACTTATGAGCGAGCAACAAAAAACCCGTCCCCAAGTTCCTGACGGCCACGCGCGATTTGCGGTAACCCGCCAGAAAAAGCCCAATGAAAAGGGTTTCGTTGGGTACGAGGTCATCTGGGAAAAGTTCCAGAAAGAGGCCAAGTATCAAACCCCGAAGCGGCCTTGAGAGCTGCGGCCGCGTGATCCTGAATCGGCCACTCGGTCACTCGGCCACTTCACCCAAAGCCGAGGATGTGCTGAAAAACAGGTCGGTAGTGGTAAGTTTTTAAATGGTTTGCGTGGACTTGTTTTGACCCCCTCTCCCCGGCCCTCTCCCGGCGGGAGAGGGCCGGGGAGAGGGGGTCAAAGAAAAGTCTATGCTAGCCATTTAAAAATTCACCACTACCAACAGGTCTACGTCCTGCTTACGGCCCGCGATGCAAGAGAGCAGTTTTCACGCAGCTCCTTTTTCCGGCTACTCACGTATCAGATCGGTCTTGTCCGGCTTCCACCAATGTCCGGCCCCCTGTCGACCTTACCTCCCGCGTTGATCTCTTCATCCATCGCATCGCGAACACTGAGGATTTCGAGCTCGAACACGACTTTCCTGCCGCAAAGCGGATTGTTTCCATCGATTGTCAGTGTTTTCTCGTCGATTCGGGTGACGAGAAAGCTCTTGGTTTGGCCCTTCTCATTCTCCATGAGAATACGCATGCCTACTTCCCGATATTCTGCGGGCACATTCTCAATCAAGTCAGTAATGACCAGTGACTCGTCTCTGGGACCATAGAGGTCGGTGCAGTCGATAGGCACCGATATCGTATCGCCCGCCGACTTCCCCTCCAGCTCTGCCATGACCTGCGGCGCCAACACCTCATTGATACCGTGAACATAACCCAAAGGAAATTCAACGGTTGTCAAGACATGGCCCGTCTTTTGGTCGACGACCCGGTAGGTCAGCTCGACGAATTTGTTGTGTTCAACGGTCTCTTTCATGGCGTCAGAAAATCGATGCGGCAAAAATTCGTACTTCACCCTTCTCATAGCCGAGGACCATTCTCCCCAGCCACTCGCCTTCCCGCTTTGTACTTCGTACCCGGTAGAGAACCGTCACATGTCGGCCACGCCTGATGAGGCCGAGATAGTCTCTCTCCTCGACGAGGTTCCGTGCCAACTCGCTGTGCGCAAACTGCTTACCCATTTCGACCTCGTTCAGGCCGAACAGCAAATCATACGAGAATTTCTTGACGAACTTGCCGTACTGACCCTGGTTGGAGTACTTGATGAGGTCGTCCCACATGGGATGGGCGATCTCGAGTATTTCTTCGTCTGTCTTGTCGATGATGTTCATTTCACATCGCCATCAAGCCGCTTCAGGCCTTTGTGCCGTCAACATCGGTGCGAAAGCGGTGGCTCTGAACAGCGAGGGAAAAGATCAACAAACGCTGTCGATCTCTATATTGATTGTTCCGGTGGCTGCACATCCGGTTGCGCTAACCACTGAGCTTCAGTTTGCCTCGACCGCCGCAAAAAAACAGGGCCCCCGGATGCTCCGGGGACCCTTGCCTCAGGACAAGCTTATTCCTTGTCGTCTATCAGGTGGTAGCAAGGCGCCTTCTCCATGGTGTAATCACCGGTCTTGGGATCGCGATGGGAGACGGTCAGCACGTGCCAGTTGTCATCGTCCACCTTCATTGCGTCACCGCGGTAATAGTAACCCGGCCAGCGCGTCTCCTTGCGGAACAGGGTGTGATGGAAGACGGCCTCGGAAGTGAGATGGCGATGCTTCAGCTCCCATGTGCGCAGCAGCTCGTGGATGTTCTCCGCGGCAACCTTCTCGAGGTCCTCTTCCAGGATCTTCATCTTCTTCAAACCGATGTGCAGCAGCTTCTCGTTGGTCATGTAGCTGACCGTCACACCACCGCAGTACTCGTCCATCAGCTTCTGCAGGCGATCCAGGCCCTGACGCGGGTTGATGTAGTTCGGGTTGACAGTACCGGCCACGACCTCGTTCCGATAGATCTTGTAGTGCTCCATCGGCTTGTAGATCTCTTCCTTGCGGCGATTGATCTGCTCGTCGGATACACGGATACCTTCGGCCTTGCCGTCATCGATGTACCTGCAGGCGGCCTTGGCGGCCAGACGACCCTCGGTGAAGGAGCCGGAGGAAAAGGCGTGCGGGGTACCACCGACCGCGTCACCGGCTCCGAACAGGCCTTCGACCGTGGTCATGCGGTTGTAGCCCCAGTAGTACTCGGGCGGGGAGATGTCTTCCGGACCGGAGCACCAGGCGCCGCAACCGGTCGCGTGAGAGCCCATGACGTACGGCTCGGAGGTCGTCAGCTCCGGATTCTCATTCTTCGGATTGACGTCCGTTGCCGCCCACAGTACCGCCTGGCCGACGGTCATCCCTAAGAAGTTGTGCCAGCCGATCTCTTCGAGATGCGGGTCCTGGAATGCCTCCATGGTCACCATGTGGATCGGACCGCGACCGGCATTGACCTCGCTGATGAACGCATGGTTACGCAGACAAGTGGGGATCGGCCGGTGAGTGAGGTGCGAAGCCTCTACGTCCAGATATCTTTTACCGACCATTTTCTCCAGTGCGGGAAACCACTTGGACTCGTACTCTTCGCCAAGGCCATTCTGGGTATAGGTCTTGAGGTGCAGGAAGTAGGCGCCCACCGGACCGTAACCGTCTTTGAAACGAGCGAGAACGATCTTGTTCTCCATCTGGGTCATTTTGGCGCCGGCGCCAATCAGCAGACCATAGGCCGAGCCCGATGACCAGGGCGCATACCAGACACGACCGGCGCCTTCACCGACCGAGCGTGGCTTGTAGATGTTCGAGGCGCCACCGGCGCCGACGATGACGGTCTTGGACTTGAATACGTGGTAGTTTCCGGTACGCACGTTGAAGCCGACGGCACCGGCGACCCGGTTCTCCTTGGCTTCGTCCATCAGCAGGTGGGTGACACAGATACGGTTGAATACCTTGTCGGCAGACTTCTTCGCGGCCTCGGCCACGATCGGCTTGTAGGACTCGCCGTGAATCATGATCTGCCAGCGCCCTTCACGCTGATAAGCACCCGTCTTCGGGTCGCGCATCAGGGGCAGGCCCCATTCTTCGAACTGATGCACAGCCGAGTCGACGTGACGAGCCATATCGAACAGCAGGTCTTCGCGAACCATGCCCATCAGGTCGATACGCGCGTAACGGACGTGGTCCTCGGGATTGTTCTCGCCGAAACGGGTTCCCATGTAGCAGTTGATCGCGTACAGGCCCTGGGCAACCGCGCCGGAACGATCGATATTGGCCTTTTCGGCAATGACGATCTTCTTGTTCTTGCCCCAATACCGCGCCTCAAAAGCGGCACCCGTGCCGCCCAGTCCGGCACCGGCGACCAGGACGTCGATGCCATCTTCAACAATTGTCTTGTAAGCCATTAGTAACCCTCCACCCCTTCTAACATCTTCAGCCCATTGGACTCGAGCGTATGCAGACCACCGTCATCGAGGCGAATGTACTTGGGCTCGTTGAACAACAGCTGGCTGTCGCGCATTTCCTGGCTGGGCGCGGCCGCATCAGCGAGTTGGGGAATGTGCTTCCCCCACGGTTTGGTGGTGATCGGCGCCAGCAGATCCATGTCTTTTTCGCCGTTGCGGAATTTGATGCGCCAGGCAATGATGCCTTTCTCCTCATCGCGCTTCACTCGTACCGAGTGGCCCAGTGGGGCGAAGTCCGCATAACCGCGCACATCAATCGCGTGCATGGGACAAGCTTTTACGCAGGAGTAGCACTCCCAGCACATGTTCGGCTCGATGTTATATGCACGGCGATTGACCGTGTCGATATGCATGATATCGGACGGGCAAATATCAACGCAGTACCCGCAACCATCACAGCGAGTCATGTATACAAACGTTGGCATTCGATTTCTCCTTCTTCTGCGATCCAGTCAGCACAACTTAGTAGTGGTGGGGAGCTTCACGCTTGATACCAAGCCCCATGTAGGGTGGGGTTTTGCCCATATATTCCGGGATATCCGGATACTTCGCGTGTACTTCGGAATCCGACAGCGTGTAATCATCGGGCAGATTCTCTCTTGAGCCGTCCGCTTTGGTGATTTTCTTCTGATAAGCCGCGGCAGGCTTGAAAAACATGTGGGCGAACTTGGACCACAGGACCGTGCTGAACAAAGTGGTCGCCGCGGCGATGAAGAGGAACAGCGCGACACTGGCGGCAACACCACCGCCCGCAGACTGGAGGAAAGACCAGATCAGCGCGGAGGTCGCCATCACCAGCAGCGAGACGATGAACAGGTCGGAGCGATGAACGTCAGACCACTGGTGGCCTTCGGCGCTCACGTCGACGCGGATCTTGAACCAGAACCAGTAGCCGCCGATGCAGACCATAAGTGCGCCCAGGTGCCAGAGCAGGGGCAGGATGGTCGAGGCTTCGGACTCCGCGGCCGGGAGGCTGAAGATCATGACAGCGGTCGTCACCACGAAGATGATGAAGCCGTACATCGTGAACAGGTGAGAGATGCGACGCTGGGGGTTGTCGAACTCGCTCGAGGTCAACACCTCGTTCGTAACCGTGCTGACGGCGAGGCCGACCTTCTCTCCGCCGCCGACTTCACGCTTGGCGGACTTTTTGGCCTTCTGTGCGTTCTCGAAGAAGTACTTCGCACTCTTCTTGTGCACAACGTCCAGCAAGACGCCGACGATGACCAGAAGGACCATCAGGACGACGTAGCCCTGCATAACAGCAGGCGTGAAAAGAGCCGAAAGCTCCACGAAGGGATTACTGGTTATCATTAGACAGTGACTCCGATTACCTCAGGGGTATGTCGCCCCGTTCCGTCCCGGGAGCAGGCGAACTGGCCGTGCTGAAGGAGCAAGTATCAGACCGCTCCACAGTGAAAACGCCGACTCGCGGCGCATTTTCGATTCCTACGGGTACAAATTATAATCAAATAACTATATTCGATGCCACTCATACTTTTTTCAGGCGCTATAATCGGCGTTGATGATGCCCGCGTCGATCTCGCGATATTTACCTTATGCCTTTGTTTTTCAGATCAACTGGTCTACAAGCACACTGCCGTCATCGACGACACCCTGGCTGCCCTGAGCAGGTCGGCACCGACCCTGGACATCGAGGCGCAAGACGGCGTGCGTCACGAGCTTTGGGTGGTGGATGGGGGCGCGACCATCGACCGGCTCTCCGCAGCCTTCGAGCAGCTCGACGGTTTGTATGTCGCGGACGGTCACCACCGTTCCGCCGCGGCCGCACGGGTAGCCGCGGCGCGTAAGGCCGTCAATCCGAACCATCCGGGGGACGCGTCCTACAATTACTTTCTGAGCGCCTCACCCTGGACGCACGCCGTATTTCCAGGAACGATATCTTGTGTCTGCAGGCTCAAGAGCCACTGGCTCATGGCCTCGGATACTCTCCGGTCTGGGCGAAGCGGGCGGGGAGCCAATCTGCGTGCAGGCTCGTAGCCTCAGGGTGGGACGGCTTCCCCAGGTTCTCTCCATCATGTCCCTTTATACCTGTTCCCTGGTTCTCCCTTGGATACAGCGCCGTAGGTTGGGTAAGGGCCAGGGACGGCTCGCACCCAACCGCCGGAATGTCGGGTGCGCCGCGTCCCTGCTCCGCACCTAAATCCCGCGGGCTCGACGTGAGAGCCGGTATGGGTCTGCAATGACGGCTTGCTGTTGACGTGGATATTCGACAGATTTAGGTGCGGGGCCGGCGGACTTACCCGACCTACTGATCCCTGGCTCTCCCTTGGATAAGAACATACAAGGGTGGGCTGTGCCCACCATCTGGGCGCGGTATTGTGGACACATATTGGTGGGCACAGCCCACCCTACCCTGCCATAAAGCCACTTTACCGTCGCACCGACAATCGCAATAATCGGCTATCCGAGGACTCGACGAAATGACCTATCACCCCCAGACGGACCAGGAACGGATCGCCCTGTCGGAGATGCTCGATCGGATCCTGAACAAAGGGGCCATCATCATGGGCGAGGCCACGATCTCGGTGGCCGATGTGGATTTGATCTATTTGAACCTGCGGGTCCTGGTATCCTCCGTCGACGCGGCGCTGCACGGCGCCGGGACCCGCCCGGAGGAACCCTCATGAGCAACGTTGGTGATGCGGGCGTCCGGACCCCGGTGAGGACATGAACGAGTACGCCCGCGTCATAGACCTCGGAACACCGCCGGATGAGCGACCCGTTGCCGGCGCGGCCCCGCGCATCGAGGTGTCCGACGACGACGTCAAGAGCGGACTCGGCCAACTGGTGCTGACGCTGGTCCGCCTGCTGCATGAGCTCCTGGAGCGCCAGGCTATAAGGCGCATGGATTCCGGGACCCTCACGGAGGATGAAATCGAACGCCTGGGCCTGGCCCTGATGCGGCAGAGCGAAGAAATCGAGCGTCTGCGCCGGGCGTTCGGGTTGGAAGAAGAGGACCTGAACATCGATCTGGGACCGCTGGGTAAGCTGCTCTAGGTGGTGTTGACATTCACAGCCGACTGCTTGAATCACCCTCTCCCCAACCCCTCTCCCTCCAGGGAGAGGGGCTTTTGGGGAGTCGGTTCTCATCCTGGATCTGTGACATGTTGCGGGCGTTTAAACACGTGAAAACAGTCGGTTATCATTAAATGTCAACACCACCTAGTACGCCGTTTCTCAACATTTTGCATATACCTCGTAGGGTAGGCTGTGCCTACCATCCAGGTAAATATTGGTGGGCACAGCCCACCCTACGGATTTGATAATGAAAAATAAGGTGAAATTTAGTGCTAGGGCAAAAACAGTGGGGGTTTAAATCATCAGATCGCACAACTGAGCCACTTTAAATCCAACCATTACCCGAAATTTCAAGGAAAACGACATGGCGGCACAGACCGGATTAAGGCACTCGATCGAGACCAGTAACCTGGCCGACGTGCTCGAACGCGTGCTCGACAAGGGCGTGGTGATCGCCGGCGACATCAAGATCAAGCTGGTAGACATCGAGCTCTTGACCATCCAGCTGCGGCTGGTCATTTGCTCGGTGGACAAGGCCAAGGAGATCGGTCTGGATTGGTGGTCCGAGGACAGCGCCTTTCGCAAGCTCGCGGAGCCGGCCCCGGATACGGCCGGACTCGCCCGGCGGATCAGCCGGCTCGAAGCACAGTTGGCCGAACGGCCCGGTCCGGATACCTGAGCGCAGACCGCTTTCTCATATCTACGGACTGTTCGCTTGCCGGCTGCAGCAGCTTTTCGGCCTTGCTGGTCATCAATTTCACTTTGTGACCTCCTGTTGATCTTATTAATCCTGTCCGATTAGCGGTTGTCTCCGTGCCCGCTGTCTCAGCGATCTGGTCACCGATTCCAGCGCCGGCTGCCGATGAACGACGCCCTGTTTCACCCCGCCGTCGAGGCTTGGTTCCAGACCGGCTTCCAGGCGCCGAGTCCGGTCCAGGCCGCGGCCTGGCCGGCTATCTCACGGGGCGAACATACACTGTTGGCGGCGCCCACCGGCTCGGGCAAGACCCTGGCGGCTTTTTTGTCCACCATCGACGGGCTGTTGCGCGAGGGCCTGGAGCAGGGCCTCCCCGACCACACGCGGGTGCTTTATGTCTCGCCCTTAAAAGCCCTGTCCACCGACATCCAGCTCAATCTGCAGGGGCCGCTGTCGGGCATCGCGGACCAGTTGGCGGCGCTGGGCCTGCCGCCGGTAGCAATCCGCGCCTGGGTGCGCACCGGCGATACGCCCCAGTCCGAGCGCGAGCGGATGCGTCGTCTGCCGCCCCATATCCTGGTGACTACGCCCGAGTCCCTCTACATCCTATTGACCTCGGCCTCGGGACGCGAGCTGTTGGGGACGGTGCGGACGGTTATCCTCGACGAGCTCCACGCCCTGGCCGGCAACAAGCGCGGCGCCCACCTGGCCTTGTCCCTGGAGCGACTGGAGGCCCTGGCCGGGGGGCCGCTGCAGCGTATCGGGATCTCCGCGACCCAGGGCTCGGTGTCGGACATGGCCCACTTTCTCCTCGGTACCCAGGGAGGGTGCCGCAGAAGCCCCTCTCCCGTCGGGAGAGGGGTTGGGGAGAGGGAATCAAAGAGCGAAGACCGGTGTCTTTTGCGACACTCTCTCCAGGAGACGGGGAGGGCAGGCGTCTCGCCCGCAGCTTGCAACCGTCTTTCCCTCGACACGCGGGAGATACCCTGCACCATCATCGATCTGGGCCACAGCCGTCCTCTGGATCTCGGCCTGGAGCTTCCCGCCTCACCTCTGGAAGCGGTGATGGCGGGGGAGGTCTGGGGCGAGCTCTACGACCGCCTGGCGGCTCTTGCACGGGAGCACCGCACCACCCTGATCTTCGTCAACACCCGGAGATTGGCCGAACGGGTGGCCCACCACCTCTCCGAGCGCCTCGGCGAAGCCGCGGTCATGGCCCATCACGGCAGCCTGTCGCGGGAGCACCGCCGGGAGGCCGAGGGCCGACTCAAGGCCGGTGACCTACGCGCTTTGGTAGCAACCGCGTCCCTGGAGCTCGGCATCGACATCGGCGACATCGACCTGGTGTGCCAGCTCGGCTCGCCGCGCTCCGTCGCTGCCCTGCTGCAACGGGTCGGCCGCTCCGGTCACGCCCTGACGGCCACCCCCAAGGGTCGGCTGTTTCCCCTCTCCCGCGACGACCTGGCCGAGTGCGTCGCCCTGCTCGCGGCGGCGCGGACGCACCGGCTCGACTGCGTCCGACTCCCCCACCAACCCCTGGACGTGCTGGCCCAGCAGATCGTCGCCGAGGTCGCCGCCCAGGACTGGGACGAGCAGGAACTGTTCGATTTCCTGCGCCGGGCCTGGCCCTACCGGGGGCTCTCCCGCGCCACCTTCGACCAGGTCCTGCGGGTATTAGCCGACGGCTTTTCCACGCGGGTCGGGAGGCGTGCCGCCTATCTCCACCGCGACCGGATCAACGGCCGGTTATGTGGGAGAAAGGGCGCGCGTCTGACCGCCATCACCAACGGCGGCGTCATCCCCGACCAGTTCGACTATGACGTCCTCCTGATGCCCGAGGGCGTGCGCATCGGCACTCTCAACGAAGACTTCGCCTTCGAGAGCCTGGCCGGCGACATCTTCCAGCTCGGCAATACCAGCTACCGCATCCTGCGGATACAGTCGGGCCGGGTATTGGTGGAAGACGCCAGGGGCCAGCCGCCCAACATCCCTTTCTGGTTCGGCGAGGCGCCGGGACGCGACGACCTGCTCTCTGCGGCTGTCTCCGACCTGCGCACCGGGATCGGGGAGCGGCTGGAGGAGACAGGGGACGACCAGGCCCGGACCTGGCTCCTGGATGCCTACGGCCTGACCCCCGTAGCGGCCGATCAACTGCTGGCCTATTACGGGGCCGCCCAGGCCGCCTTGGGCCTGCTGCCCACCCAGGACCGCATCGTCCTCGAACGCTTCTTCGATGAGGTCGGCGACATGCACCTGGTGGTGCACTCGCCCTACGGCTCGCGCCTCAATCGCGCCTGGGGACTGGCCCTGCGCAAGCGGTTCTGCCGCACCTTCAACTTCGAGCTCCAGGCGGCGGCGCTGGACGATTGCATCATCCTCTCCCTGGGCGCCGCGCACAGCTTTGCGCTCGAAGACGTCAAAGGCTTTCTTACCAGCGCCACGGTGCGGCGGCTCCTGACCCAGGCCCTGCTCGACGTCCCCCTATTCGGCACCCACTGGCGCTGGAACGCCACCACCGCCCTGGCGGTAAACCGCTACCGGGGCGGCAACAAGGTGCCGCCGCAATTTCAACGCTCCGCGGCCGAGGACCTGGTGGCGCTCATCTTTCCCGATCAGCTCGCGTGCCTCGAAAACATCCAGGGCGAGCGCGAGCTGCCGGACCACCCCCTGGTCAACCAAACCCTGGCGGACTGCCTTACCGAGGTCATGGACGTGGCCGGCCTGGAGCACCTGTTGGCACGCATCGAGTCCGGGGCGGTCGAGGTGATCGCCCGGGACCTGGCTGCTCCTTCTCCCCTGACCGCGGAAGTCATCGGCGCGCGTCCCTACGCCTTTCTCGACGACACCCCCGCCGAAGAGCGCCGTACCCTGGCCATTCGCACCCAGGGCTTGATCGACGGCGAGCAGGCTACTCGCCTCGCCCGCCCGGACCCGGCTGCCGTGGCCCGGGTACGTGAGCAGGCCTGGCCGAGTTTTACCGATCCAGACGAGCTCCACGACGCCTTGCTGCTGGCCGGATTCCTGACCTGGGACGAGCTGGGAGGCGTCACCGAATTGGTTGCCCCTCTAGCTACGGAGCGGCGCGCGGTGCGCATAGAAATACCGGGGGGCGCCGTCATCCTGTGCGCCGCCGAGCGGCTGCCGGAGCTGGCCGCTGTCACCCCCGTCGATCCGGCCGTCACCGCCCAAGTCCCATCGAGTATTCCGTCTCCCGAGGACCGGGATAGCGCCCTGCGCGAAATCGTCCGTAGCCGCCTGGAATGCCTGGGACCGGTCCGAGCCGCGGACCTCGCCCGCCCGCTGAATCTGCCCGTGAGCGACCTGGAGCAAGCCCTGGCGGCGCTGGAAAACCAAGGCTTCGCCGTGCGCGGCCGCTTCGACCCGGACCTGTCCGGTGAGCAATGGTGCGAACGACGGCTGCTGGCGCGGATCAACCGCTATACGGTAGAAGGACTGCGTAAGGAGATCGCCCCCGTCAGCCCGGCGGCCTACCTGCGTTTTTTACTGCACTGGCAGGGCCTGGCCGGCAACCGGGTAGAAGGCATCGAAGGCACCGCCGCCGTGCTCGACCGGCTCGCCGGCTTCGGCATCCCCGCCGCCGGCTGGGAGGCCGAGGTCCTGCCCGCCCGCATCGCCGCCTATACCCCGGACCTGCTCGACGCCCTGACCGTCAGCGGCCGCTATACCTGGCTCAGACTACATCCGGGTTCCAGGGGCAAGACCCCGGTCCGCACCACCCCCATCGCCATCCTGCGCCGCGAGGCGGTCCCGCTGTGGCGGCCGGACGGCTCGGTGGAGGATTCGGCGGAGGATCCGGTGGAGAGAGGGGAGCTCTCCTCCCGCGCCGCGCTGTTGCTGGACCTACTCCAGGCCCGGGGCGCCCGCTTCTTCGCCGACCTGGTGCGCGACAGCGGCCTGTTGCGCACCGAAGTCGCAACTGCCCTCGGCGAGCTGGTGGCCGCCGGCCGGGTCACCGCGGACGGTTTCAGCGGTCTGCGCGCCCTGATCGCGCCGGCGGCAAGGAGTGTCACCGGACGCCGCCGGCGCGGCACTGCTTCCCTCGACCCCATCGACCGGGCCGGGCGTTGGGACGCCCTGCCCTCCCCCAGCGGTGCCGAACCCGCATCGCCAGCGACGCAGAACACTCGCCTGGAGGAGCTGGCGCACCAATTGATCCAACGCTATGGCCTGGTATTCCGGCGGATACTGGGACGTGAAAGAGGCCTACCGCCCTGGCGGGAGCTGCTACGTGCCTATTGGCGTTTAGAGGCTCGGGGAGAGGTGCGGGGCGGGCGTTTTGTTACGGGCTTCAGCGGCGAGCAATTCGCCCACCCGGAGGCCGTCGCCGCCCTGCGCCGCCACCGGGAGCCGGGGCCCGAGTCCCTGGTGGTCGTCAGCGCCACGGACCCGGTCAACCTCACCGGCATCCTTACCCCTGGGGAAGGTATCGCAAAAGCCCCTCTCCCGGCCGGGAGAGGGGTTGGGGAGAGGGGGTCAAAGGGCGAAGATCGGTGCCTTTTGCGACACCCTCCCGGCGAGCGGGTCACCGCCACCCTCGGCAACCGGGTCTTGTACCGCCAGGGTATCCCGGTGGCCGCCCGGATCAATGGTGAGATACGGACCTTCGTAGCCCTGCGCACCGACGAAGAACGCCAGTACCGACAGCTCCTGACCCAGGAGCGGAAGAGTAGGAACGGTGTAAGACCTCGGCGGGAAGTGGGGCGCAGAACGACCAAATGATTAAGAGACTGTCTAACAGCATACTATAGTAGGGTTTTTTTGTGCTATTTCAAAGCACAAAAAAGACACTGCGGAGGTATGTCCGGCTCCATGCATTTGTTATGTGCTTTTTCAACATCTAGAATTACTTTAGGATGCTCTGGGTCTAACCCAAACAGAGCTCCTATAACTAACCGCATTGCATCCATTCCACAATGTGCATCACTAACTATATCGGATTCTCGCTGATCCATGTATTCGTTCAGTTCTTCTCCAGATATTCCTTTAATCGACTTAACGAGAGACGGTTTCATTACTTCTCCTACTACAGAAAGCATTGCTACGACGTTTTGCAACATCGGAAAATAGGTAATGGTTCAAGGTATAAATGGAAACATTGCCTCTGGCAATGGGTAGGGCGCGCTACAGGCTACACCCTCTCCCCCCCCGGGAGAGGGCCGGGGAGAGGGGATCAAAACAAGTCCACGCAAACCATTTAAAAACTTACCACTACCAAAAAAAGATCGTGGGGAAGACCGATGAAGTGCTCTAGCCCTTTGGACCGCCGATGACGGGCTGTCGGGCCTGATTTTGCTCGGGAGCACTCGGCGGTTATCAGCAAATTCTTCGAGAGTCACCTCTTCTACTCGGCCTACCTTTTTTGAATTATGGATAACTAAGTTGTTACCAACATAGATGCCATAGTGTTTGAACAAAGGGTATTCGATGGTCAGCACATCGCCTGTATTAAAATTGGACATCGGAGGGGACCTCGAAAATACGATCTTTGGTGGTTTAAAGGTATCGGCAAGAGGATACTATGTGGCTGCCATTTCCTCAATATTCAAGTCGGCGGTAGGGTGATTTGAGGAAAGCGCCGCCAGGCGTGCCAAGTCGAACGCTGTCAGGGAAGGTGCGCGACCTCGGTTTCTGGGTAGTGGTAAATTTCAAACGGGTCGAGTGTAGAGCACCTAGAGCGCGAGCTCGCCCCGCCCCTATCGCCGAGAGAACCAGCGACACCTAAGGTGCGCCCAAGCGGTAGGTGCGGGGCAAGCCCGCGCCTACGGTGGATCCGGGTCGTGTCGGAAGTAGGCGCCGGCTTGCCGGCGCTCACGCTATCAGTTGAGAATTTACCACTACCGGTTTCCGGTGTCGAAGCGGTGGGCACAGTCGGGTAGGGCGGAACAGACCAGGGACAGCCGCATCCCACCGTCCGCGAAAGGCGGGATGCACTACGCTTTCCCGCCCTTGTATGTTCCGTTTCTCAGGAAAACCAAGGAAGGAGAATAAAAGGACTTGATGGAGAGAATCTGGGGAAGCCGTCCCGCCCTGAGGCCTCGAGCCTGCACGTAGATTGGCTCCCCGCCCTCTTC
>Ga0209568_1000374_pt1 | contig 15500 bp, 9 predicted proteins | sample WorMetOlspDAHAB2_FD_187406 | JGI IMG/M metagenome (GOLD analysis project Ga0209568, IMG submission 187406) | Marine gutless worms symbiont microbial communities from Max Planck institute for Marine Microbiology, Germany - Olavius sp. DAHAB.2... ...
AGCACTAAAAATTATGCTATGCTTTGGGATTAGATATTCTATGCGTGACCTACTTTCTGACCTCAATCACTATGCCTGACCCGCAAAATGGCGATATGCGTCAGAAACGGTAAATGATGTCAACGCTTCCTGTGGCATCAGCTCTCCTTAGCAAGCTGTGAATTCTATGTCTAAGCGATATTTTAGATGGATATTTATTTTTAAAAATATCTTTTATTTCCATATTCCTCTTTTTATGATTTTAAAACATGATTTTATCAAATGCGTTGATTTTACCCGTATCCCAGCTTCAAACACAACATGTGGTAACGTCACTAATTAGGTCACACATAGAATACTTGATACATTACATTCTTTTGCTCATTTTGTAGTCAAAATCTATGAAAAATTTAGCCTTTGTGACGGTTTTTAATACGATTTAATGATGATACCTGATAGTGGCTTACTTTTTTAGGCCACCCTGTAGATGAAAAAGATGTTTTCATTTCTGTTGTCAGCTCGTGGACGCAAAGCAGATCTACGACTTCATATCCTGTGTTGCATGCGGACAGCAAAACGATAGCTCACGACGGCTTTTTTAGCTGCCTGGACTATAAAACTCTATGCTGTTACGTCTGTTTCTGTGTACGTGATCGCGTGTGGCACTTGAGACCGTAAAACATCGTTTAAACGAAACCGAACAGTGGTTGTGGATATTTTTTTGCAAAATAACAGAGGGGGTCATTTTTATGGGACACCCTCTATATAGGCCTAACTGTTATGGATGGGGAGGAGAGAAAGTCATTTTTAGTGCACCGTGGTTCTTACTGATACCACATTCCCCACGCATGCGGTTCAAGCCGCGTTTTTCTGCGGTTCTACAAATATTTTTTGTCGGCGGAAGGCTGCGGTTGTTTTGCGGAAGGTCGCGGAAGGGTTACGTTTTGATTGCGATCAATACGGTTCCTTCGCGGTCTTCGCGGTATATTGCGGTTTCCGCACAGAACCGCGGCTTGAACCGCATAAGTGGGAAGGTGATGTTAGTGTATGTAATCGGCGCATTTTACATTTTAATGATGACTGTATGATGACGATTTTTTAAAGAAATCGTCGTCAACTCCTGCGAAGACTGTAGCGTGTTCGTGTCTGTGATAACGGTGTAGGCAAAAACCGAGAATCGTTCAAACTCCTCCGCGTCACTGACGACCACCGCGGCGATTGCCTCTTCGTCAATCCTTGCCGCTCTACTTGTTGTCAGCCTGTTGGTGTGGATCTTCGTCCGACGGCATCGGCGCCGGTCAACGTCACCCGGTCTGGACCAGGCGACCGCTGCTTCCGCTGCCGTGACGTGTGGAACCATCGGGTCCACGACGACCGCCGTGTCCTGCGTGCCTTGCGACCTGTCTCCGTCGGTTCCGGCCACGTCGAGTTCGCTGCCGCCGCCCATTCCACGTCATCCAGCCCGCTCCTCCGCCTCTGGCGCCTCCGCAGGTAACACCCGTTCCAACTATTAATGCTGAAGACACACGGCGGCGAAAACCGGCGCCGATTTTCGGGAACCGAATAACCGAAACCGACTTTCGAATAAAAACAAGTCCGATTTCCGGGCTCCGATTTTCGAACGTATTCTGTCTAGACTCTAGAGGTCTGTTTTTGGAGATAAACAACTATTGGCGGCGTGGCTCAGCGGTTAGGACGTCCGCCTTTGGCTGGTGGAGTTTCTCTGAGGACCTGTGCCTGATATACAGTTAACAGGTGACCACTTTGCAGATAAAGTGTCCGCTATGTGTCAGCGAACTAGGCCAACTCAGCCTTACATCCCTCCGGGGTGGTTAAGTGATTAATGCAATTGCATGGATTACGGGGGTGAAGGCCCTTAAACGGTAGACAAGGGCTGCATGTGGCTGTATGGCTGCAGGTCAAAGTCCGTCGGCGCGGGCTTGGACTGCGGCCTAGGATGTACGCCTGCTCTGTCTGTGACACGCAGCGCCGAGGCAGTAGTAGTATGCGGCTTGTGGCGCTACATAAGTGTTATGCCTTTACCTTTTACCTTTAAGTAAACTTCCCCCTTTTTACTTAGTTTGTTGTAAACATGCTTCGGCAAAATCATCGCCGTCAACATTGCCAGCCATGTTTGTTTTCAGCAGCTTGGAGCATGACATTGTGTGATTGGAATAAACAAAAACGATGTCGAAAAGCGGTTCATGGTTTTTCGGAACCGGTTTTTCGAAGATGTGTGTCTTCAGCATGTGACCTGTTCTACTGCATAATGCAGGAGCGTCTACCAATGTTGGGATATGGGAGAACAGTCACCCTCCCGCGTTTTCAGAATTTGTGCGGGGTTTCACAAATAGAATATTGCGTAGCTGATGGTTGCTGTAAATGCCATTTAAGGTGCCGCATATGTATTATGTTGTCATTTGAACATAACAACATATTCGTTTATTAACATGACGAGAGAACTCATCATGAGAATATATATTAACGAAGAAATGGACAAGGAATGCCTACTAATGTGTGTCTTTGTGCAACGAACGAATAGCATAAAATTCAATTTCGGCAGGAGTTCCGTTCCAGGCCCCGCTGGGGATTGAACTCTCGGCATTCCCCAAACCCCTAAATTTGTCCGCACGACGAAATGAAACTGAAACAAAACAGTTTCAAAACAGTTTTGAAAATGTTTCGAAACTGTTTCGTTTCAGCAAAAATAAAACGCTCCGGCGTGAAACGTTTTAGCTGTTTTAGCCAGTCTCTGTCGATATCTGCTGTTTGCGCGCCAAACCAGAGGCGGGGCGGAGCGATGACATGTGCGATATGCGATACGTACTTGTATATAGTCAGGGTTGCATAGTAGCGCGTTACAGTAGCACATTATCTTTTCGAGTAACTAGCAGATTAACTCGTTACATCCTGCCTAAATAACGCCTTCAGTAACTAGTAACTTTTTACAGAAACTGATAACGCATATTATCTCCACGTTTGTTGATTAAAGTTTGATCGACAACATGATAGACATCAGTTTTGCATAAAGCGGAGACCAAGTCCAACTGTGATTGGCTAAAACAGCTAAAACGTTTCACGAATGTTTTAGCGTTTTGTTTTGGCTGAAACAAAACAGTTTCAAAACAGCTTTGAAACTGTTTTGAAACAGTTTAATTTTGTTGTGCGGAGAGCTTAAGTGTTAGGTGGGAAAGAAAGCCATGCAGATGGACAGGAAAATAAAAGTGTAAGGTGTATTGGACTGGGAGTGATGGTTCGTCACTTCCGTTATTTAGCCTTGGCAAACAGTCGATGTACAAAAAGTTGGCGGACACAATAGCGTGATAATCTAATGGAGAAAGATCGACAACGGACTGAGTGACGACATAGAGTATAGACTGGTACGTTAGTGGCTCTTCGTTCACGGATTGAAAGAGTGAGACAACAATAGTGAGTGGTGGTGGTATAGGTCTACACGCAGGGTAGACCAGACACGTAAGCCACTACCGAATTGTCAATAAATGGTATTAAATCGTAGGCCTATGCCAATGAGATTACATTTTGATCGCCATATTAAAGTGTTACAAGAGCACTCTAATATTATCACTTGGTATCAGATATTCTATGCATGGCCTAATTACGACGTAAATTACTCCAAGTGACCAGCGAACCAGCGACATGTGTCAATAACGTAAAAATGAGTTCACGCTCCTCTTGAATCAGTTCACGTTATAGTTCGCCATTTTTTAAACTATAAATTCCTCTCCCAAACCTTCTTTTTTACAAAATATTCATGCAAAAATTTCGTTAATTTCTATTTTTCTTTTTCCCCCAGCAGTTTAATTGCGATTTTATCTTCACACTTATTTTACCCATATCGCAGATTCAAACATAGTAGTTAAATTAGGTCATAGATACAACATTTGGTACCAACTTATAGTATTCTTGTTGCTATTTTATAAACAAAGTTAATGAAAAATGTAGCCTCATTGATTGACGAGTTGTCAAAGTGGCTTACTTTTTTGGGCCACACAGATATTTATACATATCTAGCCATTATATTCCTGGTGGCTTTCTTGTAAATCTAGTGCTGTTTAGGGTTTATTTGTATCTGCTTTGTTTTCGTGTATTCAAGTTAAAATTTCATCGATTTTACTTTAGTTTTTCATTCTAGTTTTAGTACATAATTTTATTGATACATTTTAGTGTTTTATGCTTATTGTTTGCGCTTATTACTCGTTTCTAGTGATTTTTTACATTCTTATTTCTACATTATCTTTTGGCTCTCGTATACCGTGTGTGCAGTCTATGATAAATAAATAGTACCGTAACGTAAGTAAGTAAAAAAGTAAGGAAAACGATCGATTATAGTGTCCTAAATGACAAAGTCAATGCACAGGCACTACAGGAGATTCAGAGAAAGAATGACTGAAGAAATATGGTCTTCAAACGTAAACGTAAAGAAGACAGTGAATCCATTTGACGCTTCGATCGATCGATTTGTATCAGCGTATTTTTCATGTATTCGTGTCGTATTTATTTTATTGATTTCTTTGCAATTTTAGTATCTTATTTTTACTGATTGTAGTGCGTTTACCGTTTAGTTTTTAAGGCGATTTTATTATTATTTTTAACTTTTGTTTTGTTTAGACTCTCATGTACAATGTGTACTATTTTATTATAAATAACTAATAGCGTAAACTCCAATGAGTACGGGGGAATTAGTCGGCGTCAGAATCTAGTCCAGTTTATTTTATGCGGCGCTTCGCTCGTCTCCGCTCTGTCACACGCGTGGACGTATCGACATTAGAGAAATGAAACAATTTCGTGATAGGCGGCGATGTGGTAGATTTAAACTCCGTGGTCAACGACGTAGTACCGGCGCCGGATAGATTTACGCCTTAATACCCCATTCACACTTACACGGTCCAAGCCGCGGTTCTTGGTGTCATTTTCGACAGCCGACTCACTATAGCCGACCATGTCGCTGCCGTATGTCGCTGTGGCTACTACCAATTGCGTCAGCTCCGCCCAGTGGTACGTTCTCTTGTCAGCTGAAGACGCCAAGGCAGTGGTCCATGCCTTCATTTTGTGCAGGCTTAATTACTGCAACTCGCTACTTCACCGATTGCCTGCTTCGTCGATTACAGTCGCTCCAGAATGCAGCCGCCCGTCTTGTTACCGGCGCTCCTCGACGTGAACACATCACGCCGATACTCAGGCAACTTCATTTGCTACCAGTACGTCAGCGCGTTCGGTACAAGCTGGCAACCCTGGCATTCCGATCATTGTCAGGCAAGGCGCCGGCGTATATTAACGACGATTGCCAGCTCGTTGCTGAATCCGAAAGGCGGTCACTCAGATCAGCGGAACGATCCGTCTGCATGCGTCATACAACGCTGCAACAACACGTTCGGCGACTGATAATTCGCAGTAGCCGGTCCGCGTGCGTGGAACGACCTTCCTGTTACCATTCGCAACACCGAGCTGACAATGGACACTTTCTGCTAACATCTCAAAACTGTTTTGTTTACTGATTTATGAGGTCGCGGCGCGATCGTGACTTTTTGATATTATCGCGCCGTTTATAAATGTCCTTTCTTACTTACTTACAACCGCAGAGAACCGCGGCTTGAACCGCATAAGTGTGAATAATAACAATCATAATGATCAACAGTTGATTTAGTGCGCCTCCTACAGCTAGAACGATGACGCATTACACTGTCCAGTTTAATAGCGCGATCCCGGAGCTAGCTACAGTAAGCAGTCTGGAACAAGAACGTTTTCAAGGAACGCTTGAAAACTGGCGTGGAACGCATCAACATGAGTTCTGTTGGCAGCCGGTTCAATGTTGGGGGTGGCAACAGAAAACGCCCTCTCACCGAATTTCAGAATCGCGTAGTTGCATGTAAAGGGGTGTATAAGCAACGTGCGGGTACTTAGGCCACACACGTATAACCTTCAAAGGAGAAAATGGATGTCACCGTTTATCGCTGCTTGCATGTCACTGCTCCCCGATATCTTTCTCGGAGACATTTCCGATCTGTCTGCCAAAATGATTGTGCCACGCCGCAAACTGTCAAGCGCCGGCTGGTGCTGCATCCCAGTCCCTCGGTCTGGAATTCTTTGGCAGCTTATCTGCGTGATCCGGCTGACTTAACAATGTTAGGCGTCAGTGTAAAACATTCTTGTTTGCACACTATTCAGCACAACGTATCGAGCGCATTAGATATATTATGACCTTGCGCTATATAGATTTACTGTTTAATTACTTACTAAGCCACCAGTTGTTTGCTAATAGATTATCATGAGTGTGAGAGGTTGAGTGTCGACACCAGTCCTGTTGACATTGCAAACGACTGCTGATGCCGGGCCTCCCTAAAGTTTCATTTTGGCTACTAAAGTTTTAGGTTCGGTTCTGCGACTGTTCTAGGTGGCTGCCTATGGTTGGCTGTAGTAGCGCGGTAGCGCCCACTCTGGCGCCCGACGGTAGGATGACAATGACAACGGATAGTTGTAACAACGGTGCAACAACATTGTCTCGCGTGAATTTCTCTGAAAACGTAGAACGTGTGACTATATTTGGTAGAATACTCACTATTGCGTGCTGTTTAGTAGGGTAGAACCGCAGAGTACCCCGGCTTGAACCGCGTAAGTGTGTAAGTAGTATAAGATTTCTGGTATACGGAAACGAGGTGGGGTCATAGTTGGTTAATAGGGTTTAGGTTAGGAGTCTCTTTGATGTTTTTGTTCTTTTGTGGAAGTGGATAATGCTGTAGGCCTGCTCGTGTGTAAACCGGTGTTATATACCCTATCTTACTGAGAGGGTTGTTGTCTTGTCATTGGTTGTCATAGGTTGCTTGGTGTAAGCAGGAAAAATAAGCCTTATCTGATGCTATACATTTCCACAAGAAAAAGAAAGCGTAAGAAAGTGAGTAGGTGGATAAACTGTGAACGACTTCTTATATAGTGACCCGAGTAGGAATCTAACTTAGTAGGGAGTTATTGTGCTACCGATCCATTTTTGAAAAAAAAACAGTGGATTGCGTAATCGGAACTGAATCGCAATGGCACACGTGGTCAGGGTGCAGAGTTTGTTAAGATAAGCAGTAACAGAGATGCAATGAAATGATTTTTCAAGAAGGATTATCGAACGTTGGAACCGGTTGGATCAGCACGTGATGGATGCATCGAACATCAACAGCTTCCAAAATCACTTACAGAAATTCGAGAAACAAGAATCAGTTTTTCGTGGATCCCCGCTAAATCCTATGAGCCTCGCCTGCCGACTGACGGCAGTTGAGGCCACAAAAGGTAACGAACACAAGGTAAAGATCAGGGTAAGGTCTTCTTCGTATGCGCTCACATTGATTAACCTTAACTCAGTGGTAATAAAGCCGGTCATTGGCTGGCGGACTTTCCCTGATCTACGCCTGATGTATGGTTGACATGTGACCCCTTTGTGGCTAAAATGTTCGCTATATGTCAACCAGCCAGGCCAACTCAGCCTTCCATCCCTTCGGGGTCAGTAAATTAGTAGTAATCCATGCAATTACATAGGTTACGGGGATGGAGACCATTAGACAGGAGTCCTGGACTGCGTATGGCTGTAGGCCGCCAGGTCAAAGTCTTGTGTGCGCGGGCTTAGCCTACGGCCTATAGGCTGCACGCCCGCTCTCTGTGACGCAAAGCGCCGCTGCATCTACAGTTTGCGATTTGTAGCGCTATATAAATAATGGGTTTAACTCTGGTCCCCGTTATTTTTTGCGGCCGCAAATACTCAGCAAAAAAACATATCACGGACTACCGACCCAATAGACACTTTTTAATAAGGTTGTTATACAGAAACAAGTTCAAACAACTATTAACTTGTTCTGCCGGCAGTTGTTTATATAGTCATAATTGTGCATGTTCTCCAAACGATATGTTACGTTGTGTTATTTTATTTTATAATTATCCAAACAATCTTTCCTTTGAATAATGCAATACGCTATCAGACTGGTTTTCAGACAACGTAGCGGTTCACGAAATGGTCTTTTGCAGCCGCTGATTTGATGGCGTCATCAGCCTCTCCGCATGATTCCTCTGCACAATGTCCCATAAAAGCGACAGAGTCGTTTGCCTCTCCATCATTTGGACCCCTGCATAAGCGGCCATTAGAACAGAAGATCCCGCTGTCATAGTGTTGAATCTGACGTTGTTTCAGTGGCTGACTTCGGAATGTATGCAGCGACTGTTAGTCCTACTTGTTAGTAGACTGGCGAATTTATTTCGTCCGGCTCCCAAAATAGTACCAATACGTTTCTGTTTCTGTATTATATTTTACCACACTGTTGGCATCCAGACAGCGGTGATGTTAATAAGGCCTTTAGTATCAAGGCCAAGGCCAAGTGTTTGCAAGAGCATGACAAATCACCGCCAGTGTAGCATAGCATTTTAAGTACGAAAGTTAAACATACATTGCAATAGTATTTAAATACTAGTCATCTTCAATCCCAGTCGCTGCACTGTTGACTGTAACTTTGGACAAGTTGTTCACACACATTTCCTCTGTCACCAAGTTGGTACCAGCATCGGCTGGGGAGTAAATAGGCACACCGTCTTGCAGCTTCAGCTGGTGCCTGGTTGATGGAATAAAATCGGAGATCGGCGCCAAATGGCGCGGGAAGTATTTTACGCCCACAGTGGACCACGCAGTGTCAAAGGCAAAGGCATAGCAGTTATATGGCGCCACAAACCGCATATTGCAGCTGTAGCGTCGCTGTGCGACACAGACAGGGCAAGCATACAGCCTAGGCCTCAGCCAAGCCTGCGCTCACAGACTTTGGCCTGCAGCCATTCAGCGATACGTAGTCGTTGTCTGCCGTTTAATGGTCTTCAACCCCGTAAATCCACGTGATTATATGCATTACTGCTCATTTACCGACCACGAGGTATGGAAGGCTGAGTTGGCCTATAGTTGGCTACCGATAGCGGAAAGTTTGCCCACAGAGTGGTCACATGTCAACCACACAGGTCGGGGAAAGTCCGCTGGCCAAAAAAAAACCGACGTCCTAACCACTGGCCTACACCGCCAACTATTCTATGCCATCCAATCGTTTCGCAGGCAGTCGTCATGAGAGAACGCAGTTATTGGGGAACTTGAGCGGCCGACTGAACTGCCGAGCTCTGTGGAGGATGGACGCCAACAGAGGCGTCAATGCCCGCCCGAATTCAGTTTAGTATAATAAACGGTTGCCTCGGCGTCGCTCGAGCGTTGTTCGTACTGCAATCGCTGCACTGTTTCATGCATTTTTCAACGCCCCGTTAAAACGCCCTTTCCGCGACGGCGCCGCCTGTTCACGACTGGAGTCGGACTGCCGCACCAACCTATGCACACTCGCGTGTTTAGTTATGCAGAGCGTTGGGGCAAATTGGGTTTCAATCGGCTGAAAACAGGATTAGGTCCCATGGCGACGGACGCCACTCCATTTTTATATCGCCCGCTGAGCTCTGCGCGCCGCCGCCGCCGCCACAGCCGCCGCCGCCGTTGGCGATATGACTCTTAAGTGAAATTTACTTCTCGTGCGTTTCCTTGGCATTTTGCACGATTACGTCGCATGTCCCACATTCTCGTCAAGACTCGAACAACTAGGCATGCGTAGCTCATATCTCGTTAACAGAACAGGCGGTGATCTGCTGGCAGGCCTACACTTCACATTAAAGTTACTCGATCTGTGCTCGATTTACGTTTAAGTATTGCAGCGTCCAGAAATAAAACTCGTCCGAATTCTTATTCCAAATATAATATTTCATTTAGTTTTCGTGTAACATTTACGCGAGTTGCTGTTGAACTTTTAATACCGAAGTCCGAAACTGATTAAACAGTCACTTGTTTCGTTTGAGCTTTCTGCTTTCTCTGTTTCCTCGAGTTGTGGGTTTCACAGACCACGCGTTGTTTATTTTTTTTAAACAACTCTTATGGACATAATATGGCTTCCTGACCAGAAGGCCGCTTGGCGGAAAGCTTCGTTTCCAGGAAAGACAGACAAATTTCATTGATCTGTAATACAAATTGGCTTTATTAATTATCTGGCACATCGTATGTCATATGCTACGTGTTAAACTATGCTTATAAAACCACAAGTAATATATGCTTCTACGAACACACACACAACGACTGGTATATTTCATTTTATTTTAAATTCTCTTTTACAGCTGTATTTATAATTATGCCGTATAGTGCTTTTATTTTGTGTTTGTGTGATTGTGTATTTTTATGACTGTGCTGTTTTGGCGTAATATCAATGTTAAAAAAATCGTGTTGTATTCGTATTGGTCCGCGGAATGATTTTGGATGCGCTAACATAATTACATCTACTGGACTTAACCTCCCTTGGGTTAGAGAGATTCGATACTTGGGTTCATATCTCACTGCAGGGCGTCAATTTAGATGTTCTGTTAGTTATGCGAAACGTTCTTTTTATAGAGCCACAAATGCTATTTTTGGGGAAATCGGTCGATTTGTTTCCGAAGAAGTGCTAATTGAACTAGTTAGATGTAAATGCATGCCTATTTTGCTATATGGTTTTGAATGTTTCTTTTTGACAAAATCCGATGTTAAGTCTTTAGATTTTGCTGTTATACGATTTCTGATGAAATTATTTAGGACAGTTAATAATGATGTTATAGAAGATTGTTGTAATGTTGTAATTTCTTAAAATTCAGTTTACCTTCTGATCTATTAGCTGTTATATATGCCACGTTCTGTAACCGCTATAGACTGTACAAAACTTTACATTAGTATTTTGGACTTAAATAAATTGACATCACTTTGTTGTAGCCTAGGTTAGTTACATTTTGTTTTCTCTATTGTTTCTATGCTACCGTGTATTCTGGTGAATAAAGATTTTCAATAACAAATATAAATATGCAATATATTACACGATGTAGCATTATGTGTTATTTTAGACGAAGTACACTCAAGTGTCACAGAAGGCTCCATTCAGCGATTGGGCGTTTACGACAATAAGTACCAGCAAGTACGTATACGAACAACACTTTTTGTGTTGAGTTATTTTATCGTCTTCGATGATTGCTGATGGCTAAACTATCTCCGTACGCCATCTGGAGTGTTCTTGAAACAGGGTGTACAGGGTGGCCTGAAAGGTAAGCAAGTATCAATACATGATCAAATTACATCATTTCTGCAAATGAGATTAGATTTTGTGACTGAGTGAATGTATGAGATTATATAGTGTAACTGACGCTTAAGGGTAGATTTAGCTGTAGCATGCTAAGGCCTAGTCGCTTCTATAAAAGTGTGCTTTAGCTGCTGTTCAGAGCAGTTGCTGCTTGCTTGCCCTTATCTTGCTTAACTTTATTACACTGTTGACATTCGATCTCGTTTTAATGTTTCTATCTTCGCTATTTGCAATCAATAATAATAATTATAACAGCTCAATAATAACGGGTCCTTCATGGTGGTCACTTAAAATGACGAAAAAAATCTAATCTCATAACATTATCAGTTGGTATTAAATATTCTGCGCGTGACCTAATTTGTGACGTCAATTACTGTGCACGAGCCGCGTGCTGCGATATGGTTTTGTTACGGGTGATAAGACCAACGATGTAAACGCTCCTTCCTGCATTAGTTCGCCTTATTAAGCTATGAATTCCGCTCCTAATCCATCTTGCGTAGAAATACGAAAAAATCCACCTTTCTCCTGCTCAGTCTTTAAGCACGATTTTTATCATACACACTTATTTTTCGCATATCAAAACTTCAAGCACAGTGGCTGAAACATCGGGTCACGCATAGACCATTTAATTCCTACTGATGATATTCTGGCGCTTCTTCTACTCTCAACTTCGATGAAATAACCAAGCCTTGTTGACGGGTTTTCAATACGATGTTGTGAGAAATCAGAAGTGGGCTTACTTTTTCGGGGGCCACCCTGTAGATCCGCCTGCCTGTGCGCAGCCATGTCCTGCAGCAGACGATGATTTTGCTAATGCGGAATAGCGATATCCGTCCTTTCCGCTGTTTCTTATCCTGTCATTTGGCGCTCAAATCAATCGCTCGCCTCGTGCATTATTAAGCGGGAACGGAGCGTGCGATTGTACGTGATTAGCGAACAGACAACATATATTGCCCGGTCGGCCGCGCACTCAAGTGGCGCCCGCGTCCCTGAGCGCGGCTGCGGCGGTCCGTACCGTACCCGCTGTCGTGAGCCGATGCGAGCTGACTATTAATAGTGAATAGTACTCCGCGCTGTCAGGATTTTGTCACTGCCCGTCTTCCGTGTGAATAACGACGTCACTCCGACGTCGAAGAGTTACGCTATTTTAGCCCGTACGTGGCGATTTTCAAGAAATCGATCCTTTATGGCACATCCGGCCATTCTGTCCTTCAGTTCTTTGACGCTGCTGGTTGGGCGATGTAGTCCAGGGGTCATTTCGAAGGGGAACGCGTGGAAACGTCATTTTCATCGCTGAAAAGCCACCCGGACAAAATAATGGGAACGGCGTTCCCATAGTTTAACGTGTTTAAGAACGTATTATGGACGGCATTGCGAACCATTTTCCGGCCAAAAATGCACTAGATTGCATGATTTTGCATACAATGGCAAAAAGAACAGCCCCCGGCGCTTTGACCCAGACACAGTTTTCGCTTGGCTCGCCAGCGTTCCCATTGTTCCGATTTTACGAAACGACCACTGATGTAGCCCGTAAAAGTCGTCCGTGAAATCACCTGTTATGTGTCGCGTTGGTCGTTAAAACATTCTCGGTCACCAGTTTGTACATGAGGTGCAGTGACGTTGTTGAAACGAGCATAAAACCACGCCCAAAAAGTAAGCCGCTATCACTAATCATCATTAAATCGTAATTAAGCCGCCGTTATGGCTAGATTTTTCATCGATTTCGACTAGAAAATGAGTACAATAATATAGTGAGTCTGTATTAAATATTCTATGTGTGAGCTAATTTGTGACGTCATCACTTGTTGTGTTTGAAGCTTTGATACGGATGAAGTCAACGCATATGATAAAATCATGTTTGAAGATCAGAAAAAAAAGAGAAAATGTGGAAATAAAAGACATTTTTTTACATAAATCTTCATCTAAAAGATTGTTTTTAAATGGATTGAAATTGGATTCACGGCTTGCTAAGACGAGATGATGCCAGAGGAAGCGCTAACAACATTTACTGTATCTGACGCATATCGCTAGTTTGCAGGTCAGGCATAGTTATTGAGGTCAGACAGTAGGTCACGCATAGAATATCTAATGCCAATGAATACTATTATAGTGCTTGATTCATCTTTTAATTTGACGAATAAATCTAATCTCATTGATAGGCTTTAATGCATTTAGTACGAGTTATAGATAATTTGATAGTGGCTTACTTATTTGGACCACCCCGTATATATATGGAAATTCATTAAAAAATTTCTAATCCCCATGTTTCTCTTCTCTTTTTGTATTAAAATGTTATCATTTCCATTTATTACTAATATCGCAGCTTCAAGTACTATTGGTCCTAATTGATGACGTCACATAACGTCATGCATAGAACTTAATAATCGTGCCAACTCTTATTAGTCTTGCCCTTCTCTGGCGATAAAAATCAAGCTTTTCGACAGAATTTTAATAGATTTATTGATTTAATCGACAGGGCCTTTTTGGGGCCATCCTATACACACTGTTCGTTTGTGTCTGTTCGTGTGCATATGTGACGGCACAAAATGTGCACTTCTAAACGGATATGTGCAGTTATAAATTATCATTGTTGTGCTGATAAGATGCGTTTTTTGTCAACAGAAATTTGATTTTCAGCTCAAAATGCAGCACTTAGGTTCGGTGAAGATAAAGGGGAGCAGGTTGTGCAGCTTAAAGTATTCCTTTAAAAATGCTCTGCTACGATTGGACATGGTTACGTGCGCAGCTGAATTTCGAAACAAGCAAGCAGGAATTATAGTCTCTGCATACTTTACTAAATAGACTAATGTTTTACAGTCTATTGTAACGCGACCGTCGTCCGAATTTTTTTCTGGATTTTCGGGATGGCTGTCGGAATTTTTCCGTCTGATATCCAGATTAGCCGAATTTACGCCTAAAGTAGAAATTCTGGCAAACTTTTAACATTACGGCCGAAATTTGGCCGAAAGTAACAATGAATTAGTATCTTAATAGAAAAAAATGGTATAGTTTTAGCTCCAACTGGATGTTTCAGTCCAACTTATGGCATAAAACCTAACCCAACTAGCTGCGAATAGGGGAGATGAAGCAAATCTAAGTTATATTTTCAGTCTTATCGGTACAATACCAATTACATATTTGTAGTCATTCACGGCAAATTCAAAGCAGCAAATTACTAGTGTGTTCGAATGTCGTAATATTTTTCGGAAACGGGGAAAAAATTCGGCTACCGTAGTCGGCTGAGGAGTCTAATCGGATGCTTACGGTGGACCGGCTTTCTCATTCGCAACATTATTCAGGTCGCTGCCACAAAAAGTCAACCGCCTCCTAATATACGCCATATTCGTCGTGCTATTTTAGTCGCGCGCTGCCAATGCGACCAAACATTAATTTTATTCAACGCTCATCACAAACAACAGCATCCGCGTCATGCTATGTGTGATTTTCGCTCAGTTTGAATTTGTGGTTGTCAAAATATGATGTGTCGAGTTTCTGTAAACGCGCACGCTATATTCGTTTTATACTGACGTTTAATGTAAGCAGACATCTTTTATGATTATTATTATGATTATTATTATTCGCATAAAAGCAGACAAGCACACATTAGGCCTATACAGAAAATACAGACATATGAAAGACATGATACAATCTATTTACAGTTACAGTTACGGTTATTTACAGTTTATTACTCAAACCACGCTGTGGCACAGAAACACGCAAAAAGTTGGATAAAAAAGTTGGAAATCGAAAAATAACAGATAGGGCCTACTATTGTTGACTATGGTGCATCGGGAAAGAACATATCTAAATCATCTACTTGCTTTGTTATTTTACTTATTTATTTACACGCCATCGTTGCAGTCGATACAGTCTGTAAATAGAAATTACGGCCGTTTCATGGCAATCTGCGATTTGGTGACCAGGCGAGTACTGTAGGTCATTACTTGCACTTCGTGTCCGCTGTAATTAGGTCATGTCGGTGGAATTAAGGCCAAGATCACTAGGTCACACTATAACTGCTGTGGTTTGTGAAGAAGCGAAGTCGCCGCCCGCCATCTTGGATGTGGCCAGCGGGAAGGCCAGGTCCAGGTCGACAGCCTAGTCAGGCACCCATCCGGCGAACATTTAATAATTCGGTGTAAATTGTCCGTGCCTTGGGCTCTTCGTCGCGCATTCTCAGTAGCGTATTGGCAGAGTATCAAAAATGGATGGAGGAAGGTAGGCCTATGTGGGTGAGAAAGTGAGCCGAGTTTACTATGCCCCCTTGAGCCGATTTTGTCATACAGCCGTTTAAACAGTTACCGAAGGCTTTTTTAATTCTCTTATTATATAAGTTTGATTCTAACTAATATATTAATT
>Ga0209568_1000375_pt1 | contig 15467 bp, 7 predicted proteins | sample WorMetOlspDAHAB2_FD_187406 | JGI IMG/M metagenome (GOLD analysis project Ga0209568, IMG submission 187406) | Marine gutless worms symbiont microbial communities from Max Planck institute for Marine Microbiology, Germany - Olavius sp. DAHAB.2... ...
ATAGAGTATTTAATACGAACATATAATATTCTTGTGCTCATTTTATAATCAAAATTGGTGAAAAATCTAGCCTGGTTGACGATTTTTAATACGATTTAATAATGATTCTCGACAGTGGCTTACTTTTTTGGGCCACCCTGTATTTCCACCAGCGTTTAAACTTAAAGTCTACGTTTCTGTACACAGCAAGTATAGAAAACTGAAAACTTGTGCGGCTATATAGTTTAAGCCTGCAACATTTCAGTTAACTTTCCCAGTCATTGCAATGGAGTGCATATAGCCACAGATTGCCTTCTAAACAATGAGTTTATGCACTGTGTGCGCTTTCTCTGCGAGTTGGCATTTTGTACTGTGAGGCCAAAACTGGATTTAGTTTTGTGTCATCGGCTGAGAATGATGGAGTTTATAAGCCCCCAATTTCACAGGCTCCAAAAATGAACTATTAGGGCTATCGGAATTGCAGTTGCTATGATAATCTGTAAATAATGAAAAAAGAACAACAATCCCCCACGTGCGAATCAGTCACATCTGAAACAAATTTCGGAATAATATTGTATTATAATATGGTATGATATGGCCCATGGGATGATCCAATGTTTCGATGTCCCATGCAGCGTATATACGTAGGGACGGTGGCTAAATAGGATTCATGAGCCCAAAATATTTTCGATCCTGGGGCGCGCAGACATCTTCGAAGCGGCCTGGTCAGTAGCGCTGAAAACACGTCACGTATGACTGCGATGTTCGCGGCTGCTACAGAGGGTAAACTGGTGATCCCGTGACCCCATCAAAGTGACATACGTCCGTCCGGGTGGTCGCATTGAATCACGCTAGCCGCAGTGACGGACTGCGTGCTGGGCACTTTCAAAGGTCAAAGGTTACAAGTCGGCTGCGACAACAGCTGTGACGCATGGTCTGACGTCATAACCGACCTACGCCTGTCGACAGAACGTAGCGTTGGGTTTTCGACTGCAGTCTCCGACCACACAGTGATAATCGTTAATTTTTGCAGAATGTTTTTACATTTGAGAAAAACGCGTTACAATTCGGCATCAAGCATGGCATTTCTTAGGAATTAATCAAATGAAAAGCCTTTCCCTTCCGTCGAACACATCGGAAGCTGAAAATCATACTTCCTTCGACTACAAAATCAACATTTTAACTGCGAAAAGTTTTGAACACATTTGATTTTACAGCTGTAGAGAATCCATTAGAACTGCTTACAAAAAAGCCATGTTGTCCATAAACAGCATGAATGCAACTGTGACAAGTGACACCTACTTACGTCACTCATTTACCTGCGTAAGTAATTAGCAACTACATTATTGTGGCTACTAATTGTGGCTACTAAATTTGCGAACGATGAAATATTGACCTGTTAACATTATTTTTATTATTTAAGCATTCGGTTCCTTACTTGCAATGTCGTTAAGTAAAATATAAACAGTAAAAGTCATCAAAAAGTTCTTCTACATAATTTCATGACAACGACTTCCGACGTAATGTGCAGATTTTTCGACAAATAGCAAAAAAACTGCACAACTGCACTGTAACTCAGTGTGTTTAGTTTCAAGCTGCGCATTTGAACTAAACTAAACGCTGCGTTTACGTGCAATTTCTTTATAATTCTGTCGATGTTCGGCGATTATATTGTATTTTCGCACACTGCATGCAGTTGTGAACTGTAGTTTTGAAACAGGCGCGAATCGATTTTATTAAGGGCAAAAATTGAGAAGTATGCGCTGCGCAGATATACGATGCTGGTTGTTTACATTGGGATGCGGAGCGTGCAGCCGCAGCAGCGATATCATTGATCTGCATCGTAGCTCTACTTGGTTGACTCGTTCACTCACTCGCTCGTATCGTCTGTTCATCACTTTCCCGCCAATAGCAGCTGTTGCACCGACTCGACCTGACACGACGGCCACGAGAATAGTTTTGTATGAAGTATTTCACCGTTTTAATGCCGTTTTAACCCTTTCAACGGACTTGCAATGATTTAGACTCAACAATGTTGTCTGGTTTTTGTTGTATTTTTCTATATTTAATTGTTCTCTAACTTTTGTTATCACTCTCGCAATGTCGCTTGTTTATGTCGTCTTCACGTACAGACCAGGGAGTTTAAAAGTAGGGAGGTTGCACAAAGGCAAAAAACAATGTAATTAGTGGTTTCATAAGAAGTCTCGTTTTGAACACACTCATATTCATCGACGCCACGTGACGGTTGGAGTGGTGCACTGCAGTCTGCTCTATGCTAATGATTGTGATTTTGTTGTTTAATTTATTATTTCGGTCTATGTCGTCCTTACGTGGTGTGCGGCGTACAGCTGTTCGAATGCCTATGTTAAGAGAAAGCCGGGGTGGCTTTGACATACAAGACCCTGAACACGTCTGTACCGCAGTACCTCAGCCAATGCATCAACCGCCGCGTCAACGCACGGACACTACGCTCGTCGGCTACGCCACTGCTCATCCAACTGTTTGCTCGTACCGACTTCGCGAAACGTTCTTTTCGATGTGCCGCGCCGTCTGTCTGGAACTCACTTCCCGCGTCTGTTATCGGAAGCGACTCGCTGTCTGTATTCAAATTTACGCTATATTTAACACTCTTATTTCGTAGGTACTTTGGCTAGCACACACAACCGACTGTCACCAGCGCCTCTGAAGTTACGACCTTATAGCGCTATACAAATATGCTTATTATTATTTTTTTTCGGTTTCAGAAGCACCAGATGCGGTAAGTCCAGTGCGTGTTGACTTGGTTAGTTGCGTGCAACGGGCCCCTAGTTGTAGATTAGATGATCAGTATGTACAATGCAAAACGCGATCTACAACGTGGACTACGGGCATCTCAAGTCTTTGGACTTGGCAAGGGAGTCTAAAACTTTTTAGACTCCGTGGTCCGGGCGTTGGAATTCAAGTTCTTAGCCTTGCTATTGCGTTCTGACAATTAAACCCGTCAGCCCTATTTTTGCTTTTAAACAGACTTCATGCCTGCCTTTCAACTCATAATGAATAGTCATAAAGTTGTTAGTCTGATGCAGTTTCAGGTAAATGCATGTTTATTTACAACACAGCAAAATAACCTTTTTCATGCTTTGCTTCTAGGCATATGTATGCCAAGAAGCAAATCATTTAACGTTACCTTGGTTTTGGAAGAAAAAGCCTTGGAAGTTGGAGAATGTTGTTGGCACTGATAGCTTTGTTCTTGGCTTTGGAATTTGTGGCTTGACTGCGTCTGCCTTATGGCGAATTCCATCAGGGGCCATGACGTCTGTAACATTTTAACCGGGCGGCCAAATTGATGCTTACTGGCCAGGGCGCAGGAACGATTTTTTGTTAGCGCAGGCTGTTTCCCCCTTTCTTCTCCCTCTCCTCCCTTCCTCTCCCTTCCCGTTTCCCTCCCCTTCCTATCACGTCCTTTAGAAGTAAGCCTGTACTCCTTCCCTTCCCTACCTTCCATTCCCTTCCCTTCACATGTAAATAACCAAGGTCAAAAACAATAACTACCACAACCCATGGCTATGGGTCGGAAATGGTTGTGTGCAAAACGAGACTTGGAATAAAGAATGCACTATTACGTAAATTGGTCTTTGTGCAACCTCCCTACTTTTATACTCCCTGGTACAGACCCAAAAACGTAAGCCGAATTATCAATAAATCGCATTAAATGATATCAGATTAATCATCATTTTAAAGTGTTAACCAAGCACTGTAGCACTATAATACTGTTACTCGGTATTAAATATTCTATGCGTGACCTAATTTGTGACGCCAATTTCTCTACGTGACTATACATGACTAGAGAAGTTGCGATATGGGTCACTTGGCATAAAATGGCAGCTTTAAAGTCGAGCACTGCTTGTCCAAGGGCACAAGGCTCATGCGAGCCAGTTGACACACGCAACTGAATAATTATATGAAATAAAATTACAATGAACAATGTGTTCTACAATATGAAAATAAAGAATAAAATAATATGAATTAAAATAATATGAGCGGAAAAATAAAATAATCGATAGAAGTATCTGGAGAGACTCCGGGGCACGTGTAGTAAGCAGTTACGTATCGTGCGTGCCTGACACATGATCCAATAATCCAGTGACTTACAGCTAACCGCGGTCATCGAGCCGTGGTGTTCAAACTGCTATGTCAACGTAACTACTAAGCCACTTCGGGAGCTGCGGGGCTAAATACACTACTGCCTGCTAAAGAGTTAATACTGCCATGGCAACACATGTATGTGTGTGATAGGCCGTTTGGTCTTATATTGTGATAGGCTACAGTGAGGCCTATATGTGCCTCTCAGTTTGATGCTGTAGGCCAAGTTCTTTCTGACCTTGAAGAAGCTCATCTTACTGACGGTGGCTGACGCAGAGTCACTCCGGTTTGACTCGAAGGTGATTATATCCTCTTATGTGTTACAGTTTCGAGTCTCTTGCTACATGGCTGTTGTGGTGGAGAGCTGCCTAAAAGTACACGGCAAGACTACTCATGATACACACCCGGCACCCCTTTTTACTTGACACCTGACGTCACATGCATGTACGCCGTCTATAGTGTCCGACGTCGTGGACAAAACATCGACTCGTCGTCGAAGTCGAATCCCTTGCGTCGTCATGGAAAAAATTACGACGCGTCGACGTGAAGGCGTAGGCGTCGTCGTCGAAAAAATGAAGAAAGTCGACATACTTTCAACAAAAATTCGTGTGATTTACTTACAGCCCTGTACAAAACAAATAAACAGTTTGACAAGAAAAAATTATGAAAGCAAAACGGTCGATTCTCGATGATGTAACTACATCCCTAGTCCCTATAGAAAACTGAAGAAAAATTAACATGAACTTTTAAGAGAAAATTAAAACCACATAGAAAGACCATACTGAAAATTCCGACGTGTCGGCGTCGAAAAATTTGAAGTCGGAATTGAAAAAGTAAATCACGACGCCGTCGAAACGTCGTCGAAAAATCTCAAAGTGAGTCTAAAACGTTCGACGCGATCGACGTCGGACACTAACGCCGTCGTCTCTTCCAGTCTGCGTAGCATTAGACACAGTTTATAAGTCTCAATGTCAGTGCAGCACAAAAATGATGGCGATTGTTAGACACAGTTATGACACTGACATTTCACAAGGTAGTATAGCGACACACTTGAGGTGTGGTGGGATCTTTAGTGACAATATTACTACAAATGTTCCTTTTATTCTGGCGGTGAAATAAGTTTGAATATCGGTCAATATTTGACGAAGTTAAGGCATACAAAAAAGTGTGCGATTGTTTTAGACCACCCTGTATGCTAGCCAACACTGGAGTAACTAAATACGACAGTGCTTCGGCTCAATTCTGTTGACGGTTTGACACAGTTATAACGGCGTTTGGCTCATTAACTAAATAAACCTACGTCTAGCCCGGTTAAAATCGGAATGGGTAATAACTGGCCCACCGCTCACAGGTGTAATTGAACCACGGACATCCAGGTCTACTCAGCCTCGCCATCCCTATTGGGACTGTAGGCGCAGCGAGTACTGCCGCATCTCCAGGCTAACGGCGAGTAACGGCAAGGACCTAATGTCAGGAATGATGCATGGCTAAATTTTTATCGTATTTTATATCTGTTATTTTTTTGCTTCAGAATTTCTACTTGCTGTATGGTGCGCTTGGCATCATGATGTTTTTATTAGAGGCTATTTGACTTGAAATGCACATGCGTGGCTGACATCGATCGTAATGCTAACTTGCGTTGCTTCATCATCTGACTCGAAAATCTTCAGACTGACATTGAATACTCTCAGTGCAAATCAGCACGTTACTGTCGATTTTGTGCTGTTGTAATTTTCTAGAATTAAACACGATAAAATAATCATGTGAGTAAAACTAGCAACGAAATCTTGACGACATGTGTTACTCTAATAGTTGCCAGTGTTGATCAATATAACGATTTTCAACGGATGTGCCGTTGGCGATTTTCCTGTACATGTATAGTTTACAGATGTCTTCCTCGCGACTTGGCCTCTGCATGCAATGACTGACAGTCGACCATGCTACGTTGCTCACGGCGAATTATAATTAACTTACAGTCAGTCAAGCGTTTCGTTATGTGACTGGTCGATTGCACGTGGTGTGAATTGGGTTTTTGGTTCATCGTGCAATTGTCATATTAATAGCATAAAATACATGTGTATGCAGTTGCAGAGTGCATAGGCCCCTACATCTTCTACGAAGGGATCTACCCCAATAAGTAAGTCGTCGACACGGAATAGACAAGCTGCTAAACCAAACTGCATAGTGCTTAATAAATATGTTTGCAGTAGTCAATATTGTTAATTATTTACGAACAGCGAATGTTCGTAGCGTCACTGTTAGGTTCTGTGTGCCATGCGTTTTTATCACAATTGGGGAACGTAAATTTCATTGTGAGTGTTACTGCCAGTATAGGCCTATATGTCAGTTTTTAAACTGCGTCAACTGCATTGGCTGAGTGCTCCGTGGCGGATTAATTTCAAACTGGCCGTGCTTGCTTTCAAATGTCTCCACGGTCTAGCACAGTCCTACCTTGCCGACGAACTTCATCATCCATCCGAAACTGAGTTCAGACAGCATCTTCGGTCAGCTTCATCTCCAGCTCTGTCAGTCCCCCATACCAGACTGTCAGCCTACGGTGACCGAGCTTTCCCGGTCGCCGCATGCAGCTCGGGTCTGTAACAGTCTTCCTCAGCACGTCACGTCTGCGTCGACACTCTCCACCTTCTGCATTCGTTTCAAAACACACTATTACAGTTTTTATTATCCATAGTACTTTTGTTCGTGCCTGCGAAGTGACTTTGTCATTATAGACACGTAAATCGTTTCTACTTACTTACTTAAAAAGTCGTTAGAACATTGGGTCACATTAAACGGCGATACCTTTTTAGAATCTGAAAATTGGAATCAATGTGTGTTGCAGCAATGAAACGACGAAACATCGGCGGCGAATGATGCCTTAGAATGAAGTTAATATGTCGGCATTTTCGGCAGCAGGCATCGGCTTCAGCAGTCGTCTCGCGGTTCAGATTATGTTAAGGTAGGCCTAAGTCTGCAGCTAATAAATTGTAAGCCTTATTTTTCTGTCACCGCCTATAGTATATCGAGTTGACATCGCGGCGCCATAAATAAGGTTCCCGGACTGTGTTGACGTCAATTTTGCGATTGTGTTGTGATTTTAGCGACACAAGTTACATTGTTGTTGGCAGCTCGTCGATGTAGGCCTACAGTAAAAATTCTAAAACTCGCTGGAACGAAATCGATATAACGTCCACCGCTTTATGCATACTATTTTACCATCTCAAAATACAAGCAGAAACTGCATTTTGAGAGGTTTTGGCGACAATGCATAGCACTGTATGTTGTCAGGGTTGTAAATGCCGGGTAGGCCTATACTCGGGTTTCATGACGTGATGTACACTGTAGACCTGACGTCGTGAAGTGTCAATTGTGAAACCGATATGGAGCTATACCCTAAGCCGCCTTCGTGTTTCAGTTTTACATCCACAGAATCCATGAATGCACTGATGTGGAGTTCGATAGATCGTCCAATGTCGATCATTTAAAATGACACTGTTTTGTTATTTCTGTGTCAGCTGGAACCAATGGCGTTACTGATGCGGGTCGAGCACCTGTTGTTGATGACGTGGTTGCTATGGTTACAAGACCTGCGCGATGGCGGTACGCATGCGCAGACGGTGTGCCCGCGCGACGAACCACGCTGTCATATCAGAGCCGACGCCTCCATCATCTTCCGCATGACCTGCTCGTCGTACGGCAGTGTACAGCAACTTCCGCGCGCTTGCAACGAACCAAGAGTCATCTCCAACCTCGTCATCGGTCAAAACACAACCGTCACCGCCCTCCAGAGCCGCATTCTGGATGGACTGCGCATGCGTCATCTGGAACTCGTCGGACTCGGCATCCGGTCGGTTTCGGTGTCGGCGTTCGAGGCCATCTCCAGCGATCTCCAGGTCCTTCATCTGCAGGACAATCAGCTGGAAAGCCTGCCTCTGGGTGTCTTCGGGACCCTGGTCCGCCTCAGCCGACTTCAGCTGCACAACAACCGACTCACTGAGTTGAGTGACGGACTCTTCTCCGGCCTGTCCAATCTCATCTACCTCACCCTCAACGTGAACCGTATTTCGACGGTGGACCCGGGCACGTGGTACGCTCTGCCGCGACTGGTGACTCTAACACTGGAGGACAATCGTCTGAGCGACGGGCGACTGCGCTTCCCATATATGGCGCTGGACAAACTCGAGGAGCTTCGTCTGGATAAGAACGGTCTGACGACGATCAACGAAGACATACTCGCCGAGCTGCCGAACCTGCGCAAATTGTACTTCCGGTGGAATGGCGTTGAGTCGTTGCCGCGCAAAGTGTTCCGCAACAATCTGCGACTGCGCGAAGTCGACCTGACTAAGAACAACATCACGCGCTTAGTGGCTGCATCGTTTAACGGTAAATATACGACACATACACTGTACTAATCAATATACTGAGCGGCGACGGTCGGATAGCTGAATATGTGGATAACTCTGTTCTTTAAATGCTCCGCGAACGAAATTATATAAGACATGTTTTTAGAATTGGTAAAAATTCGGAGTTATTCGTTGTCACTGAAAATTGATGCAGTAGTGGCAGAACAGTCTCGTAAAACGTTTTACGATTTTAGCTTGGGCTCTTTTACGTTATTCACTGTTTTTAATTTACTGATGTTTATTATAGTAACGCCAAGCAACAGGATAACGTAAAACATTAAATGAATATTTTGAATCATACGTTGCATCATTTTCGGGATTGCTTTTCTGCTTTTCAGTCCAGTCGACGACAGTGACACTGTCAAAAATCCAACTTTCAAATGATTGCTATGCACGAGCATAATATTGATTTGACAGTAAGGAGCAGTTTTTGATATTTTGTTGAGACGTGAATACTGCATGGATAGTGGGCGATTTTTACATTAACAAATATCACCAGCCTCAAATGTCGTGGGGCTATGACAATACTGAAGAGCGGGTGGAAGTTGACTGACAACTCGCAGTTTTAAAACTTTGAAGATAATGAAACTTGAATGGGATTCTGCAGGTCGTTGTGTGTGCTAAAGCATTTCATGTTTGCCTCAGTCGCATTGTCATTCGAAATTAGGAACCGTTGACACTATAATATTTCTCACTAATCAGTTTGTTGACAACCATTTAGCGCTTAATGACGGTAGTAGTAAATGCGCAGTAATAAAACTAATTCAATGTGATTATGTTACTTAACTGAGATGCGAGTTAGTTCAAAACCATTATTCTCATAAAATACTCGTTATAGCAAGTGACTGTGTATATATTGTGTTAGACTCGATGTCACTGGAAACGTTGGTGTTGGACGAAAATCACATTCGACAACTTCCGAATTCTCTGTTTCTCAGCCTCAACACTTTGCGCACTCTACGTCTGCGAGAGAACGACATCTCCGACGTCTATTCGAACAGTTTCACCGGTCTCGTGGGACTTCGTGAACTCGATCTTTCCGGAAACAAAATTCCGACGCTTCCTCTGGGAATGTTCGATCCTCTCGGTCTGCTTGAAACGCTGTCACTTGCCAACAACGAAATCGAACACGTCGAGAAGATGCCGTTCCAGTCCTGCCGCCACCTGCGCACCCTCGACCTGGCTGACAACTTGCTGCCCGCCGTGAACGCAGACTGGTTTAACGCCACCACTGAAATTACTGTCGTCAAACTTGCTCATAATCGGATTGAGAGTATTCAGCTGGGGTCGTTTGATAAGCTGCAGAGGCTGGAAGAGTTGGACCTGCGCGAGAATTACCTGTCGGATCTAAGAAGAGATCTGTTTGTCCGTTGCCGGTCGCTTCGAAAACTGAATCTTGCCCGCAATCCTCTCAGAAAGCTGGCATCTCCCGGTACCACTTTCAACGGACTGACAGCGCTACAGCGTCTCGATTTAACCAGATGTTGTATTACAGAGTTGACGCTGAACTCGTCGGCGCCGCTTCCGTCGCTCACCGAGCTGCATCTGAGCGACAATCTGCTGACGGAAGTGCAGCGACATTCTCTGGAGGCGGCTACCAACTTACAGACCGTTGACCTTGCTGACAACAGCATCTCAGTCGTCGAAGCTGGTGCTCTGTCGCCACTGGCAAGTCTCAACTCGCTGAATCTGTCTCATAATCTGCTAACCGAGGACCAGCTGTCTGTCGTTGTACGCTCAGTACCATCTGACGCCATTGTTGATGCTTCATGGAACCACGTCAGGTCACTAGCGTCGCTGACAACGCCACTCAGAGGAATCTACCTTTCCGGAAACCCGCTGGTCTGCAGCTGTATGTCTCCTTCGTGGATTTCGGCAGATAACGCCGGCACATTTCTGGACTCGACGAAGACTGTGTGTTCTTCGGGTCGTACATCAGCCTATCTTCTGTGCTACTGGAGTCGCAGCTGTTCCCCGGTCTTCGACCACGAGCTGTGTCGCGCCGACGTTCCACCGGAAACGAATTTCAGCACAGCCGGCTTGCCGTCCAAGATGTGTCGCCTCGACGCCGCGTTGACCGTCTTTGGACCACGCTTCACCACATTCGACGCTCAGCCACTGTCGCCCACTTCCGCTCAGCTCGGTTGGAACATCACCGACGAATTCGACACTGCCGCCGGGTACCAGCTGACGTTTACAGCTATTGACAACTGCACCAACTTGACGGCGGCCATTTTTGCTCTGACCGGAAACGAAACTAGTTTCACGACGCACGTCTATGACGTCAATAGCACTTCCGTCGATGTCGGAACTCTTACTTCCGGTCCGACATATTTGGCGTGCGCCGACGTGCTGCAGATGCCGACCGGAAACAGTAATCGAACGGCGATCAGCGACACTCAGTGCACTTGTCTCGAACTTCCGAAACAAACCACGACAACGTCTTCGACAACGACCACAACAACGCCGACTACTACGACAACGACGACGACAACATCAACAACGACAACACCTACAACAACTACGTCTACAACAACAACAACGCCAACAACAACTACTACTACGCCAACAACAACAACAACAACAACAACACCAACAACTACCACTACCACTACTACTCCTACTACAACCACAACTACAACTACAGTGCCGCCGACGTTACCACCGTTAACAACAACGACTGAGTCGCGCACTTCAACCTCGACTACGACGACGATTCCTACAACTACCACAAGTACGACGACTACGACCACGTCTACTACTTCAACGACAACCACGCCATCGCCGACAACTACAACGACACGACCGGTTACGACAAAACCGGTGAAGACTGCAGCAGTCGTTGCGATTTCAACCAAAGCGACAGACACAGCAACAACAACAGTCGTCTATGCAACGACGACAGCGACGATGGAGCTCATGATCCAAGCCACAGCGAATCAGACCGTCATACTGGTCACGTGGTCTGTCGAGAATCCCGTCGACAACATCGAATACTTCTGGCTGATCTGCTTCGACGACGACAGCCGACAGGTTATGTCCAAGGACGTGCGCGGCGATAGTCACATGATCGAGAACCTGCTACCCGGCTCTGCATACAACGTGTGCATAACGACGGTCACCCACCAGGACGGGATGGATCTCACGCGCTGTGTTATGGTTGAGACGGTAGACCGCGAAACCAAGTTCGATGTCACCGTCCGTCCTTCGACGAAGGATGACGACGACTCAAGCCTTTTCCTTCTCATTGTCATCGCTGTTCCAATAGCCGGTCTGCTTCTCGTTCTGCTGATCCTCTGCATCGCCATCGTATTCTACTTCCGCCGCCGTGGCCGCCGTCGCAGGCGCCTGAACAAGCCAGCCGAGGCGGAAATGACGTCATCATCGACATACGACTCGTCGACCGGAAACTGCGCGACATGTGCGTCGGGGACAAGCAGCCCTCTGTCGGAGCAGGCCGTCACCACGCTGAATCTGTACGACGAGGTGTACCCGTCGGCGCCTCCTCCGCCGACAGTGACGGCGGAGATGTCGTGGGCTGATCGTCGATATTGGAACAACACGAGCGACCCGTTGCCGCTCCAGTCTTCGCTGTCTCTCAACGTCTACGACGAGTCTCTCAGCTACTGATCATACGCTACTGGAGCACGTTTTCGATAGCACACCCGAGTGCCAGATTTAAGCCAACTGCAGATTCTAGTTTGGTCCCGCCCTTAGGGGGAGGGGAGCTCGCACTACAGTTATCTGCTGTGCGGCATATTCTCACTGATCGAGTATATCCTTGACGTCTCTAGCAACAGCTGGGAACTCCGGGAAATCTAAGTGTATGCTTCAAATTCGTTATACATTGTCAGAATTAGAAGACTACCATTTTTATGTTGGCAACAGCATTGCTAAATGTTGACCAAACTCGATAATATTTCGCAAACGTCACATAGACATAGTTGCCAACCACAGAGCCTACTTAATTTGGCGCGATAAATGATATCAAAATGCCATCTAAAATGATGCTGGTCAACAATAGCGAGAAGTCGCACAGCAGATTGATAAAGTGCCACAGCCGGTGATAACGTTTGCACGTGCTGTTAAATGCGCGTCAAATTCACTGTATCTGCACAGGAGATGGCGACACGGCTTTGCAGCTGCAAAGTACAAGAGTGACGTTTGTACACGTGTCGTGCAGTGCTGCAGAAGTTTTGAGAAGGCGACTGACAAACGCCGCAGTCATGTGGACATTGTGATTCGGAGATGGACTCGAACCGTTCTTCCTCCGGATCAGACTATAATAACATTGAATGCACTGAATGACGAGACTGCTGCATTGTGCTAGATAACTTATCACAGCGTTCCGTATACAGACATGACATGACGTCAGGGTGGTATTTGAGGAGGGGGGGAATTTCCCCGTCCCTGACTTTTGTTCCCCTCCGCCCCTCAATCGTTTGTCGGGAACTTCAGTGTTGGGGAAGCATTTAATCCCCTCTCTTCAGCAAGCAATTCAGTATGATCGCCTCCCTGGAAGTTCAATAATTGATACACAGTATAGGCTACGATCAAGTTTTCAATGTGTTCACTGATTGTGCTGCTGCGGTTGTGAGTACGTTCAATGTCATAATATATACTCACAGCCGATCCAAGCGAAGTCACTCCTTTCTATTTTCACGTAACAACGACGACTTAATGCTCCTCAGTGACCAAGCCGTAGAACTTGTGACTGTGGGCCTGAAGAAAGCAATGACAATCTACCGCTATTAAACCTACTGGATCTGATCCCGAACTTTTACACGCACATACCGTGCAAGTAAAACGCCGTTTGTGTTCTGTTCTATAATCGATGCCAAGTTGATCAGTTCGTTCTCGTAGTTTCATCAAAAGTCGACACACTGAGCCGGCTTATCTCGAAACAGTAATAATTGTTCTGCTGTATCGCTTCGTTACGTTTTACATTCGCACGTTTTGCGTAGACTTAAGCATTATATCGAACCCGACTTCATAACACCTTTGTGAGAATCATGCTGTAAGCGCAACCACATCTCATCATTGCAACTCCTACAGCAATTAAAAACCCTGTAAATAAAGTCACTGATGATCACTATTCTGAACATGCGGATCAACTTAGGCCAACAGCTTCATAGGCAGCAACGTTTCTGTCAGGAACTTTTGTAGTACATGTGAATATTTTTTCACGTGTTTTACGTATAGGCTACCTGCCTGTACTTTGCACAATGCATCGCCAAAAACATTGTTCTCAGGTTCATGCAGCCGCCTGTATAATGGGGTGGAAATGGGGAGGGATAAGCTCGTTTAATGCTTCTAAATGTTTGCGCGTAATCGCAGATTTTTGTTGATGCTTCTATCTGCAGAATTCTTATCATCCGCATATCGACAGTTGCTTCATTACTGTTACAGCCCATTTGTATTAATGTTGACGTCGAATGTGAAGGTCCCATACTTCTTCCCGTCGTAGGCTTGTCCCACTCTGTTGATTCAATCAGCCAACATCGGTCGCTGAAATGACCGTCACTCAACTCAAGCCTGGCATCAATTTTACAGAACCAAGTTAACAGCATCACTCCGTGCACTGGGGAAATAGTCGTTGTGATACTGTGCATTCAGATTGAATGGCTGTTTTACAATATGCACTTTGGTGTGAAACTGTCCCACGAAAGTGGCGCCGACTCCACAGAGCACGGCGGCACGTGCCCCCACTTTTACAAATGACTGGGCACTCTGGGCACCGAGAGTATAAGAACAAAAACAAGAAAGTGACCAAATTATACTGACCATCATGAAAGCGCTCACCAAAACGACTAATTGTAGCCGTAGAGCCAAAACCTCAGCAATTTTCTATATAAGAATAAGTCTTGGACTCTTGTTGCAATAGGTAGAAGACAAGATAGTGTATTGAGCTTTACCTTCACCGATTTCCTGTGGGCATCTGTTCACCCAATTGCACCATGTTCAGTGACGGCTTGAGGCTGAGGCCGGGGGCACACCCCAGTTTTGTTAGTCCCCCACTTTATTGGCGACATAGCATGAATTGATCCACCCTGAAAGGCCACCAGTAACGTTAAAATGCATACAGTATTAACATTTTGCTTTAGCTTCTTGGGGACGTCGTCCCCAGACAATGGCACCATTATTAGCATGAGTCGACGCCTGTAGCCAACTATGTGCCGGTTATATAAACGTATCTTTAAAAGTATAATGACACAACTCCGGATTTAAGTACCACTTTAAGTATAAAGAACATATTTTATCTTTATATTTTATCTATAAATATGTTAATTTATATGCATAAGGCTTTTTCTGCTGCCAACCAGTATGAACCCTCTATTGCGCATTTGTGCCTAGCATGTTAGCTCTGCCTTCTCCTTTACAAAATCCTTAAAAATACAGGAGAACGTTAACACTTGAACTTAACATTTTTCTTAAACTTCTACAAACGTTAAACCAAGTTTCTAAATGCAGCGCTTCAGCATAATTAACCAGTTTTAAGCATAAGACGGCGAAGGTGTGCACTCCCGAACAGTGTGGTGTGCCCCTCCACTTAAGGGGGCACTTTAAAAAGTGGAATGGCACGACAAATTTTTTTTCCGGCGCGTGCTCCATGTGCCCCCACTATTCGTTCCGGCGCCACTGCCCACGATCCACGGTTGACCAATGTTTGGAGATTATTCTGCGATCTAATCTTAGTGTACGTAATTTAAACTGAAGGCTTCTCTGGCAGTCTGACATGAAATTCAAGTATGTTACCACAGTACCACTTCGCCACCCAGTCCCCCAGTTTTAGGTTTCATTTCCTGAAAACCTCCAGAAGGTCGTTGCTACTAGACGCGAGATTTTTAGCTTTAAATTCACCAAATAGCGTTTGGCGGCCGGGCTCCGCCCAGACCCGCTGGGGGAGCTCAAGCGCTCCCCCAGACCCTTAGCCGCAATAAGGGGTGTCTACTTCTAAGGGGG
>Ga0209568_1000376_pt1 | contig 15453 bp, 9 predicted proteins | sample WorMetOlspDAHAB2_FD_187406 | JGI IMG/M metagenome (GOLD analysis project Ga0209568, IMG submission 187406) | Marine gutless worms symbiont microbial communities from Max Planck institute for Marine Microbiology, Germany - Olavius sp. DAHAB.2... ...
CTGCTGATGTTCCATTTATGATAATATTTTGTCATCACACAAAACATATTGCCCCCTCCCCCTTCTCATCACAGTTTTCCAAAAACGATACACTTTTTGATAACAATGTCAACCTAACTCGTCTACGATAATGTAATTAATGTTAGATAGTTTAACCATGAGATTCTAAAAATACATCAGTGATTCACTGCTCCATATATATGCACTTGATCGATCAGTGGCCTCGCTGAAATGCTAGCTAATAAATAAGTGCCACTAAAAGACTACATTCTCAAAGCACAAAGCACAATGTGATTTATTCAGTAAAAAGCACAGAATTTTTAACGGAACTTTACTGGTGAGGCAAAATTATCGACAACGTGGGCTCCCTGTTAAACTATTTCACACTCTGAACTAGTTTAGGGGGGCGCCACACAGATATTAGCCCCAGGCACCTTTGTTTCTAGTTACACCAACGCTGAAATCACGCTTGGCTATGGACAGATTGTGTGCAGCTGGTGGAACAACTTTTGGGCACCGGTGCGGAAAAGCATCGCCAGTGTATATGTTTAGCGACTGCCTGGTAGAAAGCACTAAAAGGTATGGAGACATGCAACTCCAGAACTCCAGAAGCTGTTTGAAAACGTCCTTAAAAGTTTTTTCCGCACGAACTCGCGGCCAACTGTGCAACAAATGTTTACCGGTGGCGAGCATGTGTCGCAGTCTGAGGTGAGTGATCGCCAGTCGTATTATTGAAGCCTTGTCAAGCTGCGACAACAGCGCGTATGAAACCGGCAACACGTTGGCGAGCTCGCAGAATATTTCCGTTTCCTGGCTGCGTCGACAGCGTGCTGCGTCTCGAGATTTCTCCTTTCGCTGCTGTGAATTCCTGTCCAAAAAGAGATCAAGTAACGTACAAAAATACACAACTGGGCACAGTTAAAGTCATTTCAGATACAGTCAACTACTGGATTAACACCGACATACTTGAATGAACGTGATTCTCTAGTACATTTATGTTATACAGCAAATGTTACTGACAATGTTACTCTATTGACTTACTCGTCTAACTGTTTAATTGTCTAACTGTCCATTTCTCACACTATGAGTTGTGTCCGTCAACTTATTCTAAAAAATAAAATAAATAAATGAATGAATGAGATATTGAAAAAACGATTAACAGATATATAAAACATATGCAAACTACAGTCCGCTCCACTTATAAGCATGCCGGATATAAGCACACTCCATTTATATGCATGGTATTTGTTCAGTCCCGACTGAAATCAATGAAATTCAATGGGAATAAACTCCGTTTTTAGCACCAGCAATAAATGCACACTTTGGCTATACACATGCATATATTTGGATCATGCAGCTTGAGTCCCTCTGCCTATAAGCAATGGTGTAACTGGATGAGACAATGAGTGATACATATCAGCAACCAATCACAGCACATTAGTGTCAGTGGCCATCCATTCCTCCCTCCCCCGTCCGCATCTCATTTACGGCACACCGGGCACAACGGAAACGATTGTAAACTGTTATCATCGAGCAAGTTTCATGAGGAAGGTCGGAGGAGGAGGAGATTGCAGCCGGCATTAATGAGATGCCTGTTGACGGCTTTGATCTACTGCCGAGCTTACGTTGCTATGGACGCTGATGTCCAGACTGCAGCTAAAGTCACTGATGATGAGTTGTGCTCCAGCCAGCAGGCAGCTGGAGATGTGGAAACGGATGGTGAGATGATCAGTGAGGCCACTGGAGAGGCAGACGATAACGGGCAACAACCAACACCGGTCACGCTGTCCACCGCACTGCTGTGTCTGGATACGGTATGTGCATACCTGGAGATGGCTGGCTGTGACTCATACGAACGCATGTATGGACTGATCGATCAAGTGCATGAGATTGCTACTAAGCATTCCCTGCAATGACTTCTTTGCCTAGATCTGTGAGCGATTATGAATTATGAACATTAGTCACTTCATACAGCGTCTTAACAGAATTTGCATTCATGACTGAATTGATTGATTGACGCAGCCTGGCGTGCCATTATGTTAGTTTCGCTTATCAGCATGCTTCACTTATATGCCCTTCACTATCACTGCTTCGGCCGTGCATATAAGTGGAGTGCACTGTACATAAAAGCACAAGATGACTTGACAAAACTACAGACATGTAGTTGTGAATAAGACACCTGTCCAAAAATGAGGTAAGTTATTACTCAACAACTCAAAGCCACATGAGGCTACAGTGAGATAAGGCATGACTCAGCAAAATTTGAACCAACAGCGTAAACATCCATGTGACCACAGCAAGATCAAAACAGGTATCAAATACATGCTTCAGAAGAAAATTTACATTTTCACCATAATTAAGATTCCACGTGCGACAATATGCTGGCTTTCTCCGGTCAGAGAAATATGGGTAATTTATGCGAGTGCACCACCAGACAAACTAAACAATATCGAGAAAAATTACTTTTAAAAAGTCATGAAACCAGAATTTATGACCGTGCTAAAACGTATACCGAATGTAACATACACTGCGGAAAAATTAATTAAGGTTATATATGTATTATATTCATATTATAATAAATCTTACTCATACAAATGTACTGTTCCTTAACAAAGACCACTGATAAATAATTTCTCGCATGCACAAAATATAAAATACGTTACAGTACATTAAGCGTACAACTACGACGCCATATTTTTGAACCCCTGTAACAATTTTTATATGCGTTAGTGATATTGTCCATCTGAGACAGATGTGAATATGTGGCAAAAAACCACTATTGTCAGTCTACAAAAGACGGGCATAGGGTATCACTATTGCAGGACCAATGACCACTGACATGCGGACTATAGGTCAGTAGTGAATGTGACCTAATCCTAACCCTAACCAAACTCGGCTTTATTGTAGTATCGGGACTGCAGCCGACCGACCGTATATGCACGCTAGCCACGCAGATTAGTGCCGCCCAGAGGGAGTCAATAGCGCGTAGGTGTGAAACTAATTATCAGCCGTCCGACCGGCGGCCAGCCAGCCAACCGACCAATCCGATCATTGACAACAATGGCCTGGGAAAAACAAATGTTGACCTTGCTGCGTAACTGAGTAGTGATTACCCTGGTAATGGTTCAACAACGCAACAATAATTCAGCACGTATTTATATACTGTGCATGTGGATCAAAAAGCGGGTTAAAGACCAGAACTTGGTCTAATTACAGTAATTAAGCCGATTTTGGATCCACTCGTACAGTATATAAGCCCCGTCACACACGCTGTTGTGCACATTCTTCATCATCGAGATCTTCAGCTACATCTATAGCAACATCTACAGCGATGGACTTGTACGACTTCACGGCGCTCGTCGGAGGAGGCAAGGAGAAAATAGTGGAGTATCTGCAGGATGCGCGCATACTGCGAAGAGAGGTCTACTGCCAGCCGTGCCAGCGTGACTACACCATGGTCAAAAACAAGGTGTCGATCGTCGGTTACATGCTGCGGTGCCCAGGCTGCCACCGAAAGCGACAACTGCAGACGGGCACCTTCCTTGAAGGATCGCGTCTGCAGGTCAATAAATTCGTCGGGCTGCTCTTCCTGTGGGCACACGAGGCACCCATCAAGATGGTTCTGAGCATGACCGGGGTCTCGTCTGTTACCGCTGTACAGTGGTACCATTACTTCCGAGACATCTGTTCATGGAAGCTGGTGCATTCGCGGTCCCGGGAAGATCGTTCAGATCGACGAAAGCGTGATGGTAAAGGCAAAGTATCACCGGGGCCACCAGCTGCGTGCCAAACAGTGTTGGGTGTTTGGGATCTATGATCCAAGCACAAAGGAGGGGCACATCGAGCTCGTTGAGCAACGGGATGCGGCGACGCTGCTCCCCATCATCCAGCGCATCGTCGCTCCAGGAACCACTATCTGGTCGGACGAGTGGGCCGCGTACGGTCAGCTGTCGTCGCTGGGATTTGTGCACGAAACAGTGAACCACTCACGCCACTTCAAGGATCCAGACACAGGCGTGTGCACGAATCACGTTGAGGCCTATTGGAACGCCGTCAAACGGCGTTTCAAGCAGATGGTAGGCACCAGCGAAGACATGGTTTCTTCGCATCTCGACGAACACATGTGGCGCCAGCAGTTCGGATCCACCGATAAGCTGGCATACATGAATCTGAAGTGCCACATCGCCGAGCGCTATCCGCTCTAAGCCTCGCTGTCGCCACTGAAAACACCGGCTCTTTTCAGAGCCACCCATACTCCGAAAATGCCACACAGGCTTTGGTTACATGCACAGCTAATAGCTAATAGCAGTGTTTCTGTTACTTAGGCAGCTACGTCACCACTTGTTTTTCCCAGGGTAGCCTACTGTTGTCCACGGTCGGTCGGTCCGTTGACCGGTCGACCGATAATAGTTTCACACCTACGCGCTGTTGATTCACACTAGCGGCCGGCGGCTGGCCTCCCCCCGGTAGAGTGAGCGGCGCTAATCTGCGTGGCTAGCGTGCATATACAGTCGGTCGGCTGCAGTCCCCGATACTACATTAAAGCCCCAAACTCTAACCCTAACTTGTGGTTTGTAGTCTGCAAATAGACTCCCCCCGGACATAGGCGGCCACTAACAGATACCGTTACTCTCTGTAGAGCCCAGACGGGAGACAGCGTATGATCGCGCTAAATGTCCGTCTGGTCCACACGGGAAATAACATCTATGTTTTATATGTCCCCATTCTGGACCACAAAATCGCCACCAATGTCGGCCTAATCGCCCAAGTATAACTGCACATGCCGTTTTCAGTGCGTAACATGGTGCAATCTGTCGCACACATTAAAATAAAGTGCATTTTATTACTTTGAGCGGCAGAACTGCGTCCAACAACAAACGTACCTCCGCTTAGGCTTCTCAGCCTCCATCACATAGCCGCTACCTAACAACGCAATAGTTGTCCATCGGTAACATTTGACATCAGCAGCGCGGCGGCAATCCTGAGACGTGGCAACCAATCGGCTGATCGAAATCGAAGTCAGTCATCGCTTTTGTGCATCGTTTCGCGAATTAACTACGCCATAGTCGATGTTTCAACAAGCGCGTCTCCTTCGTTCACCTTTTGCGGATGCGGAAATTAGGCCAATAAACAACCACCGTACATAGATAAGTGTGCCACTGTTGCACATCACACCATAGAGCCCGTAACGTAACGGGACACGTGAGCTCAGTGCACATAGGGCCGTCTGCGTGAACTTCACTTATAAGCGCGGCTATCTATATTCTTTGGTGTAGCGACATAGTGACATAGTGACAGTGATCGAAGTATGTTTTAAAATTGGTCAATAGGCTATCTGATGAAGTTACAGCGTGCGAACAAATTTTGCCATTTTGGCTGTATATTCAAGAGAGGCTTCGAACAGAATGTACTATGCGTCGCTCTTTCATTCTGTCCACATGTTTGTGTGAAACTAGGCCTACAAGTTGTCCACATGTTTGTGTGACTGTGTGTTTGTTTTGTTATTTCTGCTGTAGAAGTCGGCCACATTAAATCCAGCTAAGGAGTCTGGAGCAGAGCTATAGTTGATCGAGGCAAGGGCCAATGTGAGTTAACTCTTTCGGTGCTGAATAAATTTTTATTAATTTCCTCCGGGTGCTGAATATTTTGCCCTAAGTGAAAGTGAGTAGCATGTTACGACTTTGCTCAATACAGGGTGGCCCAAAAAAAGGTAAGCCACCACCAATTTTTCAAAAAATCGCATTAAAGATTGCCAACGAGATTAGATTTCTTCGTAAAGTTAAAGTATGAATCAAGCACCCCGTCGAACACCACCAAACGGGTCCCGCGCGGGATTTACCCGGTTATAGACCGGTGTACGGGATGGGGAATACAGCGGGTAAGTCTGCGGGCTGCAGACGGGTCCCGCCCGGAGATTACCGGCAGACGTTGTCACGTGATTACATCCGGGTATTTATGCCGGGAGATTTGTTTGTGTTTAGCGCGTGAACGTTTAATAAATTCGTTGAATAAGTTCGAGACAAGCGGTTTCAAAGGTATCTGTCGAGCTTTAATATGCTTTAATACGTGTTTGTATTTATGCAAGTGTTTTTACGCCAAACTCCGATGATTTTGTTATACTTTTAAATGGTAAACTTTGGGTGAGCGATACTAGGGGTTATATCAGGTATTCTTATGAAGTTATCAATTATATTGAGTAAATAAAGTTTCCTTCCACTTACGACGCATATCAGACGACGGTAAGCAGACATGGTTCACTGGCGCTGACGGAGGTAGATCTATCAGCGTTTTAATGTCACAAGAAATCACAAGCAAGCCGCCTCATATCTAATCGTCTTTCAACTGTTCTCACGTTTTCAGTAATGGCATATAATTATCGATAATTATAGGGTCAGATCGGCACAATTGGAAACCATGAACTGAAATGTTAATTCGGCTTAATTTGTGTTACAGCATTTTACACCTTTGATTCTCTATTTCAGTTTTACTCGACATTTAAAGTAGCCTACATGTGCGTAAAAGTTTATATAACGAGCTTGGTCAGAGTAGTAATGTAGACCTATGCCACCTGACTATATGCATGTATAATCCCAATATTCTGGCTGTTTAAGCCAGGCAGTCCGGCCACATTGGTTCGATAAATCGAGAAGAACGGTACATTTACTTATCAGAGTTAAAAGTAGCAGCATTTTCATGTCAAATCGATGATCAAACATTTCGGCGAGTTGACTAGTCCGCGAGTTATCCAGTCCGCGACTTGACTGACCGCGAGTGGGTTTGTCGGCGAATTGTCCTGTAAGATATAATACTGCATGATAATGAAATATATGCCGATAAATCGTTATTCATACATATGACGTACAGTTAAGCGTGCTTTTCTAAAATGGTGTCTCGTAAACAGTTTGGGTCCAGTTTGGAGCTGTCCGGACAGTTTGGGACAGGTCCCAAACTGTCTGCAGACGCTTACGGGACCAGTAGACTATTGGTCCCGAAGGGGACCACTATTGGTCCCGATGTTTGAGTGTCCATAAAGCGACTTGGTCAGGTTTTCTTTGATTTGTTTGAGGTTCGGTAATGCATTAGATTGGGTGTTAAAATGTCCATACAGCCATAAAAAGCTAGCTTTGACAGACACTTACTGGAGCTGCAAATTATCCTGTGATAATTATGCTGTTTTGTGAATGTGGTCTCGTTGTGACGTTTGTATTCAATATGTGTGTGTTTCCAGGTTTCTAGTTGTTGACTGTGTGAAACATTTTGTACTGAAACACGAAGTGACTTTCTCAAGTTGTTTTGTATTAGCTTTCAAAAACTGTGTGCTGCCATGTCAACATTTGAATGTTCAAACAGGACGAAGAGACGTAGAATCGCTGCGGAAGTAGCAAAATTTCTTTATGAAGTTGAAAATGAAAATACAACTACTCTTGTGCATGATTCCTCTTTTGTAAGCCTGACTAATTCAATGGAACTTCATACAACTGAAGCAGGAGGTGTAGACAATAGCAGTTTCGAAATTGACAATTGTTATACTGTCAGTGCCCTTTGTAATGACAGTGCTACTGATGCTGCCTCGGATAATGAGCTTATTGGTGATTGCAACTCATATTTAACTTGTGTAGATTCGCCCCATAATGTTACATTGGGGAATTCTGAAAATGTTATTGAACATAATGTGACTTCTGAACCACTGGAATGTTCCGATTGGAGTTATCGGCCAGTCGGCGACAGTGAAGATGAAGGCCCAGAAGTAAGCTGTAGTGATGACATTCGTGAGCAGCTAGCTAACTGGGCAGTTGCTGACAACATCTCACAAGCTTCCCTGAATAGACTTTTGCTTATTCTGAAGAATAAGGTGCCTGATTTGCCTGCTGATGCAAGAACTCTTTTGCAAACACAGAAACATGAGGTCACCCGAGCTGTAGCTGGTGGGGAATACTATTATTTTGGTATTAAATTTTGGCTGCATAGTCTGCTGAATAATAGCAGTTGCCAGTCCTTGCAGTGCACTGAAGATTTGCATTTGCATGTGAACATTGACGGCATTCCTTTATTTAACAGCTGTAATATGTCACTGTGGCCCATTCTTGGTATGGTTAGAGAACTGAAGGGAAATGTGTTCCCTATTGCAATTTTTTGCAGTACTACTAAACCTAGTTCTGTTGATGAATACCTACATGACTTTATTTTGGAAATGAATGAGCTGCATCGCTCAGGTTTCAGGCATGAGGAATTAATATATCGCATTACCTTAAGTTCTGTGATATGTGATGCACCAGCACGAGCATTTTTAAAATGCATAAAGCCACATACAGGCTATGATAGCTGTGAACGCTGCATACAGGTTGGTGAATGGTGTAACAAAGTTGTGCTTCCAAACGTGTCGTCGCCTCTAAGGACAGACACTGGTTTTGTGGAAGGACAGGACCCGAAACACCATGTTGGTGTGTCACCATTTCTTGAGTTGGATGGGTGTAATCTGGTTTCTGGATTCCCGTTAGATTATATGCACCTTGTCTGTCTAGGTGTTGTACGCAGATTAATAAATCAGTGGATTAATGGCCCACGTGAATGCAAGTTAAGTTCGAACCATGTGGCTGTCATTTCTGGACATTTGGCTCTCATGAAATGTCATATACCACGCGAGTTTTCTCGCAAACCGAGGTCTCTCGTAGACTTCAAACACTGGAAGGCCACCGAACTCAGATTCTTTCTGTTGTATGCTGGTCCATTATGCCTCAAGGGAATTTTGAGCAGGGAAAAGTATACTCATTTTTTGGATTTGTCAGTTGCCATACGTTTGCTTTTGAGCCCACAGCTCTGTCAGAATTACTTGGACTATGCAGAACAGTTGCTGAAGTACTTTGTTGGTTGTGTTGGTTGTCTTTATGGCAAAGATCAACTAGTTTATAATGTTCACTCATTAGTACATTTGGCAGATGATGCACGACTTTACGGTGTACTTGATAATGTTTCATCGTTCCCTTTTGAATCGTACCTTGGCAGGCTAAAAAAATTAGTGCGAAGACCACAGTTGCCATGTGCACAGATTGTACGTCGTGTTAAAGAAGGTAGTTGTCAGCTATCTATGACTGGTGCCGGAAAGGACGATGTTCAGTTCAAGAGGCCCCACATGGAAGGCCCACTGCCTTTGAGCTACATTGGTTTTTTGCAGTACAAGCAATACTTTGGAAAGGAGTTCTTTCTATCAACTCACACTGGTGATAATTGTTGTATTGTTGATGGCAAAGTTGGGATCATTAAAAATATATTGGTGAACCAGGCACCTGGATCATGTTATGCATATGTGGTTTTTGAGGACTTTGACAACAAGGAGTCTTTCTTTATTGACCCTCTTGATTCAGAGTTGTTGTCTATATACATTGTGGACAAATTATCTGGTATTCATCATGTAATTTCGCTCTCTAATAGTGTAACAAAATGTGTCCTGCTTCCATACAAAAGCAAGTTTATTGTGATGCCTCAAATGCATTACAGTTAAGGAAGGTGCATTGGTTGGTTGAACTCCTCAAATGTCCAGAAATGACGGCCACATGGTTCGAACTCAACTTGCATTATGGGTGCCGTGTGTGGCATGTAATAATATCTTGGAGTAAGGCTTTAAACCACCTTAGAAACTGTATTTTTGCCAGTCAGCTCGTGCTCATTGTTAACCTTATACCTGCTGGAAGTAAGCGAAGTATAAATCTACTAAACTGAGTGGAACACATTTTAACTTACAACAAAATAGTGCAGTAGCATATTCATCAGCAGTACAATGTTGCATTGCAGCACAGCAGTGGTATAAAAATTAATTTATTGCAGTTACTTTACTGTTTGTTATAACTATTTGCTAGAGAAGTCACTTTCTTGTTTCAGAACAGTAATGTTTGTCATCGTTGCATTTGACGAGACCAACGAGACGGAATTTGTGCCAGTCAACTGGATTGCAGATGGCACAAAACTGTGTGACATCAGTGGAATTATACGAAGCAGATCCATTGTGAGATTCTATTGGCCACCAATGAAAAGCGTTACAGCGGTATCTAAAGCACAAATGAACTGTGCAGATCCAGAAGTTGGCTGGTGCACTTATAATGGGAGAATTTTGTCTACTGCAAGTACGAATTTTATTTGAATAATGTGTATAATTTAAATTTTAAGTATTTTGTTGATGACATGAAATTAGCAATTCTCTGTTCATGATGCCTATTCTATCTATTTAAATGATACCTGATTAAAAATGGTGGGTTTGTGTCACGTTTCTTCTGTTCTCTGTTCCCTTTCCTCTCATAGCTCATATTTCATCTGAGAATAAACATTAAATTACTGACTATTTGTTGGCCATTCATGGCAGCCAAACACTGCGCAAAGCAATAATAAATTGTGGTGATTCCTAGAGATTCAGATATTTGAACATAGCTTGTCCATAATGTTGGTGTTCAGTAAGAGGACTGGAAACAGAACTGCCTCAACGTTTTTATACTGTGTTTCACTCCATAGTGCATAGTCATGACAGTTCTTAGTTAAACAGGTGGGTTAACTGGATCTGACTGTATCTCGCTAGTTTAGTTCACTGTATGTACTTGTATGTATGTGATGCTAGGCACTGCAATAGTTGCTCGTGAGAAGGCCACTTTGGCTGAAAACACATCGAACCTTGATAGTGACAAGGAAAGTTCCACCGGCAGTCCGTGCATGAACAGCAAAAGACGTCGAAAAGCGTAAGTAAATATCTGATGTTCTAAGTAACAGTACTGGTGTGGTTATTTAATCCTCTAGCAACAGTGTCTACCTGCAGAATAACAATCTCATCCGTCATTTGATTATGACGGGACAAAAAGTGTGCACTCTTCAATCGTCATATATCAGTCAAGTTGTAATCAGTGTAATCTCCACTCCCATTCCGTTCTTTCCCAGACCTTTGCTCTTCCTGTCTCATGTAGGTTTCTGTGCTTTGAACTTTGTTGTTGATTGTTGTCTGTGGCGCCATGGTGTAGTGATAAGGGTGTTACAGTGGCAATCCCAATGATTGCTGGTTCAGTTATCAGTCGCTTCACTGCTGCATTTCAGTTTTCGGCAAAGTGATTTACACATGTGGCTCTGTCACCAAGCAGTATAATTTGCTACCGGACAAACATCAGTGGTGGTCTGCGACTGTGGAGGTAACCACAGGTCTGGTAGATAGTAAAAGCAGCCTACCAGCGTGTTTATGACCTAGGTCACCAGTGGGCTTATTGCCAAGGAGTAGAGGTCATCGCCTTTGACTGCCTCCAAAATGAATGAATGACCTGAAATGTTCAGTTCTCTTTCTCACACACTTCCATATTGTGTAGGAAGCAGTTGACATACCCGGGAGAATGTGATTACGAAGCCAACGGTGCTGACGTTGAAGAAAGTGACGAAGATGTTGAAAATGCACATCTAACTGCAAAACGAAAGTATGAAATTATTTGATTTAATGTTGTTCTTGTTGTGTATCCGTGCTGACAATGTGTCAGTAACTGAGTAAACAAGCAACGGTGCTGCCGTAGCGGACAGTCTGTTATTGGGCCCTTCGGCTTCCCCAACATCGTTGCCACAGTTACATCTGCATTGGCTTGGCAACACAACCGGGATGGCACTGCCCATACGATCGCTTCTCCCCTTGCCAGTTTAGTTAACTATGCTGGCCTTTTTTGTCACTGGTTTCAGTTCATTGTGATAGGCTACTGCTTGTTTGTGCATTTAGTGTAGTATGTACGATATACATTTTTTGCTATTTTTTTGCACGAGATTTTCCTGTAACATGGTGGCTGAGAAATGGCCTAGAATGTGCTGAGTGGGACGTTAAGCAGCTACTCTACTCTACATTCTCCCCTGAATCGTTAAGCTTCTAGATAAATCATTTCTTGTGTATGTGTGTGTGTGTGTGTGTGTGTCCAATGCACTGCAGATGGCTTGCCATCTAATGGTCTATGTTTAAATAATTACATTTGTGTGCTATAGGTGTGATTACAGTGATTAAAACATGTGACATTGATGTGTTCTCAGTCATTTCTTAATAACATCAGCTGGTTTATCATGCTGCTCTATGTTCTGTTTTTTAAAGTTCTGCCAACTGCTGTCTTAACACTTGAAAAAGTTAACAATTTTGTCTTGTGTGTTGAACCTGTAGTAATCCTGAACAGCACAGCCTGCCACTGAAACCAGTTGCACCACCTCAGCTGCCTGCATGCAAGTCTGTAGCTTCAATACCAACGGAGGAACAATCATCAACCCCGAAAAATTCTGCGAGTGCCTCATCAGTGCCATCATCTGCAGTTGGTTAGTACTGTACTCTTCTAATGCAAGAAGTACATCTATTATGTGGCCCTCTGACAGGAAGCCCCATTATGACATGATCCGTGTTCATTTGTCTGTCTGTGCTGTCCATGTCGCTCAATAACAGAAAGTGCTGTAAACTTTGCGTTTCGTCAGTGCGTACGTAAGTAAGTAAGTAAATTTGTAGAGCGTATCGTCCTAAACATCTCTAATACGCTAAATGCTTCGATCAGTACAGTGAAAATAGATGCGTCTTCAGCAAACGTCTGAAGCTGTCTCTGCCAAGATCCGGATCTCTCAAGCTGTCTGGTAGAGAGTTCCAAAGCGGCGGGCCGGCCACAGAGAAGTGCCAGTGAGAAGTGCACAGCACTAGTAGCTCCACACCAGTTTGCAGATTGTGAAGGTAGCTAAGTGTGTTAGGAGTATGGAAGACGGGAGTATCCCCAGAATGTTAAATGTGTGAAGATGCAACCAATGTTTATCATCATAATAAGCATTATCATCATCGTAGTCAGTTTAATGTGGTTTCTTTGCTTGGAAGAATCACGTTATACGACTGCTTGAACACTCTGTTTGTGCAGCGGGCCAGAACAGTGCATTGACAAGCAGACTGATACTGAAGCTGTTGTCAGCTGTCGAGGATGTTAAGCAAACGCAGAAAGTACAAACGTCCATGTTACAAACAGTAATGAAGCAACTACAGGCGCCAGCGAGGAATGCAACCGCAACGCTGCCAGAGAACATCAAGTTCCCCTTGGCATCACAGGAGGATGTTGACAACCTAGAGGATTATATTGAAGACTCTGCAACTAAGGAAACACTTGTAAGAGATCTAACATCTTTCTGATGCAGTTGATTAGACTTCCATGTTTTAGATTATCCATTGGTTTGTTTTATGGTTTCAGTGACCTTTTAAGTCTATCTACATGCGCTTCATCACTTTTGGTATTGTTACCTAATACTGACATTCAAAAGTTTTAACAGTACTGTCTGCAGTTCTGTTTATTAACTGAGTTACCATATCTGATGCCTTGGCCTTTAAGATTGAGGCCTTGTTAACAACCCTGCATATTTGTGGTGCATTCAGTTTTGCTGTTATAGGTTTCTGTGCTTGCCGATGTTGGTGGCGTCAGTGTCGAGGATTTTGTGAAGCGAACGATGAGATTTCTGCTGTCCGACCGTCTTGCGCGGGATTTCAATTTGTCGGGCCGTGGCAAACGCAGCTTCTCGTCACTTCGCCTCTTTGATGTTCTGTATTGTAAGTAATGTAGGCTACTTTGTATTTCAATGTTGATTTGCTTAACTAAGATGCGGTGATGTTTGTCACGAGGTTCAAAGCATATAGTAGAAGTGTACTGTGCTACATGCAAGTGATATTTTAATTAACTGAAGTGAAAAGTCAAATGTAGAAGTATGGATTTCAGTTAACTCTAACTTGTAATTGATCAATTAAATTTCAACTGCAATTTTTTCACAAAAATAAAACTATGATATGTGAAGATCAACTGGAAGTTGACATGTATTGTGGACCGAAACTGAAATTTAAGGTATTTTTGCACTGAAACTGAAAGTTGCCGTGAAGTTCAGGGTGGCCACTCATCTGGTAAACCTGGAAAAGTCAGGGAATTTGAAAAAGTGGTCAGGGAAAAGTCAGGGAATTTGAAAGTGGTCAGAGAAAAGTCAGGGAATTTCATGTGGTCTGGAGAGTGGCCACCCTGGAAGTTACTTTTACACTACAATTAAACTGAAATTCAAATTGTCCTTTGAAGTGAAACGGCTATGTAGTGTGTTCTTTTAAGCATACTTGCTTATTGTATAACGTCATTGCTGTATGTTCCGTGATGCCAGGTGCGGCGAAAGTGAACGGAACGACAACAAACACTAACAAGAAAGACTTCGAACTTCAACTGCAAAAGTGGTTCGGCAACGCCCGGGATCGTGGTGGTGGCAGTCGTAAGACGTCCCATAAACAAAGTGTAGAAGATGCAACCCCTGACAGCTGAATCTTCGTGATGCATATTTGGAACGTTAGGACAGCGTCGGATTAAGAAATGTTCTAACATGTTCCGCGGAACAGGGGCCCCACATGTGTGCCAAAAATTTATTAGGTCAAAGTTGCATATGTCAGTTGGTATCGTCACGTTCAACCACAGGCCAGGGGTAAAATGCGGACTGCTGATTTGCGGAATCCTGCATTTGACAGCATCGAAAGCTATGGTGATTGATTGTCTGGAGGTTAAGAGAGAATATTATCATAACTGTTTTATATTGGTAACATGCTACCTCTTCAATGGGCACAATTAACAAAAACAGTTAACACAGCCCAGTTGGTCCGTGAGTTTGTCTTTGTGTTTTTTGGGTTGCATGATTTATCTTTATGTTCATGTATGTTTTGTTTTACCTTGGTCAGTTGAGTCATTTCCCTTCATTTTTTGACGCTGGCATACAAACTTAAATGAGCCTTCTTCGAGCTTGTTGCTCCGTCCCCATTATTGCGGCTTAGGAGCTGGCTCTTTCCCTTTTAGGGCCATTGTGATCAACAAGCAATGCGAGATGAGGGGCTTATTTATGTCGCTGGTCATCCATCACTGAATAGAAGATGTACAAGACTCCCAGGGAATATCTGCCTCTGAAGTGACCTATATTTTGTCGGGTGGGGCGTTGAAACTATTCACTCACTCGCAGAACGTAAAATGGGTAAGCATGTGGATGATGACAGAACCATAACCCAGACTATAACCTTAACCTTATCCATAACCATAACTCTAACCCTATTTAGCCATTCTATGATCCGGAGGCCGTATAACCACTGGGTCAATAGATTGGTTCCTAAAACTCTTGGATCCAACTCGAACAGCAGATTTTTCGTTACCTTTTCTGTTTCCGTTATAGCCACAAGCGGTAGTTTTCAGTCATACTGAGCAGTGTTGTGGAATGTGCATTTGGGGTGGTCACGTTTGCTTGGGTGACTTTTTTGAAACTTAACACACCAATAGGGAGTTCAGGTGTATGTAGACTACTAGTGGAGTCTTGTTATGCTGTGCAGCTCCTATGGAAAAACAATGGAGAAAGGGGAGGGCTAATTAATTTTAGAAGCCGGGTATCACGTGGGATACTTTTGGGTTTCCCGGTGGTATACCCCAGGTGGGTCCC